>ENA-OQJB01000005-OQJB01000005.1-human-gut-metagenome-genome-assembly--contig:-NODE-5-length-135475-cov-7.852624_pt1 | contig 135475 bp, 116 predicted proteins | sample MGYA00242599_ERZ504765 | MGnify/ENA primary metagenome ERZ504765 (study PRJEB26092, sample SAMD00036354) | human gut metagenome | host: Homo sapiens | study: EMG produced TPA metagenomics assembly of...
TCTTCGCTCAGAATCTCGTCTTTATCGTAGTCTTTGACGGTATGTTTCGTATTTCTATACGTCTCTTGTACTACTTGTTGATATGTAATATTTTCAAAGAACTTATCGCTATCGTTTCGATTGCGGCCGCAAAGGTAAGGAGTTTTTTTAAACTGACAAATTTTTTAGAAGAAAATTTGAAAAGTTTTTTTTCGAAATCCCCCGGGTGGTCGGACATCTCGCTTAGCCTCGCTAACCTCATCCTTCCCTATCACCGTTACCTACTTCGCATCATGTCAATCACGGCCACTCTCGCTCGAATGCGGGTGCAAAAGTAGAACGAAGATTTCTTTTATGCAAATGTTTGGGAAAGTTTTTTATATCTTTTTTTCTCTCAAAAGAAGGAATATTATATGGTACGCATATGCGAGAAGTGATACAGCATTTTTTACAATAACCCGATGTTTTTTCTATTTTGATCCTCAAAACGGATGATTTTAAATTGACTTTTCTTCGTTAAAATTCTGCTTTTTGTGACATACGAGTAAAAGAACCGCCTACCTCACCTCAAAAACATACATTTTGTCAAGAAGTCCTCCCCCATATTACAACATACCGAAAAACCTTAACTCTCGGAGAATCGAATATTGGAACCTAAGCCGGGGAACCGTACGGAAACCGGCAAGAAAATAGGGGCTATTTTTGAGAAACCGGGCACTTCATTTCTACGATGACCGTTCTCATGACAACGACGACCGTCCTCATAGCTACAACGACCGTCTTCATCATCATGAAGTACCGAACTCGTCATACACGAAATCGGACTTCACCGCAATGAAGACGGTCATCATAGAAATTATCTGTGCATCTTCATGGAATAAATCGTTTTTTAACCTGAAAATAATAGACCAAATACAACTTGATTTGAGTTTTTTCTGTTTTCAAGATTATTTTATACAATAAGGGAGATACCCGCTAACCTATTCTACCGTCAAGACCTGTTCACCGGATTTAAGTTGGTATTCTTTTCCTTTCCAGAGGAATACACCGTTCGTACCCGCAGGTAATACAAGACGTGCCGTCAGCTTACCTTTTTTATCGAGCTTGTAGGAAGCAGTCACGCTACCTGCCGGGTGCGGCATCGTGCCTGACACCTCTTTCAGGTTGCCCAATGACGGAGCGATACGGACAGATTTGAAACCCGGCGCATTACTATCTATGCCTAACAAAATACGGAAAAACTCAATATTCGGGCTGGCTCCCCAAGCATGGCAATCGGAACGGGTCGGTTCAGGCATTTCCGCCCAAGTTGTCAGTCCCAATGCCATCTGGTCTCGCCAAATCTGCATATTGTCTAGCAGGCGATCCCCCATCCCGGCAGCCTTCAATGCCTGATGCACATAATAACGGAAATAGATTGTCGCTTGTATCAGGGACGGATCGTTCAACGTACGCTCCATCACCTCCGTGGCCTCCTCGCCCGCCACGATACCAGCCAGTATAGCCAATGAGTTGACATGCTGCGAGAAACTGCGGTGATCGTAAGTATCGGCAAACAACCCACGGGCAGCGTCCCAATATTTCGTCCGGATCGTTCCCCGGATCGCAGAAGCAATCTGCATATAATGATCCGCCATCGACGGGATACCGAAAGCCCGTTCCATCCCGGCAGCCGATTCAAGCGTTAAGATATACATCAAGTCCTGAAAAGCAGAGTTGCCTTCCTTTTCACGCACAGGTTCGCCAGACTGAAAACCAGCAGCCCAGTCGGCAAAGAACCAATGCGGCACATACCCCAGGCTATGATCCGGCTTCAACCACTGCTCGTACCAGGAAAGTACCCCGCGATAAGCAGGTAGCAAAGTCTTCATATAAGCCTCATCTCCACGGTACATCCAGTAGTCATGCCCCATACAAATCCACCAAAGCGAGAAGGAAGAAATGAACTGATGCAGGCTCGACGGGTAACGGCTCATCGTGATCCCGTCTGCCACAATCGACTGCCGCCCCTGCTCGATTGCGTTCTTCACCATATAAGCATCATGCGTATTATATAAGGTAATCATTGCCTGAATGCGGGTATCACCGAAATACTGCAACTGCTCGTAATAAGGGCAATCCATATAAGTCTCGTTCGCACAAAGGCGTGCCGTGTGCCAGCCTATATCGAGCATCTTATTCAACTCATCATGTCCGGGTGCAGAAAAAGCGATCTCGCTTCGGAAAGGATAAGCAGAGAACGTACCATAGACATCTTCCAGCACAAGCGGTTCGTCAGCAGTCGAGATCGTCAGATCCACATACCGCCACGTACGCCACCAGAGGGTGGTAAAATCGCGCCCTTCTCCTCCGTCAGCAATCACTTTATCTTCATATCCTATGAATCTTTTCCCTTCCACCTCATTACGGTTTCCTTTTGCCGGAAGCGAATAAGATTTAGTCGTACCCTTCTCCTTACCTTCATAAAGAGCTTCGGCATAGGCAATCGCAATTTCGGCATTCTTGCCGCGACTGAACAAAAGGGAAAGATAACCCGTTGTCAGCTTTCCATTATCAAGCAGGAGATGCACCTTACTATTCGCAGGAACCGTCAGCGATGTTTCTGTTTTCAAGAATCCATCAGGCACCTTCACTCCTTCGGAGATACGCACAGCCTCAAAACGCTCGGACTGCAAATCCATCGGGGGAATCGGACAAGGCACAAGCAAGCGTCCGGGATAGTCGCGCGATCCCTTCACTCCTCCCTCGATCCCCGTGCGGGCAGGCAACCACTTGCTATCATCATAAGCAGACTGTTCCCACCCCCAAGGATACTTCGATGCAGAAAGAAGTTCACCAGGCCCTGCCACATAATAGCCCAAGACAGGCTTATGCCAAGGAGCATAGGCTTCGTTTTTCATGCACAACCAGGAAGCATCCGTATTGACCACAGCCTCAATCTCCGTATTCCCTTGCAGGAGAAATCCGGTCTGATTAAAACTGATTTGTGCAACCGGCTTCTGTTCGGCATAATTCCAAACCACGGCCGCCAGCACGTTTTTCCCCTTTTCAGGTAAGGAGCCAGATCAACCGTTTCAAAATTCCAGTTATAGATATCCCCACGTGCCGGCCCAAGCGAGACGAAACGTCCATTCAGATAAAGCTTGTAACGGTTGTCAGCCGTCACATGAACAATAAAGCGGGATGGGACTTCACCCAGTTCGAACGTCTTGCGCATATGGTAGACGCCATACACATTGGCAGGTTCTCCTGGCATGGAAATCCAGCGTGCTTTCCAGCGTCCGGTAAGAAGTTCGGGATTGATGTCGGCTTGCCGGTAACCTTCCAAACGGATCTGGGCGCCAAGCGACAGACTACAAAGCATAAAAAGAAAAATCAGTACACGTGTCTTCATTCGATACATTGGTATTAGATATTAAACAAATAAGGATAGAGGCAAAAGCCGATCCCTCGGTTCAGAAACTGAATCTCCGTGGAATCGGCTATTAACTGATATTTTAGAAAATCAAATAAACAACTCCGGTTCGCGGCGAGCACTAAAGTTCTTATGCAGCATCGCTGTATAAGGAGTATCGAACGTGCGGGCACCTTCGGGACATTCCTTCACACACGCACAACACTTGATACAAGTCGCCGGATCACTGAACATACGGTCGTCGACAATCGAAATAGCCGATACAGGGCATACATCGATGCAATATTCGCATTGCGTACACAAGTCCTCATCCGTCACAGGAGCCTGCGGCGTGGAAGGACCTTTCACCTTGTAGGGGAAATTTCCTTTCATCTCCAACGGCTTCAGACAAGAAAGTTCGTCCACCTTTTCGAGTTTCTCCTTGATGGCACGTCCGAAACTGACAGCAGTTTCATGATCAGCCTCATCGGGACGCCCGGCGGCGATAGGCATATCCTTACGGCTGAAAGAGTGCTCTCCCACGAAAGCACCTGCCGAAACAGGGACAAAACCAGCATCTACTAACGTGTCGGACAATTCCTTCAACGCATCCTCGTAATCACGGTTACCGTAAACCACGACCGGAACGACCGGAGCTTGGTGGGCGTGGAAAGCACGGAGGCGCTCCATCGCCGTCTCGGCTACACGCCCGCCATAGACGGGGGCGGCCACGATGGTCAGTTCATCATCATGGATCTCAAGTTCTTCCGCCGGAGCATCATAAGTAATGTCCGACTCCAGCAGGACGTCGCCACTCAGTCCTTCCGCAATCGCATAAGCAGTCTTGGCCGAAGTATGCGTCGGAGAGAAATAAATGATATGTATATTCTTATATTCCATATTCCTTATTTTAAAGCTGCTTCAATCTTTTTCATCAGTTCGGCAAATTCCTCGTCGCTATAGCCTTTGGTCGCATATACCACTTTACCGGTCTTGTCAACCAGATAGCTGCGCGGGATCAGATTTTTGGCAAATGCGCCATAGATAGCCCGGTTCTTATCTGGATAGAGGGGAAAGGTGAACCCTTTCTTTTCGTTATACTTCTGCAATTCAGCGTCCGTATGCTCACGTCCGATCACCAACAAGGCGAAATCCTTGTTATCCTTATACTTCGGCCAGAGCGTCTTTTGTACCTCTGCAAGCTCCTTCTGACAGGGAGGACACCAGGTTGCAAAAAAATTCACCAAGATCACTTTCCCCTTCAAAGAAGAAGAAGGCACCTGCGTACCATTGTCGTTCACAATCGTAAAAGCCGGCATCTGCTGTCCTTCTTTTACAAGATCGCCACTCTCATCCTGCGCCCTTACAACAAGGGCTAAGAGAGCAAAAAAGGCAAGAAATACACACTTTCTCATTTTATTACTTTTGCATGCTCTGCGCTACATCGTAGCCAGCTTTCAGAGCCTTAAGGTTCATTTCTACGATTTCTTCACCTTTGCGTCCGAAGATGCGGCGAATACCATCGGCAATCTTATCATATTCGATACCAATAAAGGGGGCGGCAGCTCCCAGCATCACGATATTGGCCGCACGAACGGACCCCACCTCTTTGGCGATAGCTTCTACATCCAGCACGACCTTGTGTGGCAGTTTCCCCAGTTCTTCGTTCACTTTTTCCACCTCCGGATAGTTGGGGATATTGATGAACGGCTGCGAATTGGTTACCAACCACCCGTCCTTCTTCAGATAAGGCAGGTAGCGGAGCGCTTCCATCGGTTCGAGCGAGATGATCAGGTCAGCCTGCCCCAGCGGGATCAGGTCAGACGCAATCGGCTGGTCGGACAGGCGGAGGTTCGACTGCACGTCACCTCCACGCTGGCTCATTCCGTGAACTTCGGCTTGCTTCATGTACAAACCTTCCTTTAATGCGGCTTCTCCGATAACGGCAGCGATGGAGAGGATACCCTGTCCTCCCACACCGGATAATATGATGTCTGCTTTCATTTCTTGCTTGCTTTTTCTTTCTTGTTAATGTCTGGATACATTCACGACGGGGGATCAAAACAGATACGCCTTTATATTCGATCTCTTCCCGGATGATCGCTTTCATCTCATCGTAGTTCTTCTTCAAAGGAACCATGACGCGGATATGGGCCGGATCGACACCGATACCGGCACAGATCGATTCGAGACGGCCTGTTCCTGCAGAATCCTGTCCACCAGTCATAGCCGTTGTCTCGTTATCGGAAATAACGATCGTAATATTCGTGTTTTCATTGACGCAATCAAGCAAGCCGGTCATACCGGAGTGCGTGAATGTCGAATCGCCGATCACCGACACAGCAGGATAAACACCCGCATCGGAAGCACCTTTGGCCATCGTGATAGAAGCTCCCATGTCGATACAAGTGTCGATCGCCCGGAAAGGAGGCAAAGCTCCCAACGTATAACAACCGATATCACCGAACACTTTAGCTCCTTTGTAGCCGGTCAACACCTCGTTCAGTGCTTCGTACATATCGCGGTGTCCGCAACCCTGACATAATGCAGGCGGACGTTGTTCAACTACTTCCGGAGTGGCATAGTAGCTCTCGATCTGCTTGCCTAATGCCTTACCGACAGCATCGGGAGTCAGCTCGCCATCGCGTTGCAATGTTCCATCGAGACGGCCATGCACCCGGATACCGATCCCGAGGAAACCTTTCAGTTGCTCCTCGACTACCGGATATCCCTCTTCGAGTACAAGGATTTCCTTGCATTCACTGACGATCTTTTCGATCATTTTGCGGGGCAACGGATACTGGCTAATCTTTAATACCGGATGTTCAAAACCGTCAGGATAGTTCTCCGAAAGATAATTGAATGCAATACCGGTCGTAATGATGCCAAGCTCCTTGTTCGGACCATCGAAATAGGCATTATAAGGTGAAGCTTCGGAAAAAGCGGTAAATGTATCCTGCGCCGCGATCAACGTCTTGAAGCGTTTGCGAGCAAGTGCCGGAAGAAGGATGAAACGCTGACGTCCGTCTTCAGGTGTATGCATTTCGTTTTCCACCTTCTGTTCACGTCTGATCACACCTGCACGGGAGTGAGCCATACGGGTAGTGATACGCACCAAAACGGGGTAACCCAACTTTTCGGATAATTCGAACCCATCATATATCATGTCGTATGCCTCCTGCTGGCTGGACGGCTCAAGCATCGGGATCATGGCAAAGTTGCCATACATACGGTTGTCCTGTTCATTCTGTGAAGAGTGCATCGAAGGGTCATCGGCTGTAATGATGATCATACCGCCATTGATACCGCTCATGGCAGCATTCATGAAACAGTCGGCGGCAACGTTCAGCCCCACATGCTTCATACAGCAAAGAGCCCGTTTACCTGCGTAGCTCATACCCAACGCTGCTTCCATTGCAGTTTTTTCATTCGTGCTCCAACGGCAGTGAATACCCCTTTCCTTTGCGACGGCCGAACTCTGTATGAATTCGGTTATCTCGGTCGAAGGGGTCCCCGGATAGGCATAAACACCGGACAGACCTGCATCGATAGCAGCTTGCGCCACGGCTTCATCCCCTAAAAATAGATGTTTTTCCATGTAACGTTTATTTTGTTTTACTTGATTTTTTCTGTTATCTTCCCACAAAGATAAGACTTTTACCCATACCCACAACAACCGGGCTATATTGGATTTTTAGTTTCATAGGCATGAAACTGTTGTTTCCCTATGATGGAACGGTCGTTTCCTTATAATGGAACTGCCGTTTCCCTATAATGGAACGATCGTGGCATACCGGGAAAATGTTTCCGTATTGCCTACCGGATCTTCCTTCGGTTCAATTCCGCCCGATAGCGGTTAGCATTACGATTATGCTCGGCAAGAGTGACTGCAAAATTATGCCGTCCGGAGAAATCTTCTTTTGCACACATATATAGATAGTTATGCTTCATGTGGTTCAACACGGCATCCAGTCCTCTGATAGTCGGGATACGGAGCGGTCCGGGAGGAAGTCCGGCATGTTTATAGGTATTATAAGGAGAATCGATCTCCAGATGCTCAAACAGGATGCGCTGGAGAGAGAAATCGCCCACAGCAAACTTCACGGTCGGATCTGCCTGAAGGGGAATACCACGCTGCAAACGATTGAGATACAGACCTGCCACGATAGGATATTCGTCTGTGGCAGCCGTCTCTTCTTCCACAATAGAAGCGAGAATGGCAACTTCGACCGGTGTCATTCCGATTGCCTTCGCTTTTGCCAGACGAGTGTCACTCCAGAAATTTTTATATTCGCGCTGCATACGCTGCATCAGTTTCTCAGCGGAAATATTCCAGTATACCTCATAAGTATTGGGAATAAACAGAGCAAGGATCGTCTCGGGCGTAAAGCCCAGTGATGCACAGTAGACAGAATCGGCAAGCAAAGGGAGCAAGTCATCCTCCCCGATCATCAACTGCCCGGCAAGCCTTTCGGCCAGATCCTGCTTGAAGCGTATATTATTAAAGGTGACCCGAGTGGCCTCCTGATGTCCCCGGCGCAGATTGTTGAGCAATGCCAGGTTATTCATACCTGGCTCCACAGCATAACGTCCGGTACGCATATTGGCGGGATATTTCAACATTCCGGCAAGCTGCTTGAAACTTCCGATGCGCCGGCAACCGGCAGAGTCGACCAACTGGAGGCAGAGATCACCAAAATCTTTCTTCTCGTCAATATAAACATATACGGTCTTGCGTGGCTCAAAATCAGGTGCAAGTATCAAACGGTATGCCCAGAATCCCAAACCTGCTAACAGGAGGATGATAAACGAGAGGATTCCAACAATGAGAGTACGCTTTCGCATCATAATTTCTGATTTAGCCGTTAAACAAAAAAAGGCTACTGATAATCAGTAGCCTTTGCGGAAGCGGGGGGATTCGAACCCCCGGTACGGTAACCCGTACGTCAGTTTAGCAAACTGGTGGTTTCAGCCACTCACCCACACTTCCATGAGTTTCACGCCTCATTTCCTTTAATTGCGTTACAAAAAACCGCCTTTACAGGCGGCCTTATGGGTGAAAAATGGGACTCGAACCCACGACCCTCGGAACCACAATCCGATGCTCTAACCAACTGAGCTATTCTCACCATGTTTATCTTATCAAGTGTTTATCTCTTTAAGACGGTGCAAAGATAGAGGTTTTATTTTAAACTGCAAATAATTCGGGCATTTTTTTATTCAAAAATATACTCTTCGACCTCCTTATTGTTGCCTTTTAAAAACAAGCGCGTATTATTTACATACTTAATCAATGCTGAATCGACTGAAAAAGAGGAATTTTGATTCTTTCCCGACCAAGAGGCTGCCGGAACCACCCGAATATCTTCTTTTCCTTGTTCATTCTTATAACGGGAAGAATAAATCAACGAATATTGTGCAGAAGCAATGTATCGACGCAAACCCTTCCGGCCTAAAACGACTTTCACCATGACACCCCCATCGGTATGTTCCCGGCTCATGTTCGATATAAAATTACCCAATGAATAGACAACCAGACGGTCGGGAACTCCCTCCTTTCCCCTGTGAAGCTCCATTGGCTGGACAACATGAGGGTGACTGCCTATGACCAGATCGACACCCTGTCGCATCAGCCAATCGGCCAGTTCGCGTTGTTCACGGGAAGGTATTCGTTCGTATTCCAATCCCCAATGCATATTAGCTATAATAAAATCCGGATTAAAGAGCTTGGCTTCGGCAATATCACCCTTCATTATCTCCTTATCGATATAATTGACGATTCGGGGTATATCGACTTTCAAACCGTTGGTACCATAGGTATAGTTGAGCATGATGATACGAAAATCTTTCTTACGGAGCAACATCGGATATGTGCGGTGACGGTGATCACAGTCAAGAAAGGTTCCGGTATGACGGATTCCGAGAGAGTCCAGTGCTTGGATGGTACGGACAAGTCCGCGAGTCCGCCTATCTAAACAATGATTATTGGCTAACAAGAAAAAGTCGAAGCCTGCTTTTTGCAAAGCCAAAGCGAAGTCTTCCGGAGCGCTGAAAGCCGGATAACCACTATACGGCTCCCCTCCTAACGGGACTTCGAAGTTCACAACAGCAATATCGGCAGCTTTCACCTCTCTCTCGATATTGGCAAAATAGCTACCCAAATCAAAAAAATCTCCCCTCCGGGTATTGTCTAGTTGTTTCTGGTGCATCATGGCATCACCGGCAAACAAAATTGTCAGCGAGTCCTGAGCGGATAAAGACAGAAAGCTCAAAAGACAAAACCCGGAGAGGAGGATTTTCATTTATAAATCTCTTTCTTTCCGGCTAAAAGCGTATTGCGCATCAAAGAAATAATCGTCATCGGACCTACACCACCCGGAACCGGCGTGATATAAGAACACTTAGGAGCGACCTCGTCAAACTTGACATCGCCAGTCAACTTAAAGCCGCTTTTGCGAGTTGCATCCGGCACACGTGTCGTACCCACATCCACGATTACAGCCCCTTCTTTTACCATATCGCCTTTCAGGAATTCGGGGACACCCAATGCCACAATAATAATGTCGGCACTCAAGCACATTTCCTTCAGGTTCTCGGAGCGACTGTGGCAAACAGTAACCGTACAATCGCCCGGATAGGCTTTCTGCATCATCAAAGTAGCCATCGGTTTGCCCACGATATTACTACGCCCCAGCACTACGCAATGTTTACCGCGAGTAGGAATCTCGTAACGCCTCAACAGCTCCAAGATGCCAGCCGGAGTTGCCGACACAAAACAGGGGAGACCGATAGACATACGACCCACATTGATCGGATGGAAACCATCTACATCCTTACGGTAGTCGATCGCTTCGATAATCTTCTGTTCTGAGATATGTTTCGGAAGCGGGAGCTGTACGATGAAACCATCCACGTCCAGATCGTTGTTCAGTTCGTCCACTTTATGAAGAAGCTCTTCTTCAGTAACATCAGCTTCATAACGGATCAGAGACGATTTGAAACCGATCTCATTACATGTCTTCACTTTACTTGCGACATACGTTTCACTTCCACCATCATGACCGACCAATATGGCAGCCAAATGAGGGATTTTACCACCGGCAGCCTTGATGCGGGCCACTTCTTCCGCCATCTCCTGCTTCATCTGAGCCGAAACGGCTTTTCCGTCCAATAGCTTGTACTGCTGTTCTTCCATACTCTATTATCTTTTCGGGTTTATCTTCTGAATGAAGGGAATTTCTTGCTTCCCGGTTTGGCAGCTGTCAACATACGCATCATCTTACGTGTTTCGTCGAATTGCTTGATCAGCTTGTTTACTTCCTGGATCGTCGTGCCGCTACCTTTGGCGATACGCTGGCGACGCGACCCGTTCAGGACAGCCGGATTCGTACGTTCTTCGGGCGTCATGGAGTAGATGATTGCTTCGATGCTCTTGAAAGCATTGTCGTCGATATCCACATCTTTCAATGCCTTACCTACACCCGGAATCATGGAGGCCAGTTCTTTCAGATTACCCATCTTCTTAATCTGCTGGATCTGAGAGATGAAGTCGTTGAAGTCGAACTGGTTCTTGGCTATCTTCTTCTGCAAGCGTTTGGCTTCTTCTTCGTCATACTGTTCTTGCGCACGTTCCACCAAAGAAACGATATCCCCCATACCGAGGATACGGTCTGCCATACGTTCAGGATGGAAGATATCCAAAGCATCCATCTTTTCGCCCGTTCCGACGAACTTGATCGGTTTGTCAACCACCGTTCGGATAGAAAGAGCGGCACCACCGCGAGTATCACCATCCAACTTAGTCAATACCACACCGTCAAAATCGAGGCGTTCGTTGAATTCTTTCGCCGTATTAACTGCATCCTGTCCGGTCATGGAATCAACCACAAACAAGGTTTCATCCGGTTGGATAGCACTCTTGATCGCAGCGATCTCTTTCATCATCTGCTCATCGATTGCCAAACGGCCGGCAGTATCGACAATCACGACATCATTACCTTTCGCACGTGCTTCGCGGATCGCGTTCATCGCGATCTCCACCGGATTCTTGTTTTCCAGTTCCATATAGACAGGCACTCCGACCTGTTCACCGACTACGCGCAGCTGCTCGATAGCGGCCGGACGATACACGTCACAAGCTGCCAACAACGGCTTTTTATTTTCTTTGTCTTCAGCAAATTCGCCAACTTACCTGAAAAAGTCGTTTTACCGGAACCTTGCAAACCGGACATCAGGATGATTGCCGGACTACCCTTCAGATCCAGATCGGTTGCCGTCCCTCCCATCAGGTCTGCCAACTCATCATGTACGATCTTGACCATTAACTGACTGGGCTTAACGGATGTAAGCACATTTTGTCCTAATGCTTTCGTCTTTACCGTATCGGTAAAACTCTTGGCTACTTTATAGTTTACGTCGGCGTCGAGTAATGCTTTACGCACATCTTTCAATGTTTCGGCCACATTGATTTCCGTGATCTTACCTTCACCTTTCAACAGTTTAAACGATCTGTCTAACCTTTCGCTTAAATTCTCAAACATAATTCGTATGTATATTTATTTTATTTTCTATTCTTTGAATGAGGGGCAAAGGTAAGAAAAACTGACGAATAAAGCAGGTCTAATAGACAGAAAACTTAGACACAGCCTTTTCACTAACGCCGATATAAAGTCCGGGGTCCATCTCTATCGTATTCAAGCCTTCCTCCAAAGTACCGGAATAAACGATTTTTCCAGTCAGATCATAAATTCTGAAACGAACGGATTCGTCACTTTTCACACAAACTTTCCCTCGCATTCCGCAGCAAGTCAGAGAAGCAGGCTTCATCGGTATGGGAGAGGCGGAAGTTGCCGCATCCGAATAAATTTTCACGTCATCGATCAGAAGCAAGCCAGCCTCAACTTCACCTTCGAAGGCAATCTGGAAATCCTCTTTGCTTGCAAGCATGAATCCTCTATATTGTACCCACCCTTCGTTACGTTCAGAAAACGATATCAACGGCAACCAGTTCTCCTGCATAGTACTCTTGTATAAAACTTTCAAAGTTCCAGATACAGAAAATCTTCCTCCATTATGGTACATAAAAGAGAGCCATATATTTCCGGAATCATTCTTGATTACCGGCGATATCGCACGTGCGACCGACCGAAAACCTAGCAGTCCTTTTTCGTTATTCATCTTCAAATACCGCTTCCCGTCCGCAACTCCCATGCTCACTCCAAATATTTCGGATCCACCTATTTTCCATCCCGTGTTTCCTTTCAACTGCTCGAAAGTCCAAACTGTTTCGTCCGCCTCAAAGCTATCTGCGAAAGGCAGTCCGAATAAGCCTGGTGCTTCCCCCTCTCCGGCTTTCACGTTCAACCGTATAATGCCGTCGTCTTCCTCACGAATATTCTCCAAGCCTACAAGAGCGGAGATGCCCTTCGAGGAAATCGCAGCCGGAACCGTCCGGGCTGTAAACTCCCGGACAACATTTTTACCAGGGAAAGGGCATTCCGAACTATTTACCCTACCATAAGATGCCGGATTTTTATTGGGGACAGCCACTTCAACCCCTGCACAAACCGGATAGCAGGTTTGAGGATAAGCCGCATTAATCCGATTGTCAGCAGCCCGTTCCTCTATCTGCGGCAAAATGTGGTAAATCATCAACCCACTTCCTGGCAAAGCAGAATCAAAACCTGCCTGTCGACGGTTCTCCAACAGGAAATAATCACCTTCCGTACCCGTGTCGATACGAAATACTTTATTACTTTCCAGAGAGGGAAACAGTTCAGCTTCTCCTTCTGCAAGTGTTTCACACTCGGTCCAGCCGAACATTGTCTTTACATACGGATTGAAATGAGCGGGAGAAATGCCTTCATTATTCCAACTTCCGGAAGCCATCAGATCCCATTCGCCCATTCCCGAAAATTCTCCTCCCGATTCGTAATCTGTATCATAAAAGTCCATCGCTCCGAAGGAATGTCCCATCTCATGGCAGTGGACACCGATCCGAGACAAACCGCTTCCCCGGTTTCCTCGCAGTTCGGGGGCACAAGAATATCCTTTTATTTTCACCCTTCCAATTTCTATCGGTTCATAAAACGTTGCTTCATGAGACCAAATCGCATCGGCAGGGCCGGCAGCTTCTTCTCCATACCCGGCAAATACGAGATGGACATTATTCATATACCCATCCTGATCTACATAATCTTCGAGATCAATATCAGAGGGGATAAGATCCAATGCTTCCAGGAACAGTTCTTCCGGATGCTCGTCACCACCCGACCAGCCATTTCCTCCATAATAGGCCATTTTTGGGAGGAGGTAAAAGGCCCGACAATATCACAATTCAAATCCAGCCGTCCATACGAATTTTCTCGGAAAAAATCTTTCACGCTTCCCTCTGCTCCGTCTTCGCGATAACCGGCTTGGTTAAACAAAGCGTTGATCTCATTCCAAGAGTGTTTCAACTCCAAATCCGGGAACTGCATCAATATAACTAGTGTTTTCCGCTCTCCGATAACAGGAACTGCTGATTTTCGGGCATGGGGAGCTTTCCTCGACTTCAGATTCTCAAAATCCTGCTGTATTTTCAATCCTTTCGGTATTCGATGCAAAAAAGCAGATAATTTCTCCGAACGCTTGGCAGACAGTTTCCAAACAGAAGCCCGAACCTTACCAATGCTGTCTTTAGCAGCATAACACCAATCACCTTCCTTATCGCGCAAAAGAGTGTAGCCGTCTTCGGTAACAGCCCATTTACAAAACTCATCTCCTTTCAACTGCAAGTTTACAAACGTTCCGTCCGGACATTGGAACCGTACCAGCTTCGGATAAGCAGAAACAGCATCTATACCCGGACAAAAAATAGAAAGGGCAAACGCACCTAACAGGATAATCTTCCTCAATTCAGAACATTCAGACCCAAACATAGTATATCATATTTTGTAAAAAAACAAAACGAGGAAAAACCCGATGACTGCTTTCCCTCGTTCGTATTTTTTCTGTAACTATTTATTGTATACCGCTATTATCTCCTTTTATATTCATAATACTGAGTAGCCGATGTATATAACAACAATTTAGAAGCTGTAACCTCATATTTATATTTTCTGCTCGTAGTTTCAAAAACAATCGTCACATATTTCGTTCCGTCATTGCTTTCTGACAATGAATATTCGAAATTTTCTTGTGCCGAAGTTGTAATTTCGCCATACTCATCCCGATTTACAACAGAATGGACGCCTGACAATCCGGATCTAAATTCATACGTTTCGGACACCTTTTCACTTTCAAAAGTCCATGTTCCTACAATCGAGACAGTGATAACTTCATTTTCATCGTCATCTCCACAAGAGGTGAATCCCAACGCCATTGTCATCGTCATAATGATCATCAGTAAATAAGTAAGCTTTGTTTTCATACACTGTTTGTTTTTTAATTAGTTATTTATGTTTATATTCTTTTTTATTCTGCATTGGCAAAGGTAATAATCCTTAACATTTCCAGAAATCAGACATTTTAAGGAAAATGATTATAAGATCAATAACTAATACTATTCAGCTCAAAAAAAGGATTATTCGGATACTCGTATTTTCTTTCCTACCCCTGCTGCCTGAAAAATATAAATTCCAGAGTGACTGACCGGAATCCGGATCGTCCCACCATCGGACACCCCTTTCGCCAGAATAATTCCTGACAAATTGTAGAGTGCATATCGGTGGCCTGCGGGAATTCCGTCTGCTTCAACCATCCCATTACCAGTTCTGATCCGAAGTTGAGCGGGATCGATCTTTTCGTTGGCAGAAGGATCTATTTTGCGCATCAAGATACAGTCGTTGTCAAGATAAAACTCGCAACCATCTGTGATACAATTCAGTTTCAGAAGGTCGGACTTCGTCAGCCTGTAGCCGTCCACTCCTTCGGCAATCAACACCGGATTACCTACTTCGGGCTCCATTCCTACGCCAGTCAGCACATCCAGCTTGTCTCGCAGAGGGTCTGTCAAACAAATTTTTCCTATATATGTATCGATTCTTCCCAAAAAGATTCCGACATCGATCTTCGCGTTACCTGAAAGTTTGAAAGGTGTAAACGAACTGACCTGGCCATGAACTGCTCCGGCGAGCAGCGACAAAGAACCGATACTATGAAGATGTCCCTCCATAATACCCTCATACACAAGCGTACTGGTCTTGTCGACATGCACCGTCGCCAGATGATCCGATTTCGAGTGAATCATCGTATTCGGATGAATGTTCAAAATCGATCCATTCAGCACCTCCAAAAGCGGTCGTTTGTCTATCCATTGCCCCTTTAACGTAATATTATCCAACACCAGACCGCCATTATTGACCGAGAAGATCCCGCCACTGTTCAGCGAGTTGAGCATTCCACCGCCTCCCAACGTAATATACTTGTCCTTGACCGTCACCGGATTTGTCACTGAAATCTCAGTCTCCACTATAACATCCGACGGTTCCTCTTCCGTCCCGGCTGGCAACTCGTCAATGGCTCCTGTTAAATCCTCTTCCGTTTCGATCACCGGATCTTCCTGTCCTAACTTTACAAAAACGATCTTCCCGTTTTTCACACCGAAACCAAATTTTTTCCCGACATCATAAAATCTCGAAGCATCGGAACGGGTCGGCGTATATCCATCCACTCCGATGGCCACGACTTGTCCCAACACATTAGCACCAGGATAAAGAAATGAGATACTATGCGCAAAAATCTCATCCGTCAAAGGAGCGAATATCTCTAGTGGTTTCATGGAACTACAAAACTTTCTGATCACAGCATCTCCTCCGATTTTAGTCGTTCCATTGTTGATGACCCAGTTGGCTCGTCCGCCGTTCATGACCAATGTTCCTCCCTCTGCAACATTGATCTCCCCTTCTCCAACCGCATTCTCGCCATTGATCACAGTACCATTCATAATAAAAATGCCGCCTCCAGCTATCCGCACGCAACTGGGTACAGCCTCATCGACCCTTGCCTCCGTAATGGCTCCTCCGTTCATCTCCAAGATACCTCCTGATTTGACGTAGACTATCGGTGCCCCTTTCGAGAACTCTCCCCCCTTCAACTTTACCTCATCCAAGATCAGTTTGAAGCCGCCCCCAACTCCGAACAACAGTTCCACTTTATTCACAGAATAGCCATCCGGCCGAATAATCGTTCCGTTTTTCAACGTGACCGTTTTTTTACCGGAAAACTCGATATAATTCCACTCATAGGTTTCACCCTTCAGATCAATCACATCTCCATCTTCCGCTTCTTTAATCTGTTGCCAAACAGTTTTTCTACTTTCCTGCGCAACGGCTTCCTGTGACAGAAAGAAGGCCATCAGGAAAAATAAAAAGAAACAGGCAGCCCGGCTGTAGTGGGCGTTGGAAAAATTGTAGCGTCTTATGTTCCATAATATTTTTAGTTTTAACGCTAAAATAGACATTCGCGGAGCATCGAAGATTGGAAAAAGGAGAAAAGTCCTATCCGGTAATTTACGACTGCTATCCGGTAAAAAAAAGCACTTATCCATAACAAATTCATCTATTTCTATCACGACACATAACATTACATTTAGACACCCAAAACAGCTATCACCTTCCTTATAGATATGTTAAAATATATTACCCGCAAAGGTAATCTTCTAAATATGCCCTACTAATCCGATTTTCATGGATAGGTAGTGACATTTTGATACTACCGTCAATCGCCATATATCAGAAAAAACAAGGGTATAATAAATAATTTATCTTTTTATCGGAACAATCTATTTTTATATCATTATATCTGTTACATTTGCCCAAACAAATAGGTTTATTTCAATACAAGCTCATCAAAAAACATCTCTTATATGAAAAAAGAATACCCTCTTTACACCATTGCTATCTTTTTATTTTTCCGCAATCCTGTCCTGCAACAAGCAGGTTCCGGTAACACAGGAGATCAACTTTGCGCCTAAAGGAGATACGGTTTATGAACAAGCTCAAAAAGCGATCTATTCAGATGCCCTTTTCGCACGCCAGATATTGGAGGAAGCGATGCAGACACGCCCGGTGCAGGACAGCGTCGACTGGTATATCCTTTATAATTTATATGTCAAAACTTTTCTGACGACTTCCGAGTTCGACACGATCTTGCCACTGTGCAGGAAAGTCGAACAGTTTTGTGCACGCCAAAAGATATTGACACCCTATCATTATTACCTGCTGGCAGATGCAAGTAACAACATAGGGAACCGGTATGCAATCACCAGCATGAACGATTCCGCCCTTAAATATTTCAAACAAATGCTCTCGTACGGCCGGCAGACACACAACAGCGAGGTGCTGCTGACAGGCTACACAAACCTGGCCGACGTCTATGTCCGTAGCGGCCGCTACGACCAAGGGGCATGGTACTACCGGCAGATACTCTACATTGCCGACTCGATCGATCTGCCCGAACCAGAGCTGATCAATATCTACACCGGACTGGGACAAACCTATTCGGAACTGCGGGATTTCGATCTTTCGCACTACTACTTCAACTTGGCTTACAAGCTCTTCGACCAGATGGACATCAACCGGAAATTCGTCTATTGCACGAACCACGGAAACGTCTACTTTTTTGAAAAAAAATATCCCGAAGCGCTCGACCTATTCAAAAAAGGATACGAACTGGTCAAACCTTCACCCGAATATGTTTATGCCCAAAATGTCTGCATGCTGAATATCGGAGCCATCTATCTACTGATGGGACAGCTCGACTCAGCCCAATACTACTTGGATCAAAGTTATTCCTATTTTGAAAAGATCGGTAATTCATCAGCACTGTACCACGCCCAAACGCAGATATTCGAACTCGCGCTCCGAAAAGGGAATATCGCCGAAGCGACAAAACAGCTCCACAGCATGACCGATAATTTGCAAGCAGAACCGACTTTAGTCGATATCCGAAAAAAATTCCTACAACATTATTATGAAGAGACAGGTGATTACCGCAAGGCCTACCAATATCTCAAAGAAAACATGCGGATGGACGACTCCATCCGTAACGACCGCATCCGGATGCGAGTGGCAGAAACGGACCTTCGTTATAAACAGGATACGACACTGATGAAACAAAGGCTGTTCATACAAAAACAGCAGAGCGACATGCGATCGCTGGAACTAAGTGTCTATATCTGGATTCTCGTTTGTGTGATACTGCTGACCATTGCAGCTTTCATCTATTTCTACCAGAAAAAACAACGAGCCTTTCTGCTGGCGGAAACACGCAACAAGATCATCAGCCTCCGGATGGAAAATATCCGCAACCGCGTATCACCCCATTTTATCTTTAACACGCTCAACCGGGTCATCAGCCATTACAGCCAAAGCGACAGCAGCTACAAAGAGCTGTATAACCTGATCAAAATCATGCGCCTCAACCTGCGCCTGACAGAAAAACTATGTATCACGCTTGCCGAGGAGATAGATTTCGTCCGTACCTATCTCGACCTCGAACAAGAACGCTTCGGCTCCTCCCTTCAAACCGAGATACGGATAGACCCGCAAATCAATGCCGACCAGTTCGAACTCCCCTCCATGATGATCCAGATTCCGGTCGAGAATGCTATCAAACACGGACTTCGGGATAAAGAGGGCGAAAAACGACTATCCATCACTGTCTTTCGTCAAGACGGGAATATTATTATTAGCATAGAAGACAACGGTACCGGGTTCCGGCTGCAAACTGGCTGTCCAGCCATGCAAAGTACAGGAACGGGCCTGAAAGTATTGAACCAAACTATCGAGCTACTGAATGCTGGAAACAGTGTTCCTATCACGATCCTTATCAAAAAAAGTAGCCAGGGAACGGATGAAAACCCGGGCTGCCTCGTACAATTCACCTTGCCAGAGGGTTATTCGTACACTTTGCCGGAAGGAAAGTAATCCGCTTAGCTCCTTTTTGTAACCGAATAACCGTCCAAAAAGGGAGAATATCCATGATTTTGCCTAAAAAGGACCGGAACACTTTGGTGACAACTATTAAATTTGTAAAAAAAGAGAGTGCACATGAAGAATAACTACAAGATAGTAATCATCGACGACGACGAACTGGCTGTGGACAATTTAGCTTTTGAATTAAAGTCCTATCAGCAATTTAATGTGGAAGGGATAGCCAAAAACGGGGCAATGGGGAAAAAATTGATTTTCAAAACGATGCCGGATCTGGTATTTCTCGATGTCGAGCTTCCCGATATGCAGGGACCCGAATTACTGAACTTGGTCCGCAACGAGATCACGTGGAACATGCAAGTCGTCTTTTATACGGCTTACAATAAATATATGCTCGATGCGATCCGCGAATCGGCCTTCGATTACTTGTTGAAACCAATTGACAAAAGCGAATTGTCCAATATGATGAAACGTTTCATCGAAAAGGTGGAGGAACAGCAATTGCAGACAGTTCCCTTTCATATCCTGTTAAGGAGCCTTTCACCGCTGGAGCAGACGATCATCATCCCGTCGCCGACAAACGATCTGCAGTTCCTCAGGCCCGAAAACGTAGGCTTTTTCAAATACAATTCAGACAGGAAGCAATGGGAAGCGTACCTGAACAATGCGTCAGCCCCCATCGCCATCCGTAAAAATATAGCGGCGGATCAGATACTGGCAAGTTCTCCCTCGTTCATTCAGATTCATCAATCCTATATCATCAACATCAATTATCTGATCATGATCAAGGATAAGAAATGCGTGTTCTATCCGCCGTTCGACAATGTCCGCGACCTGCAGATTTCCAAACTGTATCTGAAAAAACTGCAGGAAAAGTTCTTGATGTTGTAAAAATGTCAATCTTCTTCGGGGGTGAACAAAACGGCTCGCTGGTACAAAGATTTCGCTTTTTCTTTTTACCGAAAAGAGGTTGGAAGGTCATGTATTTCGAACCTTTGCCCAACTGGATGACCGTTATGGAAATCAGCTTGCGTCCTTTTTTCACGAAGATCGTGCCATCACGATCTTCTTTCATTTTATTAGACAGACATTTTAAGGTCAAAGAGGCGTTGCCTTCACGGGTTGCCGTGCACCAATTCGGATAGGAGTAGATTTCCCACGGTGTCTCATTTTGACTGACCGTATATTCGACGGGCAAATCTACCGTTCCTCCCTTCGGAATAAAAACAAGTGTATCGTTCTCATCCGGAGTGAATATCCTGAAATTATCCATTTCCTGCATCAAACGGATTTCGGCATGACGCGAACCGGCACCGATACGGATCGTCCCTGTACGCCTTGCCGACCCTTCGTTGATGGAAGGTTCAACATACAGGTGCAGGCTATCTTTACGCCAGGAGCACCAAGGAGCATCATTACTTTCAACCGCCCAATCGCAATTCGAAGTTATTTCGATCACTTTCTCCGTATCGTCAGCCTGGAAAAAAGATCGGATTCACTCAACGTCAATTTCTCTTCCGCCCCTTCCTGCACGATCTTGACAAGTTGTTTCCTGCCGGACCATTTCAATGTGATAGTTTGCGAGCGGCGTACTGTCGTCCGATTCGGATTGACGACGATTTTCAATCCATCTTTCTCCTTTGTGGCCGTGCACCAGTCATGGACATCGGAGAAACTCCAACTTCGTTTCGTTTTTACCGGGATGATTTGCTCGCCTCCTGCCTCCGGAAACTCATAGCTTTCTTCTGCAGTTACCTTGGCGGTCTGTTGCGTGAAATAGTTCAGTATCTGCTTACAAGCAGTGATCTGCTCATCACAATTCAGCACGCCTTGCTGGTCGCGGTTTACCTTGTAGCATCTCTTGGCCGACTCGAACTTACGGACCGCTTCTTTGACAGACGCCTCCGTCCGCTTTTTCAACAAGGCCAAACCGCCCTCATACGTCCCGTTGCAATCCTGTGAAAAGGCAGACGCTACAAAAAGAAACAGGGACAGAAGGCTACAAAAAACCTTCATATAAAACTTGTTTATCGTTGTCTTCATCTTCTTCAATTATTAATGTGAACGGCGATAGAATCCTGAATGGCCTCCCTGCGAGCACGAAAATCTTTCAACACGGCAGATTCCGGTTTAACGCCGGATGCCCGTTTATAAAAAATTTCCGCCATATCGTAATCCTGGGTTTGTTCCGCTTCTGCCGCCATAGATACGAATAAGTTATAAATCTCTTCAATCTTTTTCTGCACACTGTCTTTCCGGGCTGAAACGCCTGCCACATCGGGAAATGCGGTCCGATATTCATCCTCCAGCCTTAAAGCAGCATCATAACGCCCAACAGCCCCCAGATAGAACTGCTCATAATCTCCTCCCTGACTTTTATTGCCAAGGTTGGTCAGACTATCGCCGGTATGAATATACTGAAGATATTCGTTGTAGCGGGCCTCAATTTCCATTGCTTTCGCCTTGGCCTCCTCCTTTTCTTGCCTCTGCTCCATACTACGAAAAATGAAAAAAACGATTCCTAAAAGAAAAACAAGCGGAAGTCCCCACTTCAATACTTTGGGAAGCATAGGAGAAGCATTGTCTGCTATATTATCTATTTCAGGGTCAGGTGTTTCTACTTCTTGTATCTCCAAACTTTCATCCTTGCTATCTTCTTGTACCACAACCGGGACATCCGAAAGTTCCGGTTCTTGCGGCTGCACTTCAGGCAAAGGTTCCGTTTTTTCTCTACCTGCTTACCAGGTAAAACCGGGATTTCACCATTCAGGTATTGTTCGCAATAGATCCGTATTTCCATCGCGGAAGGACGTTCCCAGGTATCTTTCTGTAAGCACAGATCGATTATCGCCTTCAATTCATCCGACCACTCTCCCTCCAAGACTGGGATTTCAGCACCATGCTGCAACAACAGTCCGCCATGTTCCCCGAAAGGGACCATCCCCGTCAATAACTCGTAAAGTGTCGCTCCCAGGGAGAAAATATCGCTCGCTTTGATCGGTAAAGGATATTTGCTAAAGCGTTCCGGCCCCATATAGGCTAATGTGCCCACGGAACCCTCCGTCTTCATGATGCTTTTCCGCAATGTATTCCGCGCCTTTATGCTGATACCGAAATCTGTCAACAGATAACGTCCCGACACATCCATCAGGATATTGTCTGGTTTAATGTCCTGATGGATAACCGGAGGCTCCTGTCCGTGCAAATACTCCAACCCGCTCGCAATATCCCGCAAAAAAAGCCATGCCTCCTTTTCTCCCATTTGTCCGATCAGACTGGCTGCCGAACCCTGCCGACAATAAGGCAAAACCAAATAAGGCATCCGCTCGAAGGTGTCGTAATAAGTAGGCTTAAGCAAATTGCCATGATTCAAATTGAATACAAGGGAAAACTCGGTCGAGAATAGTTGCACGCCATGCTCATCCATACCGCCTCCCGGAGCATAGACTTTTAATGCGACTTTCAGGGAAGTCAAAGTATCATCAGCCAACCACACTTCAGAAAAGCCACCACGCCCCAAAAGTCGTTCCAGCCTGTAACGGTTAGCAAATAGTATATTTTCTTCTAACTGCATAGTTTATTTTACTGTTTGTTCATACCATTGGATAATCTTGTTTTGCCATGCTGTGGAAAACGACCAAGCCAGACACGCCAGAAGAAGAACAAAAACAAAAGCGACCGTCCAAAGAACAAATTTCCGAAGTGGCTTTTTCCGTTCTTTTTCAGTGAATGTCGAGACGGTTTGCTGCATATCCTGTACCGACGGCTTATTTTCTTCCGGAACAATCTGGCAAAGAACGACTGTGACGTTATCGTGGCCACCCAAATCCAATGCACCTTGAATCAATGCCTTCGTACAAGTATCGATTTCGTTCGAAGTCTCTTGCATAACTGCTTCGATCTCCTCATCCCGTAACATTGAATTAAGCCCGTCCGTACAAAGCAAAATCACCTCTCCCTCCTGCAAAGGCAAACGGACAAAATCCGGATTTGCCGCTTTCTGGGGATTGCCGAGGCTACGAGTAATAATATTGCTGTCGGGATGGTCAAAAGCATACTCCGGAAGAAGACGGCCACTATCAACCAGTTCCTGTACATAAGAATGGTCTTTTGTCACTTGCGCAAGCCCAGATACGGGATTGAACAGATACCCTCGGCTATCGCCACACCAAATAATATTGGCATAACCATCAAATAACCAAGCAGCAACGAGAGTAGTCCCCATCGACTTGACACTCTTTTCCTCTCTGCTCTTTCTTTTTATAGCGTTATCGGCAGCCACCACCGCTTCATACATATATTTGCGGATCGTAGAAGTGTCTTTCACAATCTCGTCCGTTATCTTATCCGCCGAAAAAAACTCTTTCATCGTATCGACGGCTATTCGGGATGCTATTTCACCGGCCTCCAAACCTCCCATGCCGTCCGCGACAACAAGCATCGCCCCTTTATTACCTAAGGTAAAACGGTATGGCAATCGCGGGGAAGCAACCACTCCCCCGCGTTAAGATCCGCACTCACGACAAAATTATCCTCGTTATTCGTACGGACACACCCAACGTTCGTTTGTGCTCCGAGCTTAAACTTAAAAGGATTATTATTCGTTTCTCCCATATATTGTTCTAATTTTCACTATCGGACAGCTGCTATCGGTACGACCACTCCCCGCAGTCCTTCAGCCATAGAAGAAATCAACCCGACTACTTCATATTCCCCGGTCTCCGAAACAGCGAAAACAGGTGCACCCGAACCGCCTATCTCAAAACTTGTATTCGTCGTCATGATATCGCCACGATCCAACCCGCTGTGAGCCGTCACACCACTACCGTAAACCGGGCCGGAAGCCGAATTGATACCGACTTCTGCCGGAAATCCTAAAATGGTCAAAGGAATGCCTCGGCCCAATGAAGTCGATTTAGAAGTATCGAATTTCAAACCACCTTTTTTGGCTGTCTGGAAATAAGCCCAGTCCTTCCCTCCGTTAGACGGGGCAATACGCAAACGGGCTCCTTTGACGAGACCTCCTAATGGACCCCGAAGAACCGTATAGGTATCGGCACTTCGGTCGCAGGTGAACTGATCACTCGTGAAAGCCAACGCATCTCCAGTAGAAGAATAAGCAGTAAAATAGGCCACCACCCTTTCCAGATTACAGACTGCCTTATTCAACGGGCGCATATCTTCGTCCATCAGATTACCGTTTACCTGGAAATACCATCTTTCAATGATTCGGCGGGATGTGACAAAGCGTCCGTCACTCAACAAGAAACCGGTTCCCGCCCAACGATTGATGATATTGATCACTTCTGTCTTGCCTTTTTTATTTGTACGCTCCACTTTATCCAACTGTATATAATAGATGTAAGGAAAACAACTCTCATACGAAGTCATGCCTGTCGCCACCGGAACGGCAGAAGCTGCGGTCTGCTCGCCAGCAGAAACCGTTTGTTTGGCAGATTCACTTTCCGTTTTTTCCTCACGGGCTGATTTCAAATCGCTTTTCAGGTCCACCAATTCGCTACGAAGCTGGTTTATGCCCTGCGAAGTGCTGGCTTGACTAGCTTGGCTAGCCTGTATGGCTGCCTGAACGGCAGTCTGGGCCTGATTAGAAACGGCAGCGAGCTGCTTCTGCGCTTCAATGCCAGCGCTATCCTGCCGGGCACTCACAGATGCGATACTTCCCGCCAACATTTCATTCGTTTTCTGGTTTTGCTGTTGATTCAGAACACTCCAACCAATAAACCCTCCGATCACCAGCAGGAAAACGACAGACATCCAAACCATCATCTGCTTATAAGGTTTCAATGCCTGCTGGCGGAACAAGCTGAAGCGTTCCGTAAAGTTTATATTTTTGATCATGCTCCTGTCACCCTGAGGAACGATAAATCCAATGCGAGGTCCATTGGAAGAAAGCTGTATCTCGTCCCCATTCTGCAGATACCATTCATCTGTTACCGGACGGCCATTCAAAAGAGTCATATTGACCTTAGACAAATGCACCAGTTTCCAACCGGCTCCGTCACGAACGATAGCCGCATGGCGACGGCTCACTGAAGTAAACGAATCGTCAAAACGCACCTGGCAACGCGGGTCACGCCCCATCTCTATTTGATCGACAATGATCTTTTGTGTTTCACCGGCACGATGATATTTAGAAGACATGCGATGCTCCAATACATAAAACTGCTTATGCGCACCTCCCATCAGTGCCCCCATTCCTGCGCCAACCGATCCGGAAAAGGACCGTCTGTATGGCTCTGTTTGTCTTTGTACCATAGGTCTATATTCTATTTTTCATTAATAAATTAGAATTAATAATCTTCAATCCGAAAGGTGACATCGCCAACTGTAATGATATCCCCCGGATGAAGTTCGCTTCCCTCCGGAGTCACCGGAGCTGAGTTAATATAAGTTCCATTCACCGACTCTTTCCAGTATCCCCCTCGTCCCTTCTCAGCGATCCATTGCCCGTCACGAATAAACCAGCGCCCTGTCCTGACATCCGTTTCGATCGTACAATGCCGACGTGAAATATAAGGGCTCTCGTTCTCCGGGATACATACGACATTCGAGTCTTCCCTCCCTATCGTGATCAGTCTTTTCCGGTCTCTGAACAAGTGACTCAGATCGTAGACCTTCCCATGTTCCAATCCCTGCATTACACGCATGGACAATCCTTTTTTCCGGGTTCAGGTTTCCACCCTACCCATTGCTGAATATATGAAACAGGCTGTCCTTGAGGCATCTGATTAAGGACAGCGGTAGCCGATTGCATACGCTGCTTGAAATCCGGGATCAAGCAACCTTCGATCACTTTTTGCCAGACCGCACCATTTTCGGTACGTTCCAATAACCGCCTGTCCCAATTGCCGTTTTTCCCATTCCGCTGATAGGAGACCAAATCGTTATGGTCATTCAGTTCACCGAAAGGCAACTTGCCCGTCAGCAATTGATACATCATCACGCCAAAAGAGAAAATATCGGTTGTCGGAAGTACTGTCGCATCTCCTCGCAAACGGTTTACCTGCTCTGGGGGCATATAAGCATAGGTTCCGAAAATCTGTTGGGGACGCCCCAATATATTCCGTTCCGTCATTCGCTTGTTTCGATCGCCACTGATTCCAAAATCTGTCAAAGCAGCAGTTCCATCCTCCTTAATCAACACGTTTTCAGGTTTAAGGTCTCGATGTACCTTACCACTTTTGTGCAAATCGTTCAGCCCACAAAGAATCTCCCGTCCGACTTTGACCAGGTCGACAGAGTAACGTTCCATATATTGGGTAAGATTCCCTTTCGGACAATAGTCCATAACGATAAAAGGATTTCCGCACTCCAGCCCATGGCCAACTGAGTGAACCAAGAATCGGCTCTTTATCAACCCAGTCTCAAATTCCATGACGAAACGGTCCATCAAAGGCTTACGAAGCTCTGGGACTATTTCCCACAATTTCAACAACTTCAAAGCATACACCTGCGAACCGGGGCCCGTCACTTTGAACACTTTTCCGAAAGAACCTTCCCCTAAAACAAGGTCTACCCGATAGAGTCCGCCGATATATTGGCCAACCGTAAAATCACACCTGTTAACGACAACTCCGGACATGGCTATTCATTTGAGGTTATTCGTTAAACTCAAATCTCCTATTCCCCAACACAATAATGTCTCCGGGCTTTAGCTCTATTTTTTCGGTTGTATATACGAATGTAGTCTTTTGTTCACTCCTGTCCTGAAGATACCATTTCTTATTCTCGTAGGTCAAAACTGCCTGTTCTTTAGAAGTTATCGTCATATTACCTTCATCCGTATTGTCACGATTCAGGATGATCTCCTCACCTGAAAATACAAGCGGAGAGGTCACAGCTTCCTCATTCGCGTTTGGTATCATGGAAAGACGGCATGTACACACCGGAGCCTGCATCTCCCATGGCGTAATCGTTTTCCTCCCATAACTCGAACGGGATTGCTTTACCGGTTCTTTCTTCTGCAGTTCATACCCACAATGCGAACAAAAGAATGCATCTTCTCGATTTTCATGGTTACACTTAGGACAATTCAAAGAATCGGATACTACACCTGCCGGAGCTTGTCGGGAACAGTTACAATTCGGGCATTCCGACATACCCGGCAAAAGAGGATAACCGCATTGAGGACAACTCTCACTATCCCCTTGTTCGCAAACTGTCGGCCTGCCGACATTTATCCCTATATTCTCATTCACTGTACGCCGAGCATAAACATCCGTCACCGCATGTTCACGCATGGCATAATTTGATAACGGAGAATTACACTTCTCACAATTTGACCTGTCACCGGAATTCTCCCAACCGCAATTAGTACACCTCATAATTCGCCTTTTTTATATATACAAAAAACAAATTCAAGGCATCACGCAAAAACAGCGACAATCACGAACAGGGATATCCGGTCATTTTACCAATCTATCAGGTCAAAACAAACCACTATCCAGACAAAACAAAGTCAGATTTTCTTATTTTGCCAGGACGCTTTCTTCAAATAAATGACACTTGCGACCAACAAACCGGTATAATACACCACCTCAGTCATGAAACAAATAGCAACCGGCAAATGCAAGCGCATTCCGGCCACATATATAAATAATGTATAGAAAACCAGGGTAGCCAGCTCCATCACAAAAGCCGAACGAGTATTTCCCGTACCCGTCACTCCATTGAACACGATATTGGCAACCGCTCCGATCAACAAAGCACCTGAAATCACATAAAGGGAAGGGATAGAAGCTTGTATCAAAGTCACATCATTGGTATAAACCGACAATATTGTAGAAGGAATCAGACAAGTGACAGACACAAAAACAGCCATGATCCCCAACGATATCCAGGTTATATGGCGGATGATCGGAATGACCTGATCCTTATGCCCCGCCCCGATACTGTTACTCACAAACGTATTCGTTGCTGTCGATAAAGAATTGACAGGGATCAATAAGACGATGTAAACACTCCGGACGATATTCGCAACTGCCAGTTCCCGCTGCCCTAAATGTTCCACAGCCACAAACAACATAAAATAAGTACTGAGCGAAATAAAATATTGCAACATCGTAAATATAGAGATGTCTAACACACGCCCCAGCAATTTAACATCAAACGATCGGAACTGATTCAGTGCGTACTTCTTAATATCCACCGTCATCCGGGTATAGACCATATAAAACACGATAGACACCGCCTCCGCCATCACCGAAGCGATAGCTGCCCCTTTCACTCCCAATTCCGGGAAACCGCAGTTACCGAATATCAGCAGATAGTCCAGCAGCACATTCGTCAACGCCATCACAATCGCATTCAATGTCAACACTTTCGTCCGGGTAATACCGATAAACAATGCACGAAACATTACATTCACAAAAGAGAAAAAGAACCCGAACACACGCCAGTCCAGGAACTCTTCCGTTGCGTTCAGAATCGTATCGGAAGATATCAGTATCCGCATAATATCTCCGGCAAACAGGCGTGACAGAGTGAACATGACAGCAGCCAGCATAAACAGGAAAAAGACGCCCTGTATCATCACCGGTCCGACTTCCTTATAATTTCGCTCCCCGTTACGGCGGGCCATGATGATCTGCGATCCGGTGCTAAAACCAAAAGCAATCGTAAAGGCACATATATAATACAAGCCGCCCATTGCCGAAGCTCCCAACTCAACTTCACCGACCCGGCCCAAAAACGCAGTGTCCGTCACATTAATGACATTCTGTGCCAGAAGACTCAAAAAGATTGGATAACTAACATTCCAAATTTGCTTGTTTGTGTACATATACTATATATTTACGAAGGAAATCCATACTCATAAAAAAAGCCCGCCACATCAGGCGAGCTTCTTCTTTATATGCTATTGCATTTACTTTTCAGCTACCGATGCTTCATATCAGTTTATTGGTTGCCGTATCAGGGAACACAACCGACGGCTTAAATGTTTTCGCCTCCTCAAAATCCATCAAGGCATACGACATAATAATGATGATATCGCCAGGCTGTGCCTTACGGGCAGCAGCTCCGTTCAGGCAAACGACTCCCGAACCTCGTTCACCTTTAATGATATACGTTTCAAAACGTTCACCGTTATTATTATTCACAATAGCGACCTTTTCGTTGGCAATCAGGTTAGCTGCATCCAGCAAATCCTCGTCGACAGTGATACTCCCGATGTAATTCAGATTGGCTTCCGTTACCGTCACCCGGTGAATCTTTGATTTAACTACTTCTATAAACATACGATCTGATTTATGATTGATGATTTATGAATTATTGAGTTCTACTTGTTTCTCCAGCTTGAAACTTTGGTTTCATAGGTATGGAACTATGTTTTCTCCCATATAAAACAATGGTTATCCGGGAAACAAATCATAATTCATAAATCACAAATCCATATTTAGTATTTAATATTATCTATCAGACGAACCTCTCCGCAATAGACCGTAATACATCCTACCGGATAAGTCGTATCGGACCAGTTCTTGATGGACTCCATCGTATTGCCATCTACAATCTCATAGTATTCCACACGCATAACAGGGTCGGCATTTATCGTGTTGATTACATAGTCGATCACCTCCTGCACGCTCTTTTCGGGTGCAAAGTTAGCACTTTCTTTTAACGTACGAGCTATTAATGGAGCTTTTTGACGTTGTTCAGGTGTCAAGCGCACATTACGGCTACTCAAAGCCAGACCGTCTGCCTCACGCAAAATCGGACAGTCGTTGATTTTCACCGGTATATCCAATTGCTTCACCATAGCACGGATCACAGCGATCTGCTGGAAATCTTTTTCACCGAAATAGGCGTTATCCGGTTCGACTACATAAAAAAGTTTGCTTACTATCTGAGCGACCCCATTGAAATGTCCGGGACGGCGCGCCCCTTCCATTACGGCCGAAACAGTGCCGAAATCGAATGTGCGGGTATCAGGCTCCGGATACATTTCTTCTGCCGACGGAGCGAATACATAGTCACAACCGGCCGGTTCCAACAGAGTACAGTCTTTATCCAACGTACGAGGATACGTTTCAAGGTCATGCTTGTCGTTAAACTGGGTCGGATTGACAAAAACACTGACTACACACACGTCATTTTCTTTCACACAACGTTCAACCAGGCTCAAGTGTCCGTCATGCAATGCTCCCATAGTGGGAACAAAGCCAATTTGTTTGTTATTACGCTTTTCTTCAGCGAGATAACTCTTCAATTCTTTAATGCTGTTTACTATTTTCATCCTTTAGATGCTTATTGACGGTGCAAAGCAAATAAATAATTGCGGTAAATGAAAGAAATTTTGTATCTTTGTAGCGTCTTTATAAAACTAGTTTACAGAATGGATGCAAAAAAATCTTGTTTATAGCTCAAGAAATAACACCCTACCTTCCCGAATCAGAGATTGCAACGATATGCAGAAACCTGCCACAAGGCATACAGGAGCGCGGTCGTGAAATTAGGACTTTCATGCCCAAGTTCGGTAGCATTAACGAACGCCGCAACCAGTTGCACGAAGTAATCCGGCTTTCGGGTATGAATCTCATCATTGATGATACCGATCACCCGCTGATCATAAAGGTAGCATCCATTCAAGCAGCCCGCATGCAGGTATACTTCATTGACAATGAAGATTTCTTCCAAAGAAAGCATACTATTAGCGATGATGATGGAAACGAATACGAGGATAACGACGACCGTTCGATCTTCTACGTTCGTGGTGTATTGGAAACAGTGAAAAACTCCGTTGGATACCGGATGTCATTCACTGTCATGGTTGGATGTCAGCGCTAACAGCACTGTACATCAAACGTATGTATGCCGACGATCCTTGCCTCAAGGATGCAAAGATTGTATACTCTATTTATAACGATGACTTCAAAACACCGTTCAGAAAAGAATTTGCAAGCAAGTTAAAGATGGATGGAGCCAAGGACAGCGACCTGAAAGGCATCAAAGCCGATACAAGTTTCACCGGGCTGACCAAACTCGCCATTGATTTCGCAGACGGTGTGATACAGGGTAGTGAAACGATCAATCAAGATGTGCTGGATTATATTGCCACTAAAAAGCACACTCCATTCCTGCCTTACCAGTCACCGGACGTTTATATGGATAAATTCAACGAATTCTACGATGTCGTATTAGGCACAAAATAAATTTAGAGAAATGAAAATCAAGCTTTTTATACTTGGCCTGAGTCTCGGAATCTCAATTCTGAGCGGGTGTAATGATGATTTGACGCAGGTAGGAACAGGTATTCAACCGGAGAATGACAGACCGCTGGTATATGCGGACACATTCTACATGAAAGCAAAAACATTACAGACAGATTCAGTCTATGCCCGAACAATTTACGGTTCATTAGGGGAAATATACGATCCTTTGTATGGAAACCTAAAATCTGATTTTATGTGTCAGTTCTACTGTCCGGAAAATTATCGGTTCAGGTATACACCCTACAACGACGTAATAGATTCAGTCGAATTTAAAATATATTATAGCCGAAGCTGGACAGGGGATTCTCTAACTCCGATGCGTGCACAACTATATGAAATAACGACTCCACTAACGAGGGATTTTTATACGAATATCGATCCGGAACAATACTGCAATATGCAGAAATCATTAGGTATGCAGACGTATACGGCACGTGATCTAAGTGTTTCGGATTCTCTTTGGAATGCGACAACAACAAACGGTAACCAAACAGTATATTCCTATGATCCTAATATCACAATTCGTATGCCTAAAGAATTGGGGCAACGTTTCTATGACGCAACAATCAAAACTCCGGAAGTTTTTAACGATCAGAATACGTTCAATCAGTTCTTTCCCGGTATTTATGTCACAAATACATACGGTACTGGAAACATCCTGAACATCGAAAGTACCCAAATGAACATTTACTATAAGTACACGGTAAAAGGCTCCGCCGACCAAGATTCACTCGTACAGACTCGGGAGACTTTTAGTGCGACATCCGAAGTCATCCAATTGAACAGATTCAAGAATACAGACATTAGTCATCTGCTGGAGCCCAATGACAGCATCGCTTATCTGAAGAGTCCGGCAGGCGTATACACCCAGTTGACAATTCCGGCACAAGATATTGCCCCGATTATCCAAGGGCGTATTGTCAGCAATGTGGACTTTTCTCTAAAAGCCCTTCCACAAGAAGACTGGAAATTTGCATTTGAAGCTCCGGACAACGTGCTGATACTTCCGAAAGACTCAATGGATACATTCTTCAAAAACAATAATGTAGAAAATAATATCACTTCCTACCGGGGAGAATATGTAGCTTCAACCCGAACCTACTCATTCGGAAACATAGCCAAGCTGCTTAAAACCCATATCGAAAACTCTCCGGATGAAGATTTGGTTATCAATGTTATCCCCGTACAACGTAGGGTCGGGACGACATACAATTATTACAATCAACCGCAAGATTACACTGTCGCCATCGAGAACTATTTGAAACCTTCCGGTGTAAAACTGCGTATTGACAAAGACGCCATGGAAATGCGTATCGTAACAATCGAATATAGATAAACAGACCGACTATTTATTATCTATCAGATATAAAAAACCGGGGCTCCCTAAAATAGAAAGCCCCGGTTTTCATTTATTACTTTATCTCTATTCTGCAGCCGCTTTTTTCGCAGCTTTTTTCTTATACTTGTCAAGTTCTTTCTGTAACTTTTCAATTTCTTCCCCTTGGTTCTTTATTGTCGTAAGGAGAGAATTCAATTCTTCGTTCTCTATCTCGACTGGATATAAAGCATCTACACGGCTGATAAAATCACCCAATATATTCATATAATTGGTAAATGCATCATACGGAGAATCATAAATACCACGATTCAGCCAAAGCCCCGTTTTCTTGGTTGTCATAAAACGGAAGTTATTACTTGCCTGCAAATAATCCCAGTCTTGCTTGATACGGCGATCATTGCACAAATGAACACGACCAGCCACACTATACAACTTATTAAACGCTTCACGCTGCATCACGTTACCCAGCCAACAGCTCGTGTCTCTTTCCTCATCTGCCCAAGACAAAGGATAAGGAACATCAACCTGGTCGACCGACTTAAACTTCGTAACGATTTCAGTCGGAGTAGAGAAAGAAATGCCTTTTTCCTTTGCACAAGCCGGCAACGCTTTGAAGAATTGCAAAATATTGGAAGACAAAGACTGTGAGATACCCAAAGCCGAAAGTTCCATAAAAATATTGATAACCTGTTCTTCTTCCGGCAAACCAGCAATCCAACCGATATATTTATCAGCGAATAACGGATATTCGCTCCAATCCGAATTCGAGAAACGCAAACTAATATCATCCGACAATTTGAAATCACGAAGCAAAATCTTCAAATTAGGATTATATGCACAATGATACACATAATGCGGACTCTTCCATCCCAACACATGTTTGGCACCTTCGGTCAAAATCCCTTTGAATCCCATACTTGCGACAACCGATCCGATCTCATTCGAATAAATCAAGCTGGAATTACGGAAAACCTTGGGAGTTTGTCCAAAAACTTGTTTGATCTTCGCACTCATTCTAGAAACTTCTTCCCGGAAACATTCTTCATTAGCCAAAGAAGAAAGCCCGTGAGAATAAGGTTCGCACAAAAATTCACAACAGCCCGTATCATTCAATTGATGCAACAAGTCGATCACGGCAGGAGAATAGATCTCCAACTGTTCCAAAGCCACACCCGAAATAGAAAAAGCGACTTTAAAAGCTCCTCCGTTGCTCTTTGCCATTTCAAGTAAAGCTGTCAATGCCGGAATATAAGAACGCTCTGCAATCTCCGTGATACTGCGTTCATTTTCATAATCATCATAATAGTAATGATCCGTACCGATATCGAAGCAACGATAGCGTTTCAAATGTATAATTTGATGTATTTCAAAATAAAGACAGATTGTTTTCATATCTAATTGTTGTTTGATTATTTACCGTAATTCTTTAAGACATTCTCATAAAGAGCGCGAATCCGCAAGCCGACTTTTTCCCATGTGATACTATCGACCTCTTTCTTCCCTTCCACCTGAAGATATTCGAACAAAGAGGGATTCGTACAGATCGAATAGATAGCGTCAGCCATTGCATAAATATCCCAATAGTCCGTCTTAATCACCTTGTCGAGAATTTCTCCACAACCGGACTGTTTGGAAATAATGGAAGGCGTTCCGCATTGCATAGCTTCCAACGGGGCAATCCCGAAAGGTTCGGAAACCGAAGGCATCACAAAGACATCACTGTTCTTATAGGCTTCATATACCTGCCTTCCACGCTGAAATCCGGGGAAATGGAAACGATCGGCAATTCCACGCTCGGCAGCCAGATTGATCATGGCGTCCAGCATATCGCCCGAACCCGCCATAACGAACCGGATATTACGTGTACGTTTCAAAACAAGCGCTGCTGCTTCGACAAAATATTCCGGTCCTTTTTGCATAGTGATACGTCCCAGGAAAGTCACGACCTTTTCCTTTTTATGCTCCGGACGAGGAATGTCCAAAAGTTCTTGTGACAACGGATAAACCGCATTATGCATGGCAAAACATTTCCGCGGGTCCTGATGATATTCCCGTATAACTGTCTGCCGTGTCAATTCAGATACGCACATAATACAATCCGCATAATCCATACCGTTCTTTTCCATTGCATATACGGTCGGATTAACCTTTCCGCGTGAGCGGTCGAAATCGGTTGCATGGACATGAATGCAAAGAGGCTTTCCACTCACCATCTTTGCATGCACACCGGCTGGATAGGTCAGCCAGTCATGGGCATGGATAATGTCAAACTGTTGCTGACGAGCAACGACTCCCGCGATGATCGAAAAGTTATTGATCTCGTCATGCAAATTAGACGGATACCCTCCGGCAAACTCCATACAGCCCAAATCATTTACATTCATATATGAGAAATCGGCATAGATATGGTCACGAAAAGCATAATATTGTTCCGGCGTCATATAATTGGGAAGCCTGGACTTCAAATAATCATAATTAACATCCCTCCATACGACAGGTACTTGATTCATACCTATGATATTCAGGAAACCTTCTTCTTCACCGGTAGGCTTCGGTAAACAAAAAGTCGTCTCCACATCATTCTGCAGACTCAGACCTTTAGTAATACCATAGGATGCAACCGCAAGACCACCGTATATTTTGGGAGGAAATTCCCATCCAAACATTAACACTTTCATACAGGCTCCTCCTTTCAATAATTATATTTGCTTAATAAGTATAATATTCTCAATATTTCTGCAACATTCATTGCAAATGATACGGCCCCACGCCCCTTGAACGGAGGATTACCATCAAACAGTTCAGGAATGGACCCGATACAATGGGACGACATTTCATCTTCATACCCGATCAGATAACGTTCGATAAATCCTATACCGCTCATCTTATAGATACGGAGATATGCCTCAAAATAGAAACCTGCCAGCCAAGGCCAAGCCGTTCCTTGATGATAAGCATAATCACGCTGAATCTGGGGACCGACATAATTAGGATTGTAGCCACCGCTTTTCGGACTCAAGGAACGAAGTCCCTTAGGAGTAAGCAATTCTTTCGTTACAATATCGAGCACGCCTTTTTTCTGGCTGGAGTTCAAAGGCGAATAATCAAATGCCACAGCAAATATCATATTCGGACGTACGCTCCACTCCATCATGTTGCCATCAACATAATCGAGCAAATAGCCATATTCATTCAAGAAGACATTGACAAACGACTTCCCGCTTTTTTCTGCCAAAGCACCCAATGATTCGGCGAAAGCGTTATTTCCAGCCTCGCCCGACAATTCTCCGACAAACCGCAAAGCGTTATACCATAACGTATTGATTTCAACGATATATCCTGTACGTGGGATAACGGGATGTCCGTTAACCGTCGAGTTCATCCATGTAACAGCTTTATTCGATCCATACGTATAAAGCAATCCGTTATCATGCAAAACCAGATTCGGATGTTTATCCTGGCAGAGGAACTTCATAATCTCTTCCAACAATAAACCATATTTTTCGCGGCATGCCTCACGTGAAACCATTTTAGCATATTGTTGAATACACCAAACGGCCCAAAGCAAGATATCAGGATGCTCCATTTCATAAATTTTGATCCGGCTCGGTTCATTGTGGATAAAATTATAAATGGCCTTACGGGCCGTTTCCATTACCATTTCAAACTTGGAAACCTCATCGATAGCCAAAGTCAACCCTGGCAAAGAAATAAACAAATCGCGTGCCCTGCACTTGAACCACGGATAACCGGCCAAAATATAAGATTCGTTTTCCTGTTTATTCAAAAACTGGTGTGCAGCGTTGATCAAACAATGTTGAAAAGTATCGCGAGGCGTACGTTCTTCAACCTCGTCTTCGAATGTTTTTTTCAATGTACGAGTTCCGATTTCAGAAACCCCACCGGAAAAGACGATACTTTCACCTTTCTTTATCTCAACTTCAAAATATCCGGGAACATACAGATCCTCGTTAAAATCATAGCCTCTCTCCTGCTCTTTCGGATATTCGATACCCCGATACCAGTCAGGCTGGTAATGAAACTCATTCTTTTTGTTCAATTGCATATACAATTCGGGATAGCCCGGATACATGCATGTTTTGATACCATTCGTCACAACCTGATATTCGCGACTGGCCTGAGCATTCTCGTGTGTATATTCGCGGACACTGCGAAACGCCAAGAACGGACGTAAACGCAATGTTGTCGCCGAGTGAGCATCCAACAACGTATAACGAATCAAGATTCGATTCTCATGATGGACAAACAACTTCTCTTTTTTCAGAACAACACCGCCTACACGATAGATCGTCGTAGGAACTTTCTCGCACTCGAACTCACGAATGTACTTATGACCTCTCGGACTGTAATTATCTCCCTGATACTTATGAAGCCCTAAATTAAATTCGGCTCCATGCTGTATGACAGTTTCATCCAATGACGACAACAATACATGATTCTCATCATCCAGTCCCGGAACCGGAATCACAAGTAATCCGTGATATTTTCTTGTGTTGCAATCAACGATAGTTGTACAATGATAGGCTCCCGAACGATTTGTACGAAGAATCTCTCTTGGTAGCGCTTCTTCCAGGTTCGTCATAAGAGTCTTGTCAAATTTAAGATAACTCATATTTTATATTTGGTTTTAAGTTTATGCTTTAACGTGAAAACAAATAAATTGCTTTTGTATCCTGACCAAAAGTATCACTTAAAAATAAAAAACAAATTTGCTTTCATATTTATTTAGAAATTTCATTTTTTACGATTTAAAAACAGTTTGATTGATAATCTGTTACAATTATGCAGAAGTACATATATGTGTTGTCAAACACATGCCAAGCTGTTAAAAACTTCCAAATCCGGTTGTTTGGCATCGCCCGAAAATCAATGCATTTTTATTTGCCGATTATTCCGTACCTTTGTTATATAAATAAATCAACACTAAAGAACATGAAACAAAATAGCGAAATCCCCTTTTTCGGGACTTATCGGACTCCGTTCGAAACTCCCCCGTTCGACCAAATCGAAACAGAACACTACGAACCTGCTTTCGACGAAGGAATCCGGCAACTGGACGAGGAAGTCCGGGCCATTGCTGACAATGCGGAACTTCCGACATTCGAGAACACAATCGTAGCGCTCGAACGTAGCGGCAAGCTACTGGATAAAGTCAGCTCGGCCTTCTTCAACGTATTGAATGCGGAAGCGGACGACGAAATGATGGATATCTCACAACGGGTATCGCCCAAACTGTCGGAAAGCTCCAACAATATTTATTTGAATGAAAAACTGTTCGCACGGGTAAAAAGTGTCTACGACCAGAAAGAAGAACTGCATCTCCCGACGGAAGACGCACGTCTGCTGGAAGAGACATTCGAAGCTTTTTCCGTACGTGGCGCCGCACTCGGATCCGAAAATAAAGAAAAATACCGCAGACTCAGTTCCGAGTTAAGCCTTCTTTCCCTCACATTCGATCAGAACGCATTGAAAGACAAGAACCGCTACGAACTGTTGCTGACAAAAGAAGACGAACTGGAAGGACTACCGGAAAGCATACGCGAAGCCGCCGCACTCAGGGCTAAAGAAAAAGGAAAAACCGGATGGCTATTTAATCTCTCGGCCCCAAGCTACGTGCCTTTCATGCGTTACTCGGCTTTGCGCGGGTTGCGGGAAAAGATGTACCGGGAATACATGAGCGTAGGCAACAAAGGGGATGAATACGACAATAAAGAAATCATACGGAAAATCGTCAATATCCGCCAGGAAATCGCCAACCTGATGGGACATGCCAACTATGCCGACTACAAACTGAAACACACGATGGCCAAAACTCCCGCACGCGTCTATAAATTACTGAATGAGCTACTGGAGGCATACAAACCGGTTGCCCAAAGCGAATACGAGGCCGTGCAAGGATTTGCTTCGGTAACAGAGAAAGAAAACATAACGGTCATGCCCTGGGATTGGAGTTATTACTCAGAAAAGCTGAAAGATACCCGTTTCAACGTGAACGATGAAATGACGCGTCCCTATTTCGAACTGAACCATGTAAAGAAAGGCGTGTTCGGTCTGGCCACACAATTATATGGCATCACTTTTAAAGAAAATAAAGAGATTCCGGTTTATCATCCCGAAGTAGAGGCATACGAAGTCTACGATGCCGACGGGAAGTTTCTTTCCATATTATATACAGACTTCCATCCGCGCGACGGAAAACAGTCGGGAGCCTGGATGAACAGTATAAAAGAACAATACCGGGATCAAGACGGCGAAGACAGCCGGCCGCAAATCATCATTGTGATGAACTTCACACGTCCGACCGAGACGAAACCTTCTTTATTGACTTTCGACGAGGTCAACACACTGTTACATGAATTCGGACACGCCCTGCACGGAATGTTTGCAAAAGGATCATACGCGAGCCTTTCCGGCACAAATGTCTATCGCGACTTTGTGGAACTTCCTTCCCAACTGATGGAAAACTGGCTGACAGAGAAAGAGTTTCTGGATCAGATCGCCATCCACTATCAAACCGGAGAAAAAATCCCGCAAGAATTAGTACAAAAACTGATAGACGCTTCCAATTTCAACGTAGGATACGCCTGCTGCCGTCAACTGAGCTTCGGTTTTCTGGATATGGCCTGGCATACCCGGACAGAGCCATTCGGCGGGGATGTAATCGCTTTCGAGAAGGAGGCCTGGAAGCAGACCGTGATCGTCCCGGAAGTTACCGGAACCTTGATGAGTAGCAGTTTCGGGCACATTTTCTCTGGGGGATATTCAGCCGGCTATTACGGCTATAAATGGGCGGAAGTCTTGGATGCCGATGCTTTCTCGGTCTTCAAAGAAACGGGAATCTTCAACCGGGAGACAGCCCGTTCTTTTCGTGAAAACATCCTGTCGAAAGGCGGCACCGAAGATCCGAATATCCTGTACAGACGTTTCCGGGGAAAAGATGCAGAAATCGGCGCCCTGTTGAAAAGGAACGGGATAGAACCTGCCGACTCATCTGCATCCGGCTCTGATCAAATGCAAGTGTAATTTGTTTTCGACATTGTCGTGTATATTTTTGACAATGTCGAATATATATACGACAACGTCGAATTTATACACGACAATGTCGAAAACAAATTACACCAGCATCCGGCCACAGTTATCCGGTATACAATTTTATCACATTCGCCGATACAAAAAAACTTCGAACCTATTCCATTTATCCCAAATATATGTACCTTTGCCTACTATTATATAATTAAGGTATATAAAATCAGAAGACGATGTGCGATAAGAAGGAAAAGCAACTCGAATTGGATAAGCGTTATCTCAGGATGGCAGCCGTATGGGCGGAAAATTCGTATTGCAAGAGACGCCAGGTTGGGGCACTGATAGTCAGGGACCAAATGATTATCTCTGATGGATATAACGGTACGCCATCCGGTTTCGAGAATGTTTGCGAAGACGAGAACAATGTCACCAAACCTTACGTCCTACATGCGGAAGCCAATGCCATCACGAAAGTGGCCGCTTCGTCCAACAGCAGCAAAGACGCAACGATCTACGTCACCTCCGCTCCTTGCATCGAATGTGCCAAACTCATCATCCAATCTGGGATCAAGCGGGTGGTATACTCTGAAAAATACAGGGTGGAAGATGGTTGCAACCTATTACGTCGCGCAGGTGTTATTATAGATTATATAGAAATAAACGACTAAAGATACGTTTTATGGACAAGAACAAAAGGCTGGCCGTATGGCTGCCTGTGATTATAGCTTTAAGTGTTGCTCTCGGAATCTTTGTAGGGAATCATTACCTTAGACTGACACAAGGCAAAAGACATATTTATTCCAGTGGAAATAAGATCAATGCCATACTTGACATTATTGACGAACAGTATGTCGATACCGTCAATATGAAGCAACTGGTGGAAGATGCCATTCCTAAAGTTTTCAGCGAGCTGGACCCGCACTCCGTATATATACCGGCCAAAGACGCCCAACGGGTGAATGAAGACCTGGAAGGATCGTTCAGCGGTATCGGGGTTTCCTTCAATATGCAAACCGACACCATCCTGGTTATCAACGTCATTCCGGGCGGACCGTCCGAAAAGGCCGGTCTGAAGCCCTTCGACCGTATCATCACGATCAACGACTCCCTGTATGCCGGCAACAAAAGCGACCAGGAAGTCATCATGAAGACCCTGCGAGGTGCGAAGAACAGTACGGTCAAGCTGGGTGTAAAACGTAAAAACGAGCCGGAGTTATTGTATTTCGACGTGACTCGCGGCGATGTTCCCGTCAGTTCGGTCGATGTGTCTTACGAGGTAAGCAAAGGAATCGGCTACATCAAAGTAAGCAAATTCGGCCGTACCACTTATAACGAGTTTATTACGGCAATCGCCAAGCTGAAGCAGGCTGGCTGCACCTCATTCGTGATCGACCTCCGCGGTAACACGGGCGGTTATATGGACGCCGCCATCAATATGGTAAACGAATTTATGCCGGAAGGTCGACTGATCGTATATACGGAAGGAAAGGCATTCCCACGCAACGATGTCTATACGAACGGCACAGGCACTTGCCAGGATGCTCCGATCGTAGTCCTGACAGACGAGTTCTCGGCTTCCGCCAGCGAAATCTTCTCCGGGGCTATCCAGGATAACGACCGCGGGCTAATCATCGGCCGCCGTACTTTCGGCAAAGGCTTGGTCCAGTCTCCTATCCAGTTAAGTGACGGCTCGGAAATCCGTCTGACGATCGCACGTTATTACACTCCGTCGGGACGTTGTATCCAGAAAAAGTATGAATTAGGGAAAGACAGCGAATACGAACAGGATATCTACCAACGCTTCATGCACGGAGAATTCGACTCTGCCGACAGTATCAAGCTGAACAACAGCGAGAAATATGAAACTGTAATGGGACGCCCTGTTTACGGTGGTGGCGGTATCATGCCGGATATCTTCATCCCGCGTGACACAAGCGGTGTAACTTCTTATTTCTCCAACGTAGTCAATTCCGGTACGCTGAACCTGTATGCACTCGAATACTCGGATCGCAATTACGACAAGTTGTCTTCTTTCAAAACCTATCAGGATTTGTATCAATATCTGCAACAGCAACCGCTGCTTTCCGATTTCACCAACTATGCCGCAACGAAAGGGATCAAGAAACGTCCGCACCTGATCAACATATCAGGCAAACTGATCGAGAAACAACTCCAGGCCTACATCGTCCGTAACTTCTTCGACGAAGCCGGCTTCTATCCTATCTTCCAGAACGATGATATCACACTGAAACGTGCCATCAAAGTTCTGAACGAAGGCAAATCATTCCCGACACCGGAGAACAAAAACAATACATCCAATGGAATTGCGCAAAGCCAAACAAACGCTTCGAGAGGATATGGCCTCCTTAAAGAGATCATACACGAAGACTACATTGCAGGATCTCTCTGCTAAGATAATGGAACGGCTGGAAGAGACGGATCTCTTCCGGCAAGCTTCATGCATAGCACTTTACCACGCCATTTCTGGCGAGGTGCAAACAGCCGGTCTGATTGAAAAATGGTATCGGGAAAAGAAATTATTGCTCCCTCTTATAAAGGGGAATGACCTCCAATTACTCCTATACTCAGGAAAGGAATCACTCAAAGCCGGTGCTTTCGGCATTTTGGAACCGACCGAAGATTGCGTGGCCGTACCGGAAAACGAAATAGACCTGATCATTGTTCCAGGCGTAGCTTTCGACCGGCAGCGTAACCGCCTCGGACGGGGAAAAGGGTTTTACGACCGTTTGCTCTCCACACTGAACGTTCCTAAAATCGGAATCAGCTACGATTTCCAACTGAAAGACCAAATACCGGTCGAACCGTTCGACCGGAAAATGGACCTGATCATAACAGAAAAGGAGATTATCTGATCACTATATCTTGTATAACTGTCGCCCCGGCATAATCGTTCAGGCTCTTTACCAGACGCTCTCGGCATAAGACCAATTCACTTCTCAGGACGGAAGAAGTGAGGGAAACATGCAGCACTTTGTCTTTTATATAGATATTACACGTGTACTGTGCAACCATCGGTCCCAATATCTCTCCCCAAGCCCGCAAGACACGAATTTCCTGTATCTTCCCCCGCAACTCGGCATTGTCTTCAAAAAACTCCCGGATCGCATCGCCCAACGTCTGTGCATTCCGGTGCATCATTCCGCCTCCTCCATTGGTTGTACTTCGCCCTGTTCGACCCTGAACAGAGCGTAGCCGTGATTAATCGATTGCAGGATGGCGTCCAGGTATTTCCGGTTCGTATCGGTAATGAAGATCTGCCCGAACTGGTCACCGCTCACCAACTTGACGATCTGCTCCACCCGATCGGCATCCAGTTTATCGAAAATATCGTCCAGCAGAAGGATCGGACATGCCTGTCCCCTGCGGGAAAGAAACACATACTGAGCCAGCTTAAGGGCAATCAGATACGTTTTGTTCTGCCCCTGCGAACCGACACGGCGGATCAGGTAGTCATTCATCGTCATCTCCAGTTCATCCTTGTGAATACCGGTCGAGGTATAACCGAGTATGCGGTCGCGTTCCCGGTTGGCAGCCAACATATCCGCCAGATTCCCTTTCTCTAGCTGGGAAATATACCGCAAACCGACCTGTTCGGTCGAACGGCAAATCGTCTGGTAATACTCGTTGAAGATCGGGATGAAATCGTTGACCAGCATCTGCCGCTTCTCATACACCATCCGGCCGTACATATCCAGTTGCATTTCCAGCACTTCATAGAGGGAAGCGTCGGCACACTGGTCCTTCAACAGAGAATTCCGCTGGAGCAAAGCTTTATTATATTGTATCAGTGCATGCAGGTAGGGTTTGTCCTGCTGCGAAATAATCACATCGAGAAAGCGACGGCGCTCTTCGCTCCCGCCCTGTATCAGTTCCGAATCGGCAGGAGAAACCATCACCAATGGCAACAGACCGATATGCTCCGACAGTTTGTCGTACTCTTCCTTATTCCGCTTGAACTGTTTCCGCTGCCGGCGGCGGATGGCACAAAAGATCTCCTCTTCACGTCCCTCATAGTCATAGTTACCCTGCAACACACACATATCCTGTCCGTTGTTGATCAACTGGGAATCGGGCGTGTTGATATGGCTCTTACAAAAAGAGAGATAATGAACGGCATCCAGCAGATTGGTCTTCCCCATTCCGTTATTCCCGAAAAAACAATTTATATCGGGAGAGAAAGAAACTTCTGCCTGAAGAATGTTTTTATAATTGAGTATAGAAAGCTTTTTAAGTATCATCCGCACTATATTAGTCGCACAAAATTAAAAAATATACTTCTAAGTATAGATTTTCTCAGTAAAAAAAACTACTTTTGCGACTTGAATTGCCACAGGCATAAAACAGTGATAAAATAATAACAACTATAAAACATTATGGCTACTAAGGAAAAAGACACCAACAAGGAGTTAGAGGTCGAAGAAATTGTTTCGAGATCGGAACAGTTCATTGAAAACAATTCAAAGAAAATCATTTATGGTATTATAGCACTCGCTCTCGTTGTTGGAGCTGTTTTGGGTATCAAGCACGGATATTTAATTCCGCAAGAGAAAAAAGCCGCAGCAGCTATGTTCAAAGGCGAACAATATTTTGCCAAAGATTCTTTCAACCTGGCATTGAACGGAAACGGTGCGGATTATGAAGGATTCGAAGCTATCATCGATCAATACGGAAGCACATCAGCCGGTAACCTGGCAAAGGCTTATGCCGGTATCTGCTATTTCAAGATGGGTGAAACGAAAAAGCATTGGACCTTCTGAAATCTTTCAGCGGTAGCGATGACATGATCTCTCCGGCTATCACGGGCCTGATCGGTGACTGCTACGTAAATATGGGCAATGTAAAAGAAGGTATCAGCTATTTCGAAAAAGCGGCCAAGCAGGCAAGCAACGAAGTGATCAGCCCGACTTATCTGAAAAAAGCCGGTATCGCTTACGAAAGCCTGAAACAGTATGGCGATGCAGTTAAAGCATACACTACGATCAAGGAAAAATATTTCAATTCAATGGAAGCTTCCGATATCGACAAATATATCACCCGTGCTTCAGCATTGAACAAATAACGCATATACATTATTATAATCATATAAGAGGATGTCTCGTCAAACAAGGCATCCTCTTCTTTTAAGAACAAGAATATGGCAACAGCTTATCAAAATTTATCGGAATACGACTTCAACAGTGTTCCTGACGGATCGGAGGTGACTGTCGGAATCGTCGTAGCAGAATGGAACAAGCACATCACCGAAAAGCTATTGGAAGGTGCCTGCAACACATTGGAAAAACATGGCGTCAAAGCCGAAAACATATATGTAAAACGAGTACCGGGCAGCTTCGAACTGACTTTTGGCGCAAAAAGAATGGCTGAAACAAAAGAAGTAGACGCCGTTATCGTTTTAGGTTGTGTTGTAAGAGGCGATACTCCTCATTTCGATTATGTATGTTCAGGCGTTACGCAGGGTATTACAGAATTGAACCTTATGTACGATATTCCGTTCATTTTCGGACTATTAACAACAGATACCATGCAGCAATCCGAAGACCGTGCAGGTGGCAAATACGGAAACAAAGGCGATGAAGCAGCAGTAACCGCTCTTAAAATGGTAAATTTTTCTGCCTAAACGCTTGCAAGTTTCAAAAATAATCGTACCTTTGCACTGCAATTGAAAATAACGGGGGCAGTTACCAGAGTGGCCAAATGGGGCTGACTGTAACTCAGCTGGCTTTCGCCTTCGGTGGTTCGAATCCATCACTGCCCACTTATTAATTGACAATTGAGAATGAACAATTGACAATTAAAAAACAAACAAATTGCGGAAGTAGCTCAGTTGATAGAGCATTAGCCTTCCAAGCTGAGGGTCGCGGGTTTGAGCCCCGTCTTCCGCTCTTGAAAAGAGGAAAAATCGAAAGGTTTTCCTCTTTTTTAATTCTTCACTACATGAAAAATACAAACTTTCTTTTACTGCTATTTTTTACGCTCCCCGAACTCAAATGGAAATTCGCTGCCGGAATACCAGGACAAGGGCCACAAGATTTCTATCAATTGGAGAGAAGATTGTTTTTACCGACCGAAAAAGGATTCAAAATCTTTTCCCAACCCGATAGAAAGCTAAAAGAAGTATGGATACAGGATTCGACATTATGGATAGACAATGAACACGCTGTAGAATTCGATATAGACGAAATTCCTGCTAACGGCGTTTTACCACTAAATGATACATCCATCATCTATTGGGGTGGAATGGACAGTGATGCCGAATACCTTTCGTTGGATTCTCATTCGACACCGAAAGAATTAACCTCCTACCCAGACTGGGATAAGACCAATAACCAAGAAGAGCCAATCTTCAAATACGTAAAAAACAGCGTCCTTAACAACGATCATACTCGTTTTATTTCCTTTTACGGGTATTTCAAACGGTTCCTCATCTTGAATACGGACGGACATATCATAAAGGACGTAATCATAAAAGCTCCTCCATACGAAGAGGCAATCAAAGAAGATATGCAAGACCGAGTCGTCTATTATCATATTCCCCCGCGCACAAACGGAAAATACATCTATGTCATGTGCAAGAATTCGACCCGAGCAGAAAACAGAATACAGGAATTGCAAGTCTGGAACTGGGACGGAGAACCCATAGCCCGATATGATATGGACCGGAAACTCACCCTTTTCAGCGTATCCGACAAAGAAAAGAAAATTTATGCCGTAGACGGAGACACCGAAGATGTCATATATGTATATGATTTACCTATCCCTTGATCAACTTTATATCTCACTTCCAAAAGATATTAAAAAAGAACGGACTCTTTTCACAAAATATCATTACTTTTGTCATGTGTTTACTTACTATAAAAAACAAAAGAATATATGAAAAAGATAAAATGGATGTATGTACTACTGGCCACATTCCTGCTGACAAGCTGCGGAACGCTTATGCAACCTTATCAAATGGACAGTAAAATGAAAGATATAGAATTAGGTATGACCAAAAAGAAAGTGATTTCCATATTGGGAAAAGATTTCGAATCGGCGGGTGCCCGCATGACCTCCGAAGGTTCAATCGAGACCATCAGTTACAAGACTGCTTCCATGACTGAGAACACGGAAGGATACTACCTGTTAAGTTTCAAAGACGGAAAATTAGTCGAGTGGTTTAAGGAAAAATATCCTGTGCACAACCATCAGCACTAATTGCAGTAAACGATAAAATACCAATAAGGCAGATGCCTCCGGGCATCTGCCTTATCTCTTTTACGGTTATAAACCTTTTTCGATACATGTACTCGGTTGAAACTAACCGGATGACCATGATTCTCAATCTCCGCTTCCCTACTTCCTTTTCGGTTCGCTTTGATGTAATCCATAAATGAATCTTTCTTCTTTGTTTTCATACTGATGATGTTTAACGTGACAAAGGTACGGATAATATTTGAATATGAACATAGATTCATATTTGGGGCAGAGTAACCTTCCGCATCAAAAACGCGATCAGATATCACCTCTCTATATAAAAACAGAAACAGGGCATAAAATCCTACCGAACAAGGCAGATAAACAGCTCAACATCCCCGTTCCGGTTTCGCAAAGACCCGGATATTCACATCTCCCACACCCGGGTTTCCCACCTGCCTACACCCGAATCTAAAGAAGTTTTTCAAGTTGCTTTTAGAAAAAAAGTAGCTTATCTTTTCTTATAAAGATGGGCAGTTTTAACATATTTGATATCAATCTCAAAGTATATCCGATATTTAATAAATAATTGACATATAGCCTTTTATTATTTTATCTATGGATAGTATATGATAGATAAATGATAATAAAAACAGGAACTATCATTATTTAACACATTGGTTTATAGCTATGTAAACTTACATATGACAGTATGATAATTGTTTCAGAAAAAAACGCTTGTATAGATGTGGAAAAGACTTATCAGCCTTCCTTTCTACCCTACCAGTACAACAGACCAGCAATGGCTCTGCGCCTATAACTCATTCGACCTACTGGAACAGGTCGATATAGAGGAGTTGAAGCGATCGGAAATCCTTCTGCTTGAAAAGCGTGACCAACTAGTCAAAATTCTGGAGAACTTGAAAGAAAATGACAATCCGGTTATTATGGTGGCAACGCTCAAATACTGATTAAGCATAAAAAGCCCGATTAAGGCTTATGCTCCGGATAAGTACGTTTGGGATTCTTAGGAAACCAGCCTTTCAAGACGCGCTCTTCCTGCTCGAAAACTTCCTTTATCGTCCAAAAAGAGGAAAAGGCAAAGACGCCGCAAATAGCCGAGACGAAAACGCTTTCAATCAGCAGGGAAGCGACAGTTCCCACTATTCCCAAAACGAGAAAGATCCACCAACATTTCGTGCCCCAATAATATTCCGCTTTTACCACAACCGGGTGAAAAAGCCCGATAATCAGAAAGGTTGCAATACCTATCAACAGTCCATCAAAATTAATCATGTCCATATTTGTTTACGATTTAAGACAGGCCTATCCGCCTGTAGTGACAAAGATACGAAGAAATATGTATCGCCCATGATAAATTATTTCTATCCGCTTATCGATAATTCTATCAAATAAAACAAAAAAGAGACATCCTTGTTGCAGGACGCCTCTCCATTATATCGAAAATCCGTTTCCGATTAGTTAGCCGGAGCTTCTTCTTCAGAAGAAACAGGAGCTGTTGCAGGCTGCTGGGCAGTGCCAAAGTCAGGAGCAACTGTATTCGGATCAATTGTTACAGCATTATTTATCTGTTCTTTGATTTCAGACTGATTCGTGTGCTGAGCTCTCGGAATAAAAGCAGTAATCACAATACTTAAAACAACAACAGTACCGGCAAGAGTCCAGGTTGCTTTTTCAAGAAAATCTGTGGTTTTGCGTACCCCCATAATTTGGTTGGAAGAAGAGAATCCTGAAGCCAGACCTCCACCTTTTGAGTTCTGAATCAATACAATCAAGATCAATAGTATAGATGCGATCAGGATTAAGATAGAAATAAATACGTACATCTTTGTTTTATTTTTTAGTGTTAATAATCAACTTTTCCAGAAATCTGATTTGGTCTGCAAAGTAAACATTTTTTTCTGGATATTTCAAGTTTAAGTTTTTAATTATTTGCAATGCTTTCTCATATCGCTTCTGCTTTACATAAATATGAGCTAATGTTTCTGTAAAATAAGAATCATCCAGCGGTTTATGCTGGCTCTCCTCCAACTCCGCCAGATTTCCGGGAACTGGTGCTCCGGTTGTCTCCATATCCAGGTTCAGACCACTACCAGGAGTACGCTGCTCTTCATTTTTTATAAAAGAATCGATCAGATCGTGATGTTGCAAACGGACTTCCTCTTCTTTTTCCTCTACTTGCCCGTTTTCCTTCGTCAGCGACCAATAGATGTAATCTGACGAAACGGACGGTTGGAACAGAAGAGACGCATCCGCCTTCGGCTCTTCCTCCTCACGATTGGAGAGAAAAGCATCGATCAGTGAAAAAGCATCTTCACGGGCTGGATTTTCCTCTTTCGCAGACTGTAACTGCAAACCGAACCGTTCACCTTCTATCAGGGTAAACAACTTCCTACGGTCAGGGACATAGATTGACATTTTTTTCAATTCTACGCTAAAACGTATATCGTTCAAGACTGCCAAGTTCTTCAGGTAAAGCATCCGGGCAATCTGGAAATACGGAAATTCATCGACAATCTGCTTTAACTGCGGAAGTGTATCCTCAGTCAGCAGGGCCGGGTTCTCCATCAGTCGATATAGATCAGCAGCTTTCATTTTTACCAGTTGGCAACCGTTGCATTATAAATTTGATCGACAAGCTCGTCAATAATCTCCTCCGATAACTGGTCCTGTACCTGTTGCAACATCTGAGTCGCATCGAATTCACGGTATGCCGAGAAACTCTGCTCGAAATCCTCATCCGGATTTACCCGGTTGGCATAACGCACCCGAACCGTAATTGTCAACTTGGTCTGTGAGGCATAAGCATCTTCTTTTACAGCCATAGGGGTCAGGTCATAGCCGGTAATTTCACCTTCCAAGTCCAAGTCACCGTTGCTACCTACTAACTGCAAGCGAGTCTGACGGATATAAATATCCTTCAGTGCTTCCGTAAATTTTTGAGAAAGGGGTGGATAGACTAACGGAGCCTGGTTCGGGAAATCCTTGATCGTAATCGTCTTGACCTTCGTATAATCGATAGAAGCACCATTAAACTTATAGGAGATCGAACAAGCCGTCACTATCAGGCCGATTAAGCAGAAAAGCCATATCTTATTATTCTTCAACATCTTTTATTCCAGATTATATTCTTTTATTTTTCTGTAAAGTGTCCGTTCCGATATCTTCAGATCGGCAGCGGCATTCTTACGACGACCGTTATGTTTCTCCAACGCCTTTCGGATCATCTCTTTCTCGACTTCTTCCAATGACAGACTCTCTTCCTCTTCCACTGCTTCAGCTTCCTGGATGGAAGGAACCGGATGGACGGTATGGATCGGATGGGGATAAGCCGCCGGTTCTTCCGGCACCTCGATCGGCATCTTGCCTCCCATAATGTCATGTACCAACTTCTTAAGTTCGTTGACATCTTTCTTCATGTCGAACAGTACTTGATACAGAATCTCCCGTTCACTGTTGAATATCTTCTGGTCGGAATCCTGCTTGACTAGGACCGGATATTTCTCGATATTCAGATCAGGTAAATACAGACGAAGCACGGAAGCGGTGATATCCCGATTTTCCTCGATAACAGAAATACGTTCCGTTATGTTTTTCAGTTCCCTGACATTTCCCGGCCAACGATAGGAAAGCATCAACTGACGGGCTTCCTCATCCAAACGGATCGGCGGCATCCGGTATTTCTCCCCACAATCGCTGGCAAATTTCCGGAAAAGCAAGATGATGTCCTCACCACGCTCGCGCAGGGGAGGAACCTGAATAGGCACCGTACTCAGACGGTAAAACAAATCTTCACGGAATTTTCCTTCTGCTACGGCCTGCGTCAGATTGACATTCGTCGCCGCGACAATACGGACATTTGTCTTTTGGACTTTGGATGAACCGACACGGATAAACTCTCCCGTCTCCAAGACACGCAACAAACGTGCCTGTGTAGGAGTGGGTAACTCTCCCACCTCATCCAGGAAGATCGTCCCGCCATCCGCCACCTCGAAATAGCCTTTACGGTCGGACAACGCTCCCGTAAAAGAGCCTTTTTCATGTCCAAACAATTCCGAGTCGATCGTGCCTTCGGGAATGGCACCACAGTTCACTGCTATATATTGTCCATGTTTACGCGGGCTGTTCTGATGTATAATCTGAGGAAAAGTTTCTTTACCGACACCACTTTCACCGGTAATCAGCACAGACAAATCTGTTGGAGCGACCTGTAGAGCAACATCAATAGCCCGGTTCAGCCCGGCATTATTGCCAATAATTCCAAAACGCTGTTTTATCTGCTGCACATCAACCTTTATCATATTTCTTCTACTATCTGTAATTATTTCAGTTTTATCTGCCAAAATTACAAATCTTAATCCAATTAACCGAATCTGAAGGCGGTTTCTATACAGGTTTGTTATTTTTTAGCTGCGTACGTCCGTTGATATAAAAACTCAGCCAGGTCTTTGTCATCGACAATATTTTGGATTTCTTCTGGAGAAACAGGCTCGCCGATGTAAACGTCGACTGTACGCCCGCGCTTATTAAAGGCCTCGGCCGGTATGCGCAACGTACGGATACGCCAGTCGATCCGACCCAGCCAATAGAAAAAACCGGAATTCAGGAAATCAAAATAAACAGGATACACGGGCACTTTGGCTTTCCGGATCAGACGAATCACGCTGTGCGTCCAGGGTAAATCCTGTATCTTCTTAGTCTTCTTATTATACATCGAGATTCCCCCGGCAGGAAAAAAACCCATCGGATGCCCTTCTTTCAGCTGTTGCAGGGATATACGGACCCCGTTTATATTCTTCAGATTAGCTCCTTGATTATTAGAGTCAGGCTTGACAGATACGAAATTATCTCCCATAGCCCCGATTTTAGTCAATACGCCGTTTACCATCACTTTGAAATCCGGACGACGTGAAGCGAATATATCGATCAGCATAATCCCGTCTATCGATCCGATCGGATGATTCGAAACAGTGGCGAAAGCACCTTCGGGCAGATGGTCCAGTACCTCGGCGTTACGCAGATTATATTTGATATTGATCAACGGGTCATTCAGCAAGGCGGTTGTGAACTCCGCTCCCCGTAAATGGCAGTTATGGGCATGGGCCTTGTTTACCTTATCGATACTCAACCATTTGATCAGCACTTTCCCCACGAAAGTACCGAAACTACTTTTAAAGAACGGGGCAGCTTCCTGTAAATCATGTATGTCTACTACGCTCTCTTTCATAAATTCTTATTTATAGAATGTTGCACACATCTGTTCGTGCTTTCTCATGGCAAGCAGCAAAACGATGTTCAACACAATTATCTCATACAAGAAATAAACCCAGACCTCACCGACCAAAACCACGACGAACATTACGATCGTACGTCCGTTAAAAGTCAAAAGGTCTATCATGTGCATCAGCTCCTTGCTCTGCTTGCGGAAACGGATACGGATATCTTCCGGAATATCATCTCCATACCGCTCATGCAAACTGCGAAGCATCCCCTGTAAGGACGGAGTGGCCTTCACTTGCAAAAGCGTATAACCACGATAGAGGAAATAGAAGAATTTATTGATACCGTACTTCATTTCCTTATGGCGGGCACGTACCTGTTCCAACGACTGGAACTCCGCACCTTTATCCTTGCTGATGAAATATAAATGAAGTGTCTTGTAGTAGTCTGTAATATTCGCCTGCACCAAATGTGACAAACCGGAAAGAACCGCCAATGCGAAGAACCAGTCCGTTCCATAGTCATGAGACAGACGAAGGGCGAAAGCGACATAAATACACGTAAACCAGATATCTCCGGCAAAACCATCCAAAATACGGCCGATCGCCGATTTGATCCCCGTCAGGCGGGCCAACTGCCCGTCCACACAGTCCAGAATATTTGCAAACACCAGCAACAGGATACCGCAAACATTATAAATCAGATCATCATGATAAAAAAAGAAACCGACTGCCGCCCCTACAAAAATAGACACAACAGTCACCATATTAGGCGTAATACCTGTACCCTTTAACATACGGGCGATACGAAAGCCGATAGGACGATAAAAAATCCGGTCAATCTTGTTTTCTGTTTCTATCGACTTCAACGAAGCCTCGTACTCTTTATCCAAGTCGCTCATTTATTTTCTATTTATACGAATAACCGCCATCGACGACGATCACTTCGCCATTAAAATAACTATTTTCTACTAACATTTTATAAACTTCCGCCAGTTCCTCCGGATCACAAAAACGCCCTAATGAAACCTTGTTCTCTATATTACGACGTATTTCAGCCGGTTTCGTTTTCTGCCATTCGGTATCCACAAAACCGGGAGCCACGGCATTCACACGCAACTCGTACGGAACCAGGAACTTCACCATATTCTTCACCAACGCATGCACGGCACTCTTCGTCACTCCATACGCCAGCGAAACCGAATGGGGCTGTATTCCCATCAAGGAACCGGTAAAAACAATACTTCCCCCCTTATTAATCAAACCGACAATACGTTGCAACAGGAAGACAGGGAAATGCACATTGGCAAAAAACACTCGTTCCCATTCCGCCATATCCAATTCCTCAAACGGATCACGGCAGGTCAAGCCGGCATTAAAGATCACCGCATCCAAGCGCATAGAGCATTCGGTTAAAAACGATTCTATTTTTTCGATTGACTCCCGGTCGGAAATATCGGCCTGAAACGTACGAACCTTCACTTTGTATTGTTGCAGCAAACCGTCTGCCACCCGAAAAGCCCCATCTTCATCCGAGGCATAAGTCAAAATCAGGCTGTAACCGGCTTTTGCCAAACATTCTGCAACCGCTTTGCCTATCCCCTTCGTTCCTCCGGTAATCAATACCCATTTTTCCATCATCACCCTTATTCTTTTTCACCGAAGCCTTTAACAGATTCAGGTTTGGACTGCCGCTGAGACTTCAAATTCGCTTCGTATGAATCATGGATCGTTTTCTTCAAGTTGGAAGAGGACACTCCCGTCCCATAAGGGAAATAGAACACCTGTACGCCCAAGTCCTTCAAATAATCATACTTGCCATACCAGTCGTCCCCCACAACAAAAGCGTCGATATTCAGCTTTTTGACTATTTCGGAATGATCCAACGTATGTTGTGGAATGACAATATCGGGAGTCTTCAATGCTTCGATAATTTGCAGACGCTCTGTAAAAGGAATGATCGGCTTCGCCTTATAAGAAGACACCAATTCATCCGTACTCACCCCTACAATCAAAATATCCGCAAGGCTGCGGGCATAGTTTATCATCCGAAGATGGTTGTAATGGAACATATCGAATGTCCCTGATGTATATACAATCGTTTTATCCTTAAACATAATACTTAATATCCTTTTGAAACCGCAAACTTACACAAACTTTTCCTTTCAAAAAAAAATGGCGAAAAAAAGGACTGTCCCTGATTCAGTTTGGGCATTCTCCCTCTCCGCCTCATATCCACAATTATATATTTAAGTAAAATACAAGAATGACATAACTCCAACTAACAAACGATTAAACAGGAACTTACAACAAAAAACACCCCTCTTTTACTTTTCTACTACGGACAAAAAACAAAAAGCCATTTCCAACTTTGTTCGTAAAGTAAGAAATGGCTTTTTGATTTAAATGATTTCCGAACTTCCGGTTATTCGTCTTCCTCTTTGGTCAGGTCGAGCTTTTCATTGTCGCCTCCCTTATCGAAATACTGCTTGCGTAGCGGGTTGGCTGTAGCCTCCCGATAACGAGTACGGTTCCGGTAAATATCCAAAGCAGCGTATAAAGCTTGACGGAAAGATTCTTCAGAGGCTACATTCTGACCGGCAATATCATAAGCCGTACCATGAGCCGGTGAAGTCCGTACGATCGATAAACCTGCCGTATAATTAACACCATCATCCATCGCCAACGTTTTAAAGGGAGCCAAACCCTGATCGTGATACATAGCCAGTACACCATCGAATTTATCGTACATTTGCGAACCAAAGAAGCCATCAGCAGCATACGGTCCGAAAGACATCACCCCCCTCTTCTCTGCTTCCTGGATAGCCGGGACAATTATTTCTTCCTCCTCCTTACCTAACAATCCGGCATCTCCAGCATGCGGATTTAATGAAAGGACTGCTATACGAGGACGCACGATTCCGAAATCCTGCTTAAGAGACTGATTAAAAATACGCAATTTGGACACAATATCTTCAACAGTAATCTTTGATGCGACCTGGGCCAATGGAATATGTCCCGTCACCAGCGCAACACGAAGATTATCTTTCATCAGAATCATCAATGCCTTTTTTCCCAAACCTCCGAAACATTGCTCCAGGTATTCTGTGTGACCGGGAAAATGAAATTGTTCATTCTGTATATTGTGTTTATTGATAGGAGCTGTTACCAATACATCCACCGCACCACGTTTCAAGTCGGTAACGGCAGCCTCCAGAGCCAGATAAGCGGCTTCGCCAGCAACAGTTGTAGATTGACACAACTCAACTTTAGTCTCGTCATCCACACAATTGATAACGTTCACCCGGTTTACTCCGGCATCTTCAGCCTGTGCAATGATACTCAAATTTACAGCGGGCAGCTCCAAGGCCTTTCTGTGATAAGCGGCGATCTTCGACGAACCGTAAATGACCGGCGTGCAAAGTTCGGTTATACGAGTATCCGACAATGTTTTCAGTATCACCTCGTAACCGATACCATTTATATCTCCGTGGGTAATGCCCACCTTAACCAATCGTTCTTCCATATATTTTGATTTATGATTTATGATTTATCCCATCTCTACTATAAATCATAATTTTTTGTTATTTCTCTTCAGGAACATCCAGTTTCTCCACCTGTGTTTCTTCAAATTCACCAGGCAGGCGCAAAGTATACAATGCAGATTCGACACGACGGATAAAATTGCGCTTATCCGTCTCTGGGGCGAATACGAAGCCTTCAACGACTACAACCCGATTATTCTTTTCGTCCAAACGTGCATGACTAACGAACGGACCGCCCATCATATCACCTTTCATATGCCACAAACCACGCAGCACACCACAATATTTGTCATTTACCGTTGTCGGAGTATAAGTCACCCATGCTGTATCCGTAGCCATATAAGATCCCGGAAACGTTCCCGGCATATTCAGCTTCATAACAGAGTCACGTTTTGCAATCAGATAGTCGGCTGTGAAAGTATTGGCATCCTTATATGGAAAATCATAGACGACAATATCCGTACGTCCAGTATTAGCATTGTTGGAAGCCCAGAAAAAGCCGGTCGTGTCACGGAAATAAGTCATGTTTGCCGGAGCACTCAACATAACGTTAAAGCGGTCCTTCACATGATCCATAACCACCGGACTGTGTTCTTTCTCCAATTGCTCGATCGTACGGTTTCTTTCACATTTGGTAAAAAAATCCACTATGTTCCGTGGATGAGCCTTTACGTATTCAAGAATGGCTGCATCGTCAGGAGCTGTCAACGTCATCACAACCTGGCCTTTCGCCCAGCGATTGTTCTCATAGTTCAGTGAAACTTTCGTATACTGAGACTTATCTATCTTAACAATCAAAACATTGCGTACATACGTTAACAGACCGTTAAACTGGTCAGGAGTCGCATAGGTGATCTTAAAGGCTGGTTCGGACTGTGGCAGTCCCGGAATATCGGAAGTCAGTTCGGCTTTGATAGCCTTTCCGGCAGGAGCATCCCAGTCAGCTTTATCCATCGTCACAACAATTTCATAGGCGAAACCGGTAGCATTTCTCATCACCGGGCCCGAACTACATGCTCCCATCATGATAAGAAGCACTAAAAAGCTGATCAATAAAGAATGTGTTTTCATACCCGTTTAATTTTTTGTTATACAAATATAGCTTCTTTTCCCTCAAAAGATACCATTTCTATTCTTTTTGTTGTTTCTTAGCTGTAGAAAGCATCCCGCATGCGGCAAATATATCTTCTCCTCGTGATGCCCGGATCGTACAAACAATGCCAGCTGCATTCAACGTATCCCGGAACGCCTCCATTCTTGCCAAGTCCGAACTTTCCAACGACACATTGGGGATTGCATGAAAACGGATCAGGTTGACTCTGCAAGGGACTTTATCTAATAAACAAACCAAAGCCTTCGCATGTTGAAGATCATCATTCAAATTTTTAAAAACAATGTATTCGAACGAAATACGGCGTTGGTGCGTAAAATCATATTGTTTGATCGTCTCGATAATATCACGCGCAGGAAAAGCCTTTTCAACCGGCATCAAGGAGAGCCGTTCGCCCGGATAAGGGGAATGCAGGCTGACGGCCAAATGGCATTCGCTCTCTTCAAGAAACCGTTTTAATCCTTTGGCAACTCCGATAGTCGAAACTGTGATTCGCTTCGGACTCCATGCATATCCGTAAGGAGCAGTCAGGATTTCCAATACTTTAAACAGCTCATCCACATTGTCCAATGGTTCCCCCATTCCCATAAAAACGATATTGGTCAGTTCCTCCGTTTCCGGTAAGGATTGTATCTGGTTCAGGATCTCGTTAGCTGACAAGTTCTTGGTAAAACCCTGCTTGCCAGTCATACAGAAAAGACAATTCATTTTACACCCTACCTGGGAAGAGACACACAATGTCGCCCTGTCCTCCGTCGGGATATACACAGACTCAACAAAATTACCGGGACCGGCAGGATACAAATACTTGATCGTTCCATCCACCGACTTCATCAAATCGGAAGGAGGCACGGCTCCCACCTCAAAGCTTTCCTCCAACAAGGTGCGTTTTGCCGCGGCAATATTCGTCATCGCTGCTATAGAAGTAACTTTTTTCTTATACAGCCAGTCAGCTATCTGCTTGGCTGCATAACCTGGAAGTCCAGCTTCGGAAGCCACGCCTTTCAGTTCTTCTAAAGTCATTCCCAATAAACGTCTTTTCTCACTCATAATCCTTCTTCTGTTTCTTTCATGCAAAGATACAAAAAACCGCCAATCGCAGTCGATTGGCGGTTTCCTATGATGAATTGGCAGTATCTGGCTGCCACAACAGTTCAACTATTAATAGAAGCGGATACGGTTATCTTCTACATCAGCTTTATTAACTAATGACTGGATAGCCTGGAAACCGAAACGGTAAGCGTTAGAAGCATCCAATGTTTTGATTTCGGCAGCTTCGTCATAATTCTTGGCATCCTTGTTCTGTTCGTATACCTTAAATACATATACACCGTTGTTACCGGCAACCGGAGCGCTCAGCTGATCTTTCTGAGCCAAGGAAACCATTGCATTCAACTTCGGTTCAACACCGATACCTGCGATACGGCGCGTTGCAAAGCTAACGAACTTAACAGAATCTGCAGAAGAATTCATAGCCTGAGCATAAGCATCGACAGAACTCAAATTCTTAGCAGACAGCTCCTGCACGATCTTTTCTCCCTTCTTCTGGGCGATCAACTCTGATTTCAACATTGGAGTTACAGATTCCAAAGAACGGTAACCTTCCGGCAACGTACCCTGAATAGCAGCAATCACAAACTTATCGTCACATTCGAAAATTTCAGAAATATCACCTTTGCTGTTCTGGAACGCCCACCGGATTACCGGACGCGAATTCTTGATAGAACCCAGCAACTGGTCGTTAGCAGTTACTGTCACATTAGACAACAGGTTGTAACCGGCTTCTTTAGCGGCATCATCCAATTTATCCATATTCTGATTCTTTGAAATGAACTGGTTCAATTCATTATAAATGTTACCATAAGTTTTTGTACTCGGCGATACGGTCATATCGATATCTGCCACTTTATATTTGTCAACATTTGCAGTCTTATCGGTAACCTTGATGATATGTGTACCATACAAAGATTTTACAATTGAATAATCATTGACCGGAGTCGAGAAAACAGCTTTTTTGAAATCATCATTTACACCTCTCAAAGCTGTCGCTTCAGTAAACCAACCCAGTTCACCTCCCTTTTCAGCAGCTTGGTCAGCCGAATATTCCTTTGCTAAGGCAGCAAAGTCACCACCTTTCTTCAATACGTTCAACAAGCTATCGGCTTTTGCTTTGATAGCAGCTTCATCGCCTGTATTTGCCAACATAATATGACTGACCTTCACAGAGTCAGGAGCAACGGTTTTATCGACCAACTTAAACAATCTGTATTTATCGTTTTCAAAAACAGGACCGTATACGTCACCAACATTTGCAGTCTTTACAAATTGCTTCATTTCAGGGTCTAATGCATTCTCTGTAAAGAAAGCATCCATATAAGGTATTTCAGAATTTTCCGTCACCAAATCAGCCACTTTTTCAGAAGTGGCCAACTCACTCTTCAATGCTTCGATCTCCGCACTTGCTTTGTCGTAATCTTCTTTGCTCGGACGGATGTCGACAGCAATATATTTGATTACTTTTCCTTCTTTCTGCTTGAACAACTCTTTACGCTGATTGTACAGCTTTTCGATGTCACTCTTGCTTACCTGTATTGTAGAATCAGGAATAGAAGCATAAGATTGCATTGCATAAACGATATCAGAACTTACAGCCGAACCGTCGAAAGCATCTTTTGCATCCAGTTTGTTGGCTGAAACAGCCTTGCTCAACAAAGTCGTATATTTCTGTTCCAGACGCTGACGTTTGATATTCTTTTCCCAGAACATCCAGAACTGACGAGCCTGCAACAACTGCGCCTGCTGGTCAGCAGGATAATTGGCGATATTATCATCGTCGATAGTCTTTAAAAAGTTTAATAATGCAGTTTTGTCAAATGCACCTGTCTGCGGATTCACGAACATCTGCATCTGTTGGATCATCGGAGAAATGTTTTCACCTTGAACCATATCGAACAGTTCTTCAGGACCTACTCCCATTCCTAATTCGGAAGTTGCTTCATTCAAAACGATATCCTGTACCATACCATCGAATACAGACTGACGGATTTGAGTCTGGTATTCTTCGGGCAGACTAGTGGAACCTGTCTGCATTTTGTACATTTCAGTCATTTCGTCCACACGATCCTGAAATTCTTGAATTTTAATAACTTCTCCGTCTACTTCCGCAACCTTCTCCTGCGATTGTCTGAAATAAGTAGAACCGGAGTTCAAAAAGTCACCGATGATAAAAGCGAACAATGCCACCCCCACAACGAGTACCAGCAGTCCTGCTTTGCTTCTGATTTTTTCCAGCGTAGCCATTTATCTTTATCTATTTTAAAGTTTATTATTCTACATTTTAAGGGCACGAAGATACGAAAAAAAGAGATTGCTGCATCTTTTTATGCTCTTTTTTAATTAACTCACTACTTTCATACGAACTAATTCGATTTTCGTAGCTGTCACTTTTATGATTTTAAAAGAATATTTATCGATTACAACCGTTTCATTCAACTTCGGAAATTTCTGATAAAAATGCAATATAAAACCGGCAATCGTCACATAATCGTCCGACTCCGGCAATTCCAAGTCAAACTTCTCATTCAGCGTATCGATCTCTATACGACCGGACAACAGATACTCGTCATCTTCCACCTTCTTGGCGACATACGACTTGATATCATGCTCGTCTTCTATCTCTCCGAATATTTCTTCCACCAGGTCTTCCAAGGTTACGATTCCCGAAGTTCCTCCGAACTCATCCACCACGACAGCCATGCTTTTCTTGTCCTGCATCAAGACTCTCATCAATTTATTGGCTGCCATCGTTTCGGGAACGATCGAGACGCTCCGGATACTCAGTGTCCAGTCATCCGGGTTTTTAAACATTTCCGAAGAATGGATATATCCGACAATATCATCTATATTTTCGTTATAAACAAGTATCTTGGAAAGTCCCGTCTCTATAAAACGGGAACGCAATTCCTCAAGAGTAGCCGTCTTATCACAAGCTACAATTTCCGTACGGGGAACAATACAATCACGCAAACGCACATTCGAGAAATCAAGTGCATTCTGAAAAATCTTCACCTCCGTATCCATATCTGAATTTTGAGGCGCATCTTCAATACTCTGCTGAATAAAATAATCAAGGTCGACTTTACCCAATGCCCGCTGCGTCGAACCGGTCACATTCTTTACACCTGCAATTTTCAGAATCAGGAAAGAGAGCAAAGAAGAAAATTTAGAAATCGGATACAAAACAACATATATGATTAACAAAGGCACCGAAAATAACGTAAGCGAAAAGTTCGGATTCAATTTAAAAACAGTCTTTGGAATAAATTCTCCGGTAAACAATATCAGGATAGTCGAGATTATAGACTGAATCAAAACAATCAGTGCCTCGTTATTTACCAAATGCGCAATAAACGGTTCCAGTATAATCGCCATCTGCAAACCGTAGACCACCAACGCAATATTGTTTCCGACCAGCATTGTAGATATAAACTGATGCGGGTTCCGGTAAAATACATCCAGAATCTTACTCGTTAGGCTTTTTTCCTTTTTGTCAAGTTCGAAACGTAACTTATTGGAAGAGATAAAGGCGATCTCCATTCCTGAAAAGAACGCAGAAAAAGCCAATGATATTAATATGTATGTAAGTGCGCCCATTACTTCTTTTCATCCATCTCGACCGGCACCAATTTCTGTGGAGCCGCTTTTTCCATTTGTACCGGCTGCTTCTGCGGAACAGTTGCTGTAGCAGGATTGACGGCTACGGGTACAGAATCTGCCGGAACAGTATTGGGGGTCGAATCGGTCGTTGCCGATTCACTGACTGGGAATATCCCCTGAGAATTAAATATCTTATATTGAGTCATATTCTGATTTGACTCGAATCCGACACCTGTTATAATCTTATCTTCTTCTTGTATCCGAATGTATTTATCAGAATAGACTTTTTCTTCTTTCTGGTCCCAAAAAAGTAAGGAAGTTTCAAATTTTTTCCCTTCCAGATTCTCAACCTTCACATTACCTATCAGTTTCCATAGTCCTTTCTTCTCATAGTTATAAGCCGTATCAGCTTTAAGACTTGCTTCAATATTAAACAAGGTATCGAATTTCTCCACATAAATACCTTCTGGAAAATACGAGAACGGTTCTTTTGCTTTATCGAATTTCAAAAATTCTTTAGCGGTAGCACGATAACGCGTAATTCCCGAATCGGAGAACTGAGTAGTATAATCAGTAGTCCTCAGTGTATAAGTTGTTTCGGGATCGAAAGCAACCACAACAACTTCCTTGTTATCGCCATTACAAGAGGCAGTAAATAAAAGAAGCATAACAACTACCACTAAGATAGTTGTTATGCCTTGCTCGTTCGTTTTACAAAGAAAACGCTTCTTAATCATAATTATCTGATTGTGACAGTCTCACCAATCCAGCCCCCGATTTTGAAAGTTTTTCCTTTTTCCAGATCCGGGTGCATGAAAACTTCTTCCGTAGAAGGAAGGTGAGCACGATAAGTATTAGCCAATTTACCAGCGTCTTCTGCTACATTCTGGTCTACCTGTCTTGCCTTTTCAAATTTATCGATAGCTGCATAGTAAACAGTTTTCGCCAAAACGGCATCATTCGGATAGATAGATTTTGCAGATTTAGCATACATGTTACCGATCAGAATGTACGGTGCACCGTAATCAGGATTGGTTTCGATTGCTTTCTGGCAATATTGTCTTGCTTTTGACATATTGTTCTGTTCGAACAACAGTACACCGATCAGATAATAGTCTTCAGCCTTTGAAACAGCATCCGTTTCCATATTGGCAGCTTCTTCAAAATACTGAATAGCCTTATCATAATCTTTAGCTTTTACAGCCTGTTTTGCAATACCCAGAGCGGCATCCGCACTCGGTTCCAGTTTATAAGCATAACCTGCAGCAGTATAGAAAGCATCGATTTCCTGGCAACGAACACGTCTCAACAGAGATACGATTTCTTTCAATGCAGGCAGATCGTCCTTTGCTGCTTCAACTTTGGAAGCATACATATTCTGCAATGTTTCGCAATCAGCAGCACCACTTCCTGCAAAACCGCCATCGATGGCAGACTTGTAGGTAGTCAGGTTCTTTACTTCTTTTTCATTATTTGCTGCTTGAGCTGCAGCCAACTGAGTTGCAATGATTTTGGAACATTTCAAATAGTCTTCCAAATAAGTTTCTTTGAAATTAGGATCAGCCAACAATTGACGGTGAGATCCCATCATATACAAGGATACCCCCATTGCTTCAGAGTTTTCACCAAACTCATTGATCACTTCACCTAACCAAGCATAATACACTTTCGGATCTGCATTATCTCCCTTAAGACGGATATAATCAGCAGCCTTACGAGCAACAATCCAGTCCTTACCATACTTCCGGTCATTACCGAAATATTTCACACGTGTATCATAAACCTTCATCAAGTCATCGATAAGAGCAGCTTTCTTAGCCGGATCTTTCTCGGTATTGATTTTCCAGTCCATGATTCTCACACCATACAAGTAGATATCCTTATGAGCTCCCGGGCATTCGGTATAAGCCTGATGCCAGAATTCATAAGCATCCTTGAAATTCCCTGCTTTGGCGTAAGGGACAAACAAGCTGATATTGGTAATACAACGTACGCTATCTTCACCAGAACCGAACGGAGTACCAGTATCCACACCTTTTTGTGCATAAGCTCCGAACGACATCATAGAGCATCCGAGAGCCAACAATAATACTTTGATCTTCATATTTATTTCTATTAAAGTTAACTATTTAGTTAATCGACCTTAAATTTCATAAACCATGCTTCATTGAACGTATAATTCACAGTAAAACGGAAATACTGTTCATCAATCATGTTCATCTTCACTTCCGGTTTCTTTTTCACATACTCAAACGATATATTAATCAATGAACGGTTATCGATCAACGGTAACCCCAGACCGAGACTTGCTCCGATCTCGTTATAACCGTCTCCGGAAGGGTTGGCATCTGTCCGGTTCATACGCAAATAAGAATTGCCATAATGAACACCTGCACGATAACGAATCCGGCTGAAATATGATTTGCGCATATAATCCGGTATATATTCGCCACCTACCGCTACTCGGTAACGATTCTTGAAATTACCTTTTTCCCCAAAGTAAAGCATTTTTCCCCAATCTTCATAGGAAAAATCGGCTGCTAACGTTAATTTATTTTGTTTTACATAAGAAAGGCCCACTCCATACGAATTAGGCAGCGCAAACGCTTTCCCACTAATCGTATCAGATTGAAGCACTTCTCCATCCGATCCGGAAGAAGTATAGGACTGAGTCAATTGATAGGATTTTGCATGCAAACTCTTTTTAGGAGAAAAAACAAGCCCTAACGTCACACTCTCCGTTTTACTTAACGGATGCGTATATTGCAATCCGAAATCCATTTTCAAGTCACGTACCCTCAATTCCTGGTTACGATTCGTATTATATGCTCCTGTTCCTTCACCACTCATGATCACAACTTGTTCATGTTTGATATTCCCAAACAGAAAGCCGAAATTTGCTCCCACAGCTAAACGCTTTTTCCAGATATCTATAGAGATACCTCCATATAAATCACTCAAACCGCCCGAACCGTTATAAGTTTCTGTAAATGTTACTCCTTGATCGTTACGCAAAGTACCAAATTTATAACCGACATAAGAATAAGGCAACAAACCGACACTCAAGGCTATCCGGCGATGAATCGGAAATTGCATCGCGATATATTCCACATTTCCGTTGATATCGTTCTGCCGGGCATTTCCGTCATCAAACCATGACAACTGACCGGCAACACCAAAATCAAAGAGAAAAGTCAGGGAGTCCATGCAACTGTACGATGCCGGGTTCATCGGATTTATTTGTTTTGGCGAACGTAATCCGTAACCTACACCGCCCATGGCTCGACCTGCGCCGAACGAACGTTCTCCCAAATCACCATACCCGAAACGAGTATAGGGCGAGTTTGTATTGTTTTGCGCCATCAAAGGCAACAGTATGAATATAAGAACGCTTGTTATTAGTACCTTATTAATCTTCAACATTATACTCTAAGATTCTGTTTAATCCTGTCAACACTAAATTAATGTCTGCAAAGATGGAGTTTTTTAGTCGTCTTTCAAAATAAAACGAATGACCGCCTGTTAAAAAACCAAAAGGTTAGGATATTTTAGCCGAAGCATTTCGATATACCCATCCATCTCGCACACTATACCATTTACTACTCCAGCCTGAATGGCTGTTTCCGTATCCGTTCCGACCAGAGGAATGTTCTCCTGTTCGACCACCAAAGGTAATTTCTTGTAAACTGGTTCAATGCCCTAAACCGTGTTGTCATTCCAGGCGAAATATTCCCCCCTAAATAAGAGCCGGAAGCATCGATCAATTCATACGTAATAGCTGTTCCGGCGTCAATCACCAACAAATCCTTTCCGGGTTGTAGGTAATTGGCCCCGACAGCGGCAGCCAACCGGTCTCTGCCCAATGTTTTAGGCGTTTTATATTGCACCTTGATCGGAAGAGATACAGTTTCGTCCAAAAACACAAAATTCCGAAGATTGTTTTCCAAATACGTAACCAATTCGCCATCTTTATCTATCACTGTCGAGAATATCCCTTTTGTCAGCGGGTATTTCTTAAAGATAGAAGAGATGACTTCCACGTCGAATTTCTTAAACACAAAAGAAGCCTCCATATGCCTCTTGTTGTATACAGCCACCTTCGATGATGTGTTTCCTTGTTCTATAATGAGATTCACGTGTCTGAATTTTTCCGCAAAGAAAACAAAAATGATGAGATAACAGACATATCGAAGGCACAAAGTATAAAAAACAGGAAAGGAATGACTTCCTTTCCTGTTCCATTATATAATATAAAGTTCAATTAATCAGCTAAAATCATCAATTCTGCACCCGACGCAAAATCCTGTCCGCGCTGCTCGCTCAATGCGGTAAAACGGATATAGCGGGCTTTGACCGGCTGATCGAACAACACTTTCTTTTCCTTCAGGTTATTTTCAAAAGTACCTTTCAAGATCGGTTCGCCCCAGTTTTTACCATCCTGGCTGACACTGATCGAATAATCTTTGATATTACCATTCGATCCGTCCTGACGGGGAAGGAATGAAAAACCTTTGATCTGTTTTACTTCACCTGCATCTAAGTCCACCCAATGCGGATATTTAGCAACGGTAACAGAAAACATCGTATGCCAGATCGTATTCGGATCACCATCCGTCAAGTTCTTGGCATCTCCGTAACCGGACTCTTCGCTGCTTGTATAGACCACTTCCGTCTGGATACTCTCTATTTTACTAAAAGAAACCGTTGCATTTATTTTCGGATTATCTTTAAACCAAGCTTTTACGGTACCACCATTACGAAAAGGTATGGCTTCCGCATACTCCTTCGCTTTTCCTTTCCCGTCGATCGTATAGCAAATCACAGCATTTTTACGAGCCGATGAAAGTTCTACAGCTCCGGCGCGATTACGCATAATTGTCAACGGCATTTCTCCAGCAGGCACAACATTTGCTGTAACGTTTAAATCTTTTCCGACGGGACGAATTATAAAACCCATGTCATGATGTCCGGCAAAGACGCGATCCTGCTCCAGCGGTCCGCCTTGTCCACAACTGTTACCACCCAGCCCGGTCACAGCCGCATCCAAATGCAGATACGTATCTCCCGCAACCGGCAATTGGTAGGGATGAGAAGCCAAAATCAAATCCAGTGCAGAATATTGAAGAGCCGATACAGACAAACGGTCGGCAGCCACAAACACAGCACCCTCACCCTCCGGATCGGTCAGGGCACACCAGCGTACATCCTCATGATTACCCATATCTTGCGGTTTCGGGAAATTCACAAACTCACCAGCCACCGTATTCTTATGTAATTCGATAAACTGTCCGCTCTTACGGTCGGCATAGTTGTCGATCGGACCACGTCCATAATAGGTAAAGCCAGTATATTGCTGCGGGACTTTCATCACATATCCAAGGCGAGGCAATACCAGACTCGGACGGTTAGAAGTGATGCTCGACTGCAATTCGATAGAGCCGTCAGGATAAACGGTCCAGATCTGATTTGTCGTAAATTTGAAATCATTTTCTCCAAATCTCTTATCTGTCAGTTCCTCTATACTATTCTTCCCTGTGCTAGTTCCACCTTTGATCTTAGCACCATTCGGCGCCTGCGATTCGATAGTAAAGGCCAAGACAACCGAACCATCGTTTCTTTCCAATACCGTACTGTTCATTGCCCGATGTTGCAGGTTATGCAAACCGTGTTCAAACCACTGCGAATAAAACCAATTGTCGTTATTGGTAAAAGCACGCAAAGCGTCAAGCTTCGGACCGTTTCCATCAGCTATAATAGTCTTGCCTCCATAGGTCAGGCTATAGATCGTCCCTGTCTCCATATCGAACTTGGCTACGAAATTATCACCGCTCACCGTTTTAATCGAAGTATCAGATTTATCCAGTTGCACTTTTCCGACAGAAGCCGTCACGGCACTGATGGAAGGGCGTGCTGTGGCTTCCTGCAATAAAATTTGTTCCTCCGCCATCACAAACCCTTTTTCAGCCCACGGCATATCATGCTTAAGAAGAAATTGCACCTTTACAAAGTACTCGGAATCATTCTTAAGTTTATCAAAAGATACAGGTATTGCCACTTGTGCTTTAGTACGAGCAGGGATCGTTCCCGAATTAACCAAGTCGGATCGAATCTCCTTTCCGTTTTCATAAAGCGACCATCTTATATCATAATCCGAAAGGTCTTTAAAATAGTATTTATTGAATATCTCAAAAAGCCCCTTCCGGACATCGACCGCTTTCACATCAATATGCTGATAAACTTTCTTCACCTCATAATACTGCGGTTTCGGTTCCAGATCACCAAACACAATACCATTCATCACAAACTGACCGTCATTCGGAGTATCACCGAAATCCCCTCCATACGCCAGATATCGCTTACCGGTCTTTTTATCATAATTATACATCGACTGGTCCACCCAATCCCAGATAGCACCGCCACAGAAAAAGTTTGTCGACTCTATCGCCTCCCAATAATCCACCAGGTTACCACAAGCGTTCCCCATAGAATGAGCATATTCGGAAATATGGAACGGATATTTGATATCATAATCACCTTTCACCGCACCACGCGTCCAACCGATAGACGGATACTGGTTCGAACCCATATCCACTATATCATTATTACGTTCATATTGGACGGGACGGGATTTATCCACCAGCTTCAACGCATCATAAGCAGCCACAAAGTTTTCCCCCGGTCCAGCTTCATTGCCCAACGACCAGATCACGATAGACGGATTGTTGATATTGGCATGAACCATCTCCATCACACGTGCGACATGCGCCTTTTTCCATTCTACCGGATGTGAAAGAGAGGCAGCGCCGTAATAATATTCATGCGACTCTATATTGGCTTCGTCTTCCAGATAAAGACCATATTTATTGCATAAGAAATACCAATAAGGATCATCCGGATAATGTGAATTACGCACATGGTTGATATTGGCACGCTTCATCAGCATCACCTCTTTTTCCATCATATCGCGCGTGATGGCATGCCCGACCGCCGGATTCGACTCGTGGCGGTTGACACCTTTCAACTTGACGGTCTTACCATTTATATAATAGTAACGTCCGGCTAATCCAAATTCATCATCTTCAGCCGGCGTATCTTTGATTTCCACCTTGCGGAAACCGACTATAGTCGAAACTGTTTCCACCGTTTTGTCTTTGGCATTTTTCAACTCCGCCACCAGCGTATAACGATACGGGTATTCAGCCGACCATTTGTTAGGAGCCTTTACATTTAATAAAGCCTGCGAAGTTTGCGTCTGGCCCGGATTTATGACATCTACTGTTGCCGAAGCAGCCACATTATCGACTTTCGTGTTCTCATCCGAATATAGTTTGTTGGCATACAGCGTATATTCCAACTTATACCCTTTAGCCGCTTTCTTATCCAGATTCCGTACATCAGCCGAGATCGCCAGCGAGCCATCCCTATAAGCAGCATCCAGATCAGGAATCACGATCAGGTCGCGAACGTGTACTTTCGGAGCTGAATAAAGAGCGACCGTCCGGAAGATTCCCGGCAGGCGGAACATATCCTGTGCTTCCAGAAAAGAACCGTCGGAACTGCGATATACTTCGGCTGCTACCACATTCGTTCCTTTACGGAGATAAGGAGTAATGTTGAAATTAGCCGTATTGCGTGAATTCTTGGAGAAACCCACATAACGACCGTTAATCCACAGATAGAAGAAAGAGTCGACTCCATCAAAGCTGATAAAAACTTCTCGTCCGTCCCAATCCTGCGGTATCTCGAAGTCACGACGGAAAGAACCGACTTCATTCCGGTGCTTGTAAGTCGTCCAGTTTGTCGGCGGAGTACGCATCACGCCTCCGCGCCAGTCGTCGACCGCCACTTTATGCTGGAAGATTACCGGCTGGTTCACATAGATTGGAACTCCATATTTCAAGCTACCGTCTTTTTGGACTCCGTATATATTCCAACTGGAAGGAACCGGAATATTATCCCAACCGGATACATCAAACTCTGTCTTATAGAAGTCTTTCGGCCGTGAATCGGGATCAGGCGCCCAATTGAACTTCCAGTTTCCATCCAGAGACTGCCAAAATTTACTGTTTTCCGGCAATACTTTACGGGCACTTTCCACATCCTGGAAAGGGAAAATATAAGCATGCGGTTGTTCTTTGTTCAGAGCCAGGTTCTCAGGAGACTCCCACTCTTTACCGGTCGGTGCTTCCACCGGTCCGTAACCAAATCCCCCAAGCGGCAATTGATCAGCCATGCTATAAAAAGAAGCACAGCAGAGCGCTAAGGCTAACGAGATTTTTTTCATGATGTTCATTTTTAGGAATAATAGATTTTATTTGTGTATTCATTTTTAGACGTGCCAAACCGTTCACAAATATACGCAATTAAGATAAAAGCATAAAAGAGACACCCCTCAAAAAGCAAAATCCAAGTATCTTTTTATCAAAGAGTCCTTGAAAGAACTATTTCCTAATTATCATTTCGACAGAGAAAAGAACTGAATAGCGTTCATATCGATATGTTAAAAAATATTACCCGCTATAGTAATTCCATTTTCATGGGGTAGAAAATAAATTTTCACGGTATAGCAGTGACATTTTGATATATCCACCACATCGTTATATATTTGTGCCATGAAAGCAAATTGAATAAAAAATGGAAAGATATATTTACGCACTTTTGCTACTCTTCGCTTCCGTCTCGCTTCAGGCGCAATATCCGTTGCTCAGCAAAGATGCCGAGATCAGCTTGTTGACTGTTTCGCCATCGGAAGACGAAGTGTACACAGTTTACGGACATACGGCTTTACGGGTAAGAGATACCTCGAAAAAACTCGATACCGTATTTAATTACGGGATATTCGACTTCTCAAAGCCCAACTTCATCTACCGGTTTGCAAAAGGAGAAACCGATTACAGACTCGCAGCGCAATATACACGCGACTTCCTGATCGAATATGAGATGCGGGGGAGCGAAGTCACCGAACAAATCCTGGATATCGATTCCGCAGGAAAAGCACGGATATGGGAAGCCTTGATGATTAATAACCGGCCGGAAAACCGCGTGTATCGCTATAATTTCTTTTTTGACAATTGTGCGACAAGACCCGCCGCCATTATCGAAAATCAGACAGATGGAAAAATAGATTATGATGCACCATTCAAGCAGCAGACGTTCCGCGATCTCATCAACTATTGTACACGTAACAAACCTTGGCTTACATTCGGGTGTGACCTGGCACTTGGCAGCCCGACCGACCGGATCGCGACTCCCCATGAAATGATGTTCCTACCGCCCTACCTGAAAGAAGCGTTCGGCACTGCAACCATTACCGGCGCAGACGGTTCCCGGAAAAAATTGGTAAGTTCAACCAAAACATTGGTAAACGGGCTTGCCGATGAAGAAAGACCGGACACGGGTTTCTTTACGCCACTTGTCAGTTGTTGGGCCTTTTTCCTGGTCGTGTTGGCTGTCACGTTCATAGAATGGCGTCGCAAATCTTATTTCAGGATTGTCGATTGCCTCTTGTTTCTCATCGCCGGAATAGCAGGAATCGTACTGTTTTTCCTGAGTTTCGTTTCGACACATCCATGCGTTTGCCCGAACTGGAATATTATCTGGTTGCAACCTTTTGACTTGGCAGCTGTTATTTTGTTTACAGTAAAAAAGTTAAGAAAGGCCGCATATTATTATCATTTTATTAACTTTGCGGCGCTTACGCTGATGCTGGCTGGCTGGCATTTCATTCCGCAGCATTTAAATACAGCATTTATCCCGCTGGTAATGAGCATTTGGCTCCGTTCGGGATATGGCGTTTACAGAAAAATATGGAACATCGGGTACGGAAAATATTAACATCGCTTATCGCAATTCTGGCAGCAACCAATCTGGAGGCTCAACAAAGCACGCCCAAATTGGTCGTGTGCATCACCGTCGACCAGTTGCGGGGCGATTATATAGAATACTTTTATAATACATTCGGCGAACGCGGTTTCAAGCGGTTGATGAATGAAGGACTGGTGTATAACAACATCCGGTTCGAATTCTCTGACATCGACGAAGCCAGTGCCTTTGCCACCCTATTTACCGGAAGTAATCCTAATTTCAACGGAATATCAGGAAAGAATATCTACGATTTTGACAAGGAAAAAGAGGTTTCGGTCTTATATGATCCGGACTATATCGGCAATTATACGAAAGAACATTATTCTCCCCGGAAACTGATCAGCTCCACGATCGGAGATGAACTGAAAATCGCTTCCAAAGGCAGAAGTGACGTATATGCCATTGCTCCCAACCCCGAAAGTGCGATCCTTTCTGCTGGACATGCGGCAAACGGTGCTTTTTGGATGGACGATTACAACGGCAAATGGGCGACAACGACCTACTACAAAGGGCTTCCTTGGTATGTGGACCGCTACAACAACGGCCCGGAATCCCTGTCGGCCCGTTTGGAGCAGATGGCTTGGACACCGTCTTTGTCACCGGACAAGTTCAACGCATTCCCATACGTATTAGACGAGATACCTTTCAAATACACATTCAAAGAAAATACGAACGAGTGTTTCTTCAACCTGAAGACCTCTCCTTTTATCAATAAGGAAATCAATCGCTTGGCGCTTCAGTTCCTCGAATACGGGGCTTTCGGTACACGTTCCTGTCCGGATATGCTTGCCATCACTTATTATGCAGGCAACTATCGTGGCAATATGCATAAGGAATATACCCGCGAGATACAAGACACCTATTATCAGTTGGACAAGGATCTGGAACAGTTGTTGGACAAGATTGACAAGAAGGTCGGACTGAGCAACACGCTGATCGTATTTACCGGTTCGGGATATTATAAGAGTGAAGAAGAATATCCTGACGGCATGCAGTTGACGAATGGCGAATTCCATCCGAAACGTTGCGTCGCATTGCTCAATATGTATCTGATGGCTATTTACGGTCAACATACAAGTTGGGTAAAAGGATTCTATAACAATCAGATCTACCTGAACCGCAAAGCGATAGAAGACGCAAAGCTGGAACTGGCTGTCATACAAGAAAAGGCTGCCGAATTCCTGCGCGAATTCAGCGGCGTACAGTTTGTAGCGACCGAAAACGTCCTTCGTACGGGTAACTGGAACGAAAAGACTTCCAAATACCTGCACGGTACACACCTTTCAAGTCGTGGTGACCTGATCATCGAGTTGCAGCCCGGATGGACTATCAACAATGACGATCCGAAAGCAAAAGTAAAAGTAATACGAAATAATGCAGTTATAACCCCGCTGGTATTTATGGGTAACGGTATCAAACCGGAACACATCTACCGCGAAGTAAAAGCCACAGAAGTAGCCCCTACGGTAACCCATGTGCTGAGGATCAGGCCACCCAATGCATCCCTCAGTCTGCCGTTGAGGGAATTGACAATTGACAATGGACAATTGACAATTTCATCTAAATAAATATCCATTGGTATATAATTAAAACAAAATAAACATAGTAACCATCCAATTGATAGAGCCAATTGCATTGTCAATTGTCAATTGTCAATTGTCAATTTAATAAGTTATGGGATTTAATGAATTTATGACGAAGCTGTTCGGCAATAAGTCGCAGCGTGACCTGAAAGAAATTACCCCGTATGTGGATAAGATTAAGGCCGTATATCCGTCAATCCAAAAGCTCTCGAACGACGAGCTTCGTGCAAAAACTGATGAAATCAAACAGCGTATTCAGGATTATGTAGCCGATGAACGCGCAAAAGTGGAAGAACTGCGCAAAGGTATCGACAACAAAGAACTGGAAGAACGTGAAGCGATCTGGGCCGAAGTAGACAAAATCGAAAAGAACATCACGGATAAGATGGAAGTGGTATTGGAAGAATCCCTTCCCGAAGTATTCTCCATCATGAAAGATACGGCCCGCCGTTTTTCCGAAAACGAAACAATCGAAGTAACGGCAAATGACTTCGACCGTAATCTGGCTACCAAATACGACTTTGTGGAAATCGACGGCGATAAGGCTCTCTATCACAACCATTGGGTTGCAGGTGGTAACGAAATCACCTGGGATATGGTCCACTACGACGTACAGTTGTTCGGTGGTGTCGTACTGCACAAAGGTAAGATTGCTGAAATGGCGACCGGTGAAGGTAAAACATTGGTGGCTACCCTGCCTGTATTCCTCAACGCATTGACTCGCAACGGTGTACATGTGGTAACCGTAAATGACTATTTGTCAAAACGTGACTCGGAATGGATGGGCCCGTTATATATGTTTCACGGATTGTCGGTAGACTGTATCGACAAGCATCAGCCGAACTCCGACGCCCGCCGTGCTGCTTACAATGCCGACATCACGTTCGGTACGAACAACGAATTCGGTTTCGACTACTTGCGTGACAATATGGCGATCAGCCCGAACGACCTGGTACAGCGCAAACACAACTATGCCATTGTCGATGAGGTCGACTCCGTGTTGATCGACGATGCCCGTACACCGTTGATTATTTCCGGTCCGATCCCCCGCGGTGAAGAGCAGTTGTTCGAACAGTTCCGCCCGAATGTGGAAGTAGTCGTAAACGCACAGAAAGACCTTTGTTCCAAGATGCTGATCGAAGCCAAGAAAAAATGGCAAGCAGCGATCAGAAAGAGGTAGAAGAAGGTTCTATCCAGCTGTACCGTTCCTTCAAGGGATATCCGCGTAACAAGGCGCTGATCAAATTCCTGAGCGAGCAAGGCGTAAAAGCCCAAATGTTGAAGACGGAAGAATACTTCATGTCTGAAAACATGCGTCATATGCACGAAGCGACAGACGAACTGTACTTCGTAATCGACGAAAAGAATAACAGTATCGAACTGACCGATAAAGGTATCGACTTGCTGACAGGCAAGACCGACGACCCGACATTCTTCGTATTGCCGGATATCACTTCCCAGCTTTCCGAACTTGAACATATTCAGAACGAAGAAGAAAAACAAGCCAAGAAAGACGAATTGCTGGCCAACTATTCCGTCAAGAGCGAACGCGTACATACGATCAACCAATTGCTGAAAGCTTACACTTTGTTCGAGAAAGACGACGAATATGTCGTGATGGACAACAAGGTCATGATCGTTGACGAACAAACGGGCCGTATCATGGATGGACGCCGCTATTCCGACGGTCTGCATCAGGCCATCGAAGCAAAAGAACGTGTGAAGGTGGAAGCCGCTACACAGACATTTGCAACCATCACTTTGCAGAACTACTTCCGCATGTATCACAAGCTGTCAGGTATGACCGGTACGGCTGAAACGGAAGCCGGCGAATTCTGGGACATCTATAAACTGGATGTTGTCGTAATCCCGACCAACCGCCCGATCGCCCGTAACGATATGAACGACCGCATCTACAAGACGAAGCGTGAAAAATACAACGCCGTAATCGAAGAGATCGTCCAACTGACCGAAGCAGGACGCCCGGTACTGGTAGGTACGACATCCGTCGAAATCTCCGAATTGTTGAGTCGTATGCTTACCATGCGTAAGATCAAACATAACGTCTTGAATGCGAAGTTGCACCAGAAAGAAGCTGAAATCGTAGCGACTGCCGGACAGAGCAGTACGGTGACGATCGCCACCAACATGGCCGGTCGTGGTACTGACATCAAGCTGTCTCAGGAAGTAAAAGCTGCCGGCGGTTTGGCCATCATCGGTACGGAACGTCACGAAAGCCGCCGTGTAGACCGCCAGTTACGTGGTCGCGCCGGACGTCAGGGTGACCCGGGTTCTTCCGTATTCTTCGTTTCTCTGGAAGACGATTTGATGCGTCTGTTCGCATCCGAGAAGATCGCCGGACTGATGGATAAATTAGGATTCAAGGAAGGTGAAGTATTGGAACACAGCATGCTCAGCAAATCTGTTGAACGTGCCCAGAAGAAGGTGGAAGAAAATAACTTCGGTATCCGTAAACGTCTGTTGGAATATGACGACGTGATGAACTCGCAACGTAACGTAATCTATACCCGCCGTCGTCACGCCCTGATGGGAGAACGTATCGGTCTGGACGTATTGAATACGATTTATGACACTTCCGTTGCAATCGTCGACCAACATGCCGATGGCGACTACGAAGGTTTCAAGTTGGAATTGTTCAAGACTTTCGCAATGGAATGTCCGTTCACGGAAGAAGAATTCAAGAGCGGCAAAGCCGACAAGCTGGCCGATAAACTGTTCGACGAAGCGCTGCAACTGTTCAAACGCCGTATGGAACGTATGACTCAAGTTGCCAATCCGGTGATCAAACAGGTTTACGAACATCAGGGTGCAATGTATGAAAACATCATGATCCCTATTACGGACGGTAAACGCATGTATAATGTTTCCTGCAACTTGAAAGAGGCTTACGAAACAGAAAGCAAAGCTATCACGAAAGCATTCCAGAAATCGATCGTCCTGCATACAATCGACGAAGCCTGGAAAGAACATTTGCGTGAGATGGACGAACTGCGTCACTCGGTACAGAACGCCAGCTACGAAAACAAAGATCCTCTGTTGATCTACAAGCTGGAATCTTACAACCTGTTCAAAAACATGGTGGATATGATGAACCGTAAGACTGCTGCCGTCCTGATGCGCGGTCAGATCCCTGTTCGCGAAGAACCGACTGAAGAAGAAAAGCAGGCTATGGCGGCCCGTCAGGCTGCGATGGAAGAAGCTGCTCGTCAGCGTATCGCTATCCAAAGAGCAGAAGCCGAACGCCGTCAGGACATGAGTAAATATCGTGCTGAAAAGACCGATATTTCCGGTAACAACGATCCGGAAGAACGTGCCCCGCAACAACCGCGCCAAGAACCGGTTCGCGCCGAAAAACGCGTAGGCCGCAACGATCCCTGTCCCTGCGGAAGCGGTAAGAAATATAAGAATTGTCACGGACAAGGTTTATAATCCTATCCGGCAACATGAAAAACGAAAGCGGCCCCGAAAAGGTCGCTTTCGTTTTCTTTATAAATCTAAAAAAACACAAAATCCTTTGTCCCTTACAATACACTTGTTACCTTAGTCGAACTAATTTAAATATTACATTTAATCACCATGAAGAAAATTATCTTATTACTGGCTTTTTGCCTGAGTGTAGGCAATTTATTCGCACAAGATGCGAACGCAGACAAACTGCGCGAAGAAGGGGACGCAGCCATGACTGCAAAAAACTATCCCGAAGTTGTAGCAAAGTACAGCGAATACTTAAAACTTACGAACTATGAAGATGAAAGCCGCGTCTTTAACTGTGCATTTGCAGCTTACAATGCTAAAAAGTATGACGATGCCATCAAATTCTACGACATGGCCATTCAAAAGGGCTATAAGACAGACGACGCTTATGTAGGCAAAGCAATGTCTTTGCGTAGCCAGGACAAAGCAGCCGATTTTACAGCAACAGTCGAAGCAGGTCTGAAAGCCAATGCCCAGAACGCAAATCTCGAAAAACTTCTGTATGCTTATTGCATGAAGAAAGGACAGGCTGCCCAGAAAGCAGGTAAGACTGAAGAAGCGGAAGAACTGTTTAAAGACGTATTAGTTGTAGGTAACGCCAAATATAAAGGTAACGCCCTTTACAGCCTCGGCGTTATGTTCTACAATGCAGGTGCAAAAATCCTGGCAGATGCCAACCCGATCGCAACATCCGATCCTGATAAATACGCAGCTGAAAAGAAAAAAGCAGATGCTCAAATGGCAAAAGCCAAAGGTTACCTGGAGCAGGCAATCGCTCTGAACGCAGCCGATGCCAATTCTAAAAAGATTCTGGATGCTATCAATGCAGCCAAATAAGCAAGACGGATAACAAAACGGATGCAATCCTCCAAAAGACAGGACATCCGGTTTAAGGGTGCTAACCCTATGCCTTACGACTGCTAACCTATAGGGTTACGACCGCTAAAGCATAGGGTTTTCATCATAATTGCACTTACTTGCAAACTCCAATCCTTATTCGAATAAAATCCTGAACCGCGTCAATCCATCCGCATACGTCCTGAGGGAAAAGGAACAGTTGTGTTTTTGGAGAACTTCACGGATAAATATCAAGCCGATGCCCTGGCCACCACGTTTAGTCGAAAAGAAAGGGCTGAACAGCTTGGCCTCCGTTTCCTTGTCAATGCCTTTGCCAGTGTCGGCAATCTCCAGACAGACCGGATTACGGGAGGTACGGATATAAATCTCACCATCGTGGTCGATCGATTCGGAAGCGTTCTTGATGATGTTGACCAACACCTGTTCAAAGAGTGAATTGTCCAGATTGACAATCGGCGAAATAGGGTCCAGATCCATCACGATCCGGATATTCCGGTTCAGGCAAATCGTTTCCATAAAACGTTTGCACGAAAAGACAACTGCATTCAGCGGCTGTGTCTTGGCTTGAGGTTCCGGTATGCGAACCACGTCTGCAAACTTCGTGATAAAATGACTCATACTATAACAACGCTCTATCGAAACACGCAGGACTTCACAAATATCTTCTGTGTCCTGCATCTCGCTGAAGGTCGCCTCAAGCGTGTCCAATGTAGAAGTAATACCGGCAGTCGTGTTGTTCACCTCATGAGCAATCATACGGATCACCTTCTCATACGCTTTCTTTTCGGCCTTAAAGACCTCCTGCGTCAACATTTCCACCAAATAGAAGGAATGATGGAAGCCACGATCCACAAACGATGAATGCGTACATTTATATATATTGGCATCATTCAGGCGGACTGTCTGCGAATCGTACAAGGGGATCGGCTCCAACTCCGCCGCCAAAGGTGAATCCAGTTCCGACAGGCGCTTGCCCACGATATCCGGCAAGGAAGGAACTCCCAGCATCTTATGAGCCGCCGGATTGACCGAAAGGACTTCCTTATCAAGGTTCAACATAATCACCCCCATCGGCGAGGCATTGATCAGCAAATCCAGGAAATGGTTCTGTTCCCTTAGATGCAAGCGTTCATTCTTCAACTGTTCCATCATCTTGTTGAAAATATCGACAATACGATCCGCCTCCTTCTGTCCCACACGACTCAGACGGGAACTGAAATCCTGCTCCTTCAACAAATCCATACCATTCCCTATAATCGTAAGAGGCTTGATGATACGACTATAGAACACAAACAAATAGATGATTGTCAGGATCACGATCCCTTCCACGAAAAAGAACATAAAAGACGACTCCCCATAGAAAGCATGATAGGTAATAATCGCCAATACAGACAACAGCAATGCAGTCAATATCCAAAACAATCCTTTTATTCTCATCAGTCGGGGCGATTTATTTGTCTACAGGAATATCATATTTCTCAAGACGGCGGTACAGGGCCGCCCGACTGATACCGAGTGCCGTGGCAGCGTGTGAAAGATTACCGGCATGTGTTTTCAGCGCCTGGAGAATCGTTTGCTTTTCCAACTCATCCAATGTCAGGCCTTCAAACGAAGGAGCCCCTTCAGCCTTTGCCGACAATGTCGTATGAAGACACTGGCCCTCGAAGTCAGAGGCCTCCAAAACAGCCTTGCCCGATACCAGTATCGTCCGCTCCACCAAATTCTTCAACTCACGGATATTACCCGGATAAGGCAGTTTTTGCAGGAAGGTCAAAGCTTCGGATGAAAAACGGACAGTAGGCAAGCCGTTTATCTCTGATTGTTTATCGGCAAAATAACGTGCCAACAAAGGGATATCATCTTTACGATCGCGAAGCGCAGGCAGATGAACAGTTATCAGGTTGATACGATAAAACAAATCTTCCCGGAACATGCGTTCAGCCACCATTTCGCGCAAGTTGCGGTTTGTCGCACTAACCACACGGATATCGACTTTGCGAGGACGGCTATCACCCAAAACCTCGAATGTCTGGTCTTGCAGTACACGTAGCAGCTTCACCTGGCAGGACAGTTCGAGATCACCGATCTCGTCAAGAAAGATCGTCCCCTTGTTTGCCATCTCGAAACGTCCGGTACGGTCGATGTAAGCGTCAGTAAACGCTCCTTTCTTATGCCCGAACATCTCGCTCTCGAAAAGACTTTGTGAAAGCCCGCCGAGGTTGACCTTTACAAACGGCTCTTTCGCACGAGGGCTGTTCGTATGGATCGCCTCGGCAATCAGCTCCTTCCCTGTTCCGCTCTCGCCGGTTATCAGAACGGAAGCGTTGGTCGGAGCAATCCGGGAAACCGTCCCCAACACATCCATCAACGGGGCACTCTGGCCAATGATCTTATCAAAATGAAATTTATTATCGGCATCCAAGCGGTTCAAAGGTGTTTCCAGTTCCTTCTTCTGTTCGCTCAGTTCGATTGCCGTACGGATGGATTTCAGCAGAACGAGATTGTTCCAGGGCTTGGTCACAAAATCAAAAGCTCCTGCCTGCATCCCCTGCACGGCAAGCGAAATGGATCCCCATGCCGTCATCAGGATAACCGGGACGTCAGGCTGGAAAATCTTCACCTGCTTCAGCAGTTGTATCCCCTCTTCACCGGTCGTAGTCAGTGTAAAGTTCATATCCATCAGGATCAACTGTGGCACCATCCGGCGTACAACAGCCAATGCCTCTTCCGGTCCTGGAACAGCTTCCGGCTCGAACCCGGCCCGTTTCAACAAGAAGGTTAACGAAGAACGAACGGCTGCATCATCGTCTATTATCAGGATCATTGATGTATGATTTCAAATTTATGATTTATGATTTGCAAATTTATGGAATTTAATCGATCATCGCCTTACGATCTTCTCAAATTCCACATCAAGAGTCCGGTCATTGATAAAATCATAAAGGGTGACACTTCGTATATTGTAATAGTAGTTCCAATAGTCGTACAACTCCTGGATATGCTTCTGTTTAGCCTCATCCTTCGATTGTTGCGCGTCGTTCAGGTCCAAAATATTGATCTTACCGATCATGAATGTCTCGATAGAGGTCTTGTAGCGCTTCTCAGCAATCGCATCGGCTTCCTGAGCGATCTCCAACTGAGCGGCCTGGTTATTAAAGTTTTCCACCAACAAAAAATATCCTGGTTAAAACTGATCTCCTCCTGACGGATCTTGGATAAAGTCACATCTCGGTTAGATTCGGCAACTTTCACTTTTCCCCGGCGCTTGCCCCAATCGAGGATCGGGATCGTCATGCCGACTTCCACCACCTGATTTCCCTTTAATCGGTTATAGGCGGAATCGAACGTATGATCTTTTCCTGTATAACCGATCGTGGCGAAAAGATTGATACTGCGACGATTTCCTTTGGCTGTCGCCACCTCATAATCAGCTTCCAGCTGGCGACGGCGAATATTCTTGGCGAACGAATTGTTTTCCTGCGCTTTTTGCAACACTACCTCATACATCATCCGTAAAGAAGGGGCAGACTCCGGCAGGATCGGCTCGATCACTTCCTGTTCGCTCAACCCCAAAAAAGCGCGGAGCTGAAACATATTGGCATTTAGACCGGATTGTGCCTCGGTCAGCTTCCCCTTCATCTGCAAGGCAGACAGCTTCAACTGCATCAGTTCGCTTTCGGAGATATGACCGATCTTACGCTTGGCAACCGCTATCTCGTACAACTTATCGGCATTTTCAAGGTTCTGCCTGGCAATTTGCAAGTTTTCATTTGCCAGCAGCAGGTTGAAAAAATAGCCGATCGTGTTGATCGTCACTCCTTCCACACTCTCGATATAAGCGGCTTTCGCTTCCTGATAACGGACAGGCTCGATACGCCTTTTCCATTTCTGGTCGTTCACACCGAAAATCGGCTGCGTAAGCGTCAACCCGATAGGTACGCTCATATATTCGTTGAAAGCCCCCTTCCCCAACTGCCGGTTAAAATCGAGAGAAGAGTTCAACGATATCTTACCACCTGTCAAGGCTATATTCTGATCGATCGAAATCTCTCCGTTCAGGCCGAGCGAATTGTTTTGGACAAAAGTGTACGAACCGTCGGACTGCTGGTATTTAGTATACTGTTTACTGTAGGCTGGAAGCGTTCCCTTGAAGTTGATCTCCGGCAACTGGTCGGCAATATGCGTACGGTATTCCCAATAAGCAGTCTTCAGCTCGTTCAAGGCCACTGCTGCATCCACCGATTGCATTTGCGCCAAGTTGATCGCTTCTTTTAGAGTCAGCCTGACAGTATCTTGTTCCTGTGCCTGCAATCCAGTACCCGACAACAGAATAGAAATGATGGCTATATAGATCTTTTTCATCGTAATAAATGTTTTGACTTTCCGTTGGCAAAAGTTATGCCAAAAAGATATATAACTGATTGTCTGTAACATGTCCAAAACAATAGTGTCCGAAAATGAACAGTGTGTCCGTTTTTGAAGTATTATTCATATCTTTGTCCCGTTCTCTCAAAACAATAAATAATATGAAAAACAGCGGCTTCACTTTTCGTAAACGACTGGCCAGTTTCCGGTATGCTTTTAATGGCATCCGTTTATTGATACAAAAAGAGCACAATGCATGGATACATTGTTTTGCTACTATTTGCGTGATTATAGCCGGCTTTTCTTTCGGTTTATCCCAAACAGAATGGATGGCGGTCGTGATCGTAATCGGAGCCGTATTATCGGCCGAAGCAATCAATTCATCCATTGAATCATTGGCAGATTTGGTCTCACCCGAATACAACGAAGCAATAAAAAAAACGAAAGACCTCGCAGCAGGAGCCGTTTTAATTATGGCAATAACGGCTGCCATAGTCGGATCGATTATTTTTTTCCTAAACTGGGATTCTAATGACTATTTAAAAGAATAATCCTTTATTTCATTGTTTTACAATTCTCTTTGTTTATATTTGTGCCATTATTAATTAAAAATTAAAACAGGAGATTATGGCACGCACAGTAAATTATCCGAAAAGAGCGGAAAAAATTAAAGAAATGATTGATGATTTAGTAAAGGAAATGGGACATTCTCCACACAGAATGGCTAAAAAAGACAAAATCAAACTCATCGATATTGACTTTGAAAATATTGACGTTGTAACACTAATGCAGGTACAGGCACGCATCAGCCGCCTTATTCTTGAAAAAAGTAAATAACGTAAACAAGACATATCTATAAATGAAACGAATTCTTACCCTGATTTTCGTATTATTCGTTTGTTTATCGGGAAAAGCGCAAGAAGTTGAGATAAGCGGAAGTCGCAAGGCTGTCCGTACATCGGGTGATGTGTTGGCGTTCATAACGCCTGTAGCAAGCCTAACCACCGTGTTGGTGTTGCAGGATTGGCAAGGATTGAAGCAAGGCGCTTTAGCAGGAGTTTCGACTATAGGTATGACATACGCTTTGAAATATCTGATCAAGAAAGAACGGCCGGACGGTAGCGACAAACATTCGTTTCCTTCTATGCATACCTCGGTTTCATTTACGGGAGCTGCGTTCATCCAACGGCGCTATGGCTGGAAATGGGGAATTCCGGCTTATGCGATTGCCTCATATGTAGGATGGAGCCGGACATATGCCAAGAAGCACGACTGGTGGGACGTAGTGGCGGGAGCTGCTCTCGGAGCTGGAAGCGCCTACATTTTTACCCGTCCGTTTGCTACGAAGCATAACCTGTCTATCAGCCCTGTTGCGAGCGATAAACACTTCGGCATATATGCATCCATGACATTTTAGAAGTTTAAGCCCGGTCTCGCAATCCCTGCGAAATCGGGCCTTTCTTTGTTAAACAAATAGTGTTATTCCGTTTTACATTACCTGCCGCCCATCGAAGAAACGTACCGTACGACTTGTCTGTTTTGCCTGCTCCTCGTTGTGGGTAACCATGACAATGGTACGACCGTCTTCCTTGTTCAGCTTGTGGAGTAATTCCATGACTTCTGCTCCCATCTTGGAGTCCAGGTTACCGGTCGGCTCATCGGCGAGGATGATGTCAGGGTTGCCGACAATGGCACGTGCGATGGCGACACGCTGGCACTGGCCGCCAGAGAGCTGCGTCGGGAAGTGGCGCATACGGTGAGAAAGGCCGACCTTTTCGAGTACGGCTTCAGCTGCGGCACGGCGCTCCTTGGCACTGACCTTGCGGTAGAGAAGGGGCAGTTCGACATTATCAAGCACGTTTAGCGAATTAATCAGGTGGAAAGACTGGAAAACGAAGCCTAGCTTTTGGTTACGGAACTCGGCTAGTTGCTTGTCGTTCATATTGATTGTGTTGACTCCGGCAATCTCGACTGTACCGTAGGTCGGGGCATCCAGTAGCCCGATGATGTTCAGCAGTGTAGATTTACCGCAACCGGAAGGCCCCATGATACTCAGGAATTCTCCTCTATCGACCGTCAGGTTCACGTTCTCCAGGGCTACCGTTTCAATTTCTTTCGTCCGGTAGATCTTCTCAAGATTTGTAAGTGTTATCATAATCGTTATTGTTTGTTGTGGACAGGGTTGAGGCTGCCCGTTGTTATTATATTCTTCGTATATACTTCCAACTGGCAAATTGCATACCAAAGAAGTAAATAGCTATTAATCAATTATTATACAAAACAAAAGATGTCCGATATTGAACACATTGTCCGTTTTTTCATCATTCATAATGCAATGCCTCCGCCGGCGCCAACCGTATCGCCTTACGTACCGGAAACCAGACACCTATACAGATCATGGCACCCATCAGAAGATAGGTGAAACTGAAAGTCATGAGGAAACGCATAAATGTAAGTGGTTGGCGGTAAGAATCGAGCTGGTCCATATAAGCCATATTAAAGGCGAAGATGACTAGCAAGGGCAATGTCAAGACAAGTAAACAAAGTCCCTCGGTATACATATAGCGTTCCAGCGTGATACGGTGAGCCCCCAAAGCCATCCGGAGACCGATCTCGCCTTTTCGGTTCTGCATACGAAGCCAGAAAGTACCGATGATACCAAAAAGACATTTACCAGCATAAAGGCCATCAAGGACATCTTGTTATTCGCCTCCCGTTCTTTCCAACTCAGTTGCTGTTCACGGAAAGAAGAGATCGGGGTAATGCCGTAGACATAGAGATTGTTGACCCTCAACCTCTCTCCCATTCCATCCAAGAACAGGTTCATCTCGTTCTGCGTATAAGAACGTTTCATCCGGACACAAAACTCGGCACTACTGGCACCGAAGCTGCTGATGGTTGAATTGTAAGTTTCACCTTCCAAACACTGGAAATAAGAGGCTTCGGAACGCTCATACTCATTCGTTCGGATGGAAGTGGAAACCGCTGCGATCTCAGACGACAGATCATGACCGCCATGATACACACGACGGCCGACAATATCCGGAGCACCATGATAGAAACCTTCCGCCATTTCCGGTGTGATCACAATCACGTTATGCCGCCCTACGACCTTATCATACACCGGTTCCCCATCGACTGTCCGGATACGGAAAAGACGGAAATATTCCGGTGTGACGTTGCGCATCTGGAATGACTCCATATGAGCCGCATAGATAGTGTCGCCATCCACAGGCTTGACTTCCCGCCATGAATTACCACTCGAATAGGGACAGGAATAGAAAGTGACGCAAACGTCCTCCACCTCCGGGTTCTGACGGATCTGAGTCATCAACTGCGTCAGGTCTTCCGGGTCGGACGAATGGTAAAGAGAATCGGGCACGTAACCAGGTGCCTTCACATCCAAATTACTTAACTTAAAACGCCATACATTTCCGATATCGAAGCCTAAAGGAGCATGATAGGTCCGGTAATCCACCCAGAACGTATCTACCATCATCCAGAGCACTGCTGCCACTACCAACAACTCCGCAAATATCCAGCCGTTGCTACGACGCTGGTTCCACATTATCTTTAAAATATGTTTGATCATTATATTGGGTTTATTTATTGTTTAACGCATCCACAATCTGTTCACGGGAGATCCGGATTGCCGGAAGGCCGGCACTCAGCAAGTTCAACAGCAGGGTGAAAAAGAGGGCAGCAACGAACAGGACAGGCTTGAAAAGCATCTCGAAGGTAACCGCCGTTTCCTTTGTCAAAAGAAACGACTTGCAAAGTTGAAGCAAAATTACAGACAGGACGATCCCGATCAAGCCCCCGATCAAGGTGATGATCAGATTCTCGCATAAGACCTGTGTCAGCAGACGTCCTTTCGTCGCTCCAAACGCTTTACGAAGCCCCATCTCGGAGCGTCGTTTCTGGACGGATGACTGGACGACACCTGTCAGATTCAAGGTTGGTACCAACAGTAGGAACAACAACAAAGGAGCCGTTTGCGTCAAATATTCTTTCCACCCCTTCAATATACCTCCGTTCACATCGTTCGATCCCAATGCCACGTCCAATCGAGAGAACACGAAGTTCATCCCTAAGACAAACTCACGACCGGTAGCATTATAACGGCTGACCGCTTGCTTGATTTCCGTACGGATCGCATCAAAATCGCTCGCCGAACGAGCCAGGATAACCCCTTGGAAACTACCGCAGACACCTCCGCACGACATACTGTTCACATAATTCGTATTGCTGGTATAAGGAGCCCAAACATCTGCGTAAGCACTATTAGCTGCTCGCGTCGGAGCTTCCACCACTCCCGTTATGGTATACGGCACATATCCCATCAACACCTCTTTCCCGATCGGGTCTTCCGATCCGAAAAGCTTGCGAGCCAACGTATTTGTAATGACCGCACAAGGCAGGCCTGAACTGAAATCCGCCTCCGTAAACGGTTTGCCGGAAATGAAGCGAAAATCAAAGACCTTCCAGAAACCGGGATCGGTATACTTTATCACATATTCCTCAAACAACTGACGGTTCGGCAACGAGACAATCGCTCTGTTGCTCGCTATCGCCGTCACCGCTTCGGGTGTTTGAAGCGGATAAAGACATTCCTTCACGACACCATCGGACATAGCGGTCGAATTCCGGTCTCCACTATTCCGTGAATCCGCCCGTATTCCCATGATATAAAGCATTCTGCCACGGTTCGACTCCGGACGAAAACCGACCAGTTTGATTTGGAACTGGAGGATCACCACTAATATCATCGCGATTGAAAGCGCCGTTCCAAGGATCGAGATCACACTGGTGAGGCGATTCTCCTTCAACATCTGGATGGCTTGTTTAAAATACTGTTTGAACATATTCCTCGTTATTTATTATTCATAATGTAAAGCCTCTGCCGGATTCATCTTCGCAATCCTGCGTGCCGGGAACCAGATACCGACCCAGATCATACCGGCCAGCAACAGGAACGCACCACCGAAGGTGACAAGGAAGCGCCACCCCGAATAGGCCATCCGTCCCGTATCGGGCAAATCGAAATAGAGTATATTGACAATGAAGACCAGCACCAACGGTACCGTAAAGGCCAACAGCGAAAGCCCCTCCACATCAAGATAGCGCTTTAAGATACCCTGCGAAGCCCCCAATGCCGACCGTAACCCTAGTTCGCCCCGGCGGTATTGCGTCCGCAGCCAGAAGGTGCCGACGATGCCAAAAAAGACGTTCACCAGCATGAAGCCGACCAAAGCCGTCTTCTTCTTCAAATTGTCCAACCGCCCTTTCAGGATCACAGGACGCTGCTCTTCCAACGGGATCACGCAAGAGACATACAGGTTGTTCACTTCCAGTCGCTCGCCCATCCTATCCAAGAAGGCATCCATCCCGTCTGCCTTGAAGCCGTCCTTCATGCGAACCAAGCAATCCATGTTTTCTGCTTTCTTCCAAGAGACCGTCTCGACCACCTCTTCGTCAGTGCGCATCAACCCATAAAAGCAGGGGGTACTCACCTTGAACTCGTTCTGACGGATAGGAGAAGTAACCGCAGATACCGTCATGGTTTCCGTACCATTGATACTCCATTTGACCTGCTTCCCAATACAAGATTCCCCTTCAAATAATTCCTTTTCAAAATCAGAGGTAACAGCCAAATCGCCCACGTTTTTCTCTACAATCGGACGCAGCGGATACCCTTCCCTGTCTTTGATCCGCAACACATCGAAATAGGAAGGTGTCACCTCGAAATACTGGAAATAGTTCGCTTTCACACTCGTATCGGCATCCGCCCGCACTAGTTGCGACCAACTATTGGACCAGGTGTAAGGACAAGAAGAACTCGCCACGCAAATCTCGTCCACCTCCTCCGCCCGGCGGATGTTCTCCACCAAACGGATCAAGTCTTCCCCTTCCGATGTCGCCAACAGCGAGTCCGGTTGGTAACCCGGTATGCCGGCCGATTTCTTTCCGATATTTATTTTATAGACGTTCGCGATGTCGAACCCCAACGGCTGCCGGTAGATATACCAACTGACCAACATCGAATCCATCATAACCCAAAGCGCCCCAAATACCAACAACAGTTCCATGAATATCCAACCATTGCTACTCCGCTGGTTCCAAATCATTTTCCATATATGCTTGACCATATCTCTTTTCCTCCTTTATTTGTTAAACTCTTCACCATCTTTCAATGCAGTAACGATCTTCTGCCGGGCAATCCGCAACGCGGGGATACCGGCAGACAAAAGGTTCAGCAACAGGCAAAACAACAAAGCCGCTCCGAATGCCATAGGCTGGAACAACATCTCCCCGCTCAAGGACGTATCGGCACTTTCTAACAAAAAACCCTTACCCAGCGAGAAGAAAAGCAAGGACAGCCCGAAGCCCACAACTCCGCCGATCAGCGTCGTCAGTCCGTTTTCATACAACACCTGACACAACAAGGTTCCGGTCGTCGCCCCGAACGCCTTGCGCACACCCATCTCCGCCCACCGTTTCTGCACAGCCGACTGTATCACACCCAACAGGTTCAGAGCCGGGACAAGCAACAGAAACAGCAGCAACAGTCCGGTCTCCAACAGGTAGTCTTTCAACGCCACAGGAACCTGCGCTTCAGAACCGATGGCGACATCCAATCGGGTGATAGGGCCTCCCATGAAGTTAATCTGGTTATCCTGCTTCATCCCGTTGTAACGTTCGACCTGCCGATCCAGCTCCTGCCGGATGGCTCCAAAGTCTTCCCTCCGCCGTGCCAAGAGGCAGACAGAGAAAGCACCCGCCATATTCTCTTTTATCGTATTGGCCAAAAGGACGCGGTCGGTGGTATAGGGTACCCAAACGGAAGCGAAAGCCGTATTGGCTGCCCGGCTGACATCTTCCACTACCCCGCAGATCGTATAGTCAGCCAAATCGATGATGACGCTCTTCCCTACCACCTCCGTCGAGCCATAGAGCTTGCGTGCCACACTTTCCGAGACGACCGCCACGGGAATACCAGAATCGAAGTCCGCCTGCGTAAACGGTTGCCCCGACAGGAAGCGGAAAGAAAATATCTGCCAGAAGCCGGGATCGGTATATTTAATCTCGTAACCCTTGTACATCCGCTTGCCCGGAATGGACAACGGCTTCAATTGCAATGCATAGCCGGAAACTGCTTCCGGTAGCTGTAACGTATAGAAACATTCCTTTACCGCTTCAGCCGACATACTTCCCCGATTCCATCCATTATCGGAGCGGACCTCCGTCCCATTCTCTACATACATCATCCGGTCACGGTTGTTCTCCGGATAAAAGCTGGCAAACTGTACCTGGAACACCAGGACCACTACCATGATCATAGCGATGGAGATGGCTGTACCCGCTATGGAAATCACGCTGACGAACCGGTTCTCTTTCAGCATGTATAACGCTTGCTTCAAATATTGTTTTACCATAAAGCCAATTATTTTTGATCAGTCCTCTATTTTCAATTTGTTCTTGTCCTTATAAGCGTTCATGTCCGAGACAACGACCTGATCACCTTCCTGCAGGCCACTAACCACTTCTACATATTCGAAATTACTGTCTCCCAACTGTACTTTGCGTTTCAACAACTGGTCTCCGTTTACGACAAAGAGTTCGTATTCTCCTTTTCCTACATAATAAGAGGAGTTGACAATGCGAAGCACATCATCCTTCACGGCATTCATCACATAGATATCGGTCTTCAAACCGGAACGGAGACGTTTATGATTGTCTTCCTCCAATTGGACAGTGAAAGAGATCACGCCGTTCTTTGATAAAGGAGTAACATCACTGACCGTTCCGTCCAGTTTCTCACTGCCGATCTTAATAACAGCCTTACTGCCTGCGGCAATACGGTCGCCATAGGTGTCAGCGATCTCGCCTTCGATCTTGAAATGAGACAAGTCGGAAACGATTGCCACCTTCGCCCCCTGGCCTATCTGCGAGCCGATCTCGTTATTCACATAGGTCAGGATCGCTCTGCGAGGTGAACGGATCTGAGCATCTTCCAACGTGCGCCGGGTCTCGGCAAGGCTTTTGCGGAAGATATTCAGTTCCAACTTTTTTACCTTCAGGTCCGCTTCAGCCAAGGCTTGTTCGTTCTTATATTTTTGCTCATCTTCCTTCAGTTTGAGGACACTCACATTATAATCAAGTTCCACCTGGCGGACTTTATCGGTTGTACCGGCTCCCAGGCTGTCTAAATAGCGTTCGTTACGGAGTTCGACAGCTTTGCGATCCAGTTCCATGCGGGAGACTTTCAGGTTCATTTCCATCTCCGAAAGTTTGTTGTGGTTCGTCACACGTTGCTGTTCCAGTTGCAAGCTCTTCATCTGTTCTTCGTCCAACTGCTTGTTATATTCCGTCTCGGCGCTCTGCAAATCTAATTTCAGAATAGGCGTACCGATATCGACTGAATCCCCGCCCCGCTTATATACCTCCACGATACGGGAGTTGATCGGTGAGTTGATAATCTCCTCAAATGCGGGGATCACTTTGCCGGATGCACTGACCGAAACTTCGATCACTCCCCTGTCGACCGTCGAAATGTTGAGGTCTTTCCGTTTCAGACTGGTCTGAAGCATGGAGATCACCACTACGATCAGGACGATAAGACCACCGGCAACCACCCCTATCTTGATCAACTGTTTGCGCTGCTCTTTTCTCTGTACTTCTTTTGAAATCTCTCTGTCCATATTTACTATTGTTTTAATTCTTCTTTTTCCGGCATTTCTACCTTGACGGCTTTCACAAGGCAAACTTCATGCCAAAAACATAAATCATTGATTACATGAAGTTATCTTTCAAAATAAGTGTTCAATATCGGACAGTGTGTTCGGTTTTGAGAAAACTTTTCCATCCCCGCTGTTGTTTATTCGTAACAAATTAAAACGATAAATTATGAACGCTAAAATTTCAGTCTTTACGATCTTCGCGAGTTTCGCCCTACTCTTTGCCGGCTGTAGCAAAGACGACGAAAACGTACCGGGCGGTATTGAACCTCCTAAAACTATCCTGGACGCTTTCAAGGCCAAATATCCGGATGCCCGCGACACAGAATGGACAGTCAACGACGATTATTATGTAATTGACTTTGAAAACAACTCTCTCGACAACACCGCCTGGTTCAACCATCTCGGAGTATGGGCCATGATTAAGACGGATCTGCCGCTTAGCCAGTTGCCTACAGCTATCTCGACCGATATCAAACAAGGCAAATATGCCGATTGGAAGATGGAGGAAGCCGATACCATCGGCAGAGCTGGAATGGGAACCGTATATAAGGTGGAAATAGAAAAGGCGGAACAGGAGACTGACCTGTATTACACCTTATACGGCGATCTGATCAAAGCGGTCGATAATGCTAAAGACGATGTCGACCAACCGATCACCGTCCCCGAGAAAGTGGCCGGCCTAATGGAACTGACCTTCCAGGGAGCAAAGTTACTGGATATAGAAAACACGACTTTCGGTGTACAATTAGCAATCCTTGACGGGAAGACTTTAAAGATTGTCGAACTGACCCAGATATATACCTGGAAAAGTACGGCCTGGAAAGTTTCGGAACAGGAAGTCCCGACAGTTATCATGGACGCATTCAAGACCTCCGAATACGGAAGTGACCCAGTGGAATCTATCTATATGTTTACCGATGCCAACGGCGCATTCCACAAATTCAATGTCATACACAACGGGCAGGTTGTAACAATCGAGTTCGATGTGTTTGGGAATATCGTCACCAACAAATAAAAAACAGATAGGCATCGGATTCATAACGGATGCCTATCCGCTTCCAATCCGATGCCTATCCGTTTTTATCGGGACAATCACGAAATTCGACTTATTCGCTGATCAGTTCTATTTTTGCACTTTTCACACCCGGAGCAGAAGCTTCGAAGACAATGACACCCGGTGTTTCTTCTGTCTGTACGACTGCTGTCAGTTGTCCTTTGAAAAGGGACATCTGCGGAGCCTGGAAAGATTCGAGTGACGAAGGATCACCGTTGGCAGCCGCACGATAAGAGCCGGAACCACGAACATTGAACTTCACCTTGTTCGTAGCGTCAGGACAGAGGTTACCGTTCTTGTCGACAACGCGAACATTGATAAAAGAGAGATCCTTGCCATCGGCTTTCAGGCGGTCACGGTCAGCTTCCAACTCGATGCGGTAAGGCTTACCGGCTGTATGTACCACCTCTTCGGCAACGGCTTTGCCATCTTTGTCATAAGCCACCACTTTCAGAGTACCCGGCTCGTATTTCGTGTCCATCCACATCAGGCGATAGCGTTTCTGGCGCTCGAAGCTCTTTTGAGCGGCTTCCGTATAGCTACTGTCCAGTTCGACGCTCAGATCTTTCGTGCGTTTTCCCTGACTCTTACCGTTGATGAACAATTCGGCAGAAGGATAATTCGTGTACACAAAGACAGGTGTCACTTCCCCTTCACGTCCCGGCCAGGTCCAATGAGGCAGAATATGCAACGTACGTGCCGTTTTGTTCCAATGGCTGCGGTACAGATAGAAACGATCCTTCGGAATACCCGCAAGGTCAATGATGCCGAACAGGGAACTATGGCTTGGCCAATCCGTATAATAGGGAGTCGGTTCTCCCAAATAGTCGAATCCGGTCCACACAAACTCACCGATGCAATACGGCAAATCTTCATGCTGGATAAAGTCGTCCTCCGGCAAATTGGACCAACCGCAATGTTCCACATCATAAGAGGAAGCTTGGTGGTCATCATATTTCGCCATCGCCTTACGTTCGACCGGGAACTTATAAACACCGCGGGAACTTACCGTCGAAGCCGTTTCGCTACCTAAAACAATCCGCTGCGGCAACTTCTTATAGTTTACCTTATATTTGAAAGGACGGTAGTTGAAACCGGCCACATCCATCACAGCAGCAAAGTTATTGTTGACTACAGCATCCGGAGCATCCATTCCCTGCGTGACCGGACGTGTCGGATCTTCGCGGTGACAGATATCCTGCAACCATTTAGCAATCTTCGTATCTCCCTCATTCCACTGGTTGGGCACTTCATTACCGATACACCACATGACAACGCTCGGATTGTTGCGGAAGTTATGAAGCAAGTTCACGAGGTCTTTCTCCGCCCATTCGTCGAAGAGCAAATTGTAACCGTTCTTACATTTCGCCACGTTCCACTCGTCAAAGCTCTCCGCCATGATCATCATCCCCATTTCGTCACAAGCCCTTATCAGTTCGGGAGCAGGCATATTGTGGGAAGTTCGGATCGCGTTACATCCCATGTCTTTCAGTATCCGTATCTGGCGACGGATGGCAGCATCATTGACGGCAGCTCCTAACGGGCCGAGATCATGATGGTTACAGACACCCTTAAAGACAGTCCGCTTGCCATTCAGGAAGAAACCTTTGTCCGGTATAATCTCGATCGAGCGGATACCGAAAGGAGTCGTATAGACATCCTTCAGCTTGTCGCCTTCATACAGACGGGTTTCCGCAGAATACAAAGCCGGCATTTCAGGAGACCATAAGGACGGGTCTTGGATAACAAACTCCTGCTCTGCCTGATCATTGTTGTATTTCATCTGGGCAAGAGAAGTGCGGACAGCCGTCAGCTTCTGCTTGTTCGGGTTCCATACGCTGGTTTCTACGCTATATTTGGCGGGATCGGCACCTTCGGGAAGTACCACTTTGGTAAGCACGTTCACTTTGGCAAACTTTTCATTTACCGAAGGAGTCGTGATATAGGTACCCCAAACCGGGATATAGGCGTCCTCGGTAACGATCAAGTGAACATTCCGGTAAAGACCGGCACCGGGATACCAGCGGGAAGACTCCGGCAGGTTTTCCAAACGTACAGCCAAAGTATTCTTCTCGCCCGGCTTCAGATATTTCGTGATATCGAAGTGGAAAGAGTTGTAACCATACGGCCAATAACCGACCTTTTGCCCGTTGATATAAACATTGGCATGGCTCATCGCCCCGTCGAACAGGATCGTCGCCCGCTTGCCGGCCTGGAACTGCGGGACGTCGAACTCGGTACGATACCAGCCCACACCGACGAACGGCAATCCGCCGGTACGCCCGGCATGCTCCATTGCCTCTTTCTGGCCATCCTGAGAAATGGCAACCTCCTGTTTATCGTTCTGGGAACTGAAAGGGCCATAGATCGCCCAATCATGCGGGACAGTCACAGACTGCCACTTGCTGTCGTCGAAAGCAGGCTTTATAAACTCATTGTTGTCTTCGCGGGTGAACTTCCAGTTTTTTTCCAACAAAAGCTCACTCCGTCCCTGTGCCGACAATACCGACACACACCCAAACAAGCCTACCAAAGCTGCGAAATAGATTCTTTTCATTCGTATTAATTGTTTTTGTAGTATTTAGCAGGGCAAAAATAATTAAATTTGCGACCTTAACAAACTAAATCTGCATTTTACAAAACATGTTACTACAATTACTCTTCGTTTTAGTTGCAATTATTATCGGTGCCCACCTCGGCGGCATCGGGTTGGGGGTATTGGGTGGCCTGGGACTGGCCGTCCTCACTTTCGTATTTGGATTGGAGCCGACCTCCCCTCCCATCGATGTAATGCTGATGATCGTTGCAGTCATCGCCGCCGCCAGTTGCATGCAAGCGGCCGGCGGATTGGACCTGATGGTGAAGTGGGCGGAAAAACTGCTGCGCAAGAATCCCTCCAAGATTACGCTCCTTAGCCCGCTGGTCACTTATATCTTCACATTCATTGCGGGAACAGGGCACGTGGCCTATTCGGTCCTTCCCGTAATAGCGGAAGTGGCAACGGAAACGAAGATACGTCCCGAGCGGCCATTGGGAATCGCAGTGATCGCATCTCAACAAGCCATTACAGCCAGCCCGATCTCGGCGGCAACCGTAGCATTGCTCAGTATGCTGTCGAGACATCATATCTCATTGATGGACATCCTGATGATCTCCGTCCCTTGCACGTTGATCGGTGTCCTGGCGGGAGCGTTCTGCTCGCTACACGTCGGAAAGGAACTGGCGGAAGAACCCGAATACCTGCGCCGTATCGCAAACGGAGAGTTCACAAACGATCAATATAGGACGAAAGGCGTCGAGAACCATCGTGCCGCCCTCCTGTCAGTCGTCATATTCATAGGGGCGACAATCGGTATCGTCCTGTTCGGCTCGATGACAGAGCTTCGTCCCTGGTTCAGCCTGCCCGATGGCAGTTCCCGGCAGATGCAGATGGCGCATATCATCGAGATCCTGATGCTCTCGGCTGCCGCCCTTATCCTGCTCGTCACCCGGACGGACGGCATAAAGGCCGTACAAGGCTCCGTCTTCTCCGCCGGCATGCAAGCAGTCGTCGCGATTTTCGGTATTGCCTGGATGGGCGACACCTTCATCGGCGGGAACATGGAGGAACTGAAAGGCTCGATCGAACATATCGTAACGGAAATGCCCTGGCTTTTCGGCTTGGCCCTGTTCGTGATGTCCATCCTACTGTTCAGCCAGGCGGCAACCATCCGGGCGATGTTGCCGTTAGGAATCGCCCTCGGCATCTCTCCTTACATGCTGATCGCCCTTTTCCCCGCAGTCAACGGCTATTTCTTCATTCCCAACTATCCGACCGTAGTCGCTGCCATCAACTTCGACCGTACCGGGACGACGCATATCGGCAAATATGTCCTGAACCATTCGTTCATGATGCCAGGACTGGTCGCCACAGGAGTGTCGGTGGCATTGGGGCTGTTGATAATCCAGTTGTTTTAAAGTAAAAAGAATACTTCGACAATTGTTCTAGCTACAGAGAAGGTAGCATATACACAGTTATTTCAAATAGCCGGCGGTAATGATTGCGAAGAGTCGAACAGGTGGGTGCTCAACGCCTGCAAGGCCCGTGTTTTATCCTCCTTCCGCATGACGAGCGAGACGTTGCTACTGCTGCCTCCATACGAGATCATGCGGACGGGAATATCTTTCAGAGCCTCAATAATCAGTGCCTCGAAGCCCACATTCCGCCACTCCAGATCCCCGACAACGCAGATAATCACCATCTCTTTCTCAACAAATACCGTAGCATAAGATTCTAACCGGGCGACAATCTCCTGCAAGTATTCCGTGTTGTCGATCGTAACGGAAACCCCAATATCGGATGTCGTTACCATATCGACCGCCGTTTTGTAGAACGCGAAAGTATCGAACACATGGCTCAAGAACTTATGGGACGGAAGTTGGTTTATCGACTTGATCTTGATATAAGTTATGTCATCTTTGGCTGCCACCGCCTTGATCCGTCCTTTCTCTGCGGTGTTGGAGATGAACGTCCCCGGAGCAGACGGTTCGAAAGAGTTCAACAGACGGACCGGAATATTGCTTTCCTTGGCCGGGCGGATGCAACAGGGATGGAGAATCTTGGCCCCGAAATGTGCCAGCTTCGCCGCCTCCTCGAAGTTCAGTTGACGGACAGGTGAGGTATGGTTGACAACACGCGGATCGTTGTTGTGCATCCCGTCAATATCCGTCCATATCTGTATCTCCTCAGCATCGACAGCCGCCCCGATCAGGGAAGCGCTGTAGTCGCTCCCTCCCCGTTGCAGATTGTCGATATCACCGTATGCATTCCGACAAATAAATCCCTGGGTGATAAAGACAGACGTATCGGGATGCTGATCCAACAAGGCAACCAGCTTCTCTCGGATATAAACGGGGTCCGGTTCCCCGTCGGCAGTGATACGCATGAAGTTCAGCGCTGGCAGAAGGACAGACTCAATCCCTTGCTCTTGCAGGTAAAGATCCATCATGCCGGTGGAGATCAGTTCTCCTTGCGCCAGTATCACCTTCTCGTCAAAAACGGTAAAAGGTTTGCCAGAGAAAGACCAAACATGATTGAAATGCTCGGTGACCAATTGTAGGGCACGCTCTTTGTAGAGATCTGTCCGGTATAACGCTTCTATTTCCCGCGCATATTTCTGTTCCTGTTCGCTGATCATCTTATTCGCCTCGTCCGGTGCTTTCCGGTAAAAGCATCCGGCGATACAGACCAGCGCATTCGTTGTCCCCGACATGGCCGAAAGAACCACTATCTTTCGTTCACTGCTACCTATTATGGATGCGACGTTCTTCATCCGCCGGGCCGAGCCGACGGAAGTTCCGCCAAATTTCAATACTTTCATACTGATTGTTTTGTTGTTTCTAAGCGATATTAAACATTAAAGGTAATGATAAAAGTACTCCCCTTGCCAACTTCGCTGTCCACACGGATCGTTCCACCGTGGGCTTCGACAAAGTCTTTGCTGATGGCAAGGCCGAGACCGCTTCCCTGTACTTTCGTGCCTGGAACGCGGAAATAACGGTCGAAGATACTCTGATGGTAACGCGGATCGATTCCTTTCCCAAAGTCCTGCACGAATATTTCCACCTTCTTGTCCTCCTGGCGCGCACCGATAATGATACGACCATTCTCCGGCGTGTAGTGGATGGCATTGGAAAGGAGGTTCGTGAGTACCCAGGCGATCTTCTCGCTGTCGACAAAGAGCTTGGATATTTTTTCGGGATAATCCACTTCGATATGGCAATTGAAGCGCTCCGCCTGCACACGGTTTGCCTTGATCGCATAATCGATCAGTTCAATCGGCTTCGTGATCTTCGGGTTTAGTTGTAGCTTGCCCGTCTCTACCTGTGTCATTTTCAGCAATTCGCCGGTGATTTCGAGTAGGCGGTCGCTACTTTCACGAATGCTATCGGCAAGCGCGATCTGCTCGTCGTTCATTTCTCCGACACGTTTGTCCTTCAGCAATTTGAGACTCATAAGGATAGCAGATATCGGAGTTTTCAGCTCATGGGAGATAGTGGAGATAAAAGTCGTCTTGGCAGAGTCCAATTCCTTGAATTCAGTGATATTTTTCAAGAGGATCACATCACCCACATACTCTGTCTCACCTCCGTCACCATTCGTCACATGGATCGGGATATATTTAGCCTGGAAATAGCTTTCTTTATCATCAGCATAGATTTTCAAGGGCTCCTTCTTCTCGTCAGGCTGTATCAGTTCACGTACCAGCCGGCGTAACAGGTCGTTTTTCAACGCCAGTTCGGCAGCAGACTTTCCCATCACATTCTCACGTTTCAGATTCAATATGGTAAGTGCCTCGTCGTTAGCGAAAAGAATGGAACGGTCCCGGTCGAGCCCGATTATCGGTTCGGTAATGCTGTTGACAATCGCCTCGATATATTTTTTGGCCTGGATAATATCAGCCAGCGTGCTTTTCCTGTATTCCGTCAAACGTTCCGCCATCCGGTTGAACGAAGAGGTGACTTCAGCAAACTCCTGATTGTCGCCCAGATCGAGCCTCTTTTCGTAATTGTGGTTGGCAATCTCCAGGATACCGTCGGTCAGTTTACGGATCGGCGACGTAATGGAACGAGGCAAACGGATCAGGAAAGCAAAAGCGATCAGGATACAAGCCACCGCGATAATACAAATCCACAGCAATGCCTGGTCCGCCGTATGCTCGGCCACTTTACTCTTCCGGTAGATCGTCGACATATTCAGACTCATAATATCATTGAGTGCCATCCTGACACGCTGTATAGTCGTGTCATTCAAGTTCTGATACATCGCCTCATATTGTGCGACCAGATGTGCCGTCGCCACATTCTCGTCGATCTCTGTGATATTCTTCTGCTGCAAATCCAGGTTCTTTTCAAACTCTGTGTGTGCCTGCGGATCGTTCTTGATCCGTTCGAGAGCATCCAGCATCCGGCGGGAATAGAGAAGCGAATTATAATTATCTGCCAGGATATTCTGCGTGTCGGAAGACATATCCGTAATATTCCGCACGGCCAGCCCACCCAGCAGAACGATCATCGTAAACAACAAACCGATTCCGAAGGTCAGTTTTGTTTTTATTTTCAGGCTTAAGAACTTGTCCATACGCTTATGCTATTATTATCAGATCAATATTCAACTGCGACAAACTGTTTAACAACGTCCTGTATTGGAAAACTGACAGCAGGACAGAACGAAGGCTGAATGAAGGTTTACCCACGCACACCGTGCTGATTTGTTTTTCCCTGCACACCCGGACGATACTTTTCGGGATGCTCTCGGACTGGATACGGATCACTTCGCCGCCCAGTTCCGTAGCCAGTTTAAAATGGTTCGAAAGATAACGCTGGTTCGCCAACGGTATCCGGTCCATACTCTCACGCGGTGTCTGGACATACAGCACGTAGAATTTCGAATTATAGCGTGTTGCCAAACGAGCCGCCTTGCGGATCACCTTCCGGGGAGTCTTCTCGTGACTGCTGATACAGGCAAGGAACCGCTCGTGACGGACGCCCGTATTAACAGGGACCGAGTTTTCGACTTTCTTTTCGACCCGGAGCGCTACCTCCTTCAACGCCAGTTCGCGGAGTTGCAGGATATTTTCGGCTTTGAAGAAATTGTTCAGCGCCGTCTGCACCTTTTCCGGCTTGTAAATCTTGCCGGCTTTCAGGCGCGCCACCAGCTCGTCGGCGGTCAGGTCGATGTTGACCACCTCGTCTGCTTGTTCCAACACACTATCGGGAATGCGTTCCTTCACCTCGATGCCCGCAATATCCTGGACCTCCTCGTTCAGCCCTTCGAGATGCTGTATGTTGACAGCGGTAATCACACTTATTCCCGCTTCGAGGATATCCATCACATCTTGCCAGCGTTTTTCATTCTTGCTGCCCTCGATATTAGTATGCGCCAGTTCGTCTACAACCACCACTTCCGGATGAATGTTCAGGATAGCATCCAGATCCATGTCCTCAACTTCCTTTCCCTTGTAAAAAGACTTGCGACGCGGAATCAGTGGTAAGCCACCCACCAGCGCCTCCGTCTCGGTTCTTCCATGCGTCTCGATATAGCCGATCCTGACGTCTATCCCGCTACGGAGCAGTTCGTGTGCCTCCGATAACATCCGGTATGACTTGCCTACACCGGCAATCATACCGATGTAGACTTTGAAGTTGCCGCGCCGTGACTTTTTCAGCAAATCCAAAAAGTGTTGTACACTCTCTTCCCTGTTCATCCGTTTGAAAAACTGTTTACGGTTTCAAAGTAAAGCCGAAGACCAGATGTGCATCTTCCAACCGGGGATTCCAGATGGCCTGTGCAAAAATAGGTAAAGAAAACGAATCAGTGATCTTTATAGCGGTAGTTCCTTTCAAAGCCACGTTCGTAACAGCAAATCCGCTGGTATAGTACTGGGCAGCTTCGTAAGGAACCAACCCGCAGGTGGCGGTCAAGTCGACACGTTTCACCGAGAAAGGGTAGTTCAGTTCAACGTAGGAAGAATAGTTCTGGTTGCCCTCGGCATCCTTATCCTGTCCGGCGAACATCGTGTACCAAGCCAACGACAAAGGGAACTTTTCAAGCGGGAAAGTGTAGGCAAGCCCCGCCTCGAAATGATGGGCGGTTTCATGGCTCTTGAAATTAAAATACTTGTTGGCGCCTTGTCCCGCCCACCAGAGATCAGCAATGGACAGTGTCAACCCAGAAGCACCGAACGTATAGGCGGCAGTAAGGTCTATCTCCTTATTGGCAAGACCTTCGGAAGACCGGTAACCGTCGAAATCGGTCGATCCCCAAGCTGTCAGTGAGAAGCCGGCTACACTAAAAGCCAATGTAGGTTGGAAACTCGCACCTGTCTGGTACATGCCACGCCATATGTAAGAACTTACTAAATCACCCTGGACTGCAAATTTCACCCCGGTTTCATTTTCGGAAGCTTTTGCCATTCCGAATGAGCATAAAGAAACAGTTACTACTGCTGCTACTATCTTTTTATTATAGAGTTCATAATTTATTCCTGTTTTATTTATTAATCCTTTCTTTCTAACTTTTCCAATGCCACGTTCAATTTCAGGACATTTACTTTTCCGGTCCGAAAAGCCCCAATAGCGGACCCTCGATATGGGCGTTGACTATCGCCATGACCTTATCGGGAGAGATACCGCGTGCCTTCGCTACACGTTGCACTTGGCTATAGGCGGCTTTCGGAGAGATATCGGGATCGAGACCGGAAGCGCTGGCTGTGACCATTTCGACAGGAACTTGCTCACGTTTCAGGTAGGGATGATATACGAGGAACGTATCGATACGTGCTTGTACGTCCGCCAGATATTCTTCATTGGACGGCCCTTTGTTGCTACCTGCCGAGCTCGAAGCATCGTAACCATCTCCGGCATGGGACGGGCGGCCCCAAAAATAAATGTCTTTTGTGAACTGCTGCCCCACGTTAGCAGCGCCTACGATCCGACCGTTCAACTCGACCACATCGGCATTGCCTTTGTTGGGAGAAGCGACCTGGGCGAAAAGCCATAAGATAAAGATATAGCCAACACTGAATAGAATGCAGAAAGCAATCGTCAGTTTGAATGATTTAAACAGATTTGATATCATAAGATTCAATTTTTTTTCGTTTTAATTGGGAAACACCCGCTACCCCCGGCAACCTTTCCGGACAACGTAGAAGCCTTGGCCGGGCGGCGCGCAGTGTCAAAAGATATTTATACTTAGAAAAATAGAGAAACAACCATGTCGATCAACTTGATCCCGATAAAGGGAGCGATCACACCGCCCACCCCGTAAATCAATAAGTTACGCCGTAGCAGAGCCGATGCCCCTATAGGCTTGTAAGCCACCCCGCGCAGAGCCAGCGGAATCAGGATCGGGATAATGACCGCATTAAAAATCACGGCACTCAAAATCGCACTTTCCGGACTGTGCAAATGCATGATGTTCAAAGCAGCTAACTGTGGTATCGCCACCATGAACAAGGCCGGGACGATCGCAAAATATTTCGCCACATCATTTGCGATACTGAAAGTCGTCAGCGTTCCGCGTGTCATCAGCAATTGCTTACCGATCTCTACAATCTCGATCAGTTTTGTCGGGTCGTTGTCCAAGTCCACCATATTACCGGCCTCTTTTGCCGCCTGCGTACCACTGTTCATTGCCACGCCGACATTTGCCTGAGCCAGTGCAGGTGCATCGTTCGTCCCGTCGCCCATCATGGCGACCAACTTGCCCGCTTCCTGTTCTTTCTTGATGTAGTTCATCTTGTCCTCCGGTTTCGCTTCGGCAATAAAATCATCTACTCCGGCTTTCTCAGCGATATACTTTGCTGTCAACGGATTGTCACCCGTGACCATCACCGTCTTGACCCCCATTTTGCGTAACCGTTCGAAACGCTCTTGGATGCCAGGTTTTATAATATCTTGCAGCTCGATCACCCCAATGATGAAATCATCTTGTGCCACCACCAGCGGTGTGCCTCCGTTACCAGTAATCTTCCCAACCAATGCGGCAACCTCTTCCGGATACTTGTTTCCGGCCTCCTCGCACATCTGGCGGATAGCATCGAAAGCACCCTTGCGAATACGGGTTCCGTCTTTCAGATCTACCCCCGAACACTTCGTCTCGGCCGTGAACTTGATCATCCGTGAACCCGAAGTGCTCAAATCGCGGATGCGGACGCCACGTTCGCGTCCCAGTTCGACGATCGATTTGCCTTCCGGTGTCTCATCTGACAGGGATGCCATCAGACAAGCCTGCACAAAAGAATGTTCGTCGACCCCGGCTACCGGATAAAACTGTGTCGCTTTACGGTTGCCAATCGTGATCGTACCGGTCTTGTCGAGCAATAGGGTATCTATGTCTCCGGCTGTCTCTACAGCCTTTCCGGATTTGGTTATTACATTTGCACGCAAGGCACGATCCATTCCCGCAATACCGATCGCAGACAACAGTCCGCCGATCGTAGTCGGGATCAGACAAACAAACAAGGAGATGAAGGCCGCGATGGTGATCTGTGCTCCTGAATAGTCGGCAAGCGGTTTCAACGTGCCGCATACCACCACAAACACCAGTGTAAAACCGGCCAACAATATCGTCAAGGCAATTTCATTCGGCGTCTTTTTCCGCGAAGCTCCTTCGACAAGCGCAATCATCTTGTCGAGAAAACTCTCGCCCGGCTGTGTCGTTACCATCACCCGTATCTGGTCGGACAACACTTTTGTACCGCCCGTCACGGAACTCTTATCGCCTCCGGCTTCCCGGATGACCGGAGCCGACTCGCCCGTTATGGCACTCTCGTCGATCGAAGCCAGCCCCTCGATGATCTCGCCGTCAGAAGGGATCGTATCTCCGGCCTCGCAGATAAAGATATCGCCTTTTTTCAACTGCGAACTGCTCACCGTCGTAATTTTTCCACCAGCTTCCACCCGTTTCGCAGGTGTCTCTTCGCGTGTCTTGCGCAAACTGTCGGCTTGTGCCTTACCACGTGCCTCGGCAATCGCTTCGGCAAAATTGGCGAACAGTAGTGTCAGGAAGAGTACAATGAAAACCAATATATTATAGCCGAACGATCCCTGTGCCGTATCACCTCCGGCAGCCGACCAGACCGTCACCACCAACATGACGAAGGTTACCACTTCGACAATAAACATGATCGGGTTGCGGAACATCGTTCGAGGGTCCAACTTCACGAACGACTGTTTCAGACTTTCTATTACAAGCTCCTTCGGAAACAAAGAAGCAGATCTATTCTCTTTCATCATATTATTATTCAATTCTCAAATTTGAAACTCCGGTTTACATATAGATGCTAAAATACTCCGCGATCGGTCCCAACGTCAGTGCAGGGAAGAAAGACAGGGCAGCCACGATAAAGATCACACAGAATGTCATCACGGCAAATGTCACGGTGTCCGTTTTCAAAGTCCCTGCACTTTCGGGGATAAACTTCTTCTGTGCCAATAGTCCGGCAATCGCCACCTGTCCGACAATCGGAAGGTAACGGGAGATGATCAGCGCCAAGCCTGTCGTAAAATTCCAGAAGTAGGTGTTGTCGCCGAGTCCCTCGAAACCTGATCCGTTGTTGGCGGAGGCAGAAGTATATTCGTAAAGCATCTCGCTGAAACCGTGGAAACCGGGATTATTCAACCAACCTCCCTCCGCTTCCACAAAGGCCGGATTATACACCCAATAATAGCAAGCGACAGCTGTCCCGATCAGGATCACGAACGGATGTGTCAGCGCCACGATCGTTGCAATCTTCATCTCGCGCGCCTCCACCTTCTTTCCTAAAAATTCCGGAGTACGACCGACCATCAAGCCACTAATAAACACGGCGATAATCAGAAAAGCATAGTAATTCATGAACCCTACGCCCACACCTCCGAACCAGGTGTTTATTTGCATATTCAACATCTCCATCATCCCGCTGAGCGGCATCGTACTGTCGTGCATCCCGTTGACGGAACCGTTTGAGGTGACTGTCGTCGTACAACTCCACAGGGCCGTTGCCGCCGGACCGAGGCGAGTCTCCTTTCCTTCCATCGCGCCGGCTCCCTGGTCAATCCCCATCTGGGAGATCATGGGATTACCTTTCGTTTCGTAATAGGTGTTGATCCCTACGCTGGCGAGGTAAGCAAAAAGCATAACCCCGAAAATCGTGTAAGACAACTTTTTCTTTTCAGATAGAATCCCAACGCAAAGACCATTGCCATCGGGAGAATCAGGATCGACCAGCACTCTACCATATTGGTCAGGTAAGTCGGGTTTTCAAGCGGATGTGACGAGTTCACTCCGAAATAACCTCCTCCGTTGGTTCCCAACTGTTTAATCGGTATGACAGCGGCGGCAGGACCTTGCGAGATCAGTTGCTCGTTACCCTCCAATGTCGTCAGCTTCATCTTTCCGTCGAATCCCATCGGTGTTCCTTCAATAATAAGGATGAACCCGACAATAAGCGACATCGGCAACAGAATACGGGTGCAACTTTTCAACAGCAGGTTCCAGAAGTTACCAATCGTATTGGTTGTCTTGGCGGCCATCGCCTTGAAGATTCCGGCAAGGGCGGCCATCCCGGTAGCAGCCGTGATAAACTGGAAGAGCATGATCACGAACAACTGGGTAAAATAGGTCAGTCCGCTTTCCCCACTATAGTGCTGGAGATTACAATTGACCATAAAACTGATGCAGGTATTGAACGACAGGTGTGACGACTGCCCCCCATTGCCATCGGGGTTGAGAGGCAGGTATTGTTGTGTCCACAGCAAGAGCATTCCCCAAAAAAACCAAAAAAGATTGATGGTCAGCAACGCTTTCAAGAAACTTTTCCAGTTCATTTCCTCGTTCGGATTGATCCCGCATATTTTAAAGATCCATCTTTCCATCGGGGCAAGAAAATCGAGGCATGTCTTCTCCCCTCTATATACTTTTGCGATATACTTACCCAGCGGATAAGCCAGAACGACCATGAGTACGATCTGCGCAATACTTCCTATTAATTCTGTATTCATCTTTTCACTTAAGCTAATCGTTTAAAACTTTTCGGGCTTCACCAATACATAAAGCAGATACCCGAAGATAACCAAGCAGAGTACAAACAATGCTGCAAACATACTTTCCTCCTTTTCTAAATCTTTTCGAACCAATCCACACATTTAAAGAAAAACCAGTAGCAGGCCCCGCCTACCACACACAAAAAACAAAAGACACAAATTCATTTTCCAACATCTTAAAATACTTTTAGTGTTAATACTATTCATCGTTTCGCCTTTTTATATACCAACGGCGTGCCAAACAGATAAGAAGTTGCGTGAAGAAAAGAATATCAGCAAGTTAAAGTTTCAGCTTAAAAGCCGGAGCAGATGGCCACCCTTCCATTTTGAAAAGGTTACCTTTCCAGAATGGAAAAGTTCACTATTTCGGCAGTATCTGGAGTAAATGTTTCATCAACGAAAATAGGTTCAAATTTGCAGACGAAAATGATAACTGGTATAAGTGGACAGTTTTCTTAAGGGATAATAATACGGGAAAGACGAATCTATTGAAGGCGATTGCAGTTTGGAACCTGATTATGATTCCTCCTTTACTTCGAAGACAGGTTGTTTCAATTAGATTTTGCGGCCAAAAACAACAGTACAGCAAATCATTCTCTTTTCGCAAAACCCGTGTACCCTATCCTATGTCGATATTGGGCCATTACAACCCGTATTCCTCTATCTTCCGGTAGAGGGTTGTCAGGCCGATACCTAATAAACGGGAGGTTTCCGTTTTATTGCCATTGGTATATTTCAATACCTTTTGAATATGCATCTTCTCGACGCCACTGAGGTCGAAGCCGGAATAGTTGCCTTCGGTATTGGCTTGAGGGGTCTGCATTGCGAGCGGCAGGGTATCCGCCGCCAAGGTGTCGCCGTCGGAAATAATAAGGCTGCGCTCCACGACATTGCGCAGTTCGCGGACATTCCCTTTCCAGGGGTACCGTTTCAGAATGCGGATATAGTCCGGCGAGATCGTGCGGATGGTCTTTCCCATCTTGGAAGACAGTGCGGAGACAAACGCCTCGACATGCAAAGGGATGTCGTCCACCCGTTCACGGAGTGGCGGCAGGTGAATCTGGAAAACAGAAAGCCTGTAAAACAAGTCCTCGCGAAAATGTCCATCGGCAATTTCTTTTGCCAGGTCGCGGTTGGTGGCGGCTATCACGCGCACATTCACTTTGATAGGCTTCGTATCGCCGATCTTGAGAAACTCGCCGGTTTCGAGGATACGGAGCAGCTTAGCCTGAAGATCGAACGCCATCTCGCCGATCTCATCGAGGAAGATCGTGCCGTTGTCGGCTTCTTCGAACAGGCCTTTCGTCTCTTTGAGTGCACCGGTGAAAGCTCCTGCCTTGTGACCGAACATCTCGCTTTCCAACAGGTCGCGGCTGAAAGAGGAACAGTTGATGGCGACAAAGGTTTTATCGCTACGGGAACTATACTGATGGATGGACTGGGCAAACACCTCCTTGCCGGTCCCGGTCTCGCCGGTGAGCAGGACGGGAACATCCGTTGCGGCAACCTTGCGTGCCAATGAGACAGCCTCTTGTATGGCAGGTGAACGGCCGATGACAGTGGCAAACGAATACTGTTTGCCAACAGCAGTCCCGGCAGCTTTCTGCTGCTGGTAGGCAGCAGTCGCCTTTTCCATCGCTTTCGCGATCAGAGGGAGGATTTTATTGTTGTCATCGCCTTTGGTTATATAGTCGAACGCTCCGTTCTTGATAGCTTGCACGCCATCGGGGATATTACCGTGGGCCGTAAGCAAAATCACTTCCGAAAGGGGACGCAGACGTTTCAGTTCGGTGACAAGCTCCACTCCGCTCCCGTCTGGCAAGCAGACATCGCAGAGCACCACTTCGGGATCATTCTGTTCGAGCTGTTTGATGCCCGCTTTACAGCTGGCGGCCTGGAACACATCATAGCCTTCCAGCCCGATAATACGGGACAGCAGGCTTAAAATTTGCTTCTCATCGTCGATAATCAATACTTTTCCCATCTTCCTATTCAGCTATGAGGAAGCAAATATAGCATATTATTCAGAGGTGTCCATTACTTCTTCCATTTTCATACCACCTTAATTATAGTTTAATTATTTGCAAATATCCTAAACCCGGTACAAGTAATGTGTAATAAATAGTACATTCGCTAAAATTATCTACAAAATGAAAAAAGTTCTATTAGTTGCAGTCTCCGCACTGCTTGTCTGCACTTCTTGTGTAACAAAGAAAAAGTATCTGCTGGCCGAGAACGGACGTCTGGAAGCCATTGCCCGGGGAGACGATCTGCAGAACCAGCTTGTGAACTGCCGCGACAACAACGACGGTCTCACTTCGCGTCTTACCGCACTTGAACGGGATACCACCCGCATGGGCAAGAACATCCGCAACTATCAAAATATGCTCAGCACAAACATGACGGAGCAGGAAAAATTGAATTCACTCCTAAGCCAGAAAATGAGCGAACTGGATGAACGCGAACGCACGATCAACGAACTACAGGATATGATCAATGCACAGACCGAACGAGTACAGAACTTGCTCAACAGCGTAAAGGACGCGCTTCTGGGGTTTAGCAGCGACGAACTGACCGTCCGCGAAAAAGATGGGAAAGTCTATGTTGCCATGTCGGACAAACTTCTTTTCGAATCGGGAAGCGCCCGTGTCGACAAGCGTGGCAAGGAGGCTTTGGCCAAACTCGCTGAGGTCCTCAACAAGCAATCCGATATCGACGTGTATATCGAAGGACACACCGACAGCAAGCCGATCAACACCGCCCAATTCAAAGATAACTGGGATCTCAGTGTCATCCGCGCTACCTCGGTCGTCCGCATCCTGACAAAAGACTACGGTGTCAAGCCTTTGCAGATACAACCTTGCGGCCGTGGCGAATTCATGCCTGTCGACGACAACGAAACTGCCGACGGCCGTGCCAAAAACCGTCGTACAGAAATCATCATGGCTCCGAAACTGGATAAGTTATACCAGATGTTGAACCAGTAGTACTCATAAGAAGGCTACTATCACGGTTTGTCCGTTACCTTTGTTTTTCCCAAAAGTAACGGACAAATTTTACAAAAAGCAAGCAGATCTTTTCGAGAAAGCTCTCGTTTTAACGCGGTTCCGATCCCCTTCTGCACGGTATTGAGACCTGGGTATTAGGGGTATCGAGATCGGGGTGTTGAGAGGAATAGATAGGTAGTTGCTTAAAAATAAGTAACATGCTTTGATGAAAAATATGCTCGTCTTTATGATAGTATAATAGTGATTATCTCCAGTGTTATTCCCTCTTGCACCGCAAAGCAAAATATAGAATATACAGGAAAGACAACAATGGAATCACAAACCCAACCGCCATGTTATCGGCTCCGATATATCCCATCAGCATTGGAGCAAAGGCTCCGCCTGCTACTCCCATAACGATATAAGAGGAAGCTTTCTTCGTATAGGAACCCATACCTTCCAAGCCGAGTGCAAAGATTGTCGGAAACATAATGGACATAAAGAAAAAGAAAGATAGAGCGCATACAAAGAAACCGTACCGACAGACACGACGACCAACGCCATACAGACAGCATCTGCCAAAGCGAACCATGTCAGAAGACGGGCCGGAGACATCCACCTCATCGTAAAACTACCGGACAGACGGCCTATCATAAACAAAGCCATTCCTCCGAAAGCCAAAATACGTGAAGCCTCGATATTCGTCATGGAAGTATCGACTTCCGTCACATAATTAATGAAGAAACTGAAAATACCCGTCTGGGCCGCACAATAGCAGAACTGTGCAATAATAGCCCGGATAAATTGCGGATGTCTCCACATCGAGGCAGTACCGGACACAGGAGCAATCATCTTTTCCTCTTCGTCCGTTTCCTCCTGCACTTCAGGCAGTTTTGTAAAAAAGAAAAGTATGGCGACCAGCAAAACGACCGAACCGACCAATATATAGGGTTTCGTCAAAGTAAACGGATCATCTTCCGCCCCTCCGAAAATCAACATCCCTCCTACCAAAGGTCCCAATATCCAGCCTAATCCGTTAAACGATTGGGAAAGGTTCAAGCGCTGAGCCCCCGATTCCTCTGGTCCCAGAATCGTGGAATAAGGGTTAGCTGCCGTTTCCAGAATACAAAGCCCGCAGGCAATGACAAAAAGGGATATCAGAAACGGAGAGGCTGAATGCAGATAAGCTGCCGGAATAAAAGCAAACGCACCAACCGCAAACAGGCATAACCCTAAAATAATCCCTTTCTTATATCCGAACCGCTTCATAAACATACCGGCAGGAAGCGCCATCAGAAAGTAAGCGATATAAGTGGAGAACTGCACAAGACCGCTCTCCGCCTTCGTCATCGTAAAGACACCTTGAAAATGCTTATTCAATACGTCCAACAGACCATGAGCAAAACCCCACAATAAGAACAGGCTGGTGATCAATATAAACGGGACAAGATAAGATTTCCCGTCAGGAGCGGAAAACAAAGTTTTCTGATTATTCTTTTTCATACTTGCTATTTGTTATGAGTCAGCAAAGATACTCTTTTTTTCAGAGATTACTTTCCTGTCACTATTTACATGTCAAAACGGTTTGTTTTCTGCCAAATTTTCCTACGAATGTTCTTCCTTAACAATCATGTTTCCAAATACATATATAAACTTCAGTAAGTCTATTCGCCTAAATTCATGACCTCAGGAAAAGGTTTTCAGCTTCGTTTATCATCCTTTATTCATATTAACGCCGGCCACATTGTCCTGGCATACCTTTTGAAGTTGGTATAGTGCTTTCGGATTAGAAAAGACGAGAGCGGAAGAAGAATATAAATGTTTAACTAAATAATTGGAGGACTGTATTATGACACCGATGAGAAGAAGTCAAAATTGGTTACCGTATGTATTCAATGATTTATTTGACAATGACTGGATGATTAAAGCAAACTCTACAGCTCCAGCCATCAACGTGATTGAATCGGAAAAGGACTATCGAGTAGAAGTTGCTGCTCCGGGCATGACAAAAGACGATTTCAACATCCGTATCGACGAGAACGACAACCTGGTCGTATCGATGGAGAAAAAAGAAGAAAAGAACGAAGAAAAGAAAGAAGGGCGCTATCTGAGACGTGAATTCTCCTATAGCAAATTCCAGCAAACAATGGTTCTTCCCGAAAATGCAGAGAAAGAGAAGATCGAAGCAAAAGTCGAGAATGGTGTGTTAAACATCATCATTCCGAAAATGAGCGAGGAAGCAGCCAAGAAAGCTGAAAAGATTATCGAAATCAAATAATCTGTTTGTCCTTTATAAACTAAAGGCTATAATGGTTTGTTTTATTGGAAAAATATTATCCGGTTAAAGCAAACCATTATTTTTTATCTATATCTTTGCCTGTATAAAATTATATTGTATTATAAATCTAATTGAAAGAAAGGAAACAGAATTATGATTTTAAGCAAGAAATTATCTGAAGCATTTAACGCACAGGTAAATGCAGAAATGTGGTCATCCAATTTGTATCTGTCCATGTCCGTGCATTTCCAAAAATTGGGATTAAACGGTTTCGCTCACTGGATGAAAAAACAAGCTGAAGAAGAAATGGAACACGCCCACAAAATGATCGACTTCGCTATCGACCGTGGCGGTGACATCACAATCGGCCAGATCAATGTCGTTCCTACCGCATGGGGCAGCGTCACAGAATTATTCGAACACGTTTACAAACATGAATGCTACGTTTCTGAACTGATCGACAAAATGGTCGATATCGCAGAAGAAGAAAAAGACCATGCCTCAAGAGACTTCCTCTTCTGGTTCGTTCGCGAACAGGTAGAAGAAGAATCTACAGCCAAAGGAATCGTAGATCAGTTGAAGAACTATGGCGAATGCCACGTCGGTATCCTTGACCACAGATTAGGCAAAAGATAAAAACAATGGGCAATTGACAATTAGTTGACACGGTCTTTTAATTGTCAATTGCTTTAAGCACCGCTTTCCCCCACAGCTCTCCCAAAGCAGAAGCCCCTTTCCGGTTAGGATGCAGATAGAAAGTTCCTGCATTTCCTTTTTCGGGGAAAAGCTCACTTTTATAATGTGCCTTGAAATAATCGAAACCATCTGTATCCCCCATAAAGACCTGTCCGGGAAAACGTTTGGAATAATCGAGAACCAATGCCTGTAATTCAGGATAATAACTTTGCAAACGATTCAACCCTTCTTCCAGATATTTGGCTCCGTTGTATGTATTCGGGCTATACCATACCGGCCGGTGCAATACGATCTTGCATTTCGGATAGAGTGCAAGCAACTTATCGACAATCGTTTTCATATTCTCATAATATTTGGCAGGCGAAGCCGGAGCCCCATTTGGCCCTGTAATAGCACTGTCATTCGTCCCAAGCATAATGGAAAAGATCAAAGTCGCCCACGTTTCATCTTTGAACTGGTCGGCAACCTGAACCACCTTCGGAAATAGCAAATCAGTTTGAGGTAAAAAATCAAGAGTCGTACTTCCGCTTACCCCCTGGTTGGAATAACGGACAGTTCCGACAGACGGTTGCCTGCGCAGATATAAAGCAGCCTTCACAGGGGGCGCCTCATGTCTCGGATTTTCCAACAAAGCCCCTTGCGTTATGCTGTTTCCGATAAATACTATATTCAGATTTTTCTTTTCCTCTCCCATCATATAACAACTGATTGTCATACACAACAACAAACCTATAACTTTCCGGATATCCTTCATAATTCAATCTTTTCTACTCTTCTGCGAATGTAGGAAAAAATTCATTCACTTCCGGATGTTCCGATAACCAAATTTTAGCACCTTCTTCCTCGTGCATAGGATAAGCCTCCACCAAATCCATCAATTCGCTCAATTGGTCATTATCGAGAGCAAAGTTCCGGAAAAAAGCGGCTGCATACGGATCTTTATCAGAGAAGCCTTTGGTAGCCATAATCTGAATGTGTTCGGCATCGCCGTACTGTTTCTGCGGATCATCCAGAAATTTCAGGTCGTAGCGGGAGAACATCCAGTGAGGAGTCCAGCCGGTTACCACGATCCATTCCTTGTTTTCGATCGATTTCTGGAGGAATGCGACCATTGTCGCTCCGCTCGAAGGTTTTAGCGTCAACTCGACCGGATATTCCCGGATGACACGCTCAGTCTCATTCATCAGGCCAGCCCCAACGTCGATACCGATAATCTCATTACGGAACTTCTCTTTATGCTCATTCAATTCTTCTATGGAACGGATCGTGACATACGAAGGGACTACCAGCCCCATCCTGGCATTTTTATAGGCTACTCCTAACGCTTCCAAGTTATCGCCATATTTCCTTATATAATCGGCATGTGTAGCCGGAAGCCATGCATCCATAAAAACATCGACTTTACCAGCCGCCATCGAAACAAAGACCGGCGCGATATCCGCATTTCGCAGCATCACGTCATAGCCCTTGCTCTCAAGCATGACTTTCGCCAGATAGCTCATAGCAATCCCTTCCGACCAATTTACATAACCGATCGAGACCTGTTTTCTGTCTTTCGAGGAATTGCTGCAATCAGCAAACATCATCATGAAGGCTACAATAAGGGATAAATTTATAATGATAATCAATCTTCTCATAAATACTTTTCTTTTTATCTGTTTTACTTTCTACGGACAAAGCCCTGTGTAATACGATCCAGGACGATCGCCAGAATCACGACGGCTATGCCGCCTTCAAAACCAAGTCCGATTTTCATTTGTGTGATTCCTTTCAATACGATCTCACCTAACCCGCCGGCCGAGATCATAGCCGCAATCACAACCATAGACAGAGCCATCATGATTGTCTGGTTCACTCCTGCCATAATGGTCGGTAAAGCCAACGGGAGCTGAACTTTAAAAAGAAGCTGTCCCGAAGTGGCCCCAAACGAACGAGTCGCCTCTACAATATCTTCCGGAACCTGACGGATTCCCAAATCGGTAAGACGGACAACCGGAGGCATGGCAAATATCACGGTGGCAAAAGCGCCCGGAACAGGTCCCAGTCCGAAAAACAGGACAGCCGGAATCAAATAGACAAAAGCGGGCATCGTCTGCATCAGGTCCAAAACCGGCCGGATCACTTTAGCCGCCTTATCGTTTCGTCCGGTCCAGATTCCCAGCGGAACACCGAGCAGCAGGGCAATGATCGTCGACGACAAGACAAGTGCTACGGTCTGCATGGTCTGTACCCAGAATCCCATCCCCCAAATCAAAAGTAAACCGAGCAAGGTCAGGACAGCAGTTCCCTTTCCGGCTTTCCACCAAGCCAAAGCTGCTATTCCCGCAATCATCAGGTAGAACGGGACCCACATCAGTATTCCCTGGAAGCCGTCGATAAAGCCGCCTACGATGTGGTTGATTACATCAAAAAGGCCGGCAAAGTTTTCTGTCAGCCAATTAATGGCCATTTCTATATATTTTCCGATATTTATCATAAATCTATTGCGTTTTGAATGATTTCTTCTATTTCTTTCTGATCCTTTCCGGTCATCTCGATAATGATGGCTGAAGTCGATACGACACCTTTCAAACGGTTATTCTCATCGACCACCGGCAAAGCCTGCTGGACCTTCGGCAAGAGAGGCAACATATCTTCGACTGTCATATTCTCCAATACGGAAGGGACCTCTTTCATAACAATCGAACTGATGTCCCTCGTCCCTTCCTTACGCAGCCGCAGCACATCTTTCAACCGTATTTCACCAAGGAACTGCTCGTCCGTTCCGATCACGGGCAACGCATACAAACGTTTTTCCCTCATCTTGCGGATAATAGCCTCCGGACCATCTTTGCGGATACGGACAACGATCGGTTGAGTCAGCATGATGGAAGAGGCCGTAACAACACGCCCACGATCCACACTCTCGGTAAAACGGGTGACATAGTCGTCAGCCGGATCAGTCAATATCTCTTCGGGCGTCCCGACCTGTACGACTTCGCCATCCTTCATAATGGCAATACGGTCGCCTAATTTGATGGCCTCGTCCAGATCATGTGTGATAAAGACAATAGTACGTTTCATCTTCTCCTGCAAATCCAGCAACTCGTCCTGCATCTGTTCGCGGATAAGCGGGTCAAGGGCTGAAAAAGCCTCGTCCATCAGCAGGACTTCCGGGTTATTCGCCAAAGCACGTGCCAGCCCGACGCGCTGCTGCATACCTCCAGAGAGTTCGTCCACACGCTGGTTCTCATATCCCTTCAATCCTACAACAGCTATGCTTTCATGTGCTTTCTTCTCGCGCTCTTCTTTAGGTATACCCTGCAATTCAAGCCCGAAAGCTATATTGCTCAAAACTGTCCGGTGAGGCAACAGGCCAAAATGCTGGAATACCATCGCCATCTCCTTACGACGTATTTGCAACAGATCCTTATCCGACAGAGACGTGATGTTCCTGCCACTTAACCATATCTCCCCCATAGAGGGTTCGTTCAGCCGGTTAATGCAACGCACCAACGTCGACTTGCCACTACCGGAGAGCCCCATTATCACGAACATCTCTCCTTCCTTTATTTCCAGATTGGCATTACGGACAGCTACGGTACAGCCTGTTTCTTTTAAAATTTCCTGTTTGCATTTACCTTGCTTGATCATCTTTTTCGCTTTGGCCTTCTCAGGTCCGAAAAGAATCGATAAGTCTTTTATTTCTATTTTCGTCATATTAAAAAATTATATTTGGTCATGTTTAGAAGTAATTCCCGGGACCGGGCATGTGGCGTCTATTAATTAAACAGGGAAAACTGAATTTAGTTTAAAAAAGATATAGCAGAAATCGTTCCTTCCATTTTTTTCAACAAGACTGCCACATCAAAAAATATTATTTTGACAACCAAATAAGATATTCGCAAACAAAATAGTATGTTAAAAAATATTACCCGCTATACTAATTCCCAAAATATGCCTTACTAATTCGATTTTGATGGGGTGGCAATGACATTTTGATAAAAACAATTTTCACGTTTTTATCCTCTTGCATTTACCGGAAATATGCTCGATGTCCAACCGCAGGATATTCGTCCGGTAAAAGGACTTGTCGATATACTTCTCTCCTATCGCTTCAAAACCGGAGCAATATTTCTTTGCCAACAGGCGTAAAGCGTTCCGGCGTTCTTCTTCGGGAAGGTCCATATATATCGTACCGAATGCAAGCGCACATTCATAAGCCGTAGTGAACTGATTCGGAATAATATGTGTTTTTCCCACTACGCAAAAACTCACTTTCGGATTTTCCCGGAGGCATTCCAACTTATATCCTTCCGGGGCACAGTGGAAATAGACACTTTTTCCTTCCTTCACAAAAGAAATCGGGATTCCATACCCGAAGCCATCCGTCCCCACCATCGACAGGAAACCATATTCAGCTGTTTCCAATAACTCAATTGCGCCTTTTTCATCCAAAACGCGGTCTTTTCTTCTTATTTCATGATACATAGTGTTACATATTTAAACGATATCGACCGACAAATCTACAAAAAGTCTTATATTTGCGAGTAAGAATTACACATAATAACGCATACTAATATGAAAACAAAGATTTCGCTTTTGCTTCTTGCCATTCTCTGCAACTTCGCCGTATTTGCCCAGAGTGACTTCAATACCTATTTCGAAAAGAAAAGCCTCCGGGTGGATTTCGCCTTGAGCGGTAATCTAACCTCACAATCGGCTGCCATCCAGCAGTTGCGTGAAGAACCGGTATGGGGTGGCCCGGTCAAGAACCTGATTGACAAGTCGGGCTATGGAGGCTACTATATCAACGTATATGACAAGGCTACGGACCGACTGATCTACTCACGCGGTTTCAATACATTGTTCGAAGAATGGCGCTCGACGGAACAAGCCAAGACAGAAACACAATCGTGGACAAACAGCGCTTCCGTTCCTTTCCCGAAAGCACCTGTCTATGTCGAGATCACAGCACGCGACAAAGCTGACATGCAATTCCATCCGTTGCTCCGGCAGGAGGTTGATCCCCAAAGTATTTTCATCGACCGGGGAAAGTTGAAAGACAATAAAGTGCATCAGATACAGAAAAGCGGCGACTCGGCAGAAAAAGTCGATCTTGTTTTCATTGCTGAAGGATACACGACGGATGAACAGGAGAAATTCGTAGCAGATGCAAAACGATTTACAGAAGCTTTGTTCGCGACTCCTCCTTTCACGACACGTCGAAACGACTTCAACGTATGGGCTGTCTGCTTGGTATCGGAAGAATCGGGCACGGATGTTTCGGGCAAAGGTATCTTTAAGAACACAGCCCTCAATTCCGGTTATTATACATTCGGCGTGGATCGTTATCTGACAACACCGGATATGAAATCGATCCGCGATGCCGTCTGGAACGTACCCTGTGATGCCATATTCCTGCTGATAAACACAGATATGTACGGCGGTGGCGGAATGTATAATTTCTATGCCTGTGGAACAGCCGACAACCCACGGACACCTGTCGTCTTTACGCACGAGTTCGGACATAGCTTCGCCGGCCTGGCTGACGAATATTTCTCTTCGGAGGTAGCTTACCAGGATTTCTACAACTTGAAATACGAACCGTGGGAACCGAACATCACGACTTTAGTCGATTTCGACAGCAAATGGAAAGACTTGTTGCCAGCCAATACGCCGATTCCTACCCCACTCGACGCCGAACATAAGGACAAAGCCGGTGTGTTCGAAGGGGGCGGCTACCTATCCAAAGGCATTTATCGTCCGATGGACCACTGCATGATGCGCGATTATGCTCCGTTCTGCCCGGCCTGCTCACGGGCCATTCTGCGAATGATCGATTTTCTGACAGACAAGAAATAAAAACGCGAACCGTAACCCATAGCTTTAGACATCGTAAAGCTATGGGTTAGGGATGCCAAAGCATAGCTTTATGGTGGTCTTTTCTCATGTCGATGGTATGGTCATACAAAATGGGCCAATATTATTTTAACCGTACTGCTTCCCCGTATTTGCTGATATCGATCAACTTATAAGTATCGACCTTGATTTTACCGCGAATGAGTTCGGGGATATTGAAAGAGAAAAGAGAACGTTCATAATAATCCGTCTCTTTCTGAGGTAACAGGAAAGGTTTGCCGGGAACACCATTCGCATCCAAATAACAAATATAAGGCCGTGTATACAGCCCGTCACCCCGGCGGCTACTGAAAACGAACCACCGGCTGTTGCTGCTCCAGGAATGATAGCTTTCGACATCGTCACTGTTCACTTGAAGAAGGGAATCTGTTTGACATGTCAACATATCCAATAACCGCAAATCCGCATCCTTGTGCCAGATAGAGAAGTTGCCATAGTCCGAAACCGTGTACATCAGGAAACGGCCATCGGGCGATACTCTCGGAAACTTCGCGCTGCGTCCTTCCTTATTAGCGTTATACAGCGTATCTATCTCCTGGCCGAAACTCCGTTTTTCCGGATCGAAAGCAATGCTTTGCAGGTTGTAGCGGATTTCCCGGTACGACTCAGGCATCCGGCATGCCGGTGCGGAACAGAAATACAACCGTCTGCCATCCGGAGAGAATGCCGGAAAAGTCTCCATATTCTCCTCCGATGACAAGTGGGGAGATGTTATGATTTCATGTTTCTCCACGTCATAGACCACTACATCCGACCGATTGTCGAACACTTCCACCCGATTCGCATCCGAAAGGTGAAAATCCTGTTTCGTATCATTCGTCGAGAATGCGACATATCGCCCGGACGGGTGCCAGGTGGGATAGACCAAAGCGGAAATAGTCCGTTCGGTCTTCGTATCCAGCTTCTCGATATGACCGTCCTTCAGAAGGTAAGTCCCGGCGTGTAGCGCACGTTGGTGGAAAAGCATCCGGTCCGGATTCTGCATACAGAAGGAATGGCAGTTCATGCAATTATTGTTCGTCAACTTATTGTCAAGAAAAGTTTCTTCCGTAAAATCCTCCAGGCAACGCTGGTAAATCCCCATCCTGTTCCACATCCGGTAGCCCGGTGCGATACGGCGATAGACCAGATAGGAATCGATCTTATCTTCGACAACCTGAATGGAAAAAGAAGGATAGCGAAGCCATCTATCCTCTTTACGAATATAGATCCCGACCGTAAGCTTCCCTCCCGCCGATGCGTCCAACAGCCGGCGCCACTTCTTCTCCGGGATTTGGAAAGAACCGTTATCCGAATCCACCCGTATTTGCAAGTCCTTGCCGGAAAATAGGGCGATTGCTTCGCAAGGTTCTTTCAGTTTGAAGTTCAGCGGAGCGATATTGCAGGGGACCGCGACCTCTTTATAATCGGGAAAGATTTCTATTTCTCCTTCCGTTTCCTCCGCATCGGGCAACACATCGTTACAAGATAAAAAGACAAAAAGCCATAACAGGGGATATAAATACTTCATAGACTATCCATTCAATTTTTTACAATAATAATAAAACCAGAAAGTGTCTCCATATTGCTGGTAAAGCCAAGAAAGTCCGTCACTACTATTCTTGAGTTTCAGAATATCTTTCTGGAATTGTTTATACCGTTGCACGATTTCAGATCGGACAGCAACCCTGTCAAGGACAGAAAGATCCTCGACCGCCAAAACCAATGCCGCCTCCTGAAAATGAATGGGAAGGGACCGTCCTTGAACAAACGTGCCGGTACGGGACAGGAATGTCTTGAATTTCTCCATTTCCTTCGCCAGCAGATAGGAACAACCTACATATTCCCATGCGACCCGGTTTACGCCTGGTTCAGAAAGATGTCCCGACCAAAGGCTGTCGATGTCGATCAGGCAAAGCAAATTGTCCGGCCGGAAGGCCGGCACAGTCTTCACGGCAAGCTCTTCATCCCGCCCGATCCTTTCAGGATGAAGAACATAACCGGCATATTTTTCCGCCCAACGCCGATAGCCCGGCAACCGGCCGAGTATGTCCAGATACTTATCTGCCAAAGCAAAGTCTCTCCGTATCAGGCTAATCTTGACCAGGCGTTGAAGCATGCAGGGACTTCCTCCCCGCTTGGCAAGTGTCAACCCTTCCATCGCATATCCTTCCGAAAGGCTGATATCCCCGATCATATAATGGAGATCACTCAACAGGCAACTCATATAATAAGTCCGGTCCCAGGAAGCCAGAAGGCTTTGCGGCCCTTTCTGGTCATAATGAAACAACCGGTCACCTAAAAGACCTTTTTGCGCCAATGCCATATTCAGATAGTTTAGGCTGACATAATCCGTCACTTCCTTCTCAGGATGTTCACGGATAATCGTGTCCCACTCGTTCCTTTGCTCCCAAACGGACAGCTCGTTCATCCGGTTGTTCCGTACTTCATACGGTCCGGGCAGACAAAATGCGGAAAAGCAAAACAGGACGACCAACAAACTGCCTGTAACGGCAACTCCGACCGAACGCTTTCCTCTGGGAAGAAACTTCATCGCGAAGGCCGCCACCAATAGAGTCAAAAGCAAGACGACAAAACGAATCCAGATAAAATAGACATAAGAGTCCGGCTGCAACTGAGACTCCTGATACCTTTCCGAATAAATCCCGTCTGTCAACGGAATGCCGGTAGCCAAACGAATACCGATATAAGTCAACAACACTCCTATCAAAAACACGGCAAACGAACCGTACCATTTCTCCCTCCGGCACAAGAGGCTCATGAAAACCACCACCAGACCGTAAAGCGCCGCCAACTGACCGGCCAAACCATAGATAAGAACCACACTTGCCACACCATAAAACAACTGCACCTTCGGTCTCCGGATACGGATAAAAACAAAAGAAAAGAACAATAAGAGGAGAAGTCCGACCGTTCCGTCCAAGACATAAAAAGGGCTCGTATGAGCTTTCACCAATCCCAAAACAGGAAATAAGGCAAGCAACAGATTATATCCGCGCGGTGCGATCTCCTGTAAAAGCAGATAACACAAGAAACCGGTTACACACAAGAAAGCACTGTTAACCCACAAAACAAACAAGGAAGAGGTATAATATTGAACCAAAGCCTGCCCGACCACCGCACAAAAGCCGCCGGGAACAGACAGCATATCCCGGATAACCACCCATTCGGGAATAAACAGCTGCACTTCTTCTTGCCGTTGGAACGTAGAAGTCCCGAACGAACAAAAGAAGAACCAAAGCCCTGCAAAGACGAACAGCCAAAATACAAGCGTCCTCCCTTTCATAATCCTATTGTTTTCGTTAAAAAGAAATGAAACAAAAGAAGAGAGGAAGTCGTCTTCTGACAACTGTTCCTCTCTCCCCCGGTCTAAAGAGTAAAATTATACTTTATAATCTTTCACATTTTACTTACTGCCGTAACCCGGGTTTTGTTCCAGCAGGTTATTAGCACCGATCAGACTGTAGTGGATCGGGAAACGATTCAGGTTCGGATTGTTCGTCGCCTTATGATCCCACCAGTCTTCCGTCACATAGGCATCCCAACGGATCAAGTCCGTACGGCGGCGCCCTTCGGCCAAGAATTCCAATTGCCACTCGTCCAGCATACGGTATTTGTCCAGATTAGCAGCCGTTACCGGATCTGGATCGACTCCGTCTTCGAAGTAACGCTTGCGAACCGTATTGATCAAATCGGCAGCCCCCTGTTTGTCACCGGCACGCATCTTGCATTCGGCCAGCATATAATAGATCTCGGCCAGACGGATCACCGGTACATCCGGATCGCCTTTCCGCTTGAACTCTTCCTGGGTCGGACGCGGACTGCGTTTCGTCACACGTACCCCGGAGTTTTCTTCTGCCGTCGCAACCGTCGAAGGTAACGAAGCCACATCCGGATAAAGCGGATCTTTTCCTACCTTGGCAAAATAAGCGATCTGGTCGACGACCGTGATCACCTCGCCGGCATACTCGCGCGTACCCGTACAAACCCATTCCGGATTTAGCGGATTCACCAATTCACCCACGATAAACATACCGCGATATTTGCCATTGCCTTCATATACATACGGTTGCTTGCGGATATCCTTGTCATGGAACTTCGCATACGCTCCGCCCAATTTATAAGAGTAGCGTTTACCTGTAGGATCGAGACTCGGCACCAGTCCGAGGGCATTGTCCGAACCGGAACCTTCCAGTCCACCCAGATAGTTCTTATAGTTATAAGGAACCATCATACCCCAATACATGGCATCCGTCTCGGTCTTCGCATTCTGGCTGGGTACGGACCAGATCAGTTCGGGACAACGTTCGTTGTCAAATCCGAATATGTTCGTCCAATCCGTTTCCAACGCATACTGCCCGTACTTACCGTCGATAATATCCTGGCAGATCTGGGCGGCTTCGGTAAACATCTCCTTGCCGATATAAGACTTGGCATTGAAATACAAACGGGCCTGCAAAGCTGCACCGGCAGCACGATGGATCGAACCGGTTTCCATCCCGCCCAGTTCTTCTTTGATCGGAAGATTCGGAACGGCTATTTTCAATAAGGAATCGATAAAGTTGAATGTCTCGACATCCGTCGAACGTCCTTTCACTTCGCTCTGGGTCGTCGTGTACAAAGGCACCCCGCCGAAAAAGTCCAAACCATCCAAATAGAAAGAAGCAGCCAATGTACGTTGCTGGTTCAACATGGATTCGCGCGTACCCTCTTCAAAGCCCAAGGCATCGAAATCGACATTTTCCAGATCTTCCAATGCATCCCAAGACAAAGCGACTCCCATCGCAAAGTTGGTCCAGCCTGTCTCGACACGCGTCATGTCTTCCGTATACTCATGATGATGGAATTTCTGATAGACAGCCCCGTCATACCAGTCGCTACCACGCGTAGGCAGACAGAACTCGTCCGTCCCCAGTTCCTGCAACAACCAACGCGGACTGTCGTGAGCGATGTACCAGCGCCAGTGAGTAAACGGCCGGTTGAAACGTTGCCATACGGCATCTTGTGAGCTATAAAAAGTCTCCGGAACCACCTGCGAATAAAAATCAGGTTCGACACTACAGGAAGTAGTGCACAGCAGGCAGATCACTCCGGATAAAAACAATTGGAATATATTTTCTTTTTCATCTTACAATCTTGTATTAGAAGTTAAACTGCATACCTAATGTCCAAGTACGGACGACCGGATAGAAATCGCTCCAGAACTTTTCCGTTCCTTTATCCCAGCCCGTGATATCCACTTCCGGATTCATACCGCTATAGCCGGTGATCGTGCAAACGTTACCCACCGTACCATAAATACGGATCCGGTCGATCAGGTTGTTCGTGTACTTCTTCATCGGAAGCGTATAGCCCAGCGTGATCGCATCGATCTTCAGGAATGTACCGTCTTCCAGGAAATAGTCGCAAACCTGCTTTTCGCCCTTGATATGGTTGAATTTGCCATAAGCATCTTTCAAGACATTCAGATTGCCCTGTCCCTGGATACCGTAATACATATTGATTGTATTATACACATCGAAATCGATCCAGCTACGCAGATTGATACCTAAATCAAAGTTCTTATAAGTCAAGGTGTGACTCCATCCGATAATCAGTTTCGGAGTATAGTTGCCTATATATTGTTTGTCGTTCTCCGTTTTCTGTGCAGCCGGGATCACTTCGCCGTCTTTGTTATACAGCAAGAAACTGCCCTCATCATCGAACCCTGCAAACTTCCACATATAGAAAGAACCGATTGTCGAACCGGCTTCCATACGGGCCGCATCGCCCGGAGTTCCCGGAGCCACGAAACCATTACCGTTATGATAGGAGTTGTCACCCTCCAACGTCAGGATCTTTCCGGTATTATGGCTCAGGTTCATGCTGGAAGACCAAGTGAAATCTTTTGTACGAATAATGTCGCCACCGACTTCGAACTCCCAACCTTTACTTTCCATACTACCGATATTTTGCATCTGGCTACCCTGTGTATAAGGAGGTTGCGGAACTTTCACACTGAACAAAAGGTTGTCCACCTTACGGCGATAGTAGTCGAACTTACCATACAAGCGGCCTTCGAAGAAAGAGTAATCGACACCCAAGTTCCACTCCTTCTTTTCTTCCCATCCCAAATTAGGATTGACATTTTGCGATTTACCGTATGAGTACGCCCATGTTCCATTCGGCATCATCCAGTTCGTGTCCGAACCTAACATATTGGCCATATAAGTCGCACTAAAATCGTTATTACCGGTCACACCGTAACCGAAACGGATCTTCAAATCGTCCAACCAGTCAAAGTCTTTCATGAACTCTTCGTTCGAGATACGCCATCCTGCCGTTGCAGACCAGAAGTTCGCCCAACGGTTGTCGGCCGCAAACTTGGAAGAACCTTCATGACGGATAGAGGCAGAAAGCATATATTTATCCTGGTAGGAATAATTGGCACGGGCAAAGAATGAGAACAAACGTTCCGTAACCGATTTACCGGAGCTCATGCCGGCCTTGCCATCCGTCAGGTAACTGCCCTGGCCTATATCCCAATATTTGATACCATCGACCGAGAAATTATAATTATCCATACCGAAATTTTCCCCGTTGACTTCAAAATAAGAATAACCAGCCGTTGCGTTCAGATTATGTCCTCCTTTAAAGTCTTTTACATAAGAGAAATATCCTTCCGAAGTCAGGTTTTCCGTCTTACTGAAAGCCAGATGAGCATGCCCCTTACGGGAATTGTCAATCTCGCTTCGGTGTGTGCTGGGCCAATATTGGTGCAATTCCCATTGACGGTTTTCATAACCGATAACCTGCTGGTAATTCAAACCCGGAATAGGCTTGATATTCAACTTCAGGTTTACTTCCGGCTTGAACCATTTATCCAATCCGTAGTAATCTTCCAGCATGGCATCCGCTACGACGTTATAGTCCAACGATTCGTTGATCCACACGTTATAGCCGGTTTCACTATCCGGATCGTACGGCGAGCGGGTCGGGTTGTTACGCATGGCTTGCTGGAAATTCGGATAGTGGTTGTTACGGGCAGCCTGGCGATAATCCACAGCCGGACGGACTTCCAGCCAATCATCGAACAACTTGAAAGAAGCGTTCACACGTCCGCCATAATCCTGGCGTTCGTCTTGCAACGCGATGCCCTGGTTCTTTTCATAGAAGAAAGAAGTATAAACCTGTGCCTTTTCCGTACCCATCTCCAATGCCAGATGGTGTTTCTGGGAGAAATTATCCTTATTGATCAACTCGTCCCACCAGTTTGTATCGGAACCGTAATCCGTACCGATATTATGTTCGGCATATTCGCGGCCGGACAACATCTCGGGAGCATTGTAGTTTTGTTTTTTCGTAAACTCGTTGCTGTACGTGAGTCTCACTTTCCCATTCGTATCCGAGCCGCTTTTAGTTGTGATCAAGATCACACCGGCGGCCGCACGGGTTCCGTAGATAGCACCGGCGGAAGCATCTTTCAACACATCGATAGACTTGATATCATCCTGCGTCAACGAACGGATATCACCCCCTGGGAAACCATCGATCACGATAAGAGGTGCCTTTCCGGAATTGATGGAAGTCATACCGCGAAGCTGGAAAGTCGTACCGGAATTGGCACTTCCCAAGTTATTCATCACCAAACCGCCGATCTTACCTTGCAAGGACGCCGAGATATCCGCCCCACTCACACCGACCATCAGGTCATCGGCTTTCAACGAGGTGATGGCGCTGGTCACCTGCTTCTTGTCCAAAGAACCATAGCCGATCACCACGACTTCTTCCAATGCTTTGGCATCTTCAACCAACTTCACATGGATGGTCGCCTGGTTGCTTACCTTCACTTCCTGAGTTATATAACCGATAAAAGAAATCACTAAAGTTGAGTTATTGGGAACATTCTGCAAAACGACCTTTCCGTCCATATCCGAGATATTTCCGTTTGTAGTTCCTTTCACAACAACATTAGCTCCCGCTACCGGTCCCATTTCATCCTGGACTATAATCGTTACAGTCTTTCCTACTTGATCCGGTACTGCATTCTCTATCCGATTCGAGGTTAACAATTCAACATTCTCACCAGCCGCAAATACTCCTGTCGTCAGACAAAAAAGCAGTCCGCAAGTGACTTTCGATACTCGAGATATTGAACCTTTCCTTCTTAGAGGATAGTCACAATTCTGTTTTTGTTGCATTTTCTTGTATTATTATAAAAAGGTTAATAATAAATCGATCTAAGCCTGAAGCTTATCACACTCTAAATAAGACCTAAAGTCTTTCTGTCAGTTTTCTCTATTCCTATCTCATAGGCCTATCTATTTAAGTTGTCCATATAAACTATTTTTAATTAATACAGGCAGTTAAAATGACTATAGTCTTAATAGAACTATGGTATTTTTACAAACCCACCGTGTATTGTAATTGAAAATTCATTAAAAACACATTACCAAACTCTTACCTCGGATATGTTTTAACAATACCATTCAGTTGGGCGTAAAATTAAACAAAAATATTCAAATAAAAGGATTGGTTTCCCAAAAAGTTTCAAAGGAAGAGACACTGAAAAGTTCTCGAACCGCTTCTAATGTACTACTACAGATATACTTATTTGTTTGAAAAACGTCTTTTGAGGAGATGAGAGTAAGACTTGTATCCGCTTCTGTTAATATTCAAACCATATCATAAAATCCGAAAATAAGTACCATAGTTCTATTAAGACTGTAGTTCTTTTCTTTCCAACAAGAAATTTCTTCGATTGATTTTTTATAAAGAGATGAAAAGGCTTTTCTGTACTTCCTCCAGCACAAGTATTCTGATAAATCAAAATAACACCCAGTCTCTATCTTACCGGACATTTTATTACCGATCAAACAATTAGGCTAACACATCAATACTGTAAGCCCGCCCTTACAGATTCCCTTACAAGGCAAATCAGGCTACATTTGCATGTATTCCCTGCTCCATAAGCATATGTTTCTGGTTTCATTAGCATGTATGCGAATATACATAGGTATGTACGGGTAGGAATATAAGGACCTTTTACATAGAAAGTGCCGACCTTCATGCAAGAAAGTCGGCACTTTTATAAGATCAAGTCCCCTATTTTGAGAAAAACCATTGTCGGAGACGTTCTATTTTGTCTGGAAGCATCTGTCGGACGGACTGTTCCGGATAATCGTTTTGCCTGCTATCCTCGACTATTTCTATCACGACCGATAGACATAGGCTTATTGACATTCTTTCAGCAGACAAAAAGATTCATATAGCTCCATTCCTGTAGCAAAACGGAAATCCTTATCTCCGCGAGAAGACGACAAACGCTACCTCCCGATACTTATCCCGGCTACAGCCAATAGAAACCGGAGCCTGTTTGACGTTTTGTCATTTTGACAAAGATTATTCCATCGGAACTTCCATCAAAAGCACAGTCGCGTGTTTCAGAACTTCTATGGCAATGCTGTCGGTGTCCCAGAAACCGGCTCCGTCACGTTTGGAAAGGACTGTATCAGCAACCTCCACTTCGCCTTCGATCACAAACAGGTAAACGCCGTTCTTCTTGCCATGCAGTTTGTACTCCTTCACCAGTCCCGCATCCAACGTACCCATCGAGAACCACGCATCCTGGTTGATAGAAGCCGGGGCGGAACCATCCGGCGCAATCATCACTCCCAGCTCATTCTTCTTCAAGACGGAACGGATATCATAATTCTTATAATGAGGTTCTGTATTCTCCTCGCGCGGGAACACCCAGATCTGAAGAAGATCCAGCTGCTCTTCACCGCTATCGTTGAACTCGCTATGGAAAATCCCCGAACCTGCACTCATCACCTGGATATCGCCCGGAGTAATCACTTCGCTGTTCCGGATGCTGTCGCCATGACGCATATATCCTTTCAAAGGGATAGAGATTACTTCCATATTCTTGTGTGGATGTGTATCGAAGCCCTCTCCCGGAGCGATCGAGTCGTCATTCAGGACACGAAGCATGCCAAAATGTACTCGCTTCGGGTTGTAGTAATTGGCAAAACTAAAAGTATGATGGGTCTTCAGCCATCCATGATTTGCATACCCGCGAGTATTGGCTTTATCCACTATTGTTTTCATAAATAATCCTCCTTTGTTAATTACGTCTATAGAACATTATGGAAGGAAGAAAAGTTTTTAGTACTTTTGTGCCCTAATAAAATCATCCAGTAAATATAAACACTATGGCAGTTTACTTAAACGATGTATCAAGAACATTCGGTGAATACTTGCTTATTCCCGGTTTAACCACCAAACAATGTGTGCCAACCAACGTTTCGCTGAAAACTCCGCTTGTGAAACACAAAGTGGGCGAAAAGCCTGCGATCGAGTTAAACATTCCTTTCGTTTCAGCGATCATGCAATCTGTGTCCGGTCCCAAGTTGGCCATCGAATTGGCCCGCAACGGAGGACTGTCTTTCATCTTCGGTTCACAACCTATCGACAGCCAGGCTGAAATGGTTCGGAAAGTAAAGAAGTTCAAAGCCGGATTCGTAATCAGCGACTCCAATCTGACTCCTGAAAATACGCTGGCAGATGTAATCGCTCTGGTACAGCGCACCGAACACTCTACGATCGGTGTGACGGACGACGGTACTCCTAACGGTAAATTGCTGGGAATGGTGACCAGTCGCGACTATCGTGCGGAAAAAGATTCTCCCGACAAGAAGGTGAAAGAATTCATGACTCCGTTCTCCAAGCTGATCGTCGGCGAACTGGGCATGACGTTGAGTGAAGCCAACCAGATCATCTGGGACCATAAACTGAATACGTTGCCGATCATCGACAAGGAGCAGAACTTGCAATACTTCGTCTTCCGCAAAGACTACGACAGCCACCGCGATAATCCGAAAGAGTTATCCGGCAGCGATAAGAAACTGCTCGTTGGGGCCGGAATCAACACACGCGACTATATGGAACGTGTTCCTGCGTTGGTTGAAGCGGGTGTCGATGTTTTGTGTATCGATTCATCCGACGGCTATTCCGAATGGCAGCAGGAAACTCTGCAATGGATCAAGAAAAACTATGGTGACAAGGTGCTGGTCGGTGCCGGCAATGTTGTTGACAAAGAAGGTTTCGACTACCTGGTCGAAGCCGGAGCCGATTTCATCAAGGTGGGTATCGGTGGCGGTTCCATCTGTATCACCCGTGAACAGAAAGGTATCGGCCGCGGACAGGCTACCGCATTGATCGACGTAGCACAGGCACGCGACGAATATATGAAAAAGACGGGTATTTATGTGCCTATTTGCAGCGACGGCGGCCTGGTACATGACTATCACATGGTCCTTGCTTTGGCGATGGGTGCGGACTTCCTGATGATGGGACGTTATTTCGCCCGTTTCGACGAATCTCCTACGAAGAAGATGAAAATCGGTAACAACTTCGTGAAAGAATACTGGGGTGAAGGCTCAAACCGCGCCAAGAACTGGCAGCGTTACGATATGGGCGGCAGCGAAGCGCTGAAGTTCGAAGAGGGCGTCGACAGCTATGTTCCCTATGCCGGTAAGATGAAAGACAACCTCAACCTCACATTAGGCAAAATAATCGCCACGATGTGTAGTTGCGGAGCTATCACCATCCCCGATCTGCAAAAGAACGCCAAAATCACACTGGTCTCTTCAACCAGTATCGTAGAAGGCGGTGCGCATGATGTGATTTTGAAGGAGCAGAACTAAGAATAAAAATTAAGAACTGCATAAAAAAGAGTATCAGGAAAGTCCCGATACTCTTTTTTAGTATATCACAATAATAAAGTTATCACTATATTTTGTAATACTGCTCCCAGCCTTCACGAGATTGTTCGCCTATTAACATTTGATTTGCAATCGGATCATTACTGATTTGTTTCGACTCCCGGTCAAAAACCAACTTTCTGTTCAGACGTTGTGCCAATACTCCAAGACAAAAGACTTGGCTTAACGGCCCGGCCACAGAAAAAGGAGAACGAGTTTTTTCTTTTCCTTGACAAGCCAATAAGAAATTTGCATAATGATCTGAAGGACTTTTTCCATACTCCGGTAAAACCGGATTCATCTCTTTCGCTATTTTATCCGGAATAACAGACAATGTACTTCCATGAGATCCTCCCTTAAACGTCAATGTTTTCGTATAAATTTCTTTACCTGGATTCAGATTCACCAACTGCAATTTACCTCCATTCACAGCAGGGATATTCGGATCGACCTCCGAAGTACCATAATTTTCAGGAACAGCCGGAATATTATCCAAACCATCATACCAAGTTACATCTACCGCCGGCATATTATTCCGCTCAGGGAATTTAAAAAGGATCGTAGACGACATCGGATAAAAAAACGGATTATGGTCTTTCAGATATAACGGATTAATTTCATTAGGCAAACCTAAATCAAGAAATTCATGAGCCGTATCTAAAAGATGAGCTCCCCAGTCACCCAAAGTCCCCATCCCAAAATCATACCAGCAACGCCATTGTCCCAAATGATAATCATGATTATATTCGTGATAAGGCCGTACGCCGAGCCAAGTATCCCAATCCAATGATTCCGGAACAGGTTCACCCATCGGCAAATGCTTAATATTCGGATTCCAACCATGCCAACGACGAGGGTTATTCATGTGAGCAGTAATTGCAGTGACATCTTTTATTAATCCAGCCTCTTTCCATGCTTTAAACTGAAAATAATTCGCCTCCGAATGTCCTTGATTTCCCATTTGAGTAACTACTCCAAATTTCTTTTCCGCCCGCATCATCAGTTCCACTTCCTGGAAAGTACGAGCCATCGGCTTTTCCACATAAACATGCTTTCCATGAGCCATTGCTTCAATAGTAATTGGAAAATGGGAATGGTCAGGAGTACAAACCGTGACAGCGTCGATCTTATCAGCCATCTTATCAAACATCTGACGAAAATCCTGAAAACGAGGAACGTCCGGAAACATTGAAATAATCTTCTGAGTATGCGGAGCTCCCATATCGACATCACAAAGGGCAACCACTTCACACAGTCCGGTCTTAAACATCCGTTGTGAAATATCAGCTCCCCGGTTGCCGATACCTATAAAAGCAACTCTCACTTTATCATTTGCACTCATACGGGATGCAACAGAAGCAGCATTCGCTTTGGGAATCCAAAATGAAGGTATCGCCGATACCGCTGAAAAAGCCAAAGCCTGCTTAAAAAATGAGCGACGTGAAATAATATCTGACTTCATTATCTTTATAAATTCAAATTAAACATCAATAAACCATATCACTAACAGCTTTGAAATAACCGATAGATTCAGCAATTCCTAAAAACGGATCATTCCTATCCTTTTCATATTCCAAGCTACACATTCCTGTATAGTTGACCTCACGCATCATCTGTACTAAAGCAGGAAAATCAATCTTTCCACGGCCTAATTCAATAGCATGTCCCGCTTTTGTCGAGTCTGTCACATCCTTGATATGCATATCAAATACACGCGTATGATATTTTTTCAAATCAGCGACAGGGTCACGACCGCTACGCAAATCATGCCCTATATCCAGACACATACCTATACGCGGGTCCAAATCTTTAGTATGTTCCCACACATCTTTGGCATCCGGGAATACTGGTAAATCCGGTCCATGCAAATGGATGGCATAGTGAAAATCGTACTCCTTTACCTTTTTATCCACGTATGACAATAGTTCATACGTAGGAACACCGACTATCGTTTTTACTCCTACTCGTTTTGCATATTCAAACGCATGGTCTATTTCATCTTTTGTCTTCATATTGATCGGACCGACAGCATATCCTTTCACACCATACGAAGCACATTTGGCATGCAACTCTTCTATTTGTGCATCCGTACAATCGTAAGGCAGATGAAAATCTTTAATACAGAGATAATGAATATCCAGACGCTGCAAAGTCTTCAACGTAGTTTCCAAATCAAACGCAACAAACGTAAAGCCAGCCATGCCAAGATGGAAAGGATTTACAGCTTTAGCCACTTTCGGCTTGGCCATATCCATTACGCCGGCTTTCACTATATTCGAGGTGGCCATAAGCACAGCCCCAGTCACCCCTTTTATTAAAAATGATCTTCTTGATTTTTCCATCAGATTATATTTATAATCATTTATAGATATTTATTAATTATAACCCGGATTTTGCGTTAACGCACCACCTGTTGCATCAATCTCCGTTTGTGGTATCGGCCATAAGATATTATAATCTCTCACATTCATAGCCGGAGCCTGCGGGTTATCATTGTTCTTCCGCAGATATTCAAGGAATTTGCCTGTGCGGCGTAAAACCACATCACGAATTTCTTCCGTATATAATTCACGAACTCGCTCATCCAACAGATAATCAATCGAAACATCACTTGCTGTGATCGGTTTAGCATTCGCGCGTGAACGAACCACATTAATATCATCTGCCGCTTTTTGCACTTCGCCCAACTGAATATATGCTTCAGCACGGTTCAAATAGGTCTCCGCCAATCGCATAAAATAACAATCTTTCCACGTATATCCGGCACCGCTACGAAGAGGCTCGGCCTGAACATGACAAGGATCACCGACCTTTCCGATCCAATAAGGATAAATATAGTTACATGTATCCTTCATCTGATTACGACCATTCGTTTCATAACTGCCCCACAAACTGAAATCGATTGCTTGTCCGTTATAAGGGGATTCCGGATTTTGGAAATAGTAGGTTCGTTTGATGTTATGAGGAGCATTCCGAATATCATTGTTCCAATCCGACTCCCAAACTTTATTTGTTACATAGTAAGTCGGACGCGACCAGGAAACCGGACGACTCAACGTATCCGTATATCCCGTATATTTACCATCGATCAATTCACCTAATATACAAGTATATCCGGCTGGATCATTTCCTAAAGAATAATAACGGGGACCATGACGGCGAGGACCATTATTTTTACCCCCTCCATCCGATAAGTTGGCAGCAAACTGAGCAACCCAGATAGCTTCTTTGTTTTCACTCAAATTTTGATTTCCATAAGCAAACAGATCCAAGAAGACATCCCCCGTGCCAAACACATCGTTTGTCGAACCGAAACGTTCAGTCATCAACCGATAACCAAAATCATCAATCACATGTGTAGAAGCATCAACCGCTTTCTGATACTCACCAGCTTGCAAATAGACTTCAGACAATAACTGATAAGCAGCCCCTTTCGTGATACGCCCCTTTTCATCTTCTTTACCGGGATCAGGAAGATGCTGGGTAGCAAAAAGCAAATCGTTTTCTATCTGGGCATATACCTCTTTCAAAGGAGTACGGACAAAATCAGTCTTAGGCGTACTCACAGCCTCTGTCACCAAAGGAATATCTCCATAAAATGAAGCCAACAAACGATAGGCGTAAGCACGGAAGAAAAGAACTTCTCCCTTATACATTGCCTGCTGTTCAGCACTTTCCCAGCCAGTCGTTGCTTCATTATCGATATAGAGCAACAATTCATTCGAACGACTGATCAGCATATACATGTTGTTCCACAATTTATAGAACAAGCTATTAGTAGGAGTCAATACTTCATACGTCACTCCTCCCGGATTCTCTCCGTTATAGCTGACATCTGCCATCGAACTGTAAAAATAGACAATGGCATCATCCCCATAGTACAGCGCATCACGCAGATAGTTGTGAAGTCCGTTTATTCCTAATTTAATACCTGAAGCTTCCGTATAGGTATTCTCAGGAGACAAAAAATCCAACGGTTTCTCTTCTAAGAAATTCTCATTACACCCTAACAATCCACCCAACAAGAGTGTCATTGCCACTAATTTAGAAAAGATCGTATTTGATATAAAATTGTATTTCATAATTCTATCTATTTAAAGTGATAACTTGATTCCAAATTGCAAACTACGAGTCAGTGGGAATGTCGTATATTCAGGATCCCATCCATCCCAACCAGTAAATGTATAGAGGTTCTTTCCGGTCAAAAAGAGTTGCAACTGACCGATAACTCCCGTTTTCTGCAATAACTTCTTATCAAACGTGTACATCAAAGAAACATCCTGAAGACGGACAAAACCTCTATTCTGATAGATATCGGTCGCAATCTGCTGGTTTCTGAATAAGGCAAGCCCCTCATTCGAGCGATTCTCCGGTGTCCAATACTCCCGGGTAGAAGGCTGGTTCAGACGGATCACATAATCAGAACTATTATTTGGAGCTAAAAGGCCGTTACCTCCCATATAATAGCCACCTCCACCCAACATCGAGTTCAGCATAAAGTACAAAGACCAGTTTTTCCATGTCAACGTATTATTAAAGCTGAAGCGGCAACTCGGATTCTTATTACCGATGATCTTACGGTCATGTTCTGCATCGATCTTTCCATCTCCATTCAAATCGGCAAACTTCTGTTGTCCCGGATACCAACCGTCATAAATTTCACCGGAATACAAATCCTCCTCTTGCCAAACACCGGTCATTTCATACGAATAGATAGCTCCTATCGATTCGCCGACAAACCAACCATTCGTCAAATCTTGTGTAGCTCCATCACCATAGAGTTCAGTAATCTTATCCCGGTTCAACGAGAAAGTGAAACCTGATGTCCAAGAAAAATTACTATTCTGAATGTTTACTGAATTAAGTTCGATTTCCAAACCTTTATTCTCCACACCGCCTAAGTTGGCCCAAACCCAACTATATCCGGTGACATTTGGCAACGTACGCTTGACTAATACATCCGATGTCTTTGATTTATACACTTCAAACGAACCGTTCAGACGTTGGTTAAAAAGACCGAAATCGATACCGAAGTTCCACGAAGAAGTACGTTCCCATTTCAAGTCCTTATTAGCCATCGCAGAAGGATATAAAGAGATCACTTTATCGTCATTATAGTTATAAGCACCTAATCCTAACTTGGCAAGTGAAGCATAACGACCGATTCCCTGGTTTCCGTTCTGCCCATAAGAAAGACGCAACTTCAAATAGGTATCTTCAAACGGATTAAAATCTTCTTCCGAAATCACCCAACCGATAGAAGCAGAAGGAAGCGTTACATATTTATTATTGCTACCGAAGCCAGAGTAACCATCCCGACGAACCGTACCCGTCAACAAATAACGATTCTTATAATTGTAATTGATACGTCCCATCAGACCGACATTAGATTCCTGCCAAGCCGTACTTGCTAAGGTAAACAAGGTTCCGATACCCAAATTGTTATATCCCAAATTGTCCGTATCAAACGACTCAGCAGTAGCAGTAGTCTTATCTCCCCATCTCTTTTCCGTCGTATAAACAAATGTAGCATTCAACGAATGATCACCAAACTCTCTTTGATAAGCAAAAATATGGTTGAACAAATAAGCATTTTCATTCTCCGGTTCTTTCACAGCCTTCCCGTTATTGATAAAACCACCATCCACATCTGCCGGATAGAACGTATTATTATCCCGATGATATCGAGTCGTAGAATAATTGAAGTCATAAGACAAACCTTTGATAAAAGGAACATCCACACGTCCAGTCAACGTTAGGAAAAGTGTGTTCCGCAAGTCCGAATTATCAATAGCCAGATATTGCAGCGGATCTTTCATGGCCGATTCATTCGCAAACTCCATCCGGTAATATCCCGGCGTATCAAAGTCATAAGTAGCCATAGGAGTCGCTTTTGTCGCATAATCAAAATTGGCAGAAACACCTGAATAATCACGATGGGAGAAATTGACATTTGCTCCGATTTTCAACCAATCCGTCACTTTCGTATCTACTTTCGCATTAAAAGTATAACGCTTGAACTGGTCATTCAACAGCAAACCTTCTTCATCATGGTAAGCACCTGACAAATAATAATTGACATACTCCGAACTTCCTCCGACACCTAAGTTATAATCCTGTGTCAAACCGGTCCGCATCACTTTGTCTATCCAATCGATATCCGTGCCCAACATATAGTTATCTTTCTCTTCCTGCGATCTCAAATAATAGGCTCTCACCTCTCTAGTCGAAACATCCGGATAAGCGGGACGACCAGCATCACTTGTCGGATTCGTCTGATACCAAGTATGCAAGCCCTGCTGATAGGCATAATCGGCCAAACGCATCGTATACTCTTCTGCATTCATATAGCTTGCGCTATAATTAGAGGCAGACTGTGTCCCTATCGACATATTGAAGGAAACGGTCGGTTTCTCTGTTTTCCCTTTTTTAGTCGTTACCAAAATCACACCATTTGCAGAACGGGCACCATACACAGCCGCCGCACTTGCATCTTTCAAGATATCAATACTACTGATATCGTTTACATTGATATCAGACATGGATCCATTATAAATAATCCCGTCCAAAACGATCAGAGATTTTGAGAGGCAAGAAAACGAATTTGTTACCACGAATACTCAGACTTACATACCTCTCCAGCATATCCGCTCTGAGCAGTATTAACACCGCAGTAGATCCGACAAGAGCC
>ENA-OQJB01000013-OQJB01000013.1-human-gut-metagenome-genome-assembly--contig:-NODE-13-length-95063-cov-6.675065_pt1 | contig 95063 bp, 86 predicted proteins | sample MGYA00242599_ERZ504765 | MGnify/ENA primary metagenome ERZ504765 (study PRJEB26092, sample SAMD00036354) | human gut metagenome | host: Homo sapiens | study: EMG produced TPA metagenomics assembly of...
GAAAATCCAATCGAAGTCTAATAGAGATACAATAAAATAGCAAACTCTTCCTGTCAACTTTATATTCGTTGATAAGAAGAGTTTGTTGTTTTATGAATCTACAATGTGTACTTTATCGGAAGCTTACCGATAGTTAACGGACAAGCATCGATTGGATATGCGACAGGCATCGGTTTTGAGTCCGATGCCTGTCATCCCATCAGTCGATCTTCAGTTTCATTATCGTAATCGAGTTCGGAGGAAAATTGTATACTCTGGGACCACTCAATGAGAAGGATATTTCTTTTGTCTTCGGTACGACCACATCAGGTTTGTCATAGGTATTACGCGCTTCGGGATCTCCTGTGAGCTGAATAATCTCCGCCGTATTTTTGACACTGACACCTTGCAAGTTCAGTTCCGTTTTCTCTTCGTGCTGGGTCGTGTTGATCACTTTTAGTATAATCGTATGCGTTTCCTTATCCAGCGCTGCAGTGGAGACCAATGAAGGTATGCCGGGAAGTATCGTCTCATGGACCAGCGTGTCATTCACGAAACAACCGATTTGTTCGCCTTTGCAAGCGATCTTCACATTATACCAACGATTGCTTTGGAAGGGATAAAGGACAGGTGTACGCAACGTGTCCCTCACTCCTCCCGCCTGGCGGTAGAACTCGACAGCACCAGAACCGATCGTCAATCCGATATAGTCATTCTGTTCTCCGGGCAACCCGTTGTCACGCACACGGAATTGGATTTGTCCACTCCCCTTCGTCCTCCTGATATCCGCCGAGAAGGTGTAGTCATAGGTAGACGGATCACCTAAAAGAATGTAGTTCCACCTGTTTGCAACCGGTATCAACGTACCCTGTCCAACTGTCCAGCCTCCAGTCATGACAGTCCCTTCCTTAACCGGCAAGTTATCTATTTTCACCTCCTTAAACTCATAGCTATTATCGAACATTTCGATACCGGCACGTCCGAAGGTAACCTGGGGTTTCTGATAGGTGCGGACTTCAGTCTTTAACACCTCGTCTCCCCTGTTGCTGCCAAACATTTGCAATAGATGGTAAGAAGGAGAAAGAGCGATTTGTTCACCGTCAAAAAAGATAGCCGGATAACGATCCATCTTGTATTTCGTATTCCCCAAAACCGGGGCATAAGCTAAACGCTTCACGATCTCCTGTCCGTTCTCTGCTCCTGCAAGAAAGCAAGCCTCCCCGATGGCAACTCGCAAACTTCCGGGAGCAGCCCCGCCGGACAAGCTGAATTCTCCGATAAAGGCAGGAGGCATCCGGCGCGTATACCGTCCGGCAACAAAACGGTTGTGATTAGAGATCAAAAATGATTCACTCGAATAAAAATGAGTATCCGACCATTCATTCCTGCTCTTCCCTCTTACATCAGAACTACTTATCACCGTAATGTCTGGATAAGCCTCCTGGATCGCTTTTTTAAACAACTCAAAACGCTTGGTATATTCCAGTCCGTAATTTTCACTGCCGATCTCCACATACTTCAATCCGAAAGGTTCCGGATGTCCATGAGCAGCCCGCAAGGCTCCCATAATGGAATCGGCCGGTTCATTGGCATAAGCGATAGCGTCCAAGGCATCCTGTACCAATTTCCCCATCGCCGTTATATCTTCATAACGTGGACGGCGGCTTTGGTTGGTCACACCGCAATTAATGACATAGACTGGTTCGGCATCCAAATCTTCACACATCTGGAGATATTCATGATAGCCGACACCGTTTGTCGTACCGTATGCCCATACATTCCAAAAATGTTTACGTTCGGCAATATCTCCTACCGTCTCACGCCAAACCGGATAGGTCCCGGCCGTATATCCTTCTACAAAACTTCCGCCAGGGAAGCGAATGAACGCAGGCTTCAATGCTGCAATCAGCTCCATCAGTTCCGGACGCAATCCGTTCGGACGGCCTTTCCATGTCTTTTGTGGAAGTAGGGAAACGACATCCAGCCAGAAAACAGCCGAGCTGTCAGTCGTTATCGCCAGCACGGCTTTATTCGTATTCGAGGTTGCAGTAAAAGTATGCCTGTACTTCCTCCATTCATAGGCTGGTGCCACCCGGAACACTTCGCTGAAGGTTGTCTCACCGGTAGAATCGGCTAAAGTCAGGCTTACAGTTTTCGGAACCATAGAAGCGCCTTTCATATAAAAAGACAAATCATATTTCTCGCCTTTCCGAAGCGGTATCCCTCTATATCCTTCGGCGATGACACCTCCTTTTCCCGACTCAGCCGAAGCGGACACCGAAACCAGCAGAGAACGCCGGTTCTTGTCATTAATCAATTCCTTAGTGTCAGGATACATATAAGACGTCGCAGAAAAGCGGCGCCACCCCGGCACCGAATCAGAACGTAAGAAGGGAATAACCCATCCATTCGGGGTAGTCAGAACCCGGCGGACAGGATCGTATGGGCAATTCAAGGGAGGAACTCCATCTTCAAAGCTCCGGTTTTGTATCAGTTCCGCATAAATACCGCCATCCACCGCATGGTTGATTTCCTCAATGGTCAAACCATACAGTTCCTTATTCACAGGTATTGTCAAACCATCCCCCTCTACCAGAATAGAAGATGTTACAGGCATTTCCGGCTGACACCCGGCTAATATGAGTGCTAAAAGAACCAAATTCACTTTCATGGTGCAAACTTAAAGAATAATTTCAATAAAAAGCCCCATCTCATCCTATATCAAGCGTTTTAGCTGTGTACACTTAATATATAAAAGAAATATTTTTCAGAAATGGAATTTATTTTAGGGAAAAAGACGATTATATCGACAGAATTAAATACATTTGTATCATTGATAGTATTTGAATATCAAGAAAAGTACAGAATCGAATGGAAAACTTAGCATCACAATATACTGTATTAGTGGTAGACGATGTGCCAACTAACGTTATGCTTGTGCAAGCGATACTGAAAAAAGAAGGTTATACGCTACTGACGACAGACAGCGGAGCTAAAGCGCTACGCATTGCCCAGGAAAGGCATCCCAATCTTATTTTGCTCGATATTATGATGCCGGAGATGGACGGATATGAGGTACTGCAGCATTTGAAAAGCAATCCGGAGACCAACAACATTCCTGTCATTATCATGTCAGCCTTGAGTGATATGCAAAGTATTGTAAAAGGTTATCAATTGGGGGCAACAGAATATGTAACAAAACCTTTTCAACGGGAAGAATTGGTGAAACGTGTCGCCCACCGTTACGAACTGTTCAGTATTAAACGTATCAAGCAGGAACTTGAAAACACGATTGAATCCCGCGACACGCTCTATTCCGTTATTGCACACGATTTGCGCTCTCCACTCGGCTCTTTGAAGATGATGAATAATGCCATCCTGATGATGGTCGATAAGAATCAGGTTAGCGACGAGGTATACGAAATGCTTCAGATGATGAACAAGACATCGGAAGAGATATTCCAACTTCTCGACAACCTCTTGAAATGGGCGAAGAACCGCCTGAACAAACAGAACATTTACAGACAGCAAGTCGACATCAACAGCATAGTCAACAGCACTGCCGAGATATTTATTCCGATGGCTACCCAGAAAGGCATATCCATCACACTTGAAGGTCTGGATAAAGAACTGATGGGATCGACAGATATCGATATGGTAAAGACAATCGTCCGCAACCTGGTTTCCAACGCAGTCAAGTTCAGCTACGAAAAAGGGGTGATTGCGGTATCAACCAAAACAGACGGGGATTTTGTTGTTGTCAGTGTGAAAGATTCGGGTAAAGGGATCAAAAAGGAAGACCAAGGTAAGCTGCTGAAGCAAAACACTCATTTTACTTCTTATGGGACGAATAACGAAAAGGGGTCCGGCTTGGGACTAATGCTGTGCAAAGACTTTATCGAACAGCTCGGCGGCAAGCTGTGGTTCGATTCCGAAGAAGGGAAAGGCACCACCTTCTATTTCTCCTTGAAAGCGTTGAATCAAGAATAACAAAAATAGCATATATAAAGCAAAAGGAGGTGTGTCAAAATCCCCTTTTGCTTCATATAATATTATCCGGTAATTGCTTTCCGGCTTCCTTTTTGGGGATATTTACGAAACAGACTCCACCATTTCAATTTTAATACACCAAACAGTGCCTCCCCAAAGATAGAGGAGTTCATCTTAGAAGTGCCTAATACACGGTTGATAAAGATAATGGGAACTTCCACAATTTTATAACCACACTTATACGCCGTAAACTTCATTTCTATCTGGAACGCATATCCTTTGAAATGAATACGGTCTAAATCAATCATCTCAAGCACCTCTCGACGATAGCATTTGAAACCGGCTGTCGTATCCTGTACTTTCATTCCGGTAACAAAACGGACATATACGGAAGCATAATAAGACATCAACACACGTCCTAATGGCCAGTTCACGACATTCACACCGTTGCAGTAGCGAGAGCCGACCGCGACATCACCACCCTGTTCCGTACAAGCCGCATATAATTTAGGAAGATCATTCGGATTATGACTGAAGTCTGCATCCATTTCAAATATAAAATCATACTTATGCTCTATAGCCCACTTGAACCCACAAATATAAGCCGTACCCAAACCTAACTTACCTTTACGTTCCACCATGAAAAGGCGTTCGGGGAACTCTTTTTGCAACCGTTTTACAATATCTGCCGTACCATCGGGCGATCCATCATCTATAATCAAAATATGAAATTCTTTCTCTAACCCAAATACAACCCGAATAATATTTTCTATATTCTCCTTCTCGTTATACGTGGGAATAATAACAATACTGTCTGACATAATCCTTCTAAATTTGTAGGGCGAAGGTACATATTTTAATTGATTTAATACTACGCATATCTACTATTTTGAACAAAAACTCTACCTTTGCGAAAAGAACATATCACATTGGAGGTACAAGATTTACTTAGACAATATGCCGCCCATCCGCAAGTGGCAGCATTAAATACCCTGTTAAAAAGCAAAACGTCCCGCAATATATTTCTGAAAGGGCTGAACGGTTCAGGGGCCGCAATGACAATAGCTTCTCTTTTTTTAAAAGAAGGGGGAGCTACGTGTGTGTGTTGAATGACCTGGAAGAAGCCGGCTACTTTTATCATGACCTGGTGCAGCTCACCGGAGGCGACGGAATCTACTTCTTCCCCTCTGCCTACCGGCGTGCTATCAAATACGGACATGTGGACCCTGCCAACGAAATCCTGCGGACAGAAGTTCTCAGCACATTGCAAGATCCAACTGTTCCTTTCGTCATTATCACCTATCCGGATGCATTGGCAGAAAAAGTGATCTCGCGGGAGGTCCTGAAAGAAAACACACTGAAGATCAGTGTCGGTGAGAAGTTGGACAATATGTTTGTTTCCGACGTACTGGACGAATACGGTTTTGAACAGGTAGATTACGTTTATGAACCGGGACAGTATGCGATGCGTGGCAGTATCTTAGACGTGTTCTCGTTCTCGTATGAATTTCCCTATCGTATCGACTTCTTTGGAAACGAGGTAGAGACGATCCGTTCGTTCGATGTAGAGACACAGCTCTCCAAAGAAAAACTGGACAGTATCTATATCGTGCCCGAAATGACAAAAGGAAACCGGACCAACTCGTCCCTGCTGGATTCACTGCCGTCCGAGACACTACTCGCCAGCAAAGATCTGGCATGGGTAAAAGAGCGTATCGGCAGTATCTGGAATGAAGAGCCGATCATCGGAGACGAGGAATCATTTGCCGACATCGAACAACTACGAGCCAAATTGATTACCGGAGAGGATTTTTTACGTACGGCACTTGGTTTCTGCCGGCTCCATTTCGGTACGCGGGTGACGGGAGTAGCCGATGCCACCCTGACTTTCTCAATGGAAGCACAACCGATTTATCATAAAAATTTTGATTTAGTAAGCGAATCTTTCCATAAATATTTAGAAGACGGCTATACATTATATATACTGAGCGATGTAGAAAAGCAAGCAACCCGTATCCGGGCCATCTTCGAAGATCGGGGAGACAATATACCTTTTACTTCTGTCAACAAAACTATACACGAAGGTTTTGCCGACGAGACTTTGCGTGTCTGTCTTTTCACAGATCACCAGTTGTTCGACCGCTTCCACAAATTCAACCTCAAAAGCGACAAGGCAAGAAGCGGAAAGCTCTCTTTGTCGTTGAAGGAGTTGAACCAATTCACGACCGGTGACTATATCGTACATATCGATCATGGTGTCGGACAATTCGGCGGGCTGGTCCGTACCGAAGTGAACGGAAAAATGCAGGAAGCCATCAGGCTGATTTATCAGAACAACGACATTATATTCGTCAGTATTCATTCTCTCCATAAACTGTCCAAATATAAAGGTAAGGACAGTGGAGAACCGCCCAAGCTGAGCAAGCTCGGAACAGGAGCCTGGGAGAAAATGAAGGAACGTACCAAGTCGAAAGTAAAAGATATCGCCCGCGACCTGATCCTCCTCTACTCCAAACGGAAACAGGAAAAAGGTTTCGCCTACAGTCCGGACAGCTTCATGCAGCACGAACTGGAAGCCAGCTTCATCTACGAAGATACCCCGGACCAGATGAAAGCAACAGCCGATGTCAAAACCGACATGGAGAACGACCGTCCGATGGACCGCCTGATCTGTGGAGACGTGGGCTTCGGAAAAACAGAGGTTGCCATCCGCGCCGCTTTCAAAGCTGTTTCGGACAACAAGCAAGTTGCCGTACTGGTCCCGACTACGGTGTTAGCATTCCAGCATTATCAGACATTCTCCGAACGGTTGAAAGATTTTCCCTGCCGGATCGAATATATCAGCCGGGCACGTACGGCTAAAGAGATAAGAGAAACCCTGAAAGACTTGAAGGAAGGAAAGATCAACATTATCATCGGTACCCATCGCATCGTCGGAAAAGATGTCACATTCAAAGATCTCGGCCTGCTGATTATTGACGAGGAGCAGAAATTCGGCGTATCCGTCAAAGAAAAACTGCGACAGCTGAAGGCCAACGTCGATACGCTCACCATGACTGCCACGCCGATTCCCCGTACCCTGCAATTCTCGCTGATGGGAGCCCGCGACTTGTCGAGCATCACGACTCCCCCGCCCAACCGCTACCCGGTTCAAACAGAGGTGGAACGTTTCAACCCGGACATCATCCGCGAAGCCATCAATTTCGAGATGAGCCGTAACGGACAGGTTTTTTTCATCAACAACCGCATCCAGAATATTTATGAAATGGAGGCGCTTGTCAAACGCGAAGTGCCAGATGCCCGTATCGCCGTCGGCCACGGACAGATGGAGCCGGACAAGCTGGAAAAAATTATTCTGGATTTCGTCAATTACGAATACGACGTACTGATCGCTACGAGCATTGTAGAGAGTGGCATCGACGTGCCGAATGCAAATACGATCATCATCAATAATGCACAACAGTTCGGATTGTCCGATCTGCATCAATTACGCGGCCGTGTCGGACGAAGTAACCGGAAGGCCTTCTGCTACCTCCTCTCTCCGCCCCTGTCAAGCCTTACGCAGGAAGCACGCCGCCGTTTGCAGGCAATCGAGAATTTTTCAGAGCTGGGAAGCGGTATCCATATCGCCATGCAGGACCTCGACATCCGGGGAGCTGGTAATATGTTAGGAGCTGAACAAAGCGGTTTCATCGCCGACTTGGGCTACGAAACATACCAGAAAATCCTGGAAGAAGCCGTTGACGAACTGAAAGCGGAAGAATTTGCCGACCTATATTCTGATGCCACCAAAAAGCGACCCGACACCGGTAGCGAATATGTCCGTGAAACCTATATCGAAAGTGATTTGGAACTGATGTTCCCACCAACCTATATCCCGAATGATTCCGAGCGTGTTTCCCTCTATCGTGAATTGGACAAGATGGAGGAAGAACGTGATATCCTCGCTTTTACCGAACGTCTGAAAGACCGTTTCGGGAAAGTACCGAAAGAAGGGAAAGAGCTGATCCGTGTTGTTCGCCTTCGCCGTATGGCAAAGACGTTGGGTATGGAAAAAGTCATTCTGAAAAAAGGACAGATGAGCATCTTTCTCGTCACCAATCCCGAAAGTCCTTATTATGAGAGCGAAGCTTTCGACAAACTACTCGGCTTCATCCAAAAGCATCCGCGTGAATGCACACTTCGCGAACAAAACGGGAAACGCAGTATCGTGATCAAAAACGTACCGACAGTAGAAACGGCTTGCGGTTACTTAGATGAGATCGGGAAAGTACAAATACAAAAATAAATTAAATATGAAGAAGACAATTATAGACCTTTTCGAAAGTTCAGTAAGACGATATCCCGATAACCCTTTCCTGTGGGAAAAAACCACGAATGCCTTCGAACCTACCACTTATAAGGAAGTTCAGCAACAAGTCTATACTGCCGGTGCCGGACTGATCGCTCTCGGAGTGAAGAAGGGCGACAATATGGCACTCCTTTCGGAAGGCCGTAATGCATGGATCATCGGCGAACTGGCCATGTTCTACGCCGGCGCAACCAACGTCCCGCTATCCATCAAGCTCGAAGAAGCGAACGACCTGCTGTTCCGTCTTGTGCATGCCGATGTGAAATATATCCTGGTTTCCGGCAACCAGCTCAAAAAGATACGGTCTATCATGGACAAACTGCCTTTAGTAGAAAAAGTAATCGTGATAGACGAACTGCCAGAATATAAAGAAAAGGAAATATCGTGGTCCGAAGTACTCCGGATGGGTAAAGAATATCTGGCATCTCATTCTCTGGAAGACTTCCTTGCCGTCGGACAATCCTTGCAGAATGGCGACTATGCAACGATTACCTACACCTCAGGCACGACGGCCGACCCGAAAGGCGTCATCCTGACGCACCGTAACTACACGGCAAATGTGGAACAAGCCCTATCTTGTGTCAATATCGACGATACATGGCGCACATTAGTAATCCTCCCACTCGACCATTGTTTCGCGCATGTGGTCGGTTTCTATATCTTCATGTCGAAAGGAGCATCCGTAGCAACCGTACAAGTCGGACGGACAGGGCTGGAAACATTAAAGAACATTCCGATCAACATCAAAGAGTTCAAGCCTTACCTGATCCTGAGCGTCCCGGCACTGGCCAAGAACTTCAAAAAGAATATCGAACAGGGCATCCGTGCCCAAGGCAAGCATGTCACCCGTTTGTTCAACTTTGCCCTCAAAGTGGCCTACATCTATAATGGAGACGGCGGAGAAGACAAGGGACGCGGCGCCCGGTTCCTGCTGAAACCGCTCGTGAGCCTGTTCGACCGCGTGCTTTTCACGAAAGTCCGCGAAAACTTCGGTGGACAATTGAAGTTCTTCATCGGTGGTGGTGCGTTGCTCGATAAAGACCTGCAAAAATTCTACTACGCAATCGGGCTTCCGATGTACCAAGGGTACGGACTGAGCGAAGCGACTCCCGTAATTTCCACCAACGGCCCGCACCGGCATACCTTCGGCAGCAGCGGCGTGCTGGTTCGTCCGCTCGATTTGAAAATATGCGATGCCGACGGAAAAGAACTTCCGGCAGGCGAAAAGGGAGAGATCGTCATACGGGGCGAGAATGTGATGGCCGGCTACTGGAAGAACCCGGTATCGACTGCCGAAACCGTACGCGACGGATGGCTCTACACCGGGGATATGGGATATATGGGGCATGACGGCCTGCTCTACGTCCTCGGACGTTTCAAAAGCCTGCTGATCGGTAGTGACGGGGAGAAATACAGTCCGGAAGGTATCGAGGAGGCGCTCGTCGAACATTCTTCCTGCATCGACCAGCTGATCCTGTATAACAACCAGAGTCCTTATACCGTTGCCCTCGTCGTCCCTAACAAAGACCGGCTGAAAAAGTATCTGGCACATCAGCATCTCGATCTTTCATCCAATAAAGGTCGTGAAGAGGCAATCCGGATCATCCAATCCCAGATAGACCGTTTCCGTAAGGGAGGCGATCTGTCCGCCCTTTTCCCCGACCGCTGGCTGCCTGCAGCCTTTGCTATCCTGCCGGAACCATTCACCGAACAGAACGGCATGGTCAACAGCACGATGAAGATCGTCCGCGGGAAAGTAGAAAAAGCGTATGCCTCCCGCATCGACCATCTCTACACGCCGGAAGGAAAGAATCCGCTTAATGAAGAGAATAAAAAGGCATTAGATTGACAAAAACACAATTTCATTTGTTATTGTTAGGATAACAACCCAATATGGTTCACAAATCGCCATATCACGCCATTAAACTAAATAATTATGCATTACAAAACTGTAACCTCCACCATCGCCCTGGCTTTTGCTTTTTGGGCAACAGCTCCGGCGATGGCGGACGGTGTATCCAAACAAAACATCGACAGCGGCTGGACTTTCAAGCAGGTCCGCGGCAATAACTGGTATCCGGCAACTGTGCCGGGAGTAGTTCACACGGATCTTATGGACAACAAGATCATCGACGATCCCTTTTACCGCCTGAACGAACGGAGCGTGCAATGGGTGGACAAAGAAGACTGGGAATATAAAACGACCTTAAACGTCGCTCCCGATGTATTCGACAAGGATAATATCGACCTGGACTTCAAAGGACTCGATACTTATGCCGATGTCTATTTGAACGACTCCTGCATCCTGAAAGCGAACAATATGTTCCGTGAATGGCTGATCCCCGTAAAAGGATTGTTGAAAAAGGACGGTAACGAACTACGCATCTATTTCCACTCTCCCATCAAAACGGACCTACCGAACTACGACGCCTTGAAGCACCCGATCGAAGCCGGTAACGACCAATCCGAAAATGGTGGCGTTTTCGATAAGAAAGTAAGCGTTTTCGCCCGGAAGGCAGGGTATCACTACGGCTGGGACTGGGGCCCCCGCCTTGTCACGAGCGGTATCTGGCGTCCCGCCTATCTGATCGGCTGGAACGATGCCCGTATCGACAACATCCAATATATCCAGGAAAAGGTCAACGCCAAACGGGCCGATATCAAAACCCGTGTCGAAGTAACGGCCGACAAGGAGGGAGAAGCAACCCTCATAATTAAAGTCGACGGTCTCAAAAACACCTGGTTGAAAACTGTTCCCGTAAAGAAAGGAAAGAACCTGATCGAAACCGATCTTGTCATCAACAATCCGAAACTATGGTGGACAAACGGTTTGGGCGAAGCGCATCTCTATCCGTTCACAGCCACCATCACGATGAATGGAAAGATTGCCGACACGGAAACAACTCACATCGGCATCCGCAGCCTCCGCGTCGTTCGCGACAAAGATGAAGCGGGAACGACGTTCTATTTCGAACTGAACGGCAAACCGCTTTTTGCCAAAGGAGCCAACTACATTCCACAGGATAACTTCCTGCCGCGTGTCACCCCCGAGCGCTACGAAAAGACAATCCTCGATGCGGTCGATGCCAATATGAATATGCTCCGTGTCTGGGGCGGCGGCATCTACGAGAATGATCTTTTCTACGACCTTTGTGACAAATACGGCATTCTGGTTTGGCAAGACTTCATGTTCGCTTGCAGCACATATCCGATGACAGCAGAACGTTTAGAGAATATCCGTCAGGAAGCCATCGACAATATCGTCCGCCTGCGCAACCACCCATGCATTGCTATCTGGTGCGGCAACAATGAGAACCATACCGCCTGGTTCAACTGGGGTTGGATGCAGAAATACGAGAAGTTAGGCGTATTAGAGGAAATGCGCAAAGACGACAAAGAGCTCTTCCACAAACTGCTCCCCGAAGTCGTAAAGGAATATGATCCGAAAACGTTCTACCTCCCTTCCTCCCCATACGGAGGCGACCCGGACGCCAAATGCGAAAGCGGGACAGTCAACTGGAACCCGAACGGCGACGCCCATTACTGGGGGGTATGGCAGGGTATCGACTCCGTCGCCCATTTCAACAAGATCAAAGCCCGCTTCTTCTCCGAATATGGCTTCCAATCGTTTCCCGAATACCAATCCGTACTGAAATATGCTCCGGAAGAACGGGATCACAATATCTACTCCGATGTGATGATGGCGCATCAGCGTGGCGGCCAGGTAGCCAACTCACGTATCGAAAAAATTACAGCAGACGAATATCGTAAGCCCAAAGACTTTCCGAGTACTCTTTATATGAGCATCCTCCTTCAGGGAGATGCCATCAAGACCGCCATCGAGGCGCATCGTCGCATAATGCCTTACAACATGGGAAGCCTTTTCTGGCAGCATAACGACTGTTGGCCTGTCGCCTCCTGGTCGAGCCGCGACTATTACGGACGCTGGAAGGCCCAGCACTATTTTGCGAGGAAAGCGTTCGAGGACATCCTGATTTCTCCCATCGCCGAAAACGATACGCTGGACATATATATCGTCTCGGATCGCCTGAAAGCGACAAAAGGGACTCTCGATATCCGTGTGATGGACCTCAGAGGCAATCTCCTTTTTGAAAAGAAGAAAAATGTGACACTGCCCCCCAACACAAGCAAGATACAGTTCTCCGCTCCCGTCAAAAATGTCTTAGGCGGAAAGAAACCGAACGAAGTTTTTGTAAACGCCCGCTTCACCGAAAACGGAAAAGAGGGCAAGATCGTCACGAACAACTATTTCTTCGACCGTTATAAGAACATCGACTTCCCGAAAGCCGATATCCGGATCACATCCGTTCCTGCCAGAGACGGCTACGACCTGACGGTCAGCAGCGATGTCTTTGCACGCGGCGTATTTTTAAGCCTTGACGGCATAGACAATTTCTTCTCCGACAACTATTTCGATCTGTTGCCGGGCGAACCGGTCACAATCCATGTCACGACCAGTCTGGATAAGGATACTTTCGACAAGCAACTTCGCAGCGAGAGTTTAGCGGATACTTATTAAATCGTTCATTTGTCCTCCCCTATGTTTGATATGGGAACGCAGAAGAAGTCGGTTCAATGCGATCCCATGTCGAGCACAGGAACAAAAAGACACAACGAAAGCTCCGAACGGAAAAACAGAGCCTTTAGAATTGGAAATAAATAAACGGTTGTACGCCGGCACTCTTAAACTGAACGACAACAAAAATCGCAATCGCCAGCATCACCGCCTGCACAAGCAAAGGAGAGCGAGTGACGACCGTCTGCAAGCTGTTTTCCGCCGATTTCGGCATGAAATGCAGGATATACCCCACCACCATTAAAACGAACACACCCTTATAGCCCATCACAAACTGCGTGAAGACCTCCGGATGGAAATTCGTGAAAATCTGCGTCAGCATCTCGCCTACCGTCTGCATCGAGTCGGCACGGAACAGAATCCAGCCGAAACATACCAGATGGAAAGTGATCAGGACCCCTATCACTCTTCTCCAGGGTTTCATTTCCGCCCCTAACGGTTTGAAACTGCTGAAACGGTTCATCATAAACTTATGAACGGCCAGCGCAACCCCATGCAAAGCGCCCCAGAGGATAAAACTCACAGAAGCCCCGTGCCATAAACCGCCCAGCAACATCGTTATCAGCAGGTTGATGTATGTCCGTATTTTCCCTTCCGGTTACCTCCGAGTGAAATATACAAATAGTCTTTCAACCACGAAGAAAGCGAGATATGCCAGCGCCGCCAGAACTCTGTGATAGTCGCCGACTGATAAGGCGAATCGAAGTTCACGTTAAAGCGGAACCCTAACAGTAATGCGATCCCGATCGCCATATCCGAATAACCGGAAAAATCGCAATAGATCTGCAAAGCATAACCATACACACCCAACAGGTTTTCCACCCCTGTGTAAAGCAATGGGGCATCGAATATGCGATCAACGAAGTTCAGGCTGATATAGTCGGATATGACCGTTTTCTTGAAAAGCCCGCACAAGACGAGGAAAAGCCCTTCCCCGAACTCCGCCCGCGTAACAACCGGAGTCCTATAAATCTGGGGAATGAAATCGCGTGCCCGGACGATCGGACCGGCTACCAGCTGTGGGAAGAAGGAGACATAGAAAACATAGTCGATCCAACGCCGGAGGGGTTCTATCCTGCCCCGGTACACATCAATCACATAGCTGATGGTCTGGAAAGTAAAAAAGAGATACCAACCGGCAGAAAGATATCCAATGGCTGATAAGTGATGTTCTGCAACGAGGCATTCCCTAACTGATACCCCAATTCATGAGCGACGGTAGCCACGATCTCTCTCAGGAAATTGAAGTATTTGAAGTATCCCAACAACCCTAAGTCGATACACAGGCTCAGGACGACCCATGCTTTGCGTCCCCACCGGGAAGCAGTCTTGGCCATGCACTGCGCAATACAAAAATCGGATGTCGCGACAAACAGCAGGAGAAAGAAAAACAATCCGCTGCTCTTATAATAGAAATAGATGGAAAACAACGTAACGTAAATGATACGTGTCAGCAGGTGCTTCCTGAGCGACATATAAATAATCAGGAAACCGATAAAAAGGAAGAAAAACAATCCGCTACTGAAAAGTATCGGTGCATTGTGCTGGTAGGTCAATATATCGCCAAGTTTGTCGAATGAGAGCTGAGACCAATATTCTCCCATTTTATTTATAAAATCATTCATCATCTTTTCTGATTTTCAACATTTGATTATAAGATTGCATCAGGGCACGATATAACAAGGTTCCTTGTTCGCGATAGCCTTCCTTTGTGAAATGGATGCGGTCACGCCCCATCAGTTTCTCCTTATGCCATTTGATACAAGAACTTTTCCCTCCCGTAGTGGCAAAAAGGTCCCAGCAGGCTACGCCCTCTTCATGGGCCGCTTTTACAATTGCTTTTGCAGCAAGCTGGGTATTCGCGTTACGGACATACGTCCGCTTCTTATTGACATACGTTCGCTTGTAGCATTCCGGCGGAGTGGTAAGCAGAATAGCTGTTTCAGGCATCTGCTTCTTGACGAGGGAAACAAACGCGCGTACCTGCCCGCCGAATTCTTCCGGACGGAAGCGGCGACCGAAAGTCTCGTTCGTACCCAACGAAATGATCAGTAAAGAAGGTTTCAGCAGGGCCAACTGTCGGACATAGGCTTCGTCTGTGTAATTGACATACATCGCTCCGTTCACACCGACCGAATGGTAGAGGACGCCCGGATTGCCATTCGTCAGGCTGAAACCGTAATAAATATTCTTGAAGGTGGAGGCCGGAAGCAGCTTATCCGTACCTTGTTTCCTCCGGGTACTATGCAACTGCAACGTATCAACCGGATAAGAAATGCGGAAGGTATCGGCCAGGACACCTGCGACAGCCGGAACCGTAGCCAAAAATGTCTGTACGGAATCTTTAAGCGGACCGGCCGGCAACATTGGCATGGCCTTCTCCCCCCGGTAAAGGATCGCTTGGTTGAAGGAATAGCCGGCTCCGTTGTTAGGCGCTATCCGGACATCCAAATTGATGGAGGGCGAAACGGACTGGATACCGATCCCGCCGATTCCGACAGGACATTTCTTATTGGTCTGGATACAGCGTCCCGTCACCCATTCGCGGACGGAAGAAAAGATGAAATAGTCGTCCGGTTCATTCGTCCGGCTCAACTTGAAAGGGGCGATCCATCCGCGTCCGGCATTCCCGAACTGCGCCTGCAAAAGACGCATCACCTTACCGGAATAATAACCGGCCTGTATGTGGGAATCGCCTAAATGGACGATCGTCAATACGGTATCCTTCCCCGCCCTGAGCGAATCCAGTCCGGCAAAGAAGGGCTGTAACGAAGAGGGTGACTGGATCGAATCGACCTCCTTCCCGATCGAATAAATGCGGGAAGGGAGCGGGATCGTATCGAGGCCCCCCTGTTCCCTCGCCCCGCGCGGGCCCGCCAATTTTCCTTTTGCTCCGACGGCACTGACGGCCATCAAAACCAGGCAAGCCGACAGATTAACGAGCCACTTTGTCTGCTTCATCATAAAACTCCTTTTCTAATAATATGGCTTTCAACAAGGCAGAAGCGATCTCTTTTCCTCCCCTGAAACTCAAATGTGTATAGTCTTTGCTGGCCCAGTTGTTTTCCACGAAGCGGACCATACTGTTCTCTCCTCCCATCGCCCCGAAGACATTCCAGAAAGCGACACCCGAGCGGCGGGCTGCCTGCCGCTGTGCGTGCAACAAGGCCAATACGGCGGGCATCGTTTCGAAGGTTCCGTCCACTTGCCGGCTCCTGTCCGAAACACCTAACATCAGGATATCGGCATCCGGAAAACAAACGCGTACGTGGCGTACGGCTTCTTCCATCCGTTTGGCGTACCAGCCATACTGGAGAACGCTGTCACTGACGATATTCAACCCGTACTGCAAAACGACCAGATCATAGGGGCGTATCTCGTTCAACTCCCTGCAACGGGCACTGTCCAGCCTCGAAAGGATCATCCCCGAATTGCCACGCAACGAATAATTGTCCACGATCACCCCTGAATTATCTTCAAGCGCGACTCCGAGAGCACGGAAACCGGCCGTATCGGCAAAGCTGAAAGAGGCCTCCGTGAAGGTCCCTGTTTGTTCGTATTGCGTGATGACGGATGTCGGTTTCAATGTTTCGCGGATCGTGTCCTGCGTGCCGTTGCAAACCAAGGTCATCTGTGTGCGGGAATTCTTTTCATACAGGAATTTGAGGGAAGAAACCGTTTTCAACTCCGGATAACGGTCTGTCGTCTTAACCGAGATAGACGGCTTCTCTCCTTTCGGTTCGAACGTCATTCCGGAAAGTGTATACCGATGATAATGGTCCGTCAGCATAGACCAGGTAGTCCAGCCTTCTGCCTTTTGCTCGATCGTCGGACGGAACTGGGCGGCTACCGACATAACCGGAACGAAACCGACTCCGCGTCCTCCGAACTGCTCCTGCATTCCTGAACGGAAATCAGCCACCACGATATCGCCTTCGATAAACGAATCTCCCAAAAAGGCGATACGCACCGGACGACTCGCCTGCCTGCTATTTCTTAAAGTGGCAAAGAACCGCTTCAAACCGATATGGCCGACGGAGTAATCCTCGATACGCGTTCCCAGTGAATCGGCTCCCTTATCCGCATACATGACCTTATAAAGCGAATCGCGCAACGCAAGAGCGACGGAATCGATACCTGTCGTTTTCAGGATCGAATCGCGTATGGCGGCCGAATCTATCCGGATCGTATCCGGTTGTTCCAATTGCATACGCAAGGAATCCATAGACAGGGATTCAGGCTTTACCCTGAGATCGGAAAGCAAATCAACTTTTTTTATTTCATGCCGAACAGCTGGTCCGGTAAGTAATAAAGCCCCAAACAGATACCTAACGCAATAAGTAGCAGGAGCAAAAGCCTGCCGAAATTATTATCTTTATTCATCTAATTCCTCTCTTTCGAAGCCACAAAGATAAGAAACAAACGCAATTTATTACAAACTCGGCCGTTTCATATTTATATTGATGATATGGATGGCATGGTCATACTATATAATTGTCACTCGTAGGGGCAGGGCTCTGCTCTGCCCATTGAATCCGGATATTGGTACCATCCATTGACCCCGGACAAAACGGACGTTATTTGCATTGGGCGGAGTAGAACCCCGCCCCTACGGGACACCATTATTTATTACATATTAACAAACAACAAATATGGAAACTCCGAAAAACAGAAACTGGAAAGTATTGAAAAGTGAATATCTATCCCGCCAACCTTGGTTCACCGTGCGCAAGGAAGAAGTGGAATTACCGAATGGGAACAGAATCCCCGAATATTATATATTCGAATATCCGGAATGGATCAACGTGATCGCAATCACCAAAGAGCAGAAATTCGTATTTGTAAGCCAATACCGTCATGGCCTGGGTATTACGGCTTACGAACTTTGCGCCGGTGTCTGCGAAAAGGAAGACGCCTCCCCACTCATCTCCGCCCAACGGGAATTGCTCGAGGAAACCGGTTACGGCAACGGAAATTGGAGCGAACTGATGGTAATAGGTGTCAATCCGAGCACCCATACCAACCAGACTTACTGTTATCTTGCCACGGATGTCGAACCCGTCACAGTCCAACACCTTGAAGCGACAGAAGACCTGAGTGTCCATCTCCTGACGCTCGATGAAGTAAAAGAATTACTCCTCGACGACCGGATCAAACAAGCGCTCCATGCCGCCCCACTTTGGAAATACATGGCGATGAATCATTTGATCTGAGAAAGGTGCCTTACCCACTCTATGCCTTATTGTTTACTTTCCCAGAAATCCCCATTCGTCCAAATCGAAACACACAGGCATGAAAATCTATTTTCATACCCGAGAAAATAGATTTTCATGCAAGGGTAATATTTTTTAATAATCTTATACATGCTATAACACTGATTTTCAACAGGTGTCAAAAACACGTTTTTCAAGGGGGATATTGTCATATTTTTCTGATTCTGCATAACAACGTATTGCATAATCCCGAAAAAGCATTATTTTTGTTCGCATTAGCAACATATCACCAATGAAGTTCAAACTTAGTATCATATTCGCATTATTCCTCACCATACTTTGCGCCAACCGGTTACAGGCCCAGGAGAAAGCATTTCCCAAGAAAGGCGAAGGCGTCACCCTGTTCCTCAAACGTCACAACCGTACAGGAGCCGCCTATCAGAAACAGTTCATCGAGCTGAATAAAAAGAAATTAGGCAAGGGAAACGTCCTTAGGATGGGAGTCAAATATACGCTTCCCCCCTTACAAGGAAAAGAAGCTGTCTCAGCCGCCGCCAAACGAGCGAACTATGAACCGTTGTTCGGTAAAGAACTGGCCTCCTATAAAGTAACATCGTCCGAACTGAAAGGAGCCTGTTTCTATCTGGTCAGCGGGCATGGAGGTCCTGATCCGGGGGCAATCGGACGGATTGGCAAAATCGAGTTGCACGAAGACGAATATGCTTATGACATCGTGCTTCGGCTGGCACGCAACCTGATGATGAAAGGAGCCAAAGTCCACATTATCATCCAGGATGCCAAAGACGGTATACGGGACGATAAATACCTGAAAAACAGCAAACGGGAAACCTGCATGGGCAGTCCGATCCCTTTCAACCAGGTTCGCCGCCTGAAACAACGAAGTGACAAGATAAACTCCTTGTTCAAGCAGGATAAATACGCCTACAAACGAGCTATCTTCGTACATGTGGACAGCCGGAACAAGGGACACCAGACCGATGTTTTTTCTATCACCAGAATAAAAACTCCGAAAGCAAACATCTGGCAAAAACCATGCGGACGACTTTCACCCATAAATACAAGAAGCACCAGCCGGGACGAGGGTTTACCGGAACGGTGGACGGACGGAACCTATACGTGCTGAGACATACGACACCAGCCTCCGTTTTCGTCGAGTTAGGCAATATCCAAAACAGTTTCGACCAGCAACGAATCATCTTGAGTGATAACCGGCAGGCACTCGCGAATTGGCTTTGTGAAGGATTTGTCACCGATTACAACCGCTACAGGAAAAAAACACGATGAAAAAAAACATTCATTCGTTAAAAAGACTACATTTGCATACGAAACTAAATAAAATATCGTTTTAGACATACCATGAACAGTCCGTATATATCCCCGTTCGCGAAACCCGTATATGTAATGTTGAAGCCCGTCGGTTCGATTTGCAACCTGGCGTGCGAATACTGCTATTACCTTGAGAAGGGGAAACTTTATCCTGAGGTGAAAAATCATATCATGAGCGAACAGCTACTGGAAAAATTCATCAAGGAATATCTGGAATGTCAGACGATGCCGCAAGTTCTCTTTACCTGGCATGGCGGTGAAACGCTGATGCGCCCGATCAGCTTCTACAAGAAAGCGTTGGAGTTGCAACGCAAATATGGCCGCGGACGCCAGATCGACAACTGTATCCAGACAAACGGGACGTTGCTTAACGATGACTGGTGCCATTTCTTCAAAGAGAATAACTTTCTTGTGGGAGTCTCGATTGACGGTCCGCAAGAGTTCCACGACGAATATCGCCGTAACAAGCAAGGTCTTCCTTCTTTTTATAAGGTGATGAAGGGAATCGAACTGATGAAGAAACATGGTGTGGAATATAATGCGATGGCAGTCGTCAACGACTATAACGTAGATTATCCGCTGGAATTCTATAACTTTTTCAAGGAAATAGATTGCCACTATATCCAGTTCACCCCGATTGTGGAACGTCTCGGATTCCATCAGGACGGGACATTGCTCACCTCGCCGGAACAACAGGATGCAAATATCAAACTGGCCCCTTTCACGGTCGATGCCGGGAAATGGGGAGATTTCCTCTGCGCGGTCTTCGACGAATGGCTGAAAGAAGATGTCGGTAATTATTATATCCAACTTTTCGATTCCACACTGGCAAACTGGGTAGGCGAGCAACCGGGTGTCTGCACACTGGCACGTACTTGCGGACATGCCGGAGTGATGGAATTCAATGGAGATGTATATGCCTGTGACCACTTCGTATTCCCGGAATACAAGTTGGGTAACATCCATACCCAGACGCTTACCGAGATGATGTACAGTCAGCGCCAACTGAAGTTCGGAGCAGACAAATATGAAAAACTCCCAACTCAGTGCAAGGAGTGTGATTACTTGTTTGCCTGCAACGGCGAATGCCCCAAAAACCGTTTCCTCCATACGGCAAACGGCGAACCCGGATTGAACTATCTATGTAAAGGTTACAAGAAATTTTTCAAGCATGTGGCTCCTTACATGGATTTCATGAAAAAAGAATTGTTGGCCGAGCGCCCACCTGCTAATGTTATGCGATGGGCAAGGGAGGATGGGAATTAAAAATTAAAGAATTAAAGAATTAAAGAATTAATTATAAATCATCAATTATAACGTGAAAATCAATAGACGTGATTTTATCAAAACAGGAGGTATGGTTATGCTTGGATCATTAGCGGCTCCCTCATTCCTGGGAAGTTGTACCGGAAATGGAACAGATCAAGCTACCGGTATCTCATTCGCTCAGAACCATTTTGGTGTCAGTGAAAGCGACATGAAGAAAGTGCTGGCGGCAGCACTTGAAAAAGGCGGCGACTATGCCGATCTTTTCTTTGAACATTCCTACCGGAATAACATAGGATTGCAGGACGGAGCCGTAAACCGGGCTTCCTCCAATATCGATTTCGGTATGGGTGTACGCGTATTGGCCGGCGATCAGACCGGTTATGCGTATGTGGAAAACGTGACTCTCGACGAGATGCTGAAAGCAGCCCGTACGGCAGCCCGTATCGCAACCGGCTCGGCAGGAAAAGCTCCGGCAGCCCTGACAGAGGAACCGATCCTGAATAATTATTATGGCGTGCAGACTCCCTGGGACGAACTCGCCGTAAACGCAAAGACCCCGTATCTTCAGAAACTGAACGATCAGATTTTTGCACTCGATAAGCGGGTACATAAGGTAATGGCTTCACTGGGAGACACGACTTCACACATTTTGTCTGCAATTCCGAGGGACAGATGTACTACGACTATCGCCCGATGGTGACGTTAGGTGCGGTCTGCATCATGGAAGACAACGGGAAGATCGAAAATTCGTATGCATCCCGCGCTTTCCGTATGGGGGCTGAATTCCTGACAGACGATATCATTGCCGAAGTAGCAAAGGAGGCAGTCGAAAAAACCTCCATCCTGTTCCAGGCCATCAAGCCTAAAGGAGGCGAAATGCCGGTCGTAATGGGTGCCGGAGGCTCCGGTATCTTGTTGCATGAAGCAATCGGCCATGCTTTCGAAGCCGACTTCAATCGCAAGAATACGTCTATCTTCTCCGACCAGCTGAACAAGAAGGTTTGTAACGAGCATATCAATGTGGTGGACGACGGTACGATTCCTTTCAACCGCGGTTCTGTCAACATCGACGACGAAGGTATCGCCGGACAGAAGACCTATATCGTAAAGGAAGGCATCCTGACCAGCTACTTGCACGACCGTATCAGCGCCAAGCATTACGGTATTCCGTCAACGGGCAACGGCCGCCGCGAGTCATTCCGCCAGATGCCGATCCCGCGTATGCGCGCTACCTACATGGAAGCCGGAAACGTGACGGAAGAAGAAATGATCTCGACCGTGAAAAAAGGTATCTATGCCTCCAGCTTTACCAATGGACAGGTACAGATCGGTGCGGGCGATTTCACCTTCTTCGTGAAAGACGGTTACCTGATTGAAAACGGTAAACTGACACAGCCGATCAAGGATATCAATATCATCGGTAACGGTCCTCGTGCATTGGCCGATATCACGATGGTCGGAAACAATTACAAGATGGATAACGGCACTTGGACATGCGGCAAGGACGGACAATCCTGCCCGGTAACCTGCGGGATGCCGTCAGCTTTAGTTAGTAAACTTACAGTAGGAGGAGAAAATTGATATGATTTATGATTTCAGATTTATGATTTATCATCGACACATGAATCTATAATCTGGAATCATAATTCATAAATCATAAATCATAAATTATTAGACATGATAACGAACGAAAATAAAAAGCTGGCTCAATGGGCTATGGAATTTGCCTTGAAAAACGGTTGCCAGGCCTCACGTGTAAGCATCTATAACGGATCGAGCAGTTCTTTCGAAATACGCGACATGAAGATGGACCGTTTGCAGCAGGCATCGGAAAACAGTTTGGTGATCCATCTGTTTGTGGACGGGCGTTTCGGCTCCTTCTCCACAAACCGTCTGGATAAAAAAGAACTGGAAGGTTTCATTCGCAACGGTATCGCTTCCACTCGTTTCCTGGCGGAAGACAAGGCACGCACGTTGCCCGACGCTTCTCTCTATTATAAAGGAGGAGGTGCTGACCTGCAACTGATCGATCCGAAATTCGACTCGATCCAGCCGGACGATAAAGTGGCGCTGGCCATGAACGTCTGCAACGAAATGATGGGGAAAGACGCCCGTATCATCTCGGCCAATTCATCCTACAGCGACGAAAAGGATTTCAAATATATGGTTGCCAGCAATGGTTTCGAAGGGGAAGCATCCGGTTCCTCTTTCAGCTTGGTTGCCAGCGTAAGCATCAAAGGCGAAGGGGATGCCCGCCCGGAATCATACTGGTTCGACTCTTCGCTCTATTATGATACGCTGGTTAAGGAAGGCTTGGGAGCAAAAGCTCTGGAACGTGTCATGCGTAAGCTGGGACAGAAGAAGGTCGCTTCCGGCAAGTATCAGATGGTTGTGGACAATATGAATTCCTCCCGCCTGCTTTCTCCGGTAATCGATGCATTGTACGGTTCTTCCATCCAGCAGAAAAACTCTTTTCTGTTGGATAAAATCGACCAGAAAGTATTGGGTGATAAACTGACGATCATTGACGAACCGCACATGGTGGGTGCATCCGGTGCCCGCTATTTCGATGGCGAAGGCGTAGCGACAAAGCGTATGCCGGTGTTTGAAAACGGTGTTCTGAAAACCTATTATATCGATACTTATTCAGCCAATAAGATGGATATGAAACAAACGATCGCCTCCCCTTCTATCCTGACCATGCAGATGGGAAATAGAGATGCGGATGGTCTGATCGCATCTGTCGATAAAGGCATTCTGGTAACCGGCTTCAACGGCGGCAACAGCAACAGTACGACCGGCGACTTCTCCTACGGTGTGGAAGGTTTTCTAATCGAAAAAGGTTGCCTGACACAGCCCATCTCCGAAATGAATGCAACAGGCAACATGATTTCTTTGTGGAGCAACCTGGCCGAAGTCGGCAACGACCCACGCACGTTCTCCAGCTGGCGTGTTCCTTCGTTATTATTCGACGGAGTGGATTTTAGCGGACTATAGAGAAACGAGACATATCGCAAAAAGGCGGGCTTACCCAAGTCTGCCTTTTTATTTTATCGGATTATTTGTATCCTCCGGTATTAATCATCAATGAGAAACTGGGTGATTTCTTTATCGATATTGCCAAATGGGTCTTTGCAGGAGTTGTTTTAAGTACGTTGTTGGATATAACAAGTGATAAACTGTTAGTTTTAATATTGGGTATTTCAGCTACTGTAGTATTTGTTATTGTAGGTCTTAAATATTATAAAGAAAAAGGAGGTAAATGATGGAAGCCGTATATTTATTCAGTAGTATGATTGTTTTCGGATTAATTATGATTGCGATCCTTTCCTACCGGGAACGGAAATACAAGAAAGAACATCCGGAAGAATGTAAATAATAAGAAAAAGGAGAAAGCGGCAATTGCTTTCTCCTTTTTCTTTTATACCAACAGGTAAATCGATATAAAATGGCAGACACTCCCTCCCAGCACAAAGAAATGCCAAACAGGATGCATATATTTATACTTGTCCAGGAAGAAAAACAAGCTGCCCACCGTATAAAACAGCCCTCCTCCTATCAACCAATACAGAACATCCATCGAACCAGTCTCACGAAAGACATGCAGTAAGGGCTTGAAGGCAATTATGACTACCCAGCCCATTGCCAGATAGCAAACCGTTTTCAGATGGTCTTTCTTCTTCATCTTCCGGAAACTCAACCAGACACCGACCACTGCCGCAATCCATACGATGGCGAATAGCGACCAACCCCAATAGCCTTCCTGCCGAAGGGCTACCAGCGTAAAGGGTGTATAAGTCCCCGCAATATGCAGATAGATCGCACTATGGTCGAACCGGCGTAAAAGCCTTTTCTGCCGTGCATGGGTCGAAGCATGGTAAAATGTAGATGTCACATACGAAAGTGTCATACAAACAGCATAAACAGCAAAACTGCCGACCGCCCAAGGATTGCCGCTTCGGATAGCCGCCATCATCAAAACAACGATAGCGGTTAGTCCCAAAAGCATCCCGGCGCCATGTGTCAGGACATTGGCTACCTCTTCACCGTATGTTTGTCGTTGCCGGGCAATCATCCGCTTATAACTGTTCAGCCTTGAACCCGGCCTCTTTTACTGCTGCAATCACAGTAGCAGGAGCAAGATCAACTTTCACTTCCAACACCTTATTCGGATCGGTCAAATCGATCGACCAGTCATCCGAGGCCATTAACGTATTGAGCTTTGCACCTATTGCCGCTACACATCCACCACACTTTGCATTCGTCTTAAATTTTGTTGTTGCCATAATCATTCTATTTTTAAATTGTTATTTCATGAATTTTAACCGTAAACTATTCAATACTACCGATACAGAGCTAAAAGCCATTGCTGCACTTGCCAACATCGGATTCAACAGCAGTCCGTTTATCGGGAACAAAACGCCCGCAGCCAACGGAATACCGATCACATTATATATAAATGCCCAAAACAAGTTCTGATAAATCAAGCGAACTGTCTGTTTGGACAAACGGATCGCATCGGGAAGCAGCAACAGGTCAGACGTGATAAGCGTGACCATCGCCACATCCATCGCAATATCCGTTCCTTTTCCCATCGCGATACTGACATCCGCCCGGGCAAGTGCTTGCGAGTCGTTAATACCATCGCCGACCATCGCCACTTTCTTTCCTTGTCTTTGCAAAGATACGATATATTCCTCTTTATCGTTCGGCATCACTTCAGCCTTATAATGATCTATGCCCAATGCCGCGCTGACTCGTTCAGCTGTCCGGACACCGTCGCCTGTCAGAAGATGTACTTCTATTCCCTGTTTTTTCAGTTCCTTAACAGCTTCCGCAGAAGTCGGCTTGATACGGTCCGAGATCGCCAAGGCAGCCAACAACCGGGCATCCTGACCATAAAAGACAACACTTTGCCCCTCCTCCTGCCATTGTCCGATTTGCTTACGTGCCTTTTCCGGAATATCGGCCTGGAATAGCTCCAGTAATCCCTGGCTCCCTACCCAGTAGGTGGCCCCTTCGACCTGAATGCGCACGCCCCGCCCTGTCAGGCTTTCGAAATTCTCAGTCTCACAGACCTTTGCACCGGAATCTTCCAACCAACGGATAATAGCGGATGCCAAAGGATGTTCGGACTTCTGCTCTGCCGTGTACAGAATGTCCAAGTAACGGGTATTGTCGTCTGAAATCCAGTAAGAATCCGTAACAACCGGCACACCTTCCGTCAGTGTCCCGGTCTTATCCAAAACAATCGTATCGACCTTGCATAGATTTTCCAGAGCGAAAGCATCCTTAATCAGGATATGCCGTTCGGCCCCTTTTCCCATTCCGACCATCAAGGCTGTCGGCGTAGCCAATCCCAATGCACACGGGCAAGCTATAACCAACACCGAGACGGCAGATAGCAATGCATACGAGAAATAGCTTTCTCCCCCTATCATCAGCCAACAAACAAAGGTGAGAAGCGAAAGCAATACGACAACAGGAACAAATATACCGCTTATTTTATCTACAATCCGCTGAACAGGAGCCTTGCTTCCCTGTGCCGATTGAACCATCTGCACGATCTGAGCCAATACGGTCGTTCCCCCGACACCTGTCGCTTCCATCGTAAAAGCGCCCTTCTGATTGATCGTTCCGGCCAACACCCGGTCACCGGCATTTTTCTCCACCGGAATCGGCTCTCCGCTCAGCATACTTTCGTCTACCGAAGAACTTCCCTGTAAAAGAGTTCCGTCCACCGGAATCTTTTCTCCCGGCCGTACACTGATTATATTACCGACCTGAAGAATCGAGATAGGCACTTCTTCTTCTCTCCCGTCCATTATCAAACGGGCCGTTTTAGGCTGCAACCCCATTAATCCTTTTATCGCCGAAGACGTACTGTTCTTAGCACGCTCCTCCATCAGTTTGCCCAATAACACGAACGCGATGATCACGCCTGAAGCCTCATAATAAACATGTGGTTCCAGCCCTTTTTCCAACCAAAATCCGGGACATAAAGTATTGAAAAGGCTGAACAGAAAAGCGATCGAAGTACTGAGTGCGACCAATGTGTCCATATTGGCTTTTCCCCCCAGGGCATGCCGCACGCCGCTCACATAAAACGAGCGTCCGAAAAAGACCATAATGGCCAATGCCAACACCATCATGATCCAGTCGGCAAACGGCATATGCATAAACACCATCCCCAAAAGTGCTAAAGGGATGGACAGCACCCATGCACCTATCGTATTCCTCCTCAATATCTTATAATGTTTTCTAGCCATCTCCTCCTGCATGGCTACAGGATCTTCAGCATCGACTATCAAATCATATCCGGCAGCCTGTACAGCTGTTTGCATAGCCTTCAAAGTGATGACAGACGGATTATAAGTCACCGTCAACGTACCCGCAGCGAAATTCACGCTTGCCTTCTCCACACCAGGCAATGCCTGTACCGTACTCTCCACACTCGCCGCACAAACGGCACAACTCATTTCAAGAACAGGCAATACCTTTGTTTCTGTTTCTCTCATATCGCGTTCAAATGTCAAATTTGTTTCATTAGTATAACAAAGATACGGTTTATTCGGTTATTTCGTAACTAAATAAATATTCTTTGATTTTAATAGAATTATTTGCAGAAAGGGGCTATTATTTAACATTCGAATATACGACCTTTGCCGATGATCAAATGAATGAACGAATTAAAAATAAGACGTATGATACTTGATTCATTAAACAACACAGAAAAAATCGAATGCCTGCATCCTCTATTCAAACAAGCATTCGACTATTTAAAATCTACGGACTTCTCTAAGGTGGAAGATGGTAAGTATGAACTGGAAGGTTCTCGTTTATATGTAAGCGTCGTCAGTATTTTCGGTAAAGAAAAGAAAGATGCTGCTATCGAAACACACAAAAAATACATCGACATCCAGATGCCCCTGTTGGGTGTGGAGAAAATCGGCTGGAAACCGGGATGTGAGCTACAGGAAGAATCGACTCCTTATAACGAGCAAAAAGACATCGCTTTCTATATTGACCGTCCTACAGCCTACACCAAGATCTACCCGGGACAGTTCGCCATTTATTTCCCTGAAGACGGCCATGCACCCGGCATCGGTCAGGGCAATATCCGTAAGGTGATCGTAAAGGTACAAGTTGAAGAATAAAAATAAGAGAGTGTGTCAAAATCTCCTTGTCCCCGCATCAAGTGCGGGGACGCAAAAGGACAGGCCCTATCAATCAGACTTCTATAGGGCTGGTTTTAATGCGATCCCGCGAGGGGCGCGGGAACAGGATAGTTTCGACACACTCTCTTATTTTTTATACGCGAAACAGACAAAAAAGCACCAACCAAACTTCGACTAAAGGTACAATAAACCGGAAAAACCTCAAGCAAACCGTTATTCTCACAAAAATATTATTCAATATACTTTAATTTTCAAAAGTTTTCTCTACTTTTGCATTGGCATATTCACAAAGACACATATTATTCCAATGAATTTATAGAATCTAACTCTACCCGACTTCCAAGGTGGGTCAGAGTTTTTTGTATTTTATACATTCTTCAATGATAAAGCCAATAGTGGAGAAGTCCAACGAGTTTTAAAGTCAAATAATTGTAGGGTAACGCAAAATTGCCAATAATGAAGTCGATTCTAATTGTTGATGACAAGCCGGAAATAGCAAAGATCATCATGATCTATTTATCCAGCTCCTATCAAGTGGTGTATATGGAAAATCCAGTAAAAGCCATTTCATGGATGAACGAGGGAAATATTCCGGACGGTATAATTTCTGATTTGAATATGCCGGAGATGAGTGGTGAAGAATTCGTATGTTATTTAAAAGGGAACAACCTTTTCAATCACATCCCAATTTTAGTATTATCGAGCGAAGAAAGCAGTTCAACACGAATACGCCTACTGGAAGAAGGAGCTGAAGATTTTATAATAAAACCATTCAATCCCGAAGAGTTAAGAATCAGGATTAAAAGACTTGTAAAATAACTGATATGGAATATATCTTCTTTGGAAATCATTCTTCACTACCTGGCAGGCTGGAGAGAGCCTTAAATCGACGCGTGGTAGAATGTCCGACACTTACACAGTTTTGTCAGGCTATGGTACATGTGGATCCTGTTAACTTTTGCATATTTTTAGAAAAGGACGATGTCAGGGAAGACTTGGAGACAATCCAGAAACTACGAAAGCTCTATTCTACCGCCTATATTATTTTATTTGCGAATTTCCTGGATAAAGAAGAAAAGATCGCATATATAAAAGTAGGGGTCAATTGTGTCATCACAGAAAGCATAACTAAAGAAGAGCTGCTCCGTTTACTCGCTATCGCAGAAGATTTCCTGAGTAAAAAAGCAATCTGTGACAAGAAAGACAAAGAGCCGGACCGATTATACTCTTTCCACCTCCCTCTTTGGAAACGGGCTTTTGATATCGCCGCATCCTTGGGGGCCATACTATGCTTATCTCCCATTTTCGCCATAACGGCTATTGCTATAGAATTGGAAAGCAAAGGTCCTATTGTCTATAAATCCAAACGGGTAGGCAGCAGTTACAAAATATTCGACTTTTATAAATTCAGGTCCATGTATCCTGACGCAGATAAAAGATTGGCTGAATATAAGACGCAAAATCAGTATAACGCAGAGGTAGAGAGGCTTGGCCCCTCTACCTCTGCAGTACTGCAGGTACCATTAGCGAATGATCGATCGGCAGGTTCCCTTCTATATTCCGATAACTTTAGCACAACAGAGCATGATTATTTAAAAAATAAATCGACAGAACGTGCCAATACTTTTTTTAAGATGGAAAACGATCCGCGTGTCACCCGCGTAGGCCGTATTATTCGAAAATACAGCATTGACGAACTTCCGCAATTATTCAATATTCTAAAAGGTGACATGTCTGTCGTAGGAAACCGCCCATTGCCTATCTACGAGGCTGAACAATTAACTTCCGATAATTATATCGAACGGTTCATGGCCCCTTCCGGATTAACCGGCCTTTGGCAGGTTGAGAAGCGAGGGAATGGAGGCAGTCTGTCTCCAGAAGAGCGTAAACAACTGGATATTAAATATGCCCGGACTTTTTCTTTCAGCCTGGATATGAAAATAATCATCCGGACTTTTACAGCCTTTATTCAGGAGGAAAATGTCTAAACCCGACGGAGGAACATCATGAAAACAACACTTATATTATTATTGATATTCAGCTCTATGCATTGCATGGCGCAAAAACGCAAAAGCTATACGGACAATGCGACAATTGTAGAAGTCGGAGCCAAGTCCGACTCCGATTCCATACAGGCTATGTTGGATGATTACGAACGTGTTCAACTACCTCCCCTTTCAGTGTTTCTTCAATCCGTCTATGAACATCCTTCCGTCAAAATATATGAAGCGAAACGGGATGAGGTAAACGCGGAAAGAAAAATCACCCAACGGGAATGGCTTAGTTACCTGAGATTGCATGGTACATACCAATACGGTCGGAATAATCTCTATTCTACTTCTTCCACAGATGGAAATCCCATAATCAGTGACATAGGAAATAACCAGAATTTATATAATGCAGGAGTATCTGTTAGTATCCCGATCGGTGACTTGGTGAGTAGAAAACAAAAAAACAAGGCTAAAAAAGCACAATATCTTCAACTGCAATCCGAATATGAAATGTCGGTAGAAGAACGAAAATTGATGATTTTACAGGCTTACAACAATGTACTCCAGCAATTGGCGACACTAAAAGCGAAATCCGATGCCGCTGCGTTGTACAACGCCCAAATGAAAATATCCGAACAGGATTTTATTAACGGGAAAATAGATATTACCGCCCTTTCTCTTGAAAGAGGACGCCGTTCAAGTGCTGTGATTACCTATCAAGAAGGCCGTGCCGCCTTACATAACGCCGTCACACTATTGGAGATGCTTACGAATGTAAAGATTATCAACAGAAGCAGCCAGGAAAAATAATGAATATCACATTATACATAATACGTTTCCTTTACCGGATTCGATATCAACTGATATTTGGCTCCGTTATTGTCACGGGGTTGGTTATCTATTTTTCTCGCTTTATACCTAAAACATACACCGTAAAAGCAACAATCTACACCGGCATTGTCTCCGACACAGGTTTAAATAGCGATCAGCAACCGGCCAATTGGAAATCTGTAGAGAATATGTTCGATAACCTTGTCAAGTTGACCCAGGAAAAAGGTATACAGAAAAATATTGCAATCAAACTACTCGCTATAAATCTTGTCCACGGCAACCTTGATGAAGACAATGTTTATATACGTGCCAAAAATTACCAAGAGCTAATAAAAATCATACCTGAAGACTTGCTGCAATTAGTAGACAAAGATTCTGAAGAAAGAACAATCGACAATTTCATGAAATACATGAAAAACGATCCTGAAAATTTCTTATATGGCATACTTAACGGCAACGGGCCATTTTATAGCTACAACAAGCTGTCTTCCCTCACCGCAAAAAGACTGGACAACAGCGATCTTATCGAAATTTCCTACCAGACAACAGATCCGGGCATCACACTAAGTACAATCAAACTCATATATGACGAATTGCGAGCCGCCTATGAAGACATACGCTATAAAACCACAAATGACATCGTTGCCTATTATGAAAAAGAACTTAACAGACAGCAAGCAAAACTGTCAAGCCTGGAAGATAATCTAGTCAACTATAATGTCGCAAACAGTGTCATCAACTATCCGGAACAGACCAAAGCTATAGCTAACTCATATTCAGAATTTGAAAACCGTTACGAAGCGACCCGGAGGGCTCACGAAAGTGCGGACAAAGTCATTCAAAAAATGGAACAATATATGAATATCCGAACAAAATTGGTGAAAGCCAATGATGAGTTTATTCAAGCTCTGAATGAAATATCTTCGATCAATGGAAAAATAACCGAGATTGAAACATTCAATTCGGAAGAGATGCAAAATAAAAACACCGATCTTCTAAAATATAAAGAGCAATTAAGAAGCGCCGAACAAAAAATATCCTCCTTGACGACAATGATAAACAGCTATAAAGAAAGTAAGGAAGGGGTTGCAATCGATGGACTTGTAGACGAGTGGTTAAGGCAAACGATCGTGAAGACAAAAGCGAAAGCCGAATTGGATGTTTTGGACCAAAGAAGAAAGGTTTACAACGAACAGTATAAGATTTACTCTCCCATCGGGACACAAATAGATAGGCAACAACGCGAAATCAAAGTGTTGGAACAATCCTATCTGCAAATGTTGCATGCACTGAACATGGCTAAAATGAAACAGAAGGATATACAGCTCACCTCTGCAACGCTAAGGTTGATTTCCGAACCGACATTCCCTATCTTGAGTGATAAAAGTAAACGATCTTTACTGGTTATAGCCGCCTTTTTGGGTAGCATACTTTTTATTATCGGATTTAATCTGCTGATAGAATTACTGGACCGTACCCTACGGGATGCAGACCGTGCCAGACGGCTTACCGGTCTTCCGGTTCTGGCAGCATTCACCGGACACATCAATCTGAAATACCGGGGATTTACAAAGGCCTCGAACAGGGTTGTCGCAGCTTATTGTTGCAATCAATTAAATATATTCTTGCAACTCGGCCGTACCTCAATCATTAATTTGATCAGCTTCGGAGAGCAGGAAGGAAAAAGTTTTATTGCATCCTATTTACAGGAATATTGGGAGGATTTGGGTTTCACTGTCAAAATAATATCTTATGGTAAAGACTACAATTCACAATCGATGGTATATGCTCAAGCCAATAGCATTCATAGTATTTACGAGCCTCCATACGGACAGGAAAGCCCCGATATCCTGATAGTCAAATATCCTCCACTAAGAGATTATCCCATCTCCACTGCTTTGTTGCAGGAAGCACAAGTCAACCTGTTAGTAGCAGATGCCTGCCGGGTATGGACAACCAGTGACACCCAGCTTTTAGGACATTTCAGAAAACAGATCAAGGACAAACCTCTTTATTTGCTATTAAACCGTGCGGAACGAGAATTTGTAGAAGATTTTACCGGCCAGCTTCCTCCCTATTCAGGATTGAAGAATCTGACATTCCGGCTCAATCAATTCGGTCTCACAGCCAATAAATCATAAATATGGAAGGGATAAAAGAAGATACTAAATCTTTCAGCCCCTATCCGCTATTGGTTATAGGGCTTATACTGTTAGCTTATGCATTAATACAACAAATATGGTTGATGGCGGCAGCTGTCGTGATAGTTCCTTTTCTTACTTTTTACATCGTTACCGTGCTTAATAAACCCTACTGGGGATTTATAACCCTATTTACATTGAACTATTTTTTCATCGGGATATTACGTTATGTGAATATCCAAAACAGCAGTGTGATGATGGATGCTTTTATTATATTTCTATTGGTATGTATTTTCCTCTATTCTTTATGCGGAGGGAAAATACCCTGGCAAAGAGCCAACAATAAACTACTGTATATATCCCTTGTATGGATGATCTATGTGTTTTTTGAGTTGTTCAATCCATCCGCAGTCATAGAAGCCTGGGTATATACTCGCAATTCTTTTTACAATTTTACGCTATTGGTGTTATTAACCTCCTTGCTATTAAGCAGAGTGTTGGATATCAAAAGAATATTATTCCTGTTATCCATTTTCACCTTGATAGCGATCGCTAAAGCACTTATACAACGTTATATAGGGTTTGATGCTGGAGAAAATGCCTGGCTAATAAGAAGTGAAAGCTATAAAACACATCTTTTACCAAGTGGAATCCGTTACTTTTCCATTTTTTCGGATGCTGGAAATTTTGGTTCCAATATGGGAATGGCAGCAGTCGTTTTTATGATTTTATCTTTTTATATGTCCAATAAGAAGCTCCGGTATTACTACAGGTTCGTGTCTCTACTTGCTGCTTATGGACTAATAATGTCCGGTACACGCGGCGCCATGATCGTCCCACTTGGAGGATTAGCCATGTTTATCCTGCTTAATAAAAATGTCCGCTATATTGTGGGAGGAGCAATCTGTTTACTTTTTATTTATATTTTTTTCGCTCAAACACATATTTGGGATTCAAACCGGCAGATACATCGTATGCGCACAGCTTTTCATCCGGAAAAAGACGCTTCTTATCTGGTCAGGAAAGCAAATCAGAAACGACTTGCCGAATATATGGTTCATAAACCATTCGGAGAAGGAGTCGGGTTGGCAGGCATAGAAGGAAGACGCTTTTCCCGCCGTTTTACAACCGAGGTACCGACAGACTCACACTATGTCAATATTTGGGTACAGTTTGGGATCGTCGGATTATGCCTGCATATCGTCATTTTATTGTTTATCATTACATACAGTGCCTATCTGATCATGTTCCGCATACGAAACAGGGAGCTGAAAGGCATGTTGATAGCCATGAATTGCGGTCTATGGGGTATCATGCTCAGTGCATACGGCAATAATTTTTTCTGGCAGTACCCGACAGGATATATCGCGTATATATTTCAGACTTTTCTTGTTTTAGGAAAATCGTATGACAATGAATTGGCAGGACAAACAAAATTAGAACCCAATACAAACATATTATAGCATGGATTTTGAATATGAAATAAACAAATGGTGGTTCTCCAATGGGGATAAACTGATAGAATATGCAGATGCAATCGTATTTCTTTTGTTTCTGATAGCAGTATTGTATATTTTCATTTTTTCATTGGCTTCACTGAAAAAGACAAGGAACAAATATCCTCCTGCCCGGAAGAAACATCGCTTTGTCGTTCTATTTCCTGCCTACCAGGAAGATGCAGTCATTATTAATTCTGTTTGTTCATTTTTGGAACAGGATTACCCTTCCTATATGTATGAGATTATCGTGATAACCGACAAAATGCGGGAAAGAACTGTTCAAACACTCAAAGCATTACCATCCATCACAGTATTGGAAGCTGGATATGCCCAAAGTACCAAAACGAATGCGCTCCGTCTCGCCATGGACTACCTGAGTACAAAAACTGAAAAATGTGACATGGTCGTAATCATGGATGCGGACAACATCGTGAACGCATCTTTCCTGAATAAATTGAACGATGCCTATTATTCCGGCTGCCTCGCCATACAAACACATCGAGTTGCCAAAAACAGGAATACCAATACAGCCGTTCTGGATGCGGTCAGCGAAGAGATAAATAATTCCATTTTCCGTTCCGGGCATACCCGCCTGGGCTTTTCCTCCGCATTGATAGGTTCCGGCATGGCTTTCGATTATGATTGGCTTATACAATACATTTATAAAGCGACTCATGTCGGAGTGGATAAACAACTTGAAAGCATGTTGCTTTCACAGAATATCTATATCGAATTTCTGGAAGACGTTTATACTTATGATGAAAAAATCGAAAAGAAAGGACAGTTCTACGAACAACGACGCAGATGGATCGCTACACAATTCACGAATTTGTTTTCCGGCTTATGGAAGCTCCCCAAAGCTTTCTTCTCAGGCAACTGGGATTATTGTGACAAACTTTTGCAATGGATGATGCCTCCGCGAATAATCTTATTTGGTTTTCTGGTGATATTTTCAATTGTAACAACTTGGTACGATTGGTCTTTATCTCTTAAATGGTGGGGAATCACATTCATACTGATCATTTCATTTTTCATGGCGATACCGGATTATCTGGTGGACAATCGTTTCCAGAAAGCCATCATCAGCCTGCCGCTTCTGTTCATTTTAATGTTCCTCAATCTTTTCCGCCTGAGAGGGGCAAACAAAAAATTTATTCATACGGTACACGGTGATCATTCATCCGACAACAATTAATATAAAACCCGACAAAATGAAAATCGCAATAGAAGCACAACGCATTTTTCGCCCGAACAAGCACGGAATGGATTTCGTAGTCCTCGAAACCGTCCGGGAACTGCAGAAGATCGATAAAGAAAATGAATATTTCATTTTTGTAAGTCCGGGAACAGATCACTGCCTGGGAGAAACGGATAATGTACATATCATCGAAGTGAAATGTCCGACCTATCCGCTTTGGGAACAATGGGCATTACCGCGTGCGATAAATAAGTGTAAACCGGATTTACTCCATTGCACAAGCAATACTGCTCCTTTGCGTATTCAGGTTCCTCTGATTCTGACTCTTCACGATATTATTTTTTTGGAGAATAGACAGGGCAGCAGTAAATCCTTATACCAAAATATGGGAAGGTGCTACAGGCGTCTGGTTGTGCCTCGCATTTTGCCTAAATGCCGAAAAATAATCACCGTATCTCATTTCGAATGCAACCGTATACGGGAAACGCTTCATTTGCCGGAAAACAAGATTATGGCTATCTATAATGGTTTTAGTAATCATTTTCAGCCGTTGGACAACATAGAAACAGTCACACAAAAATACATACCGGTAACCGGCTATTTGTTTTTCTTAGGGAATACAGATCCTAAGAAAAATACGCCCCGTACATTGAAAGCATATTATTCGTATCTGCAACAATCCAAAGAGAAGCGCCCTCTATTAATCGCAGACCTGAAACCGGAATTTGTAGATGAGATGCTAAAAGAAACAGGTTTGGAGAATATACGCCCTTACCTGTATCTGCCGGGATATATCCCCAATATCGATTTGCCTTTTATATACAATGGTGCTTTCGCTTTTCTCTATACATCTTTGCGGGAAAGTTTCGGTATCCCCTTGCTGGAAGCAATGGCTTGCGGCATCCCAGTAATAACGTCCGACACCTCATCCATGCCGGAGATCGGAGGAGAAGGCGCTATTCTGACGGACCCGACAAACGAGCGATCGATAGCAGCCCAACTCCTTTTATTGGAACAGGATAAAGAATACTATCAAAAACAATCGGCTTATGGGCTCGGACGTGCCAAATGTTTTTCATGGGAACAGACAGCCCGTGAACTGTTAAAACTATATCAATCAACCGTCAAATCTAAATAACACCACCATGAAGAATCGCGACTTTATCATTACCAGCTTACAACCTTGGGATATCGAAATAGGCAGTACCATCAAAAATACGGCCTTGGAGATCTCGAAAAATAACCGGGTTTTATACATCAATACCCCGATGGATTATTCCACCCGATTACGGGGAAATAAAAATAAAGCCTGGACTCGCAGGATGGATGTGATAAAGAAACAGGCCTCTCCCATCCGTCAAATTAACGAACATATGTGGATTGCAGACTGCCCATTTTGCGTCTTGCCGGTCGGAGGATTACCGACTACTTGCCTATTCGATTGGATAAACAGAATCAATAACCGGAAAATAGCAGACTATATCCGTCAAATAACGGCTCAATTGAACTTCAATAATTATATACATCTGATAGATACGGATATCTATCGCAGCCAATATTTAAAGGAGTACCTAACCCCATCTCTTTCCATCTATTATTGCAGAGACTTCGTCATTGGAGAATCCTATTGGAAAAAGAACGGGGTGAGACTTGAACCGCTATTGGCCGCCAAATCTGATATTGTCCTGGCAAACTCTACACACTTTGCCGAACGTTTCCGGCAATATAACCGTCACACTTTTTCTATTGAAACCGGAGTCAATCTTGCTCTGTATGATGGTCGGAAAAATGGCTGATACCGGAAGATATAAAGCCTATACCCCATCCTATAATTGGCTATGTCGGCACAGTCAACAGTACCCGTCTGGATAGTGATCTGCTTTTACAAATTGCAGAAGAACGACCTGTATACAGCTTTGTTTTTACAGGCCCGGAAGACGAAGTGTTCAGTCAACATCCGATACACCGACTCCCTAATATCTATTTTTTAGGCAAAAAGCCGGTTGAAACTTTACCGGCTTATATCAATAGCTACGATGTCTGCATCAATCCCCAAATGGTCAACGATATTACAAACGGAAATTATCCATTAAAAATAGACGAATACCTGGCTATGGGGAAGCCGATTGTTGCGACCAGTACTCATACCATGCGGGACATTTTTGCGGCACATACATATCTGCCGGCAAATAAAGACGAATATCTTCAAGCCTTAGACAAGGCCCTGAAAGAAATAAATGATCCGATAAAGAAAGAAGAACGTATCTGTTTTGCAGAAACACACAGTTGGGAGCATAGTGTCCAGAAAATTTATAATATTATCGAACAATTCAAAGAAGACATTATGAACTATAGAAGTATCTCCGACCTTAATCAGATCATATTAAAGCGCTTATATATCATTCCCAGGGATATCGATCTGGTTGTCGGCATTCCTCGTAGTGGAATGTTTCCGGCAAACCTCCTGGCTCTTTATCTGAATAGACCTGTGACCGATCTCGGCTCATTTATCAATGGTCATATCTACAAAGCCGGAGAAAGAGGACAGTTCTTTGATTCCCGGCGATACAAAAAAATATTGATCGTCGATGACAGCATTTCGTCCGGGTCGGCTATACAAAAGTGTAAAGAACAAGTCAAACATCTGGAAAATGAGTTTAACATCCGATATTGTGTCGTTTATGCTATTCCCGGTAAAGAAAATATGGTTGATTATGCTTTTGATATCGTTCCTCTTCCTCGTTATTTCCAATGGAATATTCTGAATCACACCGTATTGGAAAAAACCTGTATGGATATAGACGGTGTTTTATGTGTAGATCCCTTACCCGAACAAAATGACGATGGTATATTATATAAAAACTTTATTCTTCATGCGCAGCCTCTATTCATCCCAGGTGCCCCAATTGGCACATTGGTAACTTCCCGTCTGGAAAAATATAGGTCGGAAACAGAAATATGGTTAAAGGCTAACAAGGTTAAATACAACAAATTGGTCATGTTGGATCTACCAAACAAAGAAGCCAGGCAAAAAGCAAACTGTCATGCTTCACATAAAGCAAATGAATATAGACTCAATCCATATAAATTATTTATAGAAAGCTCTTTGCCACAAGCTATCGAAATAAATAAAATTACAGGAAAACCCGTTTTATGCACTGAGAACTTCGAGATGATATTTGACTCACAGTCTGTACTGTACAACATAAAAACGGCCAGTCTTTACCCTTGGTTCGAAAAGGGCTATTAAAACTTAGAGATTTGATTAAAAAATAATCCGATAGAGGTTTCTTATGATAAAACAAAATCCTGCCACATAGAGACTTTACGTGGAATTGCAATCTTACTTGTTGTGCTGGGGCACGTTATCGGCTCTACATCGGAAGGAGGAATGAAAGTTGCCAATGATTCCTTTTTCAGATATCTATACGATCTTTTTGTAAACATTCGAATGCCTCTCTTCACTGTTATCTCAGGGTGGGTATATGCTTTACATCCCGTAAAGGCTGATAATATTTCCATCTTTCTAAGGAAGAAGGTCAGACGTCTACTATTTCCGATGGTATTTGTCGGTTCCTTATATTTCCTGCTCCAATATTTCATTCCTGGAACAAACAACAAAATGGTATTACCCGATATATGGAAAATTTATATATTTCCTTACAGTATCTACTGGTATTTGCCTGCCCTGTTCCTTGTTTTTATCGGCATAGCTATCTGTGACATAAGAAAATATCTGAATACCATATCCAGATGGTATATTCTTATGATTGTAGCCTGCCTATTATGCTATTCTGAATTAACAGGTATAATACCAAGGTCCGTTCCCAATTATTTTGCATTTAAAAATGCGTTCTACTTATCGCCTTTCTTCCTTACCGGTGTAGGTATTGTCAGGTTCAAAGAGAGACTATCAAACCCGGTAATGCTAAAAATATATTTAGCGGGCCTTATTATAGGAATTGTTTTACAACAAATGAATTTCTTTTACCCGCATATTACAACATTTTATACCAAATATCATTTATCAATCATTATTGGTATTCTTTCCTCCTCATTTTTAGTCAACTTAAAACTAAACAATCGCTTTTTTATCTGGTTAGCCCAATATGCATACACAATCTATCTATATCATGGTTTTGGCACATCAGGAGGTCGTATTATCCTTTCAGGGATAGGCATACAAAACGAATTTCTTGTATTTCTGTTTGCTGGATCTATTGCAACCTTCTGTCCTATATTAGTGGAAAAAGTCTGTAAAAAGTGGAAAATTTCAAGTAGGCTGTTTTTAGGGACTGTACCCCACAAATAAATTGAAAAGACTTCCTACTCCCTGATAGGGTAACCGTATCAAAATTCTAATACCCTACATTTTATCACACAATCAAGCCTTTTTTTGCAAAAACAACTTGAGAAGCTGCTTGAGACCCGGATATCGGAGCACCGAGACCCGTATGTTGAAGGGCAGGAGATCCGGGTCTCGGAAAGCTGTGACAGGGATGTCGGACAACTTTTCCGCCTTGTTTGGCAGGATTTTATACGCTGTTTCTTTTCTTAATCCGGGGAAAATACGTCGTTTTTAATAAAAATCCGCTTCTATCTGTCTATATGTTTTTTGCTCATAATTCACATAAACAACATATTATCAATCAAATAAAGAAATATATAAGATGATAGTATGATAGAGGCATGATAGTTGAGAATAAAGACTATCATAACTCAATAAATTGATAATCAATAGTAACTAAGTAATAATGATAGTATGATAGTTGTTTTGTAAATATTCATACAAGATACAAAATACGATATTTAGTTGCGATTTTAGTGCAGTTGTCCTAACTCCCTGACAAAAAGTGAGCGAAACCGTATCAAAGCATAAGTGATTCCATAAATTAACTGCTGGAATCCCCTTGTCCGATTGAAGTAGGGAGTGAGTTTGAGAAGAGGTGAATCGGCATCTCCCAAATAGATGTAATCGGCATAGATTCTATCAGGCAATAACAAATGAAGTATTTGCTCCCGCTCCTCTTCATAAAGTTTCTGGTTCACACTACTGATCCCAGTCTGGTCGTACCGGGCAACTATTACATCTAGATGTGCATAGCTACATTGACGGAAAATCAGACACTCTATAAAAAATTTCCAATCTGAGGCAATCCGATAAGTTTCGTCATACAAATGATCATTAAACAGTGTCCACCTCAAAAAAGAAGCTTGATGATTCGGATGCGTCTTGTACAAAGTCAACATTGTGATAGGAGTCGGATAGGCAACTCCTTTCGGGTGACGGTCACTGGCATACTTTCCAAACAAAATATCTTCGGTAGGATCAGAAGCGAATATATTTTCCAGGACCGTCGGATCTTCAAAAAGGTCACCCGAATTCATGAAATTATAATAAAGACCTGTAGCTTGACGAATACCTTTATTCATTGCATGATAAATACCTCCGTCGGGTTCCGACACCCAATACGTAATCCGATCAGCAAAGTTTTCGATTATCTCCCGGCTTCCGTCAGTTGATCCGCCATCTATTACAATTGATTCATAATCAGTGAAAGTTTGAGCAAAAAGACTTTCAAGCGTTCTTTTCAAGCCATCCGCATTATTGTAGTTAACTGTGATAACTGATACTTTTTTCATTATCTGCAAAATTTATTTTTTAATAATTGTACAAGCTGGAAAAACCGGCCTAAAAAATCTTTCATTCCTGTAGCACCAAACAGTAATAAGAAGAAATAACAGAAAGTAAAAGGGAGCACCGTCAAACAAGCATACCCGATCAGATTGCCAAAATTTCTTTCTGGCTTGAAAGGAACCCATCGGCTTAGCAAGGTAAAGAGAAAAAACCAACAGCAAACAAAAATAATAACGGATTGTCTGCTTCCAATAAACTTTAACCGGAAGCTTAAAACCGGTAGAAAACAAATAATAAGGTTTCCAAAAAACAATGATTGGCAAGATACTGGCTATTTTACCCAATAATACTCCTGCTATACCCAAATAATAAGCAGCAGTGATAGTGACCGCAAGATTCACAACACCTTCCACCCAAGCAGTCCAGACATCGGCATATAGGCCATGAGCATGATTAAAAATATCTACCACTCCCCGTGTTTGCATAACAAAGACAGTGATCATTAAAAGGATTAGTACACTCTGGCCAAGTAAATATTTCGATCCCAACCAGAGAGTGATGAAAGGCGGCAACAGATGAAAAAGACCAAAAACGACTACACCTGCTATAAAATAGCGAATAGCTATAAGTTCCCAAAAAACCTTCATAATCTTTTGCTGATCTCCTTCGGCAATCAATTGTCCTACACCCGCACTGACGTTGTCGAGAGCGGTGGAGATGATTTGATTTATTTTTGTGATAATGAGGGTATAATTTCCGTAATATGCAACCATTTTCAGCGAAACAAAAGCGAAGATCATGATTTCGTCACTTCTATTCAGTAAGAAATCTTTGATTTTATGTATAAATATCTGCCTGGTATATACGAATAATCGGGGATTTTTCTCCAGTAGTCGTTTACCATCAGAAAGATTACTTTTTAACCACGGATATTCCTTATCGATTTTCCAGTTCAAGATCAAACAACTGATTATACTAAACAAGAACTCTATACTGATCCAGATAAAAAGGTTTTTGAAATACCAAGCCAATAAGATTTGTACCAGTGTTTTAATAATACTGGCCGTTTGAAAATAGGCAGTGACAATATAGTTCTTTTGATCGGCAGTCAACAATACCTGGCGATAGTTGATGAAGTAACCGATCAGTGAAGAACCGAGATAGCAATAAAACACAAAGTAAATAATACCGAATTCCATCGGTGTCTGTTTGAAGATCAAAGGGAAAAACAGACTGACCACAATTCCCCCTGCCCCAATCATACAGCCTATTTTGCGGTAGACATATCCAAATATAGAAATAAGTTCCGAAATCCGGCCACGATCGGCAACTTGCAACGGTTTGTAAAGAAAGAAACTAATAGCAGATCCTATTCCGAATTCCGCCAAATTGAGAAAACCAAGAATATTAGTTAACGTTCCGGTCAGACCAATAAATTCCACCCCTAGATTATCCAAAAATATTTTTCTGGACACAAAGGATAAAGCCAGTGTGACCAAATAAAAAATCAGACCGATCTGGGCGTTCAATAAACTTTTGTAAGAACGGGACTCATTCATCATTTTGCTTTATGGAATTGGACAGCTTATCATAGAACTACTTTTAGGACCCATAAAAACGGATCGTATACCTAATAAAAAGACTGTTGTCATCAGTAAATCATATAAATAGAACATACGATGTAATAACAGGTATCTTCCAAACAGGTCTATTTTATATACCGGATGATAATAGAAACGTATCATTTCCAGACGTGTATCTACCAGTTTTCTCAAATGCATAAGTCTTTCTTTTCTTAAAACAGTATTTCCCGGCTGATAATCGGTCTTCAAGGTACGGCGAAAACAAACCATCAACGAACGATAGACAGATTCCATATCCTCAGACGATAGACCATATTTATGTTTTATCTGTTCTGCCAATGATATATACTGCAAGAAACAAACGTATTCCGATTCAAAAGAATTCACACGAACAGACAGCGATGTGCAATACCTAACATAAATATAATGGGTACTTTTTCCATATACGATATAATCACAATACAACAAATACTCCAACATAAAAAGTAAATCTTCGCAACATGCTACTTCTGTATTAAAAGCAATATTATGCTTGTCAATTAAATCTTTTCGGTACAATTTAGAGCATATATACCCTAACCTGCATATATCATCCTGAATAAAAGCATCAGCAAATTGTTTTTCCTTCAAAATTTTATCCTGCAATTTGATTTCCGAAATTACCCTGCCATCAGGAAGACATTCGACAAAACCATGTACGATTAGCCCGGACTTACTATCATCAGATAATAATGACTCATATAAATCTTTTAAATAATCAGTTTTTACCCAATCATCCGAATCGACAAAACAGACATACTCCCCTGTGGCTTCAACTAATCCTTTATTCCGGGCAGCACTGACACCGGCATTTTGCTGATGAAAAACACGAATTCGTTCGTCTCTATCGGCCCAATCTTCACAAATACTACTTGAAGCATCAGGACTTCCGTCATCTATCAATAATAATTCAAAATCCGGTAAAGATTGTTCTAAAATGCTACTTATACATTTAGACAAAGTCTTTTCCGCTTTATATATAGGTACGATAACTGAAATCTTACACCTTCGTATCCTGTCTATTGCCGACCGCTCCATTGTCTTAGTTTTATCGATGCTATTAATAACTTATACGACATATACACAAATGCTTTAAAATATTCAAAGCCCAGTTTTTCAGGAAGGAGCTTATGAACATTACGCAAGCAAAGTTTGATACCAGGATTAAAAACGAGTAATGCTTTTATTGGCGAAATATACGTTTGCGTACGGAAGGAAACATATGCCGCATATTGAAACTCCTTATCTTTCGAAAAATAGAGGATTCTGTCAAAATATTTGGCTTTTAAAGTTTCAAACAATACATAAACATCAGAGACCTCTTTCAAATTCGGATGCAAATCTATGTAATCATATAAGCATCCAATTATTTTCACCCTGCATTCCAAAGCATACATTGACGGTTTACCCATAATGGAATCAGATTGAATCGTATAATAATAAGTCGTCTGATCCACACAACAAGCCTTCTGAGCTTTACAAGCCAACATAAAAGACCATAAGTCATCCTCATGTATAATCCCTTCCTGAAAAAAAAGACTACTATCATCTACAAATGATTTTCTTATCAACTTATTCCAAGCCATAACATACCATTTATCTTTAGAATAAGCCGATAATATTTCCTTGTTATTAACTAACAGACAGGTATCCAATAATAAAGGAGGAGTCCAACGGGGCGAGCCTGTTATTTCATAATTACCGATTACAAAATCGACATCATATTGGATCGCCGCATCCGCCAATAACTCGATACCATTGGCCGGCAAATAGTCGTCACTGTCCAAAAAATAAAGATAATTACCTGTAGCCTGCCGGATGCCTGTATTGCGGGCAGCCGAAAGGCCTCTGTTTTTCTCATGTTTCAGAATGGTGACAATATCACTTCGGGAGGAAGTTTCCAATATACCCCGGACAATATCCATCGAATCATCAGGAGTACAGTCATCGACCAAGATGATCTCAAGATCTTTCCAAGTCTGGCCGAGAACAGATTTTAAACAACGCTCGATATATTTGGAAACATTATAAACAGGTATGATTATAGAAACTTTCATCTTCATAAACTCATAATAAAATCAGAAAAATTGATTACCCTGTTTGACAAACTTCTCCCACCAGACAGATAGAGCCAGCAAATTAAAATATTGTATAGCTCTATTCTGCTTATACCAGAACCAATTACCAGCTTCATGCGATTCCCTGTCGTATGAAACGACAAACTTCTCCACATAGTCTCTATTCAGGAAATCGGAAACAAGAGATGAACTAAGGACGTAGTCAGCAATCCGCGCACGCTGTTTGTCATCCTTGAAAAAGACGGGCATAGGAGCAAATCCTCCCTGCTTTTTCTTTACGGTGATTGCCTCCGGAAGCATAGACTTATAATGATATTTCAATAGATATTTAGCCGTAACATCTCCTTTGGCTATTCGAAAAACACTGTCTCCTTTGCATTTATAACGAACCGGTAATCGCACCAGGAACATATATAAATCCAGATCCATGTAAGGAAAGACCAGATGGTTGCCGAACATATCAGCAATTTTAGAAGCCTTAAACAAGATGACCTGATTAATAATCTTTTCTACATCAGTCTTATAGTTATGCTGGGTATATAAATACTCAAAACTACGCATATCAGGAAGCGGATGTGGAGAAGAATAAAGAAAAGAATGGTCTCTGAGCAGTTTTTCTAACCGAAACGTAGGAAAGCCAAATAAATCTCCCTCCAAAATATGCAATATCTTATCCAGGTGGAAACGGATCCGGTAAGGACTTGCATCTGTATCAAAAGCAGGCCGATCCAGAACCTTATATAAAAAATTCACGATCGGCTTCATCCCATAGCGGGATATCAGATAATGCAAGGCGACCTCGCGCCCGGAAGTCCCGAAATATTGATCATTGCCATCTCCTCCCAATATTACATCCGGTTTCTCCTTCCCTATCAGGCGCATAACAGCATAATTTACCATTAATCCACCTTCCACAAAAGGATCCCCTAACTGCTCGACCAAAGCTGGAAGCGCCTTTATCTCGCTCCCGTCCATCTCATATTCGGTATGAATCGTCCGGAACGTTTCGGACATACACCGGGCCAAAGGTAATTCCGTCCAATTGTCCCCTTTGAACCCGATTGAATAAGAACGGATATCGCCATTGTAAAAGGAACGTAATGCTGCCAGATTACATCCGGAATCATATCCACCACTCAAAAGAATGCCAACATTCGAACTTTCACCGATACGCTTTCTTATAGCTCCGATATGCAAAGCGGCGTATTCTTCGGCATAAGCCTCCAATGTTTTTTCCTCGGATGAAACCGGAATTATGGCATCGGTAGGAAACAAGGGACCGGACTCCATATGTCCATCCTTGTATGTCAAGACTTCTCCAGCACCTAATTTCCGAACGCTTGAAAAGGCAGAACAAGGGGTAGCGATATAACCGATCGATAAGAAAGAACTCAATGCCTGGTAATCTGGTGTCGCCTCGAATCCCTTCGTCAATGTCAAAAAGAGAAAGAGAAGAAGCAAAATACTTATCCGTATAATATACCTGGTCAGCCAGACCGTGTCGATCACGAACGATCAATACCGAATCAGGAGTTTTCATAACACAGGTAAAAGCTCCATCCAAAGAGGAAAGCCCCTGGATTCCCTTTAGGTCATATAAGGTGAAAAATGTTTCCGCATCGTCTATCGAGCCATATCCTAACTCCTTCTTATTATATAGCTCACCGAAAAACCAGATATGCACATTCTTCCGCAGATAGCACTGACAATCCACCTTATAAGCCATCCCCTCTTCCAGCTCAGCCTGTTGCCCTTCCGGGAGTTCACTTCCTCTATTCCAACATCCGACAAACATATCGATCTTTTTATTATTCTACCCCATGCTCCGTATGAATAAACTTCTCATTAGCTCCCTTTAAACGGAAAAGGTTCAGGAACATACTGAAAAACGTCTCCGGCAATTCTATCACGGCAACGAATAGCCTCCTGGTATATAAACTCTTTGGAACAGCCAATAGCAAAGAGACTATCAATATACAGAACAGCGCCCACCATTTCAGGGAAACTTGCCAGGAAATGAAAGAAATGACCAGAGCAATAATAAAAGCACCTCCCAACAGGAGCAAACGGGGAATACTCATCTGCTGGAACAGTTTATCGCAAAAATCCCAATTCTTATTCAACAAGGCAACCGGCACATCACCAACAAACTCCCTCAGGTAATGAATCTGTGCCGACAGCCACCTCCTACGTTGTCGGGCAAAATCCCGGCAGTTCTGAACCTTCTCATCCAAGACATAAGTATCCGGCAAATAATCAATACGTTTACCAGCTTTAAATAAAGTAAGTTCCAAAGCCCGGTCGAAACCGCCAATCGCGTGTATATCGGATAGCATCTTTTTGATTAGTTCGAAATCAAAGACCATACCTGAACCGATCAAAGCGGCCGACAGGCCCATATTCACATGCCCTTGCCGGAAAATACTGTTATTGATCTCTTCACTTACAGCATCGAGGTAAGCGAGACTCGTATTCTTATTCTTGGCTGTCCGGTGTGTCTGGTAGCCGACGATGTTTCCGTTGAAAGGAGCAGCATTGACTTGATTGAGATAGTCAGGGCCTATGGTGTTATCCGCATCCAAGATCAAAGCCAAATCATAGCCCGACAGATGGCTCATGGCCAGATTCAGCGCCTTTGCTTTCGTACTGTTCTCGAAGCGGACGACCTCCAAAATAAGAGGTAAAGCCGACAGCCTCCCGTTCGTTACCGCTTCCATCCGGTCGGAGATAACCACCACATCATACCGGTCATGCGGATAATTCTGCCGCAGGCAAGATTCCACACACTCCATGATCACCCGGTCTTCTTTATAGGCCGGCACCAATATGGCGACACGACGAAAAGAAACGGCCTCCTTCTCTCTCTTCTCCCGTTTTCCGAACACAGAAGCGATGCTGAAAACGAGCAAATACAATATATTGACGGAGAAACATACAAACAAGATGATCTCCAGTAGCCTTATTAGTAACATATGCCAGCCTTTACAAACCTTGGAAATAACTGATTGTCTTTCTAAGCCCTTCATCCAGAGAGATAGAAGGCGTCCACCCGTGGAGCATCTTCCTGGCAAGCGTAATGTCCGGCTTCCGTTGCTTAGGATCATCGGATGGCAAAGGACGGAAAACGATCTCCGAGCGGGAGCCTGTGAGGCGGATGATATGCTCTGCCAGTTCAAGCATCGTAAACTCGTCGGGGTTGCCCAGGTTGACCGGCCCCGTAAAAGAGTCTCCGGTCGACATCATGCGGACCATTCCCTCTACCAAATCATCCACATACTGGAAACTACGGGTCTGATGCCCACTGCCGTAGACTGTTATACTCTCGTTGTTAAGAGCCTGAATAATGAAGTTGGAAACGACACGACCGTCATTGACCGTCATATATGGACCATAAGTATTAAAGATACGGATAATTTTAACCTTCAGTTTGTTTTGCCGGTAATAATCCATGAAAAGCGTTTCCGATGCCCGTTTCCCTTCGTCGTAACAGCTACGGAGGCCTATTGTATTCACATTTCCCCAATACGATTCCGGCTGTGGATGAACGAAAGGGTCGCCATATACCTCGCTCGTCGAAGCCTGTAAAATACGGGCATCATGCTCTTGAGCCAAGTCCAACATATTGATAGCTCCCAAAATAGAAGTCTTAATTGTTTTAATCGGATCATACTGGTAATGGATCGGCGAAGCCGGGCATGCCAAGTTATAGATTTCATCAATCATTGAAGTCGTTTTATAGGGAATGGTCACATCGTGTTCGACCAATTGAAATCCGGGGTACTTAAGCAGATCGTGCACAAAGAGCTCGGAGCCGGTAAAATAATTATCCAGGCAGATCACCCTGTTTCCTTCCTTCACTAATCGTTTGCATAAATGCGACCCTATAAATCCGGCTCCTCCGGTCACCAATATAGATTTCATGTATTTTACCCCTTAGATTTGTTTATTTTTTAATCGTCAACAAATGTAATGATTTGTTTTCAGTAAAATCCAAAATATATTGATTATTACATACTATTAAAAACATTATTCTTCTATTCATGAGGGATGGAAGAAAAATTAAGTACATTTGCAACACTCGGAATAATATAATTTATACAAAAAACTGCATGGAACAAATATACTCCCTCTTCGTCTTCTTATTTTGGTTCGGACTATTCATCGTCTTTTATACTTATATCGGTTATGGAATCCTGTTATACCTTCTGGTGCGTATCAAAGAAACAATTAAGAAGGAGAATATCCGGGCCCTCCCAGTCCCCCTGCCCGACGTGACGCTCTTCATCGCTGCTTATAATGAAGAAGACATTATCCCGAAAAAGATGGCAAACTGCCGGAGTCTCTCCTATCCAGCCGACAAACTACATATCGTATGGGTGACCGACGGATCAAACGACCGCACAAACGAACGGCTGGCAGCCTATGAAGATGCCACCGTCCTCTTCAATCCCGAACGGAAAGGCAAAACAGCCGCCTTGAACCGGGGAATGCAATATGTCTCGACACCCTATGTCGTTTTTACGGATGCCAACACAATGCTGAATACAGATGCCATAAAAGAGATCGTCCATAGTTTTTCAAATCCCGAAGTCGGATGTGTGGCAGGAGAAAAGAGAGTCGATACTCAATCAGCCCAAGGGGCGACCGCCGGAGAAGGCATCTATTGGAGATATGAATCGGCTTTGAAAGATTTGGACGATCGGCTTTATTCAGCTGTCGGTGCGGCAGGGGAACTTTTCGCCATACAAACCTGTCTATTCGAACAAATGCCGGCAGATACCTTGTTAGACGACTTCATCCTTTCCCTCCGCATTGCCGCCAAAGGTTATAAGATAGCCTATTGCAAGAAAGCCTATGCTACAGAGACTGCTTCCCTGAACATGAAAGAAGAAGAGAAACGGAAAATACGAATAGCAGCCGGCGGCCTGCAATCGGTCTGGCGTCTTAAAGGCCTGTTCAATATTTTCCGCTACGGCACACTTAGTTTCCAGTATGTCAGCCACCGTGTATTGCGTTGGACGCTTACCCCATTAATGCTTTTCCTACTATTGCCGGCAAATTTTGTCCTCGCTCTGTCAGGAAGTCCTTTCTACATAGGGATATTCGTCCTGCAACTGCTGTTTTACACTGCCGCCTATGCTGGTTACAAAATGGAACAGCGGAACCTACGTAATAAACTGCTATTTATCCCCTACTATTTTATTTTTATGAATATAAATGTTATTCGGGGATTCTTCTACCTGCACAAAAACAAGGGAAATGGAGCTTGGAGCAAGGCTAAAAGGGGACCGTCCACCCTATAATAAAAACATCCCAGATGAACGCAGATTTAGGGATCTCGTTCATCTGGGTGTTCCATGTCATCTACAGTCAGCAGTAAATGCCGACTGTTTCAGATCACTATGACTTATGCATGCATGACCAGCAACGGTGTGTCCGTATGGAACAACATCTTACGGGCGATAGAAGGGTTGAACATGCGTGCCAGGATATTCCGTCGATAGGTACTGAGTGCTATCACGTCGATATGTTCATCCCGCACAAACTTTTCGATTGCCAATAACAGATCGCCATCGGCCAGCACCGTGTGGGTGATATGGGCCTCCGGGTATTGCTTCTTGAAATACTCGTTGACTCCTGTCAAGCGTATTTCATTCCATTCGTTCTTACTTGTCGAAATATTAAACAAGTGGATATGGGCATTGTACGGTTTGATGATTTCCATAAACCCATCGAACGCCACCAAGTCACGCTGATTGAAGGAAGTGGCAAACGCTATATTTTTAGCTTCGCTCAAATCTTCAAAAGGCACATTTTCAGGAATAGCCAGGACAGGAACCTTATTCACCTCGATCACTTCACCCGTGACGCTACCGATCAGATCCAGATCTTTCTGGCTCTTTCCGCGAGTTCCCATCACGATTAATGACGGATGGTATTCCTTGCTGTAGGCGATGATCTCTTCTTCCGGCAAACCTTCACGGAGAACATAATTGTATTTCACTTCAGGAAGTTCACCAGAGTGCATCTTGCGATTGATCAACGTACAGATGTTTTCCATATCGATCTGGACACGCTTCAGGACATTCTGTGCCGTCTCTTCCTCGTTCACCTGGTAAGCCAACGTGTCGCCCATCGGAATAGCAGACGGGAAATAAGGACTGAAATAAGCGTGCATGATCATCACTTCGGCTCCGACTTTATGGGCATAGTTGATTCCCAATTCACACGCTTTGACAGAATAGTCGGAAAAGTCTATCGGTATCAATATCTTCTTCTCCTGTGGACCGGCTTTTTCCTCTTGTTCGGCATCCTCGTTAAGCCATTTACTGTCTTCGATGATACGCAAGGCATGAGGCAGATCGCTTTCTTTAATTCGCACACGTACACCAGCCGAAACTACCGGTTGGATTTGGTTTACATTGTGTATGTAGACTTCAATCCCCTCTGTTTCAAGCATCGTTTTTGAGAATCTGGGCTTTCTCGAACGTGTGAATCGCTAACGTTACTAATTTATCTTCCATACTCGTGTGTTTTTATAGATTAAACAATCGGAAATCACTAAATGTTGAGTAAACAAAAAATCCCACAGCGTCTTTTTAGATTCAGCTATGGGATTTCTTTGTAAAATGAATTTCTTTACGCTTGCTGTGCTTCCGATACTTCTTCGTTTTCAGCGAGTATCTGCAAAGCACGTTCGAATATTGTGGTATCGTCCAATACTACTAAACCTCCGTCAGGTCCCGGTTCAATATGTATTCCACAACTTTTGCCATCTTTAAAATTATGCCCACCGAAATAGTTGCGAACTGTTTCAACAGAGATTCCCAGCTCATCAGCAATACGGTGAGTGCTTCCGTCAGGCAGACTGTCTTTCAGTCTGCGAAGTTCATTAAATGTAATAGTTTTTGTCATGGCTTCCTTATTTTGAAGGTTAATTACTTTGTTTTATTTCGTGCCACTAACTTAGTCATTATAAATTACAGCGACAAAATTATTCCGTGTAAATAAATATGCTTTACGACATGTATCATTTTTGCAGGCAAGCCGCAAGCGGTACATTAAAAATGATAATAATAAGGATCGTCACATATATTGCATAGACAATGAGACGGATACGTTTCTTCGAATACAGCGGTTCCCGGTTATTCACCTCCACAGGAAGTAACTTCGAACGGCTGAAAGAATAGAGCTTGTAGACCAGATAACCGAAGAACACACCCGAAACGGCACCCGGCACGATATCCGAAATGAAATGGACTCCGAGATAAACCCGCGTATAAGCGGTAAGAACCGCCCAGAAAAAAATCGTCCAGCCAAACAGTTTATCCCGCATGATCAATGCCATAAGAGTCGCAAAACCGAAAGCGTTCGCAGCATGGCTGGAGATAAACCCGTAAAGTCCCCCCCGGTATCCGAAAACAATTTTCACCTGGTCCATAAAATCAGGATGGTGAGTCGGACGGAAACGGGTAAAAATAGGCTTACAGACATGAGAGGCAAACTGGTCGCACAGCGTAACGACCAATACGATCGCCAACAGAACCAATAACGACTCGCGCCAGTTCTTTTTATAGATCAGAACCAGCAGAATCAAAAAGGCTAACGGCAGCCAAACTGCCTTTCCTGTGAAAATCCACATAAAACGATCCAGAAAAGCAGAGTCGCTGCCGTTAAGCGCAAAGAACGCATCGCGTTCGTAAATTAGTATTTTTTCAATCATATAACTTCAATGTCTTTGCTCGGCATCCATCCTACATTTCCATCTTCCATTTCTATTTCATTCCAGTCTCCCAACTTGCTTTTGATAGAAACCTTTGTTCCTTCATGCAGAATAAACAAGTCGGTTCCACTTGCATCGGGAGAACTTTTCACTGTCACGGTCGGAGCAAACACGATCGCACTCTTCCGGTTTACCAGCTCGTCCTTCTGGTTCCCGGCAAAGATATTGGCAAAGATGACCAACACCAAGAATACCAGTCCCAAATAGAACCCGATTTTTTTCAAATGAATCCATTTGGAGAAGAAAAACAGGATCAGGCAGCCGATAAAAAGGATAAAACAAACGATACCGGTCTGCGCCCACGAATCGGCAGCCCCCATATTTTGAACCTTGTCGAACCAACGGTGGAGGAAGAAATCGCCCACCGGTTCGATCTTGTCGACAGACTTCTGACGTGCCAACTGCAAGTTGAAACGGATATCCCCATCCCCCGGATCCAGTAGCAAAGCCCGCTCATAGTTCAAGATGGCCGGAGCAATCTTGTTCTCCTTATAATAAGCGTTCCCTAAATTATAGTAAATTTCGGCCGATTCACCATGAGTCTTCAGAAGCCCTTCGTAGAGTTCGATAGCCTTGCCATAATCTTCTTTCGTATAGGCAACTTCCGCTTCTTTGATCGCTGCCTCTTGAGCAAACGCTCCTATGGCAACAAATTGAACCAGGAGAAAGAATACGATCTTTTTCATATTTATATTCATCTTCATCGCGTTACTTTTTAATTGTATTTTCCATTTTGCCAATGGCATCCACTGTCAGTTCATATAACTTATCCATCGCATCCGAAGCCTGTGCCGGAGCATAGCGGGCAAACTCGCAAGTGTTCAGGATATCCATAAATTCTTTGATCAAAGCGTCGTCCACACCATATTTCGCCAGTTCCGTTTCGACATTATCCTTTGTCAGGTTGGCCTGCGGGATACTTAACTTGTCGCTCAGGTAGCCCCACAAGGCACGAAGCACTTCGTCATAGAATTCTTCTTTCTTGTTTTCCTTCATCAGCTTGCCGGCATTTTTCAAACGTCTTACCGCCATCTTATTAGCTTTCTTTGTTCGAACCAATGCCAAGTTGGAATTCTCTTTCACCTGCTTACGGTAGATGAAGAAGAAGACAACGAATAGGATTGCCGGGATCAGATAGCACATATAGTACATGAATGAACCGAAGAACAGTTCATTATTCGGAACGAAATGAATGTCATTCACCTTCAGGTAACGGATATCCTTACCCAGGTATTTAACACTTTCCTTATTGCTGAAGTTAGAAACGACAGGAGATGTTCCCTCCCCCCTTACCCTGCTCTACATGCAGTTTGTACGGCTCGGATGTAATCGTCTTATAAGAACCTGTCTTGGTATCGAAATAAGAGAATGCGACAGCCGGAATTTCGAAATCACCTGCGTAACGCGGGATCGCCATATATTCGATCGTCTTCGTACCGGAAGATCCGGCCGTAGTAGTCTTGATGTCCACTTCCACCTTCGGATCGTACACGTCGAAATCGTTCGGGAAAGCCACTTCCGGATTCTTTATCAGTTTAATGTTTCCATTACCGGAAATCTTCACCTTCACAGTAACAGCATCGTCTGTCTTTACATTATTGGAACTGATGCTGGATGTCATTGTAAAATTACCTACCGCACCGGAGAATGAAGCCGGCTTACCCGACGGCAACGGTTTAACATCGATTGTTACAGGAGGAGTAGTCAGTTCTTTCTTTACATCTATATAAGACGAAGAACCGAAGAAATCGTCGAATACGCTGGTTCTCTGTCTGGCCGGTCCAGGCACACGCAAAACAATATCCAATTTCCCGGAAGGAATCGTAATCTTCCCTGAACGTTGAGGATACAACACCGTTTGTTTTATAATAGCAGTCCCGTAATTCTTTCCCTTATAGTTTTCCATTACCAGCTGCTTATTTTGCGGCAGCTCTACCTCTTGGGCAAGAAAACCCGTAAATTCGGGGAACTTAGGCTGATCAATCCCTCCGATATCTTTTCTTACATACAATTTAAACGTAACCAAAATGCCTTCCTGTTCATACACATTCCGTTTAGAAACATCGATTGTCAGAAAAGCATCGTCCTTACTGATTCCAGTACCGGTCGAACCACCTTTGGTTGCCTCTTCCGCCTTATCGGGAGGAAGCACTTTTATCACTAATGCGTTAGACGTGTAATTAGCGCCTTTGACCTTGATTGTTGCCGGTGCGATATTGAAAGTACCCTCTTTCTTCGGTTGGAGGATATAGGTAAACGTCAATGATGTTTCGGTTGTCATTTTACCGTTAATAATCTGGGTACTCATATTTGTGGAAGTAGACGGACCTATCAATACCTCGAAGTCCGGTATTTCCGGTACACGTATATCTTTACCTTCCGCATTCACCGTGTACGACAATCTGAAAGTTTCTCCCATAACAACAGCTTCCGGAGCAGAAGCCTTGAACGTTACATCTGCCGCTCTGGCTACCACTCCGAAAGTTGCAAAGAGAACAAATAAGAAAACTAATTTCCTCATTCCTCAATCCTTATTTTTTAATTTTAATTCTTAATTCTTAATTTGTCAACTACCACTCTTTATCCGTGCGACGGCGCTGTTGCTGTTGAGCCTGCGCTTTCTTCACCTTTTCCTGAGTGTCTTTTTCATCCTGCAGGAAGGCATCCAACATCTGCTGAGCGTTATCTTTGCTCATCTGTTCTTGCTGTTGCGGTTGTTGCTCCTGTGTCTTATCCTGCTTCTTATCATCCTGCTGTTGTTGCTGATCCTGATTCTGCTGCTGTTGATCCTGTTTATCCTGATCTTCCTTCTTATCCTCGTTCTGATCCTGATTTTGATCTTCATTCTGCTGATTCTGTTGATCCTGCAACAATTTTTGTGCCAAAGCCAAATTATAACGTGTCTCATCATCTTTCGGGTTCAGGCGCAAAGATTGTTTGTAAGCTTCGACACTTTTGGCATACTCTTTGCTCTGCATGCCAATATTTCCGACATTATGATAAATTTCCGCCAAGCGAGCTTTGCCTTCGGGCGTTTCAATCATCTTCTCCCCCTGTCCGGCTATCAGTTGGTACTGCTCGGCAGCTTCAGGAAATTTCTTCTGTTTATACAGGGCATTCCCCAGGTTATAAGTCCCCTCGGATGAACGCGGGTTCACCTCCAAGCTTTTCCGGTAGGCGATTTCTGCCTCGGTAAACTTTTCCGTCTCATAAAGTTTATTCCCCTCCCGCACATTCTTACGCTCCGCTTTCTGGGCCAACACGGCTCCAGAACAGAACATAAATGCCGCCATCCATATAATCGATTTTCGCATACGTTTCATCTTATCCATAGCATTAAGAGAATAATTTTACTTTTCTGAATATACGGTTCTTGCGATCCAGCGTCATAAAATCCACCAAAAGCAGAATCAATGCGATCCAGGCAAACGTCTGGAAACGTTCGTCATATTCCGAATAGACTTTGCTGTCCAGTTCCGATTTATTCATTTTATCGATCTCTTTTTGAAGTGCACGAAGCGCAGAATTGGTGTTGTCGGCCCGGACATACGTCCCATGACCGGCAGCCGCAATCTCCTGGCACATCTCTTCATTCAGTTTCGTGATCACCACATTTCCATCCTTGTCCTTCATGTAGTTGTTGCTACCGTCCACCGGGATCGGAGAACCTTTCGGGTCACCCATACCGACAATGTTTACATGAATACCTTTTTCTGCTGCTGCGGCAGCTGCTTTCACGGCATCGTCTTCGTGGTTCTCACCATCGGTAATCAGGATAATCGCCTTGTCAGATGTCTCGCTCGGCGTAAAGGAACGTACAGCCAGGTTGATGGCAGCCCCGATAGCCGTACCTTGTGTCGACACCATCGACGGGTTGATGGATGAAAGGAACATCTTGGCCGAGACATAATCGGATGTGATAGGGAGCTGCGTGAAAGCATCTCCTGCGAAAACGATCAGTCCGACCTTATCATTCGAAAAGCCGTCGGTCAGTTTGGACAACATCTGTTTGGCTTTGGACAAACGATCGGGCGAAACATCTTCCGCCAACATCGAATTGGATACGTCCAGACAAACCATGATCTCCACTCCCTGACGCTTCACTGTCTCCAGTTTGGAACCGAACTGTGGCCCGGCCATAACTATGATAACCATCGTAATGGCTCCGAACAACAGCCAAAACTTCAGATGCTGACGTTTGGGAGAAACCTCCGGCATCAACTCTGCCAACAATTCAGGATTACCATATTTCTTTATTGCCTTCTTCTTCAAGACGATTGCATACACATAGAATGCAACCAGTACGGGAAGCAAGAAGAGCAAGTATAAAAAGTCCGGATGTGCAAAACGAAACATAAGCCTTTTATATTTACGGTATATTTCTTAACAATGTATTTCTCAATAATATCTCGACCAGCAACAGTGAGAACAGCAGGATCGCCCAATTCTTGTACTCTTCCTGCTTTTTACTATATTCCTGTACGCTGATCTTTGTCTTCTCCATCTTGTCGATTTCCGAATAGATCTCCTTCAGACTGGCGTTGTCCGTCGCACGGAAATATTGTCCGCCGGTCGTAGCAGCGATCTGTTTCAGAGTCGGTTCGTCGATCTCCACATCGACATCCATATACTGGACACCGAAAGCGGTCTGGAATGGATAAGGCGCCTTGCCCTGCGTTCCGACACCGATCGTATAAACACGTACGCCGAACGTCTTGGCAATCTCGGCAGCCGTCACCGGAGCGATCTCGCCCTGGTTGTTCACACCATCCGTCAACAGGATAATAACCTTCGACTTGGCCTGGCTGTCCTTGATACGGCTGACAGCATTCGCCAACCCCAGACCGATCGCCGTCCCATCCTGGATGATACCCGGCTGGACATCCTTGAAGAGGTTCAACAGGACCGTATGGTCCGTCGTCAACGGACATTGCGTGAAACTCTCCGCCGCAAATACGACCAACCCGATATTATCGTTCGGACGGCCGTTGATAAAAGCGGACGCCACATCTTTGGACGCTTCCAGACGATTCGGTTTCAAGTCCTGCGCCATCATACTGGTCGAGATATCCATTGCCAGCACGATGTCGATACCTTCCGTCGAAGAGTTCTGCCAACTGTTGGTCGACTGCGGACGCGCCAATATCACGATAAGGACAGCCACCGCCGCCATACGCAAGATGAAAGGGACATGCCTGAGCCAGACTTTCCAGGAGCTTGCTCCCGGAGCATCGAAACCTTCCGTAGACGATACCTGCAAACTTGCCTGATTCTTGCTCAGTTTGTAGACGTACCATCCGATCATCGGGATCAGCAATAATAACAAATACAGATATGTAGGATTTGCAAATATCATCTTATTCTTTACTTATATTTGAATCATTCATTTCTACAGGCTTTACTTCACCTTCCACCTTTTCACCTTCTCCGGGAACGGGAATCTCTTCCACCTTCGTCTGGTTAATGAACAAATAAGCGTTCATCAAGCTCAAATCGTTTTCATCGGGCAGCGGATTCATCTTCGCGAACTTCACGAAATCGGCCAGTTGCATGATCTGTTTCAGGCTTTCATAGACAGAAGTCGCTTCTTCCTGCTTGCGGATGATATCAAGTATCTCACCGGAAGTCATTTCCATCGCATTGATACCGAAACGATCCACAATATAACGGCGCAACGTATCCGTAATCAAGGTATAATACTCCTTGCTGCGCCCCTGTTGCCAGAGTTTCTGCTGCTTAATCTCGTCGAGTTCCTTGATCGCCTGTTCGTGAGGCGGAAGTTTCGGTTCCGGCTTCTTGAACGGCAGGATGGATTGACGGTTACGCATACGTTTGATCACGTAGGCAACCACACAAATCAGGAACAGAGTCAGCAACACGCCGAATATCCAGGGATAGTAATCGGCCAATACAAAAGGCGGCTTCCAGACGCTTTTGATATCGTAAAACTCCTCCGGTTTGTCAGCATTGACAGGAACTGTCGACACCTTCAAGGCCACCTGGTTGGAGTAAACGGTATCCGCCCCATCGATCACCATGAATGGAGGCAACAGATAAAGGGAAGAGTCGAAAGAGGTCACCAGCAAGTCCTGCTTGATCAGCAGGCGGTCGTTTTCGATCAAGGTGGAGTCCGCTTTCGGAATTTCCAGCACCTCCACTCCTGCCATCAACGTGTCACGCGGGATGACAAGCTGGACGGCCTTATCTTTGTCTGTCGTTACCGTCAAATGTAAAACAGTCTGCTCTCCGATCAGTATAGCAGCAGAATCGACACGGACGTCAACGAGTGCCTGCTGCGCATACGCTTTCCCACCGGACAGGAACGTTCCACCGGCAAGTGCAAGTAACAGAATGCTTTTCTTTATTAATTTCATTTGTTTGCTTTAATTACGTTTGTCAAAAAGAGCAATCAATGCTTTCACATAATCATCTTCCGTACGGACAGAGACCGAATCGACACGACATTTCTTAAACGAATCGCTCATAGCAGCCTGCCGGCGGTCCCACCATTCCTTGTAGGCGGCCCGTACACGGGCGGAAGAACTGTCTATCCAGCGTTCCTGTCCGGTCTCCGCATCCTTGATCTTCATCAACCCTACAGCCGGTAATTCCGTCTCGCGGCGGTCATACACCTGTATGGCCACCACGTCATGTTTGCGGTTGGCGATGGTCAAGGCATCCTTGAAACCATCCTTGTCGATAAAGTCGGAGATCAGGAAAGCCGTACAGCGCTTCTTGATCGCATTGGTCAGATATTTCAATGCCTGTGCAATATTGGTCTGCTTTTTATCCGGCTGGAAGTCGATCAGTTCGCGAATGATATACAAGATATGTTTCTTCCCTTTCTGGGGAGGAATAAACTTCTCGATCTTGTCGGAGAAGAACACCACGCCAATCTTGTCGTTGTTCTGGATAGCCGAAAAGGCTAATGTCGCAGCGATCTCCGTAATGACTTCTTTCTTCATTACATTCACAGAACCAAAGTCCCTACTCCCCGACACGTCGATCAGCAACATCACCGTCAGCTCCCGTTCTTCTTCAAACACCTTCACGTAGGGGCGGACATACCGGGCGGTCACGTTCCAGTCGATATCGCGGATATCATCTCCGTATTGATACTCGCGCACCTCGCTAAACGCCATACCACGCCCTTTGAACGCAGAATGGTATTGTCCTGCAAAAATATTGCGGGACAAGCCACGCGTCTTTATCTCAATCCGTCGAACCTTCTTTAATAGTTCACTTGTTTCCATATTATTCAGTTGAAAGTTGAGAGTTGAAAGTTGAAAGTTAATAAGAGAGCTAAAAACGGGCTGCTTACGCAACTTTCAACTCTCAACTTTCAACTTTCAACTATTTAGGGGACTTCGACTTTGTTCAGAATTTCGCTGATCACCTCTTCGGATGTCAGGTTATTGGCTTCCGCTTCGTAGCTCAAACCGATACGGTGACGCATCACGTCGTGACATACGGCACGGATATCTTCGGGGATCACATACCCTCTGCGTTTGATAAAGGCATACGCACGGGCGGCCAGCGCCAAACTGATGGATGCACGCGGAGAGGCACCGAAAGAGATCATGTTAGACAGGTTTGCCAAACCATGTTCCTGCGGGAAGCGGGTAGCAAACACGATATCTACGATATAGCGTTCGATCTTTTCGTCCAGATAAACCTCACGGACCACCTTGCGAGCTTCGAGGATCTCCTCTTTCGTCAGGATCGGTTTGATATCCGGCTTCACTCCGGAGATATTCTGACGGATAATCAGCTTTTCCTCTTCTTTCTTCGGATAGTTGATGATGACCTTCAGCATGAAACGGTCTACCTGTGCTTCAGGCAACGGATAGGTTCCTTCCTGCTCGATCGGGTTCTGGGTTGCCATTACCAGGAAAGGAGACGGCAACTTGTATGTATTTTCGCTGATTGTCACCTGACGTTCCTGCATCGCTTCCAGAAGGGCGCTCTGCACCTTTGCCGGAGCACGGTTGATTTCATCCGCCAATACAAAATTAGCGAAGACGGGACCTTGTTTGACTTGGAATTCTTCGCTTTTCTGACTATAGATCATTGTACCGATCACGTCGGCCGGCAGCAAGTCCGGCGTAAACTGAATACGGCTGTATTTCGCATCGATCAATGATGCCAGTGTCTTAATAGCCAATGTCTTTGCCAATCCCGGCACACCTTCCAGCAGGATATGGCCATCTGAAAGCAGACCGATCAATAACGATTCAACCAAATGTTTCTGTCCAACAATTACCTGGTCCATACCCATCGTAATCATGTTCACAAACGAACTTTTACTTTCAATTCGCTCGTTCAACTCACGAATGTCTACTGTCTGACTCATAGATTTTCTTCAATTATATTGTTATTATTTTACTTGCTTTTTTAAGATGCACAAAATTAGAAATGTTAAATTCGTATCCTGCACTTTCGCAGTTAAATAATACTAACCTGCGCAGAACTATTTTGTTTTATTTTACTTAAAAGGGAGAGTTTTCGTTACAGTTTGCCACTCAGTATCTCAGTCTGGCGGGCAGCGGCTTTTTCGACGGAAGAACGGTCACGACGGTCGATGCCATACGTTTCCGGTGCAGGCACCTCGATCACAGTGCCGATAGGCACGTTATTCGGGTCTTTAATGATGGCTTTGTTATATTCATACAGATATACCCAGAACAATTTGCTCCCGTAATATTTCAACGAGATCAGCGTCAGGCGGCTTCCCGGCTCGATCTTGACACGGGCAATGACTTTAGGCGAAGCAGTTTCAGACTTTACCTTCGTATCCGGTGAACCGGCATGAGGAGCCAATACAGGCTCTTCTGCTTCCGGAGAACTCATATCCGGCAATTTAGAAAGCGTGTCTTCCGGTAGAGGAGCGGCATCATCCCTGACCACAACAGTATCTTCCCTCAAAGAGATGGAATCTCCTACAGCAGCACGATTCTTCCAAACAGCCACTTTCTTTTTTAAATCAAGCATATCCTTGGCTTCTTTGGAAAAAAAGAAAACATTCAAGGACAAACAAAGACCAAAACAGGCCAGAAAGATAACAATCACCCAAATAATCAATTTCAGTTTATTCCGGGACATATCCACACCTACGCTTGTTTCCGAATAGCGAGCTACTTCATCCTCTTCTTCTTTAACGGAGCAAACGGGTTGGTCTACTACCGGTATCTCCCGGGCTTCTTCAAATGTTTCAGAAGTTTTTTCAAGGCTTTCAGCAGGTTTCAATATATCAGGAGTTTCTGACACCTCAGTAGTTTCCGGAACTCCCTGACTCCCTGTATCTTCTGAAGCTTCCTGGATTTCAGGAGTATCAAGAGCCTCTTCTTCCTGAAGCAAACGATTCTCTTCAGGTATCACCTCCTCGACCGATTCATCTTCCGTTTCTTTTATTTCCGGTTCATCCGACACGATATCCATATCGGTAAAATCGACATGCTCGCCCAGTTCGGTCGTTTCAAAAAAAGAGAACGGCTTATTGACAAGCTCCCGCAGTTCCTTATCCGGCAGAAAGGAAAACTTATAATGTTCCGGGATTACAAAACGTTCACCCGTATTCACATGGATGCTTTCACGCTTCTCCACCGGAATAATTTTAAAAGTGCCGAGACCTTTGACCTTTACCAGCTTATCCGTATAGACACCTTCCGATACGACCGCTATGAATTCCCTTAAAAAGCGCTCGGAACTATTCTTGTCCTTGCCTGTATATTCGGCCAACAGACCGGCTAAATCCTGTATCGTCAGCCGGTTATTCATGGTCGCCTAATTCTTTTAGTTTATTCTTGACAGTCGTTCCGGGTTTAAACACCGGAACGAGCTTGGGAGGGACTAAATACCGTTTGCCGTTTGAAGGATTGACCGAGATCCGTTCCGCTTTCTTTTTCACCTCGAATTGGCCGAAACCCTGCAAATAGATGGTGTCGTTGTCTACCAGACGCGAACTGACGACGGAACTCAGGACAGAAAGCGTTTCGGCGACTTCCTGTGCAGTCCAGCCCATACGAGCGGCAAGTTCAGTAACCAGTTCCTTATTTTTCATATCCGCGTCCATTAATAGATTATGCAGCTATATTAGTTATTTTTTCGTAAACCGACAAACATCTTTGCAGTTTTTATATCAAATTAAAGTACGCTTCCATACAGGTCGAAAGCCTGTGCATCGTCAATCCGTACGTTATAAAACGTTCCGGGGATCAACGGCTTCTCTTTAGAAACAAGAATCTCCGGATCGACCTCCGGTGAATCGAATTCCGTACGGCCGACATAGAAGTCGTCTTCCTCCCGATCGATCATCACCTTGAATTCCTTTCCGATCTTGGAGCCGTTCACTTCGGCCGAAATACCTTCCTGTATGCGCATCAGATAGTCCAACCGGTCTTGTTTGACGTCCGGATCGATATCATCGGTATAATGTTTAAACGAATAGGTTCCTTCCTCATGGCTGTAAGCAAAGGCGCCCATACGTTCGAAGCGGGCTTCCTTTACGAACTCGACCAGCTCTTCAAAATCCTGCTCGGTTTCCCCCGGATGGCCGACCATCAAGGTTGTACGCAGATGGATGCCGGGAACTTCTTCCCGCATCCGGCGTATCAAGGCATACGTTTCTTCTTTCGTGATGTTACGGCGCATTTTCTTCAACATCGGGTCACTGATATGTTGAAGGGCGATATCCATATATTTGCAGACATTATCGCGTTCGCGCATCACCCTGAGCAAATCATAAGGGAAATGGGACGGATAGCCATAATGCAAGCGAATCCATTCCACTCCCGGAATATCGGAGATGCGCTCCACCAGTTCCGGCAATGCATGGCGTTTATACAGATCCAAACCGTAATAGGTCAAATCCTGGGCGATCACCTGAAATTCTTTCACACCCTGTTTCACCAGCAGGCGGACTTCTTTCTCGATTTCTTCCATCGGTATGGACTGGTAACGCCCCGTACTGATCGGAATGGCGCAATACGAACAGGTGCGGTCACACCCTTCGGCGATCTTCAGGTAGGCATAGTGCCGGGGAGTCGTCAAAACACGGTCGGCAGCCAATTCCCGGTGGTAGGATTTACCCAAATCGTTCAACAGTTCTTTCCAATTGAACTTTCCATAGAAACGATCGACTTCCGGTAACTCATTTTCCAAGTCTTTCAGGAACCGTTCGGAAAGACATCCCATGACAAACAATTTACCGATCTTCCCTTTCTTCTTGGCCTCTCCCAGATCGAGTATCATATTAATCGACTCTTCCTGGGCATCTCCGATGAAACCGCAGGTATTCACAACAACGATTTCACCGTTAATCTTATGGGGGTCATGTTCGACGGTATATCCGTTCGCTACGAACTGGCGCATTAGCTGCTCCGAATCCACCAGGTTCTTTGAACATCCCAGCGTTATAATATCTACCTTATTTTTCCTCATATATTATGGTACAACTCCCTTTATTCTCCGAAAAGGGAGTTTACAAATTCTTTTCTATTGAAAACCTGGAGATCCTCTATTCCTTCTCCCAAGCCGATGTATTTGACAGGGATACGGAAATGATCCGAAATACCGATCACGACGCCACCTTTGGCTGTTCCGTCCAGTTTGGTAACCGCCAAAGCATTCACCTCGGTTGCAGCCGTAAACTGCTTGGCTTGTTCAAATGCGTTTTGTCCGGTAGAACCGTCCAATACCAACAAAACTTCGTGCGGTGCATCGGGAACCACTTTCTTCATCACATTCTTGATCTTGGTCAGCTCGTTCATCAGATTGATCTTGTTATGCAGGCGACCGGCGGTATCGATGATCACCACATCCGCCCCGTTCGCCTTTGCCGAACTCAACGTGTCAAATGCCACCGAAGCAGGGTCAGAACCCATCTTCTGCTTCACGATAGGCACTCCTACCCGTTCGCTCCAAATCACCAATTGCTCTACTGCTGCGGCGCGGAACGTATCGGCTGCTCCCAAATACACATTTTTACCGGCCTTCTTGAACTGATAAGCCAGTTTGCCGATCGTGGTCGTCTTGCCTACCCCGTTCACGCCTACGACCATGATGACATACGGCTTCTTGTCTTCCGGAACCGTAAACGACTCCAGGTCTTCCGTATGATTTTCTGTAAGCAGGGAAGCGATCTCTTCACGCAGGATCGCTGTCAGCTCACTGGTCGTCACGTATTTGTCTCTGGCTACGCGGTCTTCGATACGGGATATGATTTTCAGTGTAGTATCTACTCCGACATCGGAAGTAATCAGTACTTCTTCCAGATTGTCCAGGACTTCGTCGTCCACCTTGCTTTTACCGGCAATGGCTCTGGTAATCTTAGAAAATACATTTTCTTTTGTCTTAGATAACCCCTTGTCCAGAGTTTCCTTTTTTCCTTACTGAAAAAGCTAAAAATACCCATACCTTAATTTATTTTTGTTCTTCTTTTGAATGAGTGCGCTAAATTACTAAATAATTGACAATTGACAATTGACAATTGACAATTTTATTTGTCACACTCTTTAATTGTCAATTGTCAATTGCTTCAGTCCATTCTCTCCTTATAGTCTTCGTAACCGAACTCTTTGTACATCACGAGCCGGTCTTCCTTGCTCCACAAAGCCAAAGAAGGATGCGGAATTCCGTTGAACATGGTCGTCTTGACAACGGTATAATGGATCATATCTTCGAATATCAATTTATCACCTACTTTTAATGGCTGCTCAAAAGACCAGTCGCCCATATAATCGCCGCTCAGGCAACTGTTGCCCCCGATACGATAGGTCGGCTTCCCCTCTTCCGGCTCCATAGCCCCGCGAATCACCGGCTTATAGGGCATCTCCAGACAATCCGGCATATGGCAAGTGAAAGAGGCGTCTATAATCGCAGTCTTGATGCCATGATTCTCCACGATATCCACCACCGTCGTCAGCAGGAACCCGGTTTGCCAGGCAAACGCACTTCCTGGCTCCATGATGATTTCGAGATTCGGATACTTGGCTTTGAACGACTGCAACAGACCGATCAGATGCTCCGTGTCATAGCCTTTTCGTGTCATCAGATGTCCGCCTCCCATATTCAACCATTTGATATGTGGCAGGAAACGGCCGAAACGTTTTTCGACCTCTCCCAACGTCTTTTCCAAATCATATGAACTCGATTCGCAAAGCGTATGAAAATGCAAGCCTTCGACACCGTCGGGCAACTTGTCGCCCAAAAGGTCGCTGACCACTCCCATCCGGGAACCCGGCGCACAAGGATTATACAAATCCGTTTCGACATCCGAATATTCCGGATTGATGCGCAGGCCGCACGATACCCGGTTTCCGTCTGCCTTCACCATCGGATAGAAACGTTCGAACTGCGTGAGCGAATTGAACGTCACATGGCTGCTGTATCTCAAGATCTCCGGGAAATCCGCTTCCGTATAGGCCGGCGAATAGGTATGTGCCTGGCTCCCCATCTCTTCAAAAGCCAGCCTGGCCTCGAACTTTGAACTTGCTGTCGAATACGGGATATATTCACGCACGATCGGAAATGCTTTCCACATTGCAAATGCCTTAAAAGCCAGGATTATATTAACTCCCGCCTTCTCCTTCACACTTTTGATCAGTGATAAATTACGGCGGAGCAATTTTTCTTCCATCACATAACAAGGGGATGGTATCATATTGAAGTCTATCATCCGGTAAGTATTCTATTTAGTATATATGTGCAAAGGTACTAAATAAAAAGCGAAAAACAAGAGAGAGGCTTATTGTCTCCTCCTCCCTTATTGTACTTTTCTGAAAAATACCCGTTAGTCTAAATCGAAACACACAAGCATGAAAATCGATTTTCATACCCATGAAAACGAAATTTCCCGCAAGGGTAATATTTTTTAATAATCCAACACATACTATAACATTGACTATCAATATATTGCAAAACAACTGCTTTTAGAGGGGTTATTGTATGTTTTAACATTTCAAAATAGATATTCTTCCCGTTATTCTCCGCAATACCGGAAGCAAGGAGGCAAACGGCCTCCCAAACGCCTCTTTCCTCTTCATTAACAATTATTATAACAAAACGCACGCTGTCGTCTACTAAAATAAAGTAGATTTGCGAAAAGATAGTAAATTGAAATTCAAAAAACAACAAGACAATGGAAAGACTGACAGCACAAGAAGAAAGTGTAATGTTGTATATCTGGAAATTAGGATCGTGTTTCATCCGTGACATACTGAACGAAATGCCCGATCCGAAACCGCCCTATACCAGCGTGGCATCGGTGGTCCGGAATCTTGAAAAAAAGAAGTATGTCACCCCGAAAAAATTCGGAACGATCACCCTCTTCTCTCCACGTGTGAAAGAAGCGGAATATAAGCGTACCTTCATGTCGAATGTCGTACAAAATTATTTCACCGGTTCTTATAAGGAAATGGTTTCCTTCTTCGTCCGTGACCGTAAATTATCCAAAAGCGATTTACAGGACCTGATGGACCAGATCGAAAAAGAAGAATAATCAATTATAAAGATATCAATATGATAACTCCGATACTTATCTATTTTCTAAAGGTAAATCTGGCGTTGGCATTTTTATATATCTGTTATCGCCTCTTATTCCGTGACGATACGTTCTTCAGGCTTCGCAGAGGGGTGTTATTGTCGATTTACCTGATCGCATTCCTTTATCCTTTACCGGATTTAAGCGGCTGGTTGTCCACCCAGACAAGCGTAGCGGGTATAGTCGGCTACTATTCGGGGTTACTACCTAAGGAAACAGTCCTGACGGCAAGCAATGAAATAGCCGCCTCCGACTGGAAAGAAGCCGGACTCAAGGTTATGCAAGTTATCTGGCTGGCAGGAGCCGGCCTGTTGCTGTCCAGGTGTCTGGCGGAGCTGTTCACTGTTTCTCGTTTACACCGGAAATGTAGGAAAATCACTTTGAACGGCACCGAAGTTTGTATCCTTCCGGAAGCGGAAGCCTCCTACTCTTTTTTCGGCTGGATTTTCATTTCACCCGATCCGCATCGACGGGAAAAGCTTGATGACATTTTGATCCATGAACAAACACACGTCCGCCAATGGCATTCGATCGACATGATGGCCAGTGAAATCGTCTGTATCGCCTGCTGGATAAATCCGTTTGCCTGGTGGCTAAAGAAAGAGATCGGTATCAACCATGAATTTATCGCAGATGAACAGGTCATGCTTGCCGGATTCGACAAAAAGAATACCAGTACCATCTGATCGGAGTAAAACATCCCAATACGGCTATTGCAAATTTATATAACAATTTCAGTGTCTTACCACTTAAAAAGAGAATTACTATGTTAAACAAAAAAAGGACGAACAACGCCAGAAAAGTGAAATACCTGGCACTGGTTCCAATGGCCGCAGGCTTGCTATTGCTCAATAATATCGATGCGATGGCACGTGTATTGAATGAAAAGGTAGCAGAGGTTATCCAACAACCTACTGTTCTCGCCACCACTACTGTTTCCAAAATGGAAGCAGCCAATCCGCTTCCACCGGAAAAAGACAAGATTTATGACACATGTGATATCATGCCGGAATTTCCGGGTGGGCAAAGTGCATTATTGCAGTTTCTTGCTAAAAGCATAAAATATCCGGCAGAAGCCCAGCAACAGGGAAAACAGGGAAAAGTAGTCGTCACATTCGTTATCGAAAAAGACGGAAGTATTACAAACGCCAAAGTGACACAGGCTTTATATCCCTCATTGGACGAAGAATCCTTACGGGTTGTCAAGTCGATGCCCAAATGGACTCCGGGAAAGATGAAAGGTGGGAAAGCCGTCCGCGTACAATACACGGTCCCGTTAACTTACCGATTGCAGTAGCCTGACAGTATTTCCCTTTTTGAGCAGGACACAAAAAAAGGCATGCAATCTTCAAAAATGCTGCCAGGCGATAAACGAAGATCACATGCCCCACGCTCCTCTCGAAGAGGGAGATATTTTTTATAAATTTCTATCCTTCCAGCGCTTGCCAGCAGGTGTATATAAAAACACACAAAAACCTACGGCTAAAGCAGCCATTAACCCGAATGAAAATATCGCTACATCCATAATTTCACTATTTTAATAAGTTATTACCCGTTATACAAAAACTAATGGCCATCAGCATTCCCAATACGATAACGATTCCCCACTTCAAATCTGCATCTTGAAAGAATGAAACCATCCCTCCTAATACCATTGCCGCAAAAGCCAACTTCGATAAATCGTAGAAATACTTCGCCATCGCTTCTTTTTAACCCTTTTCATCTCTCTCAAAGCCTTCAAAGCCTCTTGTTGTTCCATGAATTTCCCCATAATTAAGTCTTTTATTCGTTAATGCCTCAAAGATAGGAGATTCATTCTGGAATATCAATTGATTCAGCCGATTTATTCGATAATTGTCAAGCGTGCAAACTTCAAAAGCAGTTGTTTTTGACCGAAATGGGCAAACGAAACGGTTGCTTTCGCATTACCGCCTTCTCCTTCAATGGCAGTCACCTTACCTTCCCCGAAACGATCGTGCCGGACTTTAGCCCCGACATACAATCCTGACAGATCAGACGTCGAAACAGAAGAGGGAGACGAAGAAGCCGCTTCCATCCGTGTCAGACGTGCCTGCCGTCCGACTGCCTGAGCGACCGGAGAGACATAAGCATCTTCTTCCATTGCCTTCGGTTGGCGGAAAGGAGAGGAAAAAGCCGAAGAACGACGGGTGCCGGCAAATGAACCATCAGTAGCAACATCTGCCGACGCATAAATATATTTGGTATCGATATCTCTCAAGAAGCGGCTGGGCGAACACATCGCACTCTGGCCATTACGGTAACGGCTTTTGGCATATGTCAGCACACAATTTTCCTCCGCACGGGTAATAGCGACGTAGAAAAGGCGGCGTTCTTCCTCCACCGCCCTCGGATTGTCTTTCGACATGGCAGAAGGGAACAGGTCCTCTTCCAACCCGACAACGAAAACATTCCGGAACTCCAAACCTTTGGCTGCATGCACCGTCATCATTGTCACCTTGTTTGCCTGTTCTTCCTTATCGTTATCCTGATCTGTCAATAACGACACCTCAGACAGGAAGTCGGCAAGCGATACACGCTCCGCTCCTTCTTCGCGGCGTATCTCGCAAAACTCGGCAATGCCTTTCAATAACTCCTGCAAGTTTTCCTGCTTGCTGATCCCTTCCACCGAACGATCCTGAAACAAGACACTGACAATGCCGCTCTCCTTCACCACCGCTGCAGCGATTTCTTCGGCAGAGAGTTTAACATTACGTTCGATAAAACCGGAAATAAGCTCCCGGAAATCACTTAGCTTCTTTGCCGTACCATTATTGACCGGCAAAGCGTACCCGATCGGATCGTTCAACACGGTCCACAAACTGACGTTATGATCAGTAGCGGCAACGATCAATTTATTGAGAGTCGTATCGCCTATCCCTCGAGCCGGATAGTTGAGCACACGTTTGAAGGCCTCCTCATCATGCGGGTTGACAATCAGGCGAAGATATGAGATGACATCCTTCACTTCCTTACGCTGATAGAAAGACAGACCTCCGTATATCTTATAAGGGATTCCCCTTTTACGCAAAGCTTCTTCCAAGATGCGAGACTGTGCATTTGTCCGGTACAGGATGGCAAAATCGGCATAATCATAATTCCGCATCCTCATATCGTTAATCTTACCGGCAACAGCATATCCCTCTTCATAATCGGAATAGGACGAACAGATGGCGACTTTGCTCCCTTCCTCCTTTTCCGAATAAACGGTTTTTTGGATCTGCTTCGTGTTCTTATGGATCAGGCTGTTTGCCGCATTCACAATATTCTGTGTCGAACGGTAATTCCGTTCCAGTTTGAAAATACGGCAACCCGGATACTGGTTCTTGAATTGCAGGATATTATCGATATTGGCTCCTCGGAAAGAATAGATACTTTGCGCATCATCCCCAACCACACAGATACGCCGATGCACTTCGCACAAACGCTGAACGATCAGATGCTGTGCAAAGTTCGTATCCTGATACTCGTCCACCAGCACAAACTGGAAAAAGCTCCTGTATTTCTCCAATACGTCCGGATGATCGCGGAAGAGGATGTTCGTTTGCAACAACAAATCGTCGAAATCCATCGCCCCCGCTTGTTGGCAACGGTTCTGATACCGCTTATATATCTCACGCAACAAAGGGACTTTCGAATCTATATCATGTTGCACCAACTCCTTGTTCTGCTCATACGCCTTATAGGTAATAAGCGCGTTTTTCGCATTCGAGATACGACTTTGCACCATTCCCGGCCGATACACTTTGTCATCGAGCTGCATCTCCTTCATAATGGAACGGAGCAGGCTTTTGGAATCTGTCGCATCGTAAATGGTAAAATTGGACGGATAGCCGATACGCTCCGCCTCGGAACGGAGAATACGGGAAAAGATGGAATGGAACGTTCCCATCCATAACCGTCGTGCCGTCCGTTCGTCCGTCAGGGAGGCGATACGCTCTTTCATCTCGCGTGCCGCCTTATTGGTAAAAGTAAGTGCCAGAATACTTTGAGGAGGCAACCCTTGCCTTAACAGATAAGCTATCTTATAGGTCAGCACGCGTGTCTTTCCCGATCCGGCCCCGGCTACCACAAGCGAAGGCCCGTCGGTATAGACAACTGCTTCGCGCTGACTTTCATTTAATTGTTTCAGATATTCTTCCACGTATCTTGTATTTTTAAGGATACAAAGGTACGAATTTTTATTTACCTTCCTGCCCCAGGTCATCGTTCTCGATATTGCGTGCTTCGATACACACCTTACATTTTCCGATTACCAAAAGGGTAAAGCGCTCCCGTTTACTGGTTATACGGTTTATAAGGTGAATGCATCACATTCAATGTCTTCGGCAACCACACCCGGTAACGCTGTGTTTTGTCCCAAGTATTCCCGGCAGAAGCAAAATCGCAGAAATGAATCTGCCTCGGAATCCGGTGGCTTTCCAAGTCCGTTCCCAATACCATCGGGGCAGTAAAAGCCAACCAAGCAAAATCAGGAGCCTCCACAGGTGTCAACTCCACATATCCGTCCTTACTCACAACAACAGACGCTTCATCGACAGAACCATCCCCGAAACGACTGTCGCGAGCCAAAACAAGCGGACCGCGCACAATGGCCTGTGCCTGGTTCCTTTCCACCAGACGGGCACGTAAATCGAGCTTAACAGTGATCCGGTCACCCTTTTTCCACTTACGGTTCACCGGCAAATAAGCACCTTGCAGGACACCGGCCTCCGGTCTCCCATTTACGGAAACTGTCGCAATCTTGCTCCATGCCGGGATACGCAAGGCAATGGTGAAAGTTGTCTCTTTCGTCGGATCGACCTCTATCTCGATCTGATCAGTCCGCGGATATTCGGTCGTTTGCCTCAACCAGACCGACTTCTTGCCCGGCAACACCAACTCCGCTTCCGAGGGAGCATAGAAATTCACCCGGACACAATCGTCCTGTACCTGATAAGCGAAGCCGGGAATCATGGCAAAAGCACGCGGACCGTTCGCGTTGCAACAGTTGATATGCATGCCGCATTGCTCCTCCCCTTCATGGCGCCAACCCTCCAGCGGACTGTATTTGGCTATCTGTGAGGCATCCGCTTTCAAAGAAGCCATCAAAGCATTATAGATAGCCGTCTCCATATAATCGGCATACAGGGAATTGCCCGTCATCTGCAACAGGCGGTTACAAAGCTGCATCCAGGTAAAGGTCACGCAAGTTTCCATCGTATGGTAGGTAGGCTGTGTCTGCCGTTCCTTCCCACCATACCAACATTCGAACGCGCTGCCCGATCCGGCCACATTGATCTCTTCACGTACGATATGCCCGACTGTCTTTTCCACAACAGAAAGATAAAGCGGATTGCCTGTTACCTTATAGAGTTCGAGCAACCCTTCGTAGCAGGACATCATTTCATACGCTTTCTGTCCGTTCTCCCTCGAAAACCAAGTTTTCGGATGCGGGAAACGGTTGGCAACAGGCACTTCGGCAATGGCTTTACTGATCAACTGCGGACCGCCAGGCGTCTCCCACTGTCCGACAATGTATTTGGCAAAATCAAGATAACGTTCCTCTTTCGTCCGGTTATACAGATACATGACAGGTTCGAGAACGGACGAGCTCGGCATACCGATATAATTACCGGTCGAGACGATATCCACTTTTCCGGGCCCGACCTGTGTCATCAGATGATCGACAACTTTGCAAGCCGCCTCCAATGCTTTCTTATCCCCCGACAGATCATACCAGGCAATCAATCCCAATGAAGTATACTTGCGCCCCCAGACATCCCATTGCTGCAACTGGTATTCCGGTGCATAGTTCCCGATATAGCCGTTCGGCTGTTGCGTTGCCATAAGCGATTCGGCCGCATCCTTTATGATCCGGTACAGTTCCGGGTCCCGGTTATAACGATAAGAAGCGATCGCCCCCTGTATCCATTTCCCCCAAAACTCGCTTTGCCAGCGCGACTTCTCGTTCTGGTGGCGGAACGGTTCGACCAGATGATCAACATCCTGCGCTTTCACACGACGTTCGATACAATCTGCGATTCGAGTCCCTACATAACCGGATATTTTTACCTGTCTCACAGGAGAGTCATTCACTACTTGCGCCATCCCTGCCGTCGAGCAGGCACAAGCCAACAGGAAAGAGAAGGTTTTCACCTTAAACGGAATCATCATAATATTGAGAATTTAAGAATTATAAGACAAAAATAAGGAGATAACCACGATATAGTGTTATAAAATTGACAGAATACCTGTCAATTATGATAAGTGTCTGCTTCTCTACCACACTCTGCCGCCATATTTCCGTTTAAGGATACGAATTATAATGCTTCCAGGTAAAGTCCCGTTTCCGATTGCGCTTTTTATCCCGTTCACTTTTCCAAAAGGCGGAACGCAACATATCTTCTATTGAGAAATGGAATGTTATGGTAACCCCCGCCGATCCCCTCCGCTGTCCGTCCTTCACCTCTGTCAGAAAAAGGTTTTGTGCTCCGGCTCTACCGTAAAAAGGCGTCTGTCCTAATCGTATCTGATTATTTATGACTAACGATTTGATAGGCTTATGATAATCTCCCCGTATGCCCTTATGCACTGTATCTGCCTGATAGAGCCAGAACACTGCCGGAGGAAGTGAATCGACTTGCAACAATTGCCGAATAGTATCCGCTTTTATATATTCCGAAAAATCTATCAGAATCGGCAGTCGGGAGGATTCGAGTTCCAAGGGTTGCCCAATATTTATCAAAGTCCCGTTTTCTATCGCTTTCAGGTATTCCGGATTCAGCCGTATCGTGTCTTTACCGACCGATCCCCATACCGAACCTTCTTGTAAAATATTCTGAGCAGAAAGAACAGCAGTATACAAAAAAGGAAATAGAAAAACCAATCCGTATCGCCACATATCATTGTTTTTCTTATAAAGACAACAAGAAGTGGAAATCCCCTATTGGATAGTTCATTAAAAACATTGAAGTATCTTAATAATTGATATCAGAAATAACAACACTCCTGAATAATAGGAAATAAATCTCTTTTTATCCTGAAAAACAGGAATGTGATCATATTATTCCTATATTTACGAAAATTATACCTGGAAAACATGGAAGAATACATTGGTACAGTCATAAAAGCCGGAGGCATCGTGATCGGATGCGTCATGGTCCTATTCGTCATTTGGTACATAGTCAAAGACATACTGGACATTAGCGAAAAAGATTCATCCGACGGCAAATAGACGAGGCACCGTCAAAACGGCACCTCATTATTGCCGGGAGCCAAGAAATCAGCACCGGCCGGCGGTATAGGAGGCATTGTTTCCATCGGGTCCGAACCGTTCATATTGGAGGAGAACTCACGGACCGGGACATCTTCATCCACATTCATAAATTTGGCGAACTCGCTCTTGAAACGGAGACGGACATCTCCAACCGCACCGTTACGATGTTTGGCAATAATAATCTCCGCCAGGCCGATCAGGGAATTTCCACGCTCGTCTTCCGTTATCTTATAATATTCGGGACGATGGATGAAACAAACCATATCGGCATCCTGCTCGATAGCACCGGACTCACGCAAGTCGGCCAGCTGCGGACGTTTTCCCTCCACGCCCTGACGCGCCTCGACACCACGGTTCAACTGAGACAGGGCAATGATCGGAATATTCAGTTCCTTCGCCAATCCTTTCAACGACCGTGAAATGGTACTTACTTCCTGTTCACGGCTACCGAAACTCATGCCGCTCGCATTCATCAGCTGAAGGTAGTCGATAATGATGATCTTAATACCATGCTCACGCACCAGGCGGCGGGCCTTCGTACGCAGTTCGAATACCGAAAGACTCGGCGTATCGTCTACATAAATCGGTGCATCATACAATTCTTTTATTTTAAAGTCCAACTGTTCCCATTCATAGTTTTCCAGACGCCCGCTCTTGATCTTCTCGCCCGGAATCTCACATACGTTCACGATCAGACGGTTGACAAGCTGGACGTTACTCATTTCAAGAGAGAACAAAGCCACCGGCGTGTTATGGTTCACCGCCATATTCTTAGCCATCGAAAGGACGAAAGCCGTCTTACCCATCGCAGGACGGGCGGCAATGATGATAAGATCGGAGTTCTGCCATCCGGACGTCATTTTGTCCAATCCTTCGAAACCGGTGCGCAAACCGCTCAACCCTTCTTTTTGATTGGCAGCCTTCTCAAGCATAACCATCGCTTCCTTGATGACAGGATTGATCTGGGTAACATCTTTCTTCACATTACGCTGGGAAATCTCAAAAAGCTTTCCTTCCGCTTCTTGCATAAGGTCTTCCACATCGATCGACTCATCAAAAGCCTTGCCCTGTATCATGGCAGTGAAAGAAATCAGCTCACGTGCCAGGTATTTCTGGGCGATGATACGGGCATGATATTCGATGTGGGCGCTACTGGCCACCTTGCTGGTCAGCTGGGAGATATAGAACGGGCCGCCTACCTCTTCCAGCTCGCCGCGTTTCTTCAGTTGCTCGGTGACGGTCAGCATATCCACCGGACGCTGGCTGATCGCCAAATCTACGATGGCTGCATAAATTTTCTCATGTGCTTTCTCATAGAAACTCTCCGGTTTCAAGATCTCGCTGACGATGGAATAGGCATCCTTTTCAAGCATCAGAGCGCCTAACACCGCCTCTTCCAACTCACGGGCTTGTGGTTGCAAACGCCCCATATCAGGTACTATAACCGGTTTCTGTCTTCCTTTTCCTCCTGTATTTTTTCCTCTTTCTGCCATTGTTCTAATTGTTATCGGGCACCAAATGTACTACTTTTTATCCGGTTCTCCGAACCTTGCAAAAGAGAAATACGATACTCCTTTGGAGTTTGCCGGGTTATACTTTCAAATTGCTTGATAAAATATGGAACATTACCATAGCCTGATTCGTAGGCTATTTGAGAGACACTCAAATTAGAATACGACAATAATTTACAAGCATGTTCAACCCGAATTTCTGCAAGACATTGGAAAATGCTTTTATCTGTCCGTTGCCGGAAATACCGACATAGCGCCGACGGATTCTGCTTGACATAGTCAGCAATTTCCCGCAATGTGATTTTCTCTTTATAATGGTTGAACAAATAAGTATATATTTTACTGACCGGCTCATTCGCCTCTACAGCAAAATTTGTACTGCTATATGCCGTAGCGGACATCAGCTTCGTGCTTTTACAAGTGGACAATAGCTCCAAAATACGGAACAGGCCTATTATTCGGTGGGTATATTCGTAACGATCGATTTCTTGAAACTGTTGTCTCAATTCCTCGAACAACTCTTTATCATAAAAACGTATCCCATATTGGCTCTTCTGAAGCAACTGATAAATAAATTGGTAATCAGGAACCTCCTCCAACTCAGAAGGAAACATTTTCGGATGAAACTGCAAAGCCTCTCCGGCACTTGGTTCAAAACTCATCGCAGGATTCAATTTGGCATTACAAAGGTGCAAATGCGGAACATTACTGCCAATCAAGGCAATGTCACCCTGCTGATAGTCAAGAACCCCTTCCCCGACAAACTGTTTTCCACTTCCAGAAGTAAACAGCATAATCTCATATTCTATATGCTTATGACGGGGCAATACGAATTGAGGATAAGGGATATGGCTGCATAATGTTGTCCGTTCATGAATGATTTTACGTTCCAGTATACCCATACTTTCTTTTTTACCACGCAAATATAAGAAAACATTTAGCAAATATAATAGAATTTCATATTAGAAATATACCCTACTTTTGCGAAGTCAAATCGGGGGGCTTATCCCGCTTTGTATCCTATTTTAGTAACCTATATAATTGTTAAAGTTATGGACTTTTCAATATGGATACAGTCACCTTACGACTGGGGAATATTATTTTTATCCGCCCTGTTTGTCGGTATATCCAAAACCGGTATTCAAGGCCTCAGCCTTCTTGCAGTGCCAATGATGGCTGTGACTTTCGGGGCCAAACCCTCTACCGGCCTGATATTGCCGATTTTGTGTTTGGCCGATCTGATGGCCGTTTGGTATTATCGCAGGATAGCCGAATGGCAATACGTGCTGAAATTGTTGCCGTCAGCTTTAGTGGGATTTGCAGTAGCTCTGTTTGTCGACAAACTGGTTCCTCCTACAGAATTCAAGCATTTAATGGGAAGTTGCCTTTTGGTAGTGCTGCTTGTCATGTTTTGGTCGGACTGGAAAGGTAAGGAAAACTCCCTTTCCAATCATTGGTGGTATGGCCCCTTATTCGGGTTAATGGGAGGTTTTACCACCATGATAGGCAATGCTGCGGGTCCTGTGATGGCCATTTACCTGCTATCTGTTAAAATGCCCAAATACAATTTTGTGGGGACGAATGCTTGGTTTTTCCTGGTCGTCAACTATCTGAAGATTCCCATACAGGTATTTGCCTGGGATAATATCACCCTTTCCTCTCTGATGCTGGATGCCTGTACCATCCCTTTTATCATCATAGGCGGAGTCTTGGGTATCATCTTGGTTAAAAAACTGCCGGAAAAAGGCTTCCGCTATTTCACAACAGCGGTTACCTGCTTGTCGGTATTGATGTTATTAATTTAAGTAACTGTAGAAGGGTATCTCAAAAAAGGACTGTAAGAACGACACATTTGCGTAACCGGACATAAACGGTATCGCCTTTACAATATTCCTTTGGGCTTGTTGAATTATCGACCTACTTCAATCCTAATTCTTTCTCGATTTCTTCAATCGTAGGCAGACTACCTCTGATGTCTTTCGGCAAGGCTTGTCCTAATTCATAGTCGGAAATTCCAATAGGCTTCTGAATGTCGCGCAAGGCGTATTCAGCCTTGATACGATCTTTGTTCTTGCAAAGCAGCAGTCCAATAGTCCGGTTATCTCCTTCTCGGCAAAGAATGTCATCCACAGCAGAACAGTAAAAATTCAGTTTGCCGATATACTCCGGCATAAACTCCGTATCTTTCAACTCAATCACTAAATATCTATGCAAAAACGCATTATACATTAATATGTCAATATAGTAATCATCACCCGACACCTCTATGTGATACTGCCGGCCCATAAAAGCAAAACCAGCTCCCATTTCCACGAGAAATTTCTCCACATGCCTCACTAAACCGATTTCTACATCACGCTCATTGTATTGGTCGGTGAAAGTCAACATATCGAATATATACGGATCTTTGAGCATGGATTTTACATCATTTGCTTCCGGTGCAGGCAGCGTTTCAGCGAAATTGTTCGCCAACGCTCCATGCTTGCCGTAATCATCAAGTTTGATGGCTTCTTGCAGATAGCGTGTCGTCCAATGATTGGTGATGCTTTGCATCATATACCAATAGCGGGCACGAATGTCTTTAACCTGCTTCATCAACACGAGATTGTGCGTCCAATCCAAGTGCTTGACAGGGAGGTTAAAATTATACTCACCTAATTGCGAAATCAGTGATTTCGCAATTGGAGAAGCAGAACTTTTTACCATCGTAAGTGCTTGATTGTACTCATTGAAAAACTGCACCATATATTGCATATTGCGTACAGTGAAACCTTTTATCTCAGAGTAATCGTTTTTCAAATCCACTGACAACCGTTGCAACGTTTTCTTACCCCAACCGTCCGCATCCTGGCTTTGCTGCAACATTTCGCCAACGTCCCAATACATCCGAAGCATCTCTTCATTGGCGGCATAAATCACCCTTTGCTGAGCGGTCAGTACTCTTTGCTTGATTTTTCGAAGTAGTGCTGCATAACCTCGAAAATTATCCATCAAGTTATCAGCCATTTGTATATCTGTTTTTTAGCCATACTCTTCTTTGATTTATATACAAACATACTCATTTTATTTTAATCCCGACCATCTCCTTTTATCAAAAAGACAGCACTATCCCATCAAAATCGGATTTGTACCCCATCTATTTGAAATTACCCGCAAGGGTAATATTTTTTAACATTCAGTTTGATAGTAAAGACCCTCTTTTCCCTATCTAAATGTCAAAAGAACAGGTCACATCGATTTGCCGAATCGGGAAGCATCCACCGCTTCATGTTGCTTTTTCTTATAACCGCCGAACTTCCAAACAAAAGAAACCGTTACACAACGTTGGTCGTCCAGTTTCCAGAGGCGGCTATATTGGCCGGACTGGTTGATTTCCATCGTATGAGGCATATTACTGCGGAAAATGTTGTTACATTTCAGAATCAGAGTAGCACGATCGTCGGCAAACTGCCATTTCAATGCAGAAGACACATCATAGAGATGACCGAGATCATAGATTCCCTGCACAGCTCCGGTAACGAAATAACCATTCAAATCCAGCTTCAAATTCGGACGAGACTTGGAAAGGGTAAACGTATTATCCATCTTGAACTGCCCGGTGTATTTCTCATTATGGAAAGACAGATCATGAAAATGGTCCAACTTCTCCTGCATACGCTGACCGGACAAAGTCACCTGGCTGTTCCAGAACTCGCCGACCCGGAAAGGAACGATCACCCCTACACCGAATTGCAACTGGTAGTCCATGTTCTCATACCGGAAAACGTTTTTCAGTTCCGAGGTATTCTGATAAGGTAACTGGGCGAAATAATCGGGCACATAGTCGCAAAAAGCCAGAATCGTATATTTCTGCTTCAGGATATAAATCAACTGCCCGCTATAAGAACGGTAAGGCTTCAGGGAAGGATTGCCCAAGATAACGGAATAAGAGTTGATCGGGCTTTCCTGCGGCGTCACATCCCAATAGGACGGATAGGTTTTGTCGCTGCTTATGTCCAATTGGATGATGTGCATCGGATTGACCGTATAGCTGAGTGTCGCATTCGGGAATAAAGTCCAATCATTCCAAAGTGTGGATTTCATCCCGTTAGAGGTATAATCCGATTTAAAGTATTCAACTTTCAGAGAAGCTGTTGCAGAGAAATGCGAACCGAAATCCTTGGACACCTCCAAAAATGCATTTCCACTATACTCTTTCTGGCGGTTATTTTCAAGTTCATCAAGAGCCGATTCATAGCCGTTACCTTTATTATATAGATAATCGATATAAGTCTTCGAAGAGGTGAAACCGCCATGGACACCGTAATTCAGTGCCCACCCGGTTTCAAAAGTGTGGCTATGGTTAATAAATAGTGCTCCTTGTGAAATATCCTGCTTGGAATTATTCTGCATATCCGTCACTGTCGTTTCATGGCTTTGATCGACAAATGTCTGGAAACCGGGTGAATGATAACGCGTAAAATCCGCACCCGCCATCAGTCCGGAGTTACCGTCATATTGAATACGGACATTGTGCAACGCACTGTTTCCCTCTATGTATGTACGGCTCAGGCGTTCTTCCACCGGCTGTCCGGATTCCAATACCTGGAAGGTTGTGGCAGCCGTCCGTTCAAGATCGGATTTGCCGGCCGTAAGATAGTAGGCGGCAGAGAGCCTGTCGTCATTTTTGAAAGTATAGTCCATACCTAAACGCATCGTTCCATCTATACCGCTCCGGGTGCCACGTCCCGATTGGTTGACCTCCGTTACCTGATCTTTCAAGGTATGGAGGGCCTGGATCTCCTCTCCCATATAGTTTCGTCCCTTAGCCCCATTGGCTAAGAAATCTATATTGAAACGGGATGTGGAGTAAAGCAAGTTGCCATGAACTTTCCCCTCCGCGTAATGGCGCTGCAAATAATCGACACCGGTTTCTCCTTGCAGAGTATTCTTTTCGACAGTTTCCTTATCTAATACGATATTGATCATAGCTCCTTTGATATTATACTTGGCTGGTGCATTATACATGATCTCTACGTTACATACCCGCGAAGCAGGAATGGTCTTCAGCAAACCGACTAACTGATCGACCGACATCGTGGTCAACTGCCCATTGATCACAATGCTCGGGCTGCCGGCACCTAACAGTTGGACGGCATCGTCCGTACTGATCACACCGGGTATCTGCTTCACCACCTCGAACGCATTACTGACCGCCTTATCTTTCATCAATTGGGGCACGTCGTATTTTAAAGCGCCGTTTTCCACCTTGACCTGCGGACGTTCGGCTTTTACTACAACGCCTTCCAGTTCATAATCTTTTTCAGTCAGGCTTATCGTACCGGCATCAGCAGTCGATATTTTTTTACAAACCGGCTCGTATAACAGATGTTGGAACAACAAACGATAGTTCGGACCAGCTTCTTGGTTCAACATGAATGCCCCGAGACTATCCGTAACGACTGCATCTATATAAGTAGAATCCAATGTTTGCAACACGACAGCCACCCCGTCTACCGGTCGTTCTTCTTTATCGACCACTTTTCCATGAATCCAATTCTGCGCTTGTAACATCCCATTACCGGCAGCCAATAAAACCAGAGAGTAATAAAGTATTCGTTTCATTTTCGTTCGTTTTTCAATTGACACTGCAAAGGAAAAGCCTTCCGAGGAGAAACTGTGTTATCACTCGCTTACGGAGTGTTATTTAGTCTTACCGGATTCGTGATAAATTGAATCGGAACCTGTATTTTTGTCGCAAATACAAACACATAGATATGAAGACACGTCTCCGATTTAAGATAATAGCTGCACTTATTTGCCTTTCGCTTGCCGGGCTCTTGATATCACAAGGGTACTGGCTGAAAGGTTTATATGTGTCCAGTAAGAAAAGTACGTGGGATAATATAGAGGAAGCCATGCGGATGGCCGACTATATGGAACTGTTCCTGCGTATGGACTCGCTGACCGCAAAAAAATTTCATGCCGAAATAAATCCTCAATTCAAATTTAGCCGGGACACGACTACTGTTTTGGCGGATTCGGCCATCCAGTATACGGAGACTGCTCAAGAGCTGGATGACTACTTGCAGATAATCGGTACGATGGAGAGGAACGTGCAGATTTTCATGCATCAAAAGATAGACACATTACTTCCTGTCGACTATTCCCGATTCTGCACCTTACTAAAGAACGGGCTACAGGAACGGGGCATTATGGTCCCATTCCGTCTGCAAGTGATCCGGCAGGGAGTCAGAGACTCTGTGCTATATACCTATACGGATGCATCCGGAAAAGATGAAGCCTGGAAAAATTCGGTTCGCTTCACCCACGCGATCGAACCGGGACAATGCTACTACGATCTGGAACTCCAATCTCCCGATTGGGTCGTGTTCCGGAATATGGCAGGCATATTGATTTCATCTTTCCTGCTCTTTGTGATTATCTTGGTTGCTTTCATCTATTTGCTTTATACGATCCTGCGGCAAAAGACGATAGAGGAACTTAAAACGGATTTCACCAACAATATGACACATGAGTTGAAAACCCCGATCTCCGTTGCTTATGCTGCCAACGATGTATTGCTGAACTACGATGAGACGACAAATGACAAACAAAAGAAATATCTGAATATCGTGCGGGAGCAACTGAACCATCTATCCGGTTTGGTCGAACAAATCCTCACGCTTTCTGTCGAGAACAGAAGTACTTTCCGCCTTCAACCCGAAACGATACAGGTGGCAGGACTGCTGGCTCCGCTTATCGAACAGTTCAAACTAAAGTCAGACAAACCGGTCGAGATTACGACAGAAGTACCGGAACATATGACCGTAACGGCCGACCGTACCCATCTGTATAACATGCTCAGCAATCTGATCGGGAATGCAATCAAATATTCCGGAGAAAAAGCCTGCCGCATCACCCTCAAAGGGACGGTATCATCTAAGGAAACGACCCTCTCGGTCACAGACGAAGGGATCGGCATCAGCGAAGCCAACCAAAAGAGGGTGTTCGACAAGTTCTACCGCGTGCCCAACGGCAACCTGCATGACGTGAAAGGCTTCGGCCTCGGATTGTACTACGTCAGCGACATGATGTCCAAACATAACGGGAACGTGACGGTCAAGAGCCAGCCGGGAAAAGGCTCCACATTCACCCTTCATTTTAAAAATTGACGACAATGGATAAGATCAGAGTATTATTGGTAGAAGACGAGCCGACGCTCGCCATGATCATAAAAGACACCCTGGACGGTGAAGAATTCGAAGTGATTCTCGCCGCAAACGGAGAAGAAGGGTTGTCACGATATAAAGAAACAAAGCCGGACATCATCGTCACAGACATCATGATGCCGAAAATAGACGGCTTCACGATGATACGGCATATACGGAAAACGGATCAGCAAATACCGGTCCTTTTCCTTTCCGCCCGTTCCGCAGCCAATGATGTGGTTGAAGGCTTCGAGCTGGGAGGAAACGATTACCTGAAAAAGCCGTTCGGCATGGCGGAACTTATCATCCGTATCAAAGCATTATTGAATAAAATAAGTGTACGTAAGGAAGAAAGCAGCCACTTCACACTCGGACAGTATACATTCGACTCCATCACACAAACGCTTCAGTACTGCGGAGAAAAGCAATTGCTGAGCAACCGCGAATCCGAAATACTGAAGCGTTTGTGTGAAAACAAAGATCATGTGCTGCCCATGAAAGATGTCCTCTTGGAACTTTGGGGAGACGATTCGTTCTTCAATGCCCGCAGCCTGCATGTATTCATAACCAAGTTGAGGCATAAACTATCGAAAGACGGATCGATCAAAATACTGAACGTACGCGGGATCGGTTACAAGCTTATCATCGACTGATCTGCTTCAATGGCTGTGCCGACTGGTCCGGGCACGACGTCCCATGTTTGCGGTCAATCCTTAAGTATTGGCCTAATTTCACAAAAGAAACAAATTATTCAATATATATCGGGAAGTATAGTGCTTTATCCAAAAAGAATGCTTTCCTTTGTATCAACAAACAATGAGAGATTATATCGATTTGATTTTTCACATGTATCTTCTCAATTATATATTGAGCATTTTCATCTCTGATAAATAACTTCCTTACATTCGATTGTTGAATTATTAATTTTTTATTTTATATTTTATGAACATGTATATTGGTAACCTTAGCTATAACGTTAGGGAATCAGATTTAAGAGATGTAATGGAAGAGTTCGGAACAGTTGATTCAGTAAAACTTATCATCGATCGCGACACAAGAAGATCTAAAGGTTTTGCATTCGTCGAAATGCCGGAAGATTCCGAAGCACAAAACGCAATCAGAGATTTGAACGGAGCCACTTACGAAGGCCGTCAGATGGTTGTAAAAGAAGCACTCCCAAGAAATTAATTCTACAGAATTATAAAAGTTAAATTGAAAAGGATATCCGGTTTCGGGTATCCTTTTCTTGTTTATTCCACCTATCTTTTAACCAATTCCTTTTTTCCTAAAAGATTTGTACCTAACTTTGCGAAATATAAAAAATAACAGCATGACATACGAAGAGACGCTACACTATCTATACACCAGTATTCCAGTTTTTCAGAATGCCGGACCTTCAGCCTACAAACCCGGATTAGGAACCAGTATCGCACTGGACGACCATTTAGGCAACCCACATAAAGCCTACAAAACGATACACGTTGCAGGAACCAACGGCAAAGGCTCCGTCAGCCACCTGTTAGCCGCGATCCTGCGCCAGTCGGGATATAAAGTCGGGCTTTACACCTCCCCGCACCTGGTCGACTTCCGCGAACGAATCCGGGTAAACGGGCAAAAGATCCCCAAAGAATATGTGGTAGATTTTGTAGAACGCAACCGTTCTTTCTTCGAACCTCTCCAACCCTCCTTCTTCGAACTGACTTCCAGTATGGCATTCGACTATTTCCGCGCCGAAAAGGTGGATTATGCCGTTATCGAAGTAGGCATGGGCGGCCGCCTGGACAGTACCAACATCATCACTCCTATCCTAAGTATCATTACGAATATCAGCTTGGACCATACCCAGTTCTTAGGAGATACGGTCGAAAAGATCGCTTTTGAGAAAGCCGGAATCATCAAAAAGGACGTTCCGGTATTAGTCGGCGAAGTAGACCGCCACAGCGTGGCACAAGTTTTTGCAGACGCAGCCGCCAAAGCCGGTACATTAGTATATTTCGCCCAGGACGAAGGGTTGCTGAAAGAATCTTATCTGATGGATACGGGCGAATGGTATCTGGACTCTGCGGAATACGGACAGTTGTTCGGTGAATTGGGGGGTGTCGTGCAGTTCAGGAATGCGATTACCGTATTGGGAGCGATCAACTTATTGAGCGCTGCCGGCGTAAATATTCCGGTCGAAGCGATACGGGAAGGTTTCGAACATGTGGTCGAATTGACCGGACTGATGGGGCGCTGGCAGGTTTTGCAGGAGAACCCGAAAGTCGTATGCGACACCGGGCACAACGCCGGAGGCTGGCAATATCTGCAAATCCAACTGGAAGAAGAACTGAAACGGCATAAGCATCTCTTTATGATTGTCGGCATGGTCAACGACAAAGATATCGACGGCGTATTGGACCTGATGCCTGAAAAAGCCTTTTACTTCTTTACGCAAGCATCCGTGCAACGGGCAATGCCTGCGGAAGATTTTGCGACAAAAGCAATCTTCCACGGTTTGTCGGGCACGATCTGCGATTCCGTGCCGGAAGCTGTGGAAAAAGCATTGGCACGTGCCGGACAGGACGACATCATCTTTATCGGTGGAAGCACTTTTGTTGTGGCGGACGCCTTGCCCCTGTTCTTGAAAAAAGAACAAATAACATAATTCAAAAACAAATATCATGACAGAACAAATTCAGAGAAAACTGAGCGAATCAAAAACGGCGAGATGGTCCGTACTGGCGCTCGTCGCATTCACAATGCTCTGCGGATACTTCATCACGGATATGATGGCTCCGCTACAGGACTTACTACAAACCCCCGTCGAAGGTGGCGGACTGGGATGGACAGCCAATGAATACGGCAAATTTACCAGCGCCTACGGTTGGTTCAACGTATTTTTCCTGATGCTTATCTTCGGAGGCATGATCTTAGACAAGATGGGGGTCCGCTTCACCGGTTTGATGGCAACCAGCATCATGCTCATCGGTGTTTTCATCAAGTGGTTCGGTATTTCACATAATTTTGACGGTGCAACCGTTACCGTTTTCGGTTCAGAATACGGATATCCATTGGTAGTCGCTTCATTAGGATATGCTTTGTTCGGCGTCGGCGTCGAGATTGCCGGTATCACCGTTTCGAAGATCATCGTAAAATGGTTCAAAGGCAAAGAGATGGCATTGGCAATGGGCTTGGAAATGGCTTGTGCCCGTATCGGTACAGGTTTGGCAATCGGCGTTACGCCTTTGTTGAGCCGTGCGTTCGGCAACTCCATCAGTATGCCGATCTTCATCGGTTTGATTTTGCTTTGCATCGGTTTGTTATCCTTCATCGTATTTGTTGTTATGGACAAGAGACGTGATGCGGAAGATGCCGCCGGCGCTACCGGGGAAGAAGATGCGGAAGAACCGTTCCGTTTCGGCGATATCCTGGATATCATCACGTTAAAGGGTTTCTGGTACATGGCGCTCCTTTGCGTTTTGTTCTATTCGGCTGTTTTCCCCTTCTTGAAATATGCTCCGAACCTGATGATTAACAAATTCGGCATCGATCCCGAATGGTCCGGTGTCATTCCGGCTTTGCTGCCATTCGGCAATATCCTATTAACTCCGTTCTTCGGAAACTTGTACGACCGCAAAGGAAAGGGAGCAACCATCATGATTATCGGTTCCATCATGCTGATATTCATTCACTTCACATTCTCCATTCCGATGCTGGACAACTGGCTGGTCGCTCTGATACTGATCCTGCTGCTGGGTATCGCATTCTCGCTGGTCCCTTCCGCCATGTGGCCTTCCGTTCCGAAAATCATTCCGGAAAACAAATTGGGGACAGCCTATGCACTGATATTCTGGGTACAGAACTGGGGACTGATGGGAGTTCCGTATATGATCGGTATCGTACTGGATCAATATTGCATTTCCGGAGAGATCAACGGTAAACCGACCTACGACTATACGATCCCGATGTTGATCTTCACCTGCTTCGGTGTTCTGGCACTCGTGATCTCCCTGTTGTTGAAACGTGAAGACCGTATCAAAGGCTACGGTCTGGAACTTCCGAACATCAAAAAGGACGCAGATATCGTTCTGGCTGAAGAGATGATCGGCGAAGGACAAAGATAAGCACCGAAAGGCGGTGGCAAAACACCTCCTTCATGATTTTACAGGCACGGAATTCACGGAATTGAAATCCGTGCCTAAATTATATCAATTAACTTACATTTGTCAATCATTAAAAAGAGACTATATATGATCTGTTTTCCTAATGCCAAAATAAATCTGGGGCTGAATGTCGTGAGCAAACGTCCCGATGGCTACCATAATATTGAAACTATCTTCTATCCGATCCCGGTGAAAGATGCGCTGGAAATAGTCGGAGCCGATACATTCTCTTTCACACAGACGGGAATACCGGTAGATACTCCAACCCAGAAGAACTTAGTTGTCAAAGCACTGAATCTGCTGAAGTCACGGTATGAAATCCCGGAACTGGAAGTCCATCTGCTGAAAGCTATTCCCTTCGGGGCCGGACTTGGCGGAGGCTCGGCTGATGCCGCCTTTATGCTGAAGTTATTGAACGACTATTGCGGACTTCAGATCCCGGAAGACGGATTGGAAGAACTTGCTTCCTCCATCGGGGCGGATTGCCCGTTCTTTATCCGCAATACGCCGGTATTCGCATCCGGTACGGGAAATATCTTCGAAGCGGTGGAATTGTCACTGGCAGGTTACCATCTCTGTCTTGTCAAGCCGGATGTCGCCGTCTCGACACCGGAAGCCTACTCGATGGTGACACCTGCTGCTCCGGCCATCTCTTTGAAAGAAATCATCCGGAGACCGGTCGAAGAATGGAAAAAACTGATGGTCAACGATTTTGAAAAAAGTGTTTTCCCAAAATATCCGGTCATTGTCGGGATTAAAGAGACATTGTATGAAAAGGGAGCCGTATATGCCTCCATGTCCGGTTCCGGTTCTTCCGTGTTCGGCCTGTTCAGAGAGGCGACAGATCTCAAAAGTTTGTTTACCGATTGTTTTGTCTGGGAGGGACAACTACCATGAACAAGATAGCAGACTTCTTCGACACTCTTGCCGACAGATGGGACGAACTTTGCTATCATGATCCGGAAAAACTGAACGACATCCTGCAACGGACCGGCCTTCGGAAAGGGCTTCGCATCCTGGACATCGGATGTGGAACCGGCGTATTGGAGAGTTATCTCCTACCTTATTCTCCCCGGCAGATTGTCGGAGTAGACCTTTCGCCTGCAATGATCGAGAAGGCACGGAGCAAATATGCGACCCCGGTCGTCGACTTCCGTTGCCAGGACGTATGGGATATACAGGGAGAATCTTTCGACTATATCATTGCCTATAGTGTTTTCCCTCATTTCCAGGAACCGGAGAAGCTGGTCTCCCATTTAGCCGGAATACTGCCGGCAGGCGGCGAACTGGTGATCTGTCACAGCGAAAGTCGCGACAAGATCAACGGACACCATGACAAGCATGCCGGAAAACTGTCGGAAGGATTGCCTCCCGTGGAAGAGCTGGCCCGCATGCTATCTCCTTTTTTCACTGTCAACACGATGGAAGACAGTGACCGGCTTTATATGATTAGTGCTACTCGCAAATAGATATTCTAAATATACACGATACATGAATCAAAAGATTAAACTTATCCCGTTACTCCTCTTTTCGGCTTTCGCCACCCAAGCGGCAGAAGACGTAAAAGTGATGCAGTACCTTCATGCCGGGCCGATAGCGGTCAACAAGCCCATCCTGGCAGACAGCCTGAACGTCAATGGCAAGCCTTTCGAGGCAAAGAACCTGGTCAAATCGACTATTCCTTTCGGCCGCGCCCTCGGCAATGCGGTCGTTATCGATGCGGATACCGCCGGACTGATTACCGTCCCGACACCCGAAAAAGGATATGCCTTGCATCTCTATTCGTTCTACCTGAACAGCGACCGCTACACAAAAGGCTCGCTGGAAGTTTCCGGACCGGGAACATTCGAAGTGTTCGTCAACAATAAACCGGTCGGCGCCACTTCTGAATTGACCCTGGAACCACACCGCTATGAAGTGGTCATCAAATATCTGACAGCCGACACCGATACCTGTCCGTCCACGCTGACAGCCAAATTCAAAAGTGAAGAGGAAGCAGAGGTCATAGCTTCCCTTAACCCTGAAAAGCGGTACACATCACGCGACATCCTGGAAGGAACGCAATTCCGGGGAACGAGCATCTCGCCTAACGGAAAATATGTGCTGGTAAAATACTACACCCGCATGGAAGGTGGAAAAAGCGAACAATATGCTCAACTGCGGGATGCTGCGACCGGACAGATCCTATTGCAGGACAAAGGGTTTATCTTAACTGCCGACTGGATGCCGACGAGCAACAAGATGTATTTCACCCGTACCGGAATAAACGGAAAAGAGCTGATAACCGTTGATCCGGCAACTATGCAGGAAGAAATCCTGGCGGAAAACCTCCCGGAAGGCAGTTTCAGTTTTACCCCGGATGAAAAGACTTTGCTTTATACCATCCAGGAAGAAGGCCCTAAAGATGGGCCGGATATGCTTCGTATCCTGGAACCGAACGATCGTCTGCCGGGATTCCGTAACCGTTACTTCATCTGGCGCTACGATCTTCAGACCGGTTTATACGAGCAGTTGACATATGGGCATAACAATACCTTTATCAATGATGTCAGTGCCGACAGCCGTTATCTGCTGTTCAGCACCAGCGAGCAGGATTACACTTCACTGCCTCACTCCAGCAACTCCATGTATAAGTTGGATTTGCAGACCATGACGGTCGACACCTTATGGGAAAAAGCCCAATACATCAATGGGGCGACTTTCTCACCGGACGGCAAGCAGTTGATGGTATTCGGTTCCGGCAATGCTTTCGACAATATCGGTCTGAACATCAAAGAGGGGCAAATATCCAACACTTACGACGGACAGCTTTTCCTGTACGATCCGGCAACGAGAAAAGCAAAAGCGCTTACCAAAGATTTCAACCCGAACGTCACGAGTGCACAATGGAGCAAATTCGACGGACAGATTTATATGTTGACGGAAGACCAGGATTACCAGCGTATCTATACCTGCAATCCGGTCAACGGAAAAATCCGCCGTCTTGACCTGCCGGAAGACGTCATTTACAATTATTCGCTGGCCGAAACCGCTCCGGTCATGTATTACTACGGACAAAGCGTATCCAATGCCAACCGTCTGTACAGCTACAACACCAAGAACAACAAGACGCAACTGATCTACGACTTATCGGCCGACAAGCTGAAAGACATCAAGTTCGGAGAAGTCCACGACTGGAATTTCACCTCTACCGACGGAACTGTCATTCAGGGACGCTATTATCTCCCGCCCAACTTCGATGCATCCCGGAAATATCCGATGATCGTCTATTACTACGGCGGAACCTCTCCCACTAACCGTGCGTTGGAGTTCAGTTACTCCATGCATATGTATGCAGCCCTCGGCTACGTGGTCTACACTTTGAACCCAAGCGGTACGACTGGCTTCGGACAAGAATTCGCCGCCCGTCACGTAAATGCCTGGGGAGATAAGACCGCCGATGAAATTATCCAGGGGACAGAACAGTTCTGCAAAGAGCATCCGTTCGTCAACCCGAAGAAAATCGGTTGTGCCGGCGCCAGCTACGGTGGCTTCATGACACAATATCTGCAAACAAAAACCGACCTGTTTGCTGCCGCAGTCAGTCATGCGGGCATCAGTGCCCTGAGTAGCTATTGGGGTGAAGGTTATTGGGGATATGGATATTGCTCGGTTGCCAATACGGGCACATACCCGTGGAATAATCCGGAATTCTATACTAAGCATAGTCCGCTGTTCAATGCTGACAAAATCAATACCCCTCTCCTCTTGCTTCATGGAAATGCTGACACGAACGTGCCTGTCGGAGAAAGTATCCAAATGTTCCTGGCTTTGAAACTACTTGGAAAAACAGTCGAGTTTGTACAGGTAGACGGAGAGAACCACGGTGTTGCGGATTATAAAAAACGTCTCGAATGGCAAAACACCATCTTTGCCTGGTTCGCCAAATACCTGAAAGACGAACCACAATGGTGGGATGCACTTTATCCGGAAAGACATTTATAAAAGAAGACAAGATGAAGCAAGTTATCGATTTAGACAATTGGAACAGAAAAGAACATTTTGCTTTCTTTTCCGCATTCGACGACCCCTTTTTCGGGATTACAACTCTTGTGGATTTCACCGATATCTACAGACAAAGTAAAGAACTGAATGTTTCTTTTTTCCTTTATTCCCTTCATTTCTTATTGAAGTGTGCAAACGAAACCGATGCATTCAAATTACGAATAGAAAAAGACTCGGTAGTCCGTTATGATACGATCCATATCTCCCCGACTATCGGACGTGAAGACGGGACTTTCGGTTTCGGCTTTTTTGAATACGATACAAATATCAACCGATTTATTCAAACAGCGACACAGGAAATAGAAAGGGTTAAAAACGGAACAGGATTGTCATTTTCCGAAAACACAGACAGACAGGATGTCATTCACTATTCGGCATTACCCTGGTTTGCTTTTTCCGAAATGAAGCATGCTACATCTTTTAAAAACGGAGACTCCGTACCCCGCATTTCCACAGGGAAATTAATGCAGGAAGGTGAAAAGCATTTATTACCCATTTCGATTTGCGTACATCACGGGCTTATGGACGGAAGAGACGTGGCCGACCTGATACAGAAATTATCAAACAGCCAAACAGCATCCTGACTATAAAAAAAGGAGTATGTCAGGGCCGAAAAGCCCTTTTGACATACTCCTTAAAATAAATATCTACGATCTACTTTCTGGTAACCTAAATCTTTCTACCCGTCTTTTTGACTTTTCATTTAATATTCGGATTCAATGCATGCCATTCGGAGATCGGAGGCAAAACACCCATTGCGATCACTTCGTCACGCAACGCGCAAAGATGCTTGTAGCTCTTTTCCAAAGCGGCTTCTTCTTCCGGGGTACCTTTTATCTCTTTCAAAGCTACGCCATCTTTTGTAATGGAAGTTTCCCAAGCCATCATGATGTGGTCGAACTTACCGTTGGAGACATAAGCACCTGCCGGCCAGCGGAACGGTTTACCTCCCATAGCGGCTGCAATCATCTCGATAGAGACATAAGACGGACTCTGGAAAGAAGAGCGGCCACGCAAAGCGATGATGTTGGCACCACCTTTCGTCACCTTCGTCTGAATTTCCGCCCATTGTTCCTTAGTCAAAGCATCCGTGCCGATCATGCCGGCCAACGGCTTGCCATCCACTTTAGCGGTAGAAGCGTAAACAGCCATTTGCTCGCCATGACCGCCGTATGTACGACAGTTCTCCACAACATCCATAGAAACACCGAAATGCTTGGCCAATTCGCTACGCAGGCGAGTAGAATCCAAAGCTGCCAAAGTCGTCACCTGCGAAGGTTTCAAACCTGAATACAACAGTGTGATCAAACCTGTGATGTCAGCCGGATTGAAAATAACTACGATATGCTTGACATCCGGACAATAGGCCTTTACGTTTTTCCGAATTCTTCGGCGATAGCGGCATTTCCTTTCAGCAAGTCTTCACGGGTCATACCCGCCTTACGGGCGGCCCCACCGGAGTTCACGATATATTTGGCTCCAGTCAGTGCATCTTTGATATCGGAAGTGAAAGTGATATTAACACCTTCGAAGCCACAATGGAACAACTCTTCGGCAACCCCTTCCAAGCCCGGAGCGTACGGATCATACAAACAGATATTAGAAGTAAGTCCCATCATGATGGCTGTCTGAGCCATATTCGAACCAATCATACCTGCCGCTCCTACGATCGTGAGCTTTTCGTCTGTCAATGTTTTCATATTGTATTGTTTTTTTAATAATATGTCTTCTATTAAAACATTCCCTGCAACCATAAAGTTTTCTTGAAAACCTTATTTTCCTTTCGTTTGCAAAGGTAAGAGATTTCGATCTCCTCTGTACATCATTAATACCTATCTCCCATAAGCAAAAGTTATAACTTTAGGGCAACCGCACCAAATTCATTTCTACATAGGCATAAAAAAACATCGGAGTACCTATTAATTCTGTAATCGGTGCCAGTGATTATAAAATCAGTGCCAGCAATTATATAATCGGTAGTTGTGATTATATAATTGCTGGCGCCGATTACAGAATTAGCAGGCACTTAAGAAAGAATTATTCGGGACGAAAACGTTTTTTCTCTCCATAGAAATAAAGAATTGTTACTGCTGGATTTGGTACGGTTGCCCTATTATACAGACAGAATATAATTCGTACCTTTGCAGCCATGAGAACATTCAGACCGGAGGCATGGTTGCCTACAACAAAGAAAGAAGTTGAAGCCCGCGGATGGGACTATATAGATGTGATACTTTTCAGCGGAGATGCCTATGTGGACCATCCTTCATTCGGAGCGGCCGTCATCGGGCGGACACTCGAAGCAATGGGACTGCGCGTAGCGATTGTCCCGCAACCGGACTGGCGCGGTGATTACCGGGATTTCAAGAAGTTGGGAGCCCCCGCCTGTTCTTCGGTGTTTCTGCCGGAGCGATGGATTCGATGATCAACCACTATACGGCCAACAAGCGCCTGCGTAGCGACGATGCTTATACACCGGACCGCCGTGCCGGTATGCGCCCCGATTATCCCAGCATCGTTTACACGAAAATAATAAAGGAGATCTATCCGGATGTCCCTGTCGTATTAGGAGGTATAGAGGCATCCCTGCGCCGGGTTACCCATTACGATTACTGGCAAGACAAGCTGCTCCCCGGAATCCTGAAAGACAGCCCGGCGGATTTGTTGATATACGGCATGGGGGAACTTCCCTTGAAAGAACTGGTCAGCCGGTTACAGGCAGGCATTCCCTTCCATGAGATCAAAGATATACGGCAAACGGCCTATTTGGCAGACGAGGTAAAGCCGCTACCGGACGACATCAATCTCTTTTCCCATGAAGAATGCCTGCGCGACAAGCTGAAACAGGCCAAAAATTTCAAACACATAGAAGAAGAATCCAACAAACAGCAGGCATCCCGCATCCTGCAAAAGGTCGGCCGGCAAACAATCGTCGTCAATCCCCCTTTCCCGCCTATGACGGAAGAAGAGATCGATGCGTCATTCGACCTACCCTACACCCGCCTACCCCATCCCAAATACAAAGGAAAGACGATACCGGCTTTCGAAATGATCAAGTTCTCGGTAAACATCCACCGGGGATGTTTCGGAGGCTGTGCTTTCTGTACCATCTCAGCCCATCAGGGAAAGTTTATCGCCTCACGAAGTAAAGAGTCCATATTGAAAGAAGTGAAAGAGATCACCCGGATGCCGGACTTCAAAGGATACCTGAGCGACCTCGGTGGCCCTTCGGCCAACATGTACCGGATGAAAGGGAAGAATCCGGATATCTGCTCCCAGTGCAAGAAACCGTCTTGCATCTCTCCTGTCGTCTGCAAGAATCTGAATGCAGATCACACACCGCTGTTGGATATATACAAAGAAGTGGACAGAATGCCGGAAATCAAGCGTTCGTTTATCGGTAGCGGTGTCCGCTACGACCTGCTCCTGCACCGGTATACAGACGACAATCTGAACAAAGCTGCCCATACCTATATGGAGGAACTGATAGCCCGTCATGTCTCCGGCCGTCTCAAAGTCGCCCCCGAACATACGGAGGACAATGTCCTGAAAATGATGCGCAAACCTTCATTCGAGCTTTTCGGACAATTCAAAAAATATTCGACCGCGTAAACAAGCAATACGGATTGAACCAGCAACTAATCCCTTATTTCATA
>ENA-OQJB01000015-OQJB01000015.1-human-gut-metagenome-genome-assembly--contig:-NODE-15-length-88294-cov-13.777604_pt1 | contig 88294 bp, 71 predicted proteins | sample MGYA00242599_ERZ504765 | MGnify/ENA primary metagenome ERZ504765 (study PRJEB26092, sample SAMD00036354) | human gut metagenome | host: Homo sapiens | study: EMG produced TPA metagenomics assembly of...
CTGCCACCACGCAGCTGGCCGAGTGAGAAATCAGCCTTTCAACCGATACCGCTGTACCGAGTCGTCGGCGAACTTGACTCGGGCGACCCGCCCTTCCTTCATCAGCTCGCGCATACCGGATGTGGCGGCCAGCGGCGTCAACTGCAGTTCGCGCATGATCTCCTTGACGCTCATCGCCGAATGCCGCTCCAGTACGGTCATAATCGCCTTGACCACGTCGCCCGGCGAACTGTTCTCCATCGTGCGTTGCTTGGTGATGGTCATCGTGAACGTGTTGATGTCGTTGCGCGTGGTCGCCGGCTCGATGCCGGCCTCGCGCAACGCGGCGGCGATACGCTGGTAGCCGTCGCCGCCTTCCGGATTCACAAACCCGCCGCCCGGATACGGCGTGGACTCCAGCAGCGTGAACAGGAACTGGTTTCGGGTGGAAACGAACGGCGCGCCCGTCACCGGATGCGGGCTCGCCAGCACGTCATGCGTCACCATGCCGTACAGGCCACCCGGATTGGTGATCTCGATGCGATCGGTGAACACGCTGATATGCACCTGCGTGCCGCGCGCATCGGGCGAATAATCACGGTGGGTGAGCGCGTTCGCAATCGCCTCTCGCAACACGAGCGGTGGATAATCGGGCTTCTTCGCGCCAATCCAACGCATCAGCGAGTCGACCGCATCGTCGATCATCACCGGAATCGAACCGACCACCGACTTCGAGGCGACCAATCGTTCGTCGCCCCGGAACACATCGTCCCGGCTCGTCCCCGGAAACACGGCTATCGAAATGCCGAGCCGCGGATAGAACTTCTGCGGATAGTGGCCCAACGCCAGCAGTCCGGCCAAGGTGGGACGCAGTATTCCGCCGACCTCCGACTCGTCGGAATCATCATGGCGCAACACCTGCAGATCCAGCAGCACATCGATGCCGTCCCGGTCGGCGAACACGCGCGGATGCTGTTCGCGCACGCGCGCCAACAATCCGGCAACAAGCTGCGGGTCGAGGTCATCGGTCGTGGCGCCGGGCACGATATCCAAATCGTACGTGGGCTGCAGATGCTCCTCGATGAGCCGGTCGACCTCATAGGAGGTCATGCGCCGGTCGCCGTCGCCGGTGCGGATGAACGAGCCGCTGTGCGGTCCGAGCGCGGTGGTGAAGCAGGGCTTGTCGCGCGGCAGCATCTCGTCGATGCGCGCGAACACCAGATTCGCGCCTTCGAACGGGCAGGTGACGATCACGGGCCGCACCACCGGCGTCATCTTCTCGCACGCCTGGCTCAGCGCCTCCTGCATGGCGCGCGCGTCGAATCCCTCGACCGGCGTGAACCCGTTCTTTTCAGACAGGCCCAGGATGATCCAGCCGCCGGAGCCATTGGAGAACGCGGACAGCGTATCGGTGATGGTCGAGGAGATCTTGCGCTTGCATTCCTTGACCTCGCACTGCTGCGTATCGTTGCCGATCAGACGCATGAGTTCGATCAGCTCAGTCATTTTGGCAGTATAGTCATCGACCATGGCGGCCTCCTTGACACCATTGTGCCCCATAATCCGCCGCCCGCTCGCCTCCAGCCCCGCCGGTTCACCCCAATTCATCCAGAATTCATGAGCCAAACCAGACGAAACGAACGTCGATGTAGGGTTCGATTCCGCGTGTTCACTGACGAGATCGGCCGGTCGAGGCGGGCGGACTATGTTGGGTGGCGTGGACGGCCAGTCGAAAGGCATCATGCCGTTGCTCGCCGCGCGCGTCGCCAAGCGTACCGGTCGGCCGGTGGCCTGGCGTACGGTCGGCAAGCTCGGCGCGACCGCCCGGCGCGTGCGCTACCGGATGATTGGCGATATCAACGACCGGCCGGACGTGCTGATCGTGTGCGTGGGCAGCAACGACATGCTCGCCGGACGTTCGGTGCGTGAAAATGGGCCGCTGACATCACCCCGGTGCTGGACGCGGCCAAGAACAAGGCCGGCAGGGTGGTGCACTCTTTTGCTGGTCACTCCATCCACCACTGCCGCGAAACCATCGGTGATGATCAGCCCGTCCTCATTGAGCGACTGGTCAGACCTCTTGCCTTGGCAGTGCTGTTCTGTGATGTGCATAGCGATTTTCGATTCCATGGTTGTCAGAACGCTTAAAGGCGTCTACTGGCTCATTATGATGGCAGCAGTGACATGCGGATATGGGGGACCGCTGTCTAAATGAAAGTGCAACACCCTTTAGATTGGAGATTGTCCAGATAACCAGTGAAAGGGTGTTGCACTTTCATTTAGACAGCGGGGGGACGATTGAGAAGTCATAATTCCGTTACACTGGCAAGGACAAGGAACTAAGGTATGCGAGGATTATCGGTATTGAGCAGGGCGTTGCGATGGGCGTTGGTGGGTATGACGTTTTCGATGCTGTCCAACGCGATTTTCGAGGGGTCGGTGATTCCTTCGATTCTGATCGTCGGACTGCCGGCATGGGTGATCGCGTTCCGCAAGACGTTCAATCTGGTCATCGACTTCGCTTCTCCGATATCCGCATGGATCGTGCAGCGGTTCGGCTCGTTCCGTTCGCTTGCGACCACGGAGGGCGTGGAAGGCGTACTGTGCCTGGCGGTCGCGCTGGTGCCCAACGGTTGGACGTATTGGAAGTGGCTGCTGCTGGCCCTGTCATGCCTGCTGCTGATGACCGGGCAGGTCATCGACGTGGCCTCCGAAGTGTTCGAGGTGGATGCGGCCGGCGACGACGATGACATGCTCGTCAAGTACAGCGGCTACGTCGCCGTGATTGCCAGCGTGGCCGGTACGTTGCTGGGCCAGGTTGCCGGATCGGCCTTGGCCAACGCCTCCATCATGGCCATGCTGCTCACCTCGTCGGCACTGTCATTTGCCTGCGCGCTGACGCGATTCCGCACCCGCGAGTTCATGCCGGGATTCGGCAACGATGGTGCGGGCGGCGATGACGGCGACGGCTCCGCCGACGAATCCACGGCGGCCGACACGTCACACGCGCCGCAGCGCACTCCGGTCACCCGCTTGACCCGGGTCAGACTGCTGATCGCATCGCTGCTGCTTGCGCTGATTCCGTCGCTGTGGGCAAGCTATGCGTTGCTGGGCATCGGCTCCCGGTACGGCAGCGATATGCTGACCGTGGTCTACGCATTCGGCGGCGTGGGCAGCATCATCGGATCGTTTGTCTACATGCGGCTCTCCGCAAAACTCTGCATGCGCGCCGTGTCCGCCATCGGGGCAATCGCCACGGCGATTTCCCTTGCCGCCGTACTGGTTCCCGAGTTTGCCGCGGTGTGCGTCGGATGGCTCATCAACAACCTCGGCTATGGCCTGCTGGCGCATGGCGTGATCGTATCGCGACAACTGCTGCTGAGCGGTGGTGACCTGGCCAAATTTAGCGGCCGTGCCAGGTTCGCGTATGCGATCGGCGGTGCCGTCGGCACGTGGGGCGGCTGGCTCGGCTCCGCCCACTGGCAGATACTCGCCGTCGTTGCCCTGGTACTGTGCGCCGGATTCATCCCGTTGCTCAAGGCCATGCCTGGCCCGGTACGGCACTGAGGTGACGGATGGGGCCGGCTGGCATCTCGTGCGCCGGGCGTTTTTCGGCAGATTTTGCCGTGCTGATGTACGCAGGTGTTGACGTTCGGCGAGGTTCCCAGCCACATTGCTGTGTGATTGATGCCGCTCGATAGGCATATCAGGCCGGACACACCACGGCGATGCCGAATGGGCGACGGGCCGACGACCCGCATCATCGCAGCAACCGGGTTCTGCCATCCTTGACGAGCAGGGCCTGCCGGTTGGTAAGAGGCTTGAGACTGAGATCGGCGCCATACCGGTCGAGAATGCGTTGTGCGGCGTGACCCATGGCCGCTGCATGATGGTGGGGGACCACGTGGAAATCAGCCAGGCCCAATCCTGCGTAATCGGTGAGATCGGGGGCTTTGTCCGTGCGGTCCATGAGCTTGATGTAGCCGATGTCGAGTGCCGTGATGACCGAGCCTGCGGACTCGCCGATATACGGCGTGCCGGCGCGCACCTGATTGATGATGGCCCGGTCGGCACCGGTGCGGCGCAACTCCTGCAGGAGAAAGAACGTGTTGCCGCCGCCCACATAGATGCAATCAGCCTCGGTGATTTTGTGGGTGATGTCCTCGGCGGAGTCGCTCGGCATGTTTTCCACATCCAGTTGTTCGACCTCGAAGCCGAGCCGTTGTAGCGCGTGTTTGCTCAATGCCGTACGAGCCGGTCCCCACGGTTCCACAGCGCTCGCCGTTGGAATGAAGACGACCCGTTTGCCCTGTGGCCGCGGCTCGATTTCATGCACGGTGGGCGAGACGTTATGGAACATCGAAGTCAGCAGCATCGTAACCATAATCGCCTTCCTTACACATCGACTATGCGGCAGTGTAAGTCCTGAATATGTGGAAACAGCTATGCGTTCGCTGCGGGTATATCCGAATCGATCAGCGCGACTCGACCAGCGCGATGCCGGCCGCCGTCATCTGTTTGCGGGCCGCGACACCGAGCTCCTCGCTGACCGGTACGGTCAGGTCCTCGAACACGGTGACCTCGAAACCGAGCTTCCTGGCATCGAGCGCGGTGTCCTTGACGCAATGCGATTCGGCGATGCCCACCACATCCACGCGACTCACGCCGGCCGTCTTCAGCGCGTCGGCTAGTGTCTTGCCGGCGGCCTGTTCAGCCGAGACCTCCTCACGGGTCTGGATGCGGTCAGTATTGTCCTCGATACCCTCAAACCCGGAATATGCCGCCGAATACTGGCCCTTCTTGAAATGATGCTCGACGCCCAGCGCCTTGATCGCCGGATGCAGTTCGGCGTTCGACGTACCGGCCGCGCCATGCTTCGGCCATGTATCCACGAAATCTGGCTCAGCCGACCAGTGCGCGCCTGGCTCGATATGCCAATCCTGCGTGGTGGCGATATACGCGTATTCGCCACGATGCGCATTCACATAATCGGCGATGCGCTCGGCGACTGCGTTGCCACCCTCAACACCCAGTTCACCGCCCTCGCAAAATGTCGGCTGCACATCCACCACAATCAACGCCTTGCTCATAGATTCCCCATTTCTTTTGAATAGGCCTGTAATGTGCTTTTATCTTAGTGGTTTATTGCTGAATAGGGGAGTGCCGGATTCGTCAAAAGTTAGACGTTTGATTGCCTGATTAGACCAATGTGACGGTGATGGTCTGCTCGGCGGTTTCGTTTCCTGTCCAAACACCGTCTTTGCGATTCCATTCCATGCCGTTCGCATGCAATGCGTTGATGCCGTATTGGCGTGCGTGCGTGACCAGCCAGCCCGTAACTTGCCAGCACAGGCGATTGTGGTCGTCTGCGGACAGGCCGTCGGGCAGAGCTACGGTGATTGTCGTACCGTTTGATGAATTATTACCGTTTCCCTCGGCAGTTGCAGGCGCAGTAGCGGCGGTAACACTCGGATAGGCAACAGGAAGCGCAGCGATAAGCCCATCGGCATCCGACGATGTTGCCGGCTCCAGCGCGCATGAAATAGTCGCTCCGAATTCACCGGTCAGTCCAGCAGCCCAAGCATGCGCCATGGCGTCCCATGTGGCGTACAGATCCGGGTATCCTGAACGCTGCACTTCCTGGGCCGCGTCCTCGATGGGAATCGTCTCCCAGTCCGGCACCTGCATCAGATGGTCGTAGAAGATGTTCGTGGCATACGTCATGTCGGACACCTGTTCCACGGTTCCCCAACCTTGGCTCGGCCGCTGTTGGAAGAGTCCGATGGAATCCAGATCGCCATAGGAAAGGTTCGTGATTCGCGATTCCTGCATGGCCGTGGCGATGGCCACCGTCGCCGCATGATCCGGCAGTCCGCGATTGATGGCGATGTTGGCGATGAGCTCCGCGTTCTGGGCCTGTTCCGGCATGAGGGAATAGCTTGGGCCGTCGGCTGGTTTCGCCGAACAATAGGCGTCGTCGGAGGCGCGGGAAGGGGTGCCGGAGGAAAAGAAAATGCGTGGCAGATAGATGAGCGCGGCCAGAATCGCGACGATGACGCAAGCGACGATAAACACCAGCACCCATCTGCCGCCCGAGCGGCGACGAGCCCGGTATCGCGTTCGCCGAACCATCTCGCCTCCTTCCTGGCCTTATCGGTCTTCGCCTGATTGCGCGTCTATGTCATATCGTCACGTCAATCTGATCACCACCAGTCAGAGTGTCATATCTGCCTGATGAATGCTCATAGCACCGATGACTTTGCCATAATTCTTCACGCCCTTTGACTCTCGCACAAGCCGAACCGAGAAGAATGTTCCAATGTCCGTGTTTCAGCGTGGCCAAGATTGATAATCTGGGTTGCAATCGTCTATTTCCGCTTCGAGGGGCTGATTCGCCATTTCCAGAACATCTACTTCCGTTTCAAGGGGCGGATGGTTAAGTAGACAGATCATGAAAATGGCGGGATGGCGTTGTCGTTACGCCGTTTCTACTTTTGGTTTGAGCTTCGACCAGCCCCTCGAAGTGGAAGTAGATGTTCCCGGATAACAGAATCAGCCCCTTGAAACCGAGAATGCCGTTCGAAACTGTTTCGGCGGCGAAGGAACCGTAGACGCTATTGTGTGAAATACACCCAGTCCCGGTTTGAGAAAGGAACGTATGGCACAGCCGCAGCCGTATTACGCCATCGAGGGCAATGATAATGGATTGTCCGTCGTGTTTGTGCATGGCATGGGTGTGGACCATCGTTCGCTGATGATGCTCGATGAAGCATTCGACGGCAATGATTCGATTCGCCGCATATATCTGGACCTGCCCGGCTTTGGGCGTACGCCAGCACTGCCCGAGAATGCCTGTGGACTGCCGGAAATGGCTGATTGGCTGCAAACGGTCATTGACGGCCTTGTCGGCAAAGCAACCCCATTCGCCATGGTCGGCAACTCGATGGGCGGTGCGCTTGTCCGCGAAGTATTGGCGCGCGAACCTCGCCGAGTGGCCGGCATGGCGCTGATCGCGCCGGTTGTGGACCCGCAGCATGCCGGCCGGCATGTGGCCGAACACGTGGTTGCGAATCCCAATCCCAGACTGACGCACTCCCTGCCACAGGAACAGGTGTTCGACTTCATCACCATGGGCGTCAACCAGTCATTCGATGCATGGCGGCGCTACCAGCGGTTCATCTTGCCTGGTGTGGCGTTGTGTGACCGTTCGGCGTGCGAACGACTGGATCAACGCTATTGGCTGGATGACGACCCCGAGAAAACACTCGGCACATATGCAGGTCCGGTGCTCATCGTCACCGGCAAACAAGACCAGATCGTCGGATACGAAGACCAGCAAGCCCTGTTGCCGCACTATCCCAACGCCACCTTCGTGACGCTAGACAATGCCGGTCACAACGCGCACATCGACCAACCCGAAGCCGTCGTAGCTCTCGTGCGCGAATGGGTGGCGCGCCTGCATGTCTGAGCAACTGCTCATCCGGGCATCTGAACATAAAACTTGTAGCTATCTCCTTTGACAGCAGATAGCATTCCGTAAATGGGCGAATGTACCTCTCTGAAAGCAGTTAGCTATGTAAAAATCATGCGGTGGTTATCGGTCGCTGTCCTCCCATTCGAGAATGTCGCCGGGCTGGCAGTCGAGGGCCTTGCAAAGCGCATCCAGCGTGGTAAAGCGAACGGCTTTGGCATGTCCGTTCTTCAGAATGGACACATTGGCGGGGGTGATGCCGATTTGCTCGGCGAGCTCGCCGACCCCGATCTTGCGCTTGGCCATCATGACGTCGAGATTGATGCGAATCGTCATATCAGATCACCTGCTCGAGCTCGCTGGACTGGTCGGTGGCGGCGCGCAGCAGGCCCTTCATCACAATCATCAGCAGCATGAATCCGATTTCGGCGAGAACCGCCACACCAAGCACCAAGGCGATGGTGTAGTAATCCATGGCCTGCATGGTCGCATCATGCCAGCCGGAGATAAGGAAACACAGGGATACGAGAACGGTCAGCACAGTGGCGATCGCCGCGCAGCCAAGCACCCAGTTCACGCAGGGCATGGCCTTGGCGGTGAACACCGTGCCGGAGCCGGATAGCGAAAGAAGCCGCCAGACGGCCGCAAACGCTATCTCGACGCATACCAGAAACAGTATGCCCATGATGAGGTATGGCCAGCGCATCGCCACCTGGCTGGAGTACAGGCCGGCCATCACCTCGCTCAGTATGGGTGCGGCGAATGCCTGGCTCCATAGGCAGGCCAGCCAGACCAGCACGATGATGACCTTCAATCCAAGCAGGACCCACTTGTTCATGTAATTCTTCATGAAACGCTCCCTTGAATCGACTATTTCGAATAACGATAATTATATATCGAAAAACGATATGATTGGCAGCGTGGTTTTGTGAAGATTGCGATGGCGCAGCAATGCGAGCGGGAAAGCCCGTATGCTTGTTCGTCCGCTGGATTCCCGCATAACACATGTGCCCGCAAACCGAAATGGTTGCGGGCACATGCGAAAAGATCCGTCGGTCGTCACTCGGCGTCGACCGGTGCCTCCTTGGGCGCGGAGAGGAAATGCTCCTCACTGGGCAGCACGGCATTCAGGATCACGGCCACCACGAACGCCACGGCGATGCAGTTCGAGGCGAAGATCTGCTGGAACAGGGCCGGGAACTGCGCGAAGATGTCGCTTACCTGCGTGAAGCCGATGCCGATGGTCAGCGAGAGCGCCGCAATCGTGATGTTGCGCTGCGTGAAGCCCGCTTCGGCAATCATCTGGAAGCCGGAAAGAATGATATTGCCGAACATCATGATGGTGCAGCCGCCGAGCACCGCCTGCGGCAGCGAGTTGAACACCTCGGCGATGGCCGGCACGAAGCTCGCCAAAATCAGGATTACGCCACCGGAAAGAATGACCTTACGATTGACGACCTTGGTCATGGCCACGAGTCCGATGTTCTGCGCGAAGGAGGTCAGCGGCAGGCAGCCGAACAGGCCGGAGACGGTGGAGATAAGGCCGTCACCGGCGATGGCGCCAGCAGTCTCGCGTTCGGTCGGCGTACGGTTCAGACCCACTTTGGTCAGCGCGGCGGTGTCACCCAGCACCTCAACAGAGGAGACGACATAGAGCAGGCCGATGGAGATGATCGAACCCCAGTCGAACTCGGGCTTGAATGGCATGATCTGCGGCACGGACACAATGGCAAGGTTCTGGAAACCGGAGAAATCGACCTTGCCCATGCAGATGGCCACCACGTAACCGACCACCAGACCGAATAGCACGGACAGCTGCTTGGCCGTGCCCTTCATCAACAGCTGGAATGCCAAGCAGGCGACCAAAGATATAAGCCCGAGCGTCAGATTCTGCCAGTTGCCGAAGTCCTTGGCGCCGCTGCCGCCGCCGAAGCTCGTGGCGCCCACGTTGAGCAGGGAGAAACCAATGGAGGTGACCACGATGGCGGAGACGATTGGCGGCACGAACCGACGCCAATATTTGGCCGTTAAGCCCAGCACGAGTTCCAGCAGGCCGCCGACCATCACCGCGCCGACCACCGCGCCATAACCCTTGTCCGCGCAAATCGCCACGGCGGCCGCCACGTAGGTGAAGGAGATGCCGGTGACCATCGGTAGCCGGGAGCCGATGAGCCACGCGCCATACAGTTGCAGACAGGTACCGAGACCTGCCACCAGCAGACCGGCCTGAATGATTGTGGCCGACTGGGCCGGCGTCATCTTCGCGGCGGATGCGACGATGAAGATCGGGGCAAGGTTGGCCACAAACATGGCCATCACATGCTGCAGGCCGAACGGAATGCCCTTCCAGAAGGATACGGGCGCGTCCAGCGAGGACAATGCCTCAAATGATATGGAATTCTTGGTTTTCTTCTCTGACATGATTCTCTTTCTCTCTGTTCCCTTTTTGTGTTTGCTCCCGCTGGCGGGAGCTGGCGGCGTAGCCGACTGAGGGTGGTCTGCGGTCAAGATGAACCACCCTCAGTCACTGTCGTGACAGCTCCCGCCAGCGGGAGCGGGCAATAGTCCTCAGTGCCTAAAGGTGATCTCGCCGGTTCCGGGATCCATGGATTCGACAATGGCCAACGAATCTACGTCGTAACCATCGGCGCGCAGCGCGTCGCCGCCGCCCTGGAAGCCCTTCTCCACGGCGATACCAATGCCCTCGACCGTGGCGCCGGCCGCCTTGCACAGATCAATCAGGCCGCGCAGCGCCTTGCCGTTGGCCAGGAAATCGTCGATCAGCAGCACATGGTCGCCCGCATTCAGATACTTCTTGGACACGATCACCGGAAATTCCTTCTGCTTGGTGAAGGAATACACGGTGGTGGTGTACTGGTCGCCGTCCAGATTGATGGACTGCGCTTTCTTGGCGAACACCACCGGCACATTGCCGAAATGCTGGGCGGCCACGCATGCGATGCCAATGCCGGACGCTTCGATGGTCAGAATTTTGGTGATGTGCTTGCCGGCGAAATGCTTGGCCCACGCGGCTCCCATACGGTCGAACAGACGTACGTCGCACTGGTGGTTCAGGAACGCGTCCACCTTGAGCACGTCACCTGCCTTTACCGTTCCCTCGCTCTGGATTCGTTCCTCAAGTTCCTGCATCGGACCTCCTGTCATCGTGTGCCACAACCGATATGGATGATATGGATATCTGAAAGTGTACGTTGTCCGATGCGAGAGCGGCATGTCGGCGGTTCTTCGCCGAGTGATACCGTCGGCCGTCGGAACGTCATTCGCTTGTAACGGAACCGTCCGCCGGCCGCCCAGCCCCGGGCCGGTTCGTCACACCGACGCTGACCCGTGCATGTGGTAAACATGAATGTCGCGATTCAAAGGGAGGCAACAGTGTACGACGAGCCGGAAGTCATCGCCCGCAGCGCGCAGGAACTCGTAGGCGACCTGAACCCGCAGCAGGCCGAAGCCGTGCAATACCGCGGCCAGGCGCTGCTGATCGGAGCCGGTGCCGGTTCCGGCAAAACCCGAGTCCTCACCCGACGCATCGCATGGATCCTGAGCCAGTTCGGCGCATGGCCCAGCCAGATCCTGGCCATCACCTTCACCAACAAGGCCGCCGCCGAGATGCGCGAACGACTCGGCTCGCTGATTGGCCCGGTGGCCCAGCGTATGTGGGTCTCCACCTTCCACTCCGCCTGCGTGCGCATCCTGCGCCGCGACGGCAAATCCATCGGCCTCAAATCCGGCTTCTCCATCTACGATTCCGCCGACTCCGAGCGACTCGTCAAGATCATCGCCACCGAATTCAACCTCGATATCAAGCGCTACACCCCGCGTTCGATCCTCGGCCACATCTCCGACCTGAAAAACAACCTGACCGGCTGGAAGGAAAACCTCGCCGTCCATGCGCCCGACTTCACGCCCGGCCAGCGCGGCTACCAGTTCGGCACAGTGGGTGACCTTGAAGCCATCTACGCGGTGATATACGCCGAATACGAGCACAGGCTCGCCCTGGCCAACGCCGTCGACTTCGATGATCTGATTGGGCGCACGGTCGAACTGCTGCGTACCGACCCGGCCGTCGCCGAGTACTACCATCACCGTTTCCGCTACATTCTGGTCGACGAGTATCAGGACACCAACCACGCCCAGTATGTGCTCGTACGCGAGCTGGCCGGCGTGGACACAGGGGAGAAGGCCATTCCGGGCGCGCCGAACGCCGGCAAGGCGGGCCCTGCTTGGATCACCGTCGTGGGCGATTCCGACCAGTCCATCTATGCCTTCCGCGGCGCCGACATCCGCAACATCCAGGATTTCGAACAGGACTTCCCGAACGCCAAGACCATCATGCTCGAACAGAACTATCGTTCGACGCAGACCATTTTGGACGCGGCCAACGCGGTGATCAGCAACAACGAGGGACGCAAGCCCAAGAAACTGTGGACAGCACTCGGCAAAGGCGAGCCAATCGTCGGCTACGCGGCGGATAACGCCCAGCAGGAGGCCCAGTGGGTGGCCACCGAAATCGCCCGACTGCACGCCGAAGAAGATATCGCCTACTCTGACATGGCGATTATGTATCGCGCCAACGCGCAGTCCCGCTCGCTCGAAGAGGCGTTAATCAACGCAGGGCTGCCGTACCAGCTCGTCGGCGGCACCAAGTTCTACGAACGCCGTGAAATCAAGGACGCGCTGGCCTACCTGCAGGCGCTGGTCAACCCGGATGATGACGTGAACCTGCGTCGAATTTTGAACGTGCCCAAGCGCGGGCTCGGCGATCGTGCCGAGGGCATCCTGCTCGCCTATGCGCGCGAACGTGGCACCAGCTTCTTCTATGCACTCATGCATTTGGATGAAATTCAGGACGTGCCCACACGTACCGCCACGCAGCTCAAGGCCTTCCGTGATTTGATGGGTGAGCTCTCGCAATTCACGCGAGCACATGACGCCAAGCCCAGCGAGATTGTGGCCGAAGTGCTGGAGAAGTCCGGCTTGCGTGCAGAGCTGGAAAAGTCCGTGGACCCGCAGGACGCCTCCCGTTTGGAAAACCTCTCCCAGCTGCAGTCCACCGCAGCCGAGTTCGAGCAGAACACGCCCGACGCCACTCTACCCGCATTCCTGGAGACCACCGCGCTCGTGGCCGATTCCGACCAGCTGCCCGGCGAGGCGGAGGATTCCGGCAAAGTGACGCTGATGACCCTGCACACCGCCAAAGGCCTCGAATACCCGGTGGTGTTCCTGACCGGCATGGAACAGGGCACGTTCCCGCATTCACGTTCGATGGAGGACACCACCGAACTGCAGGAGGAACGTCGACTTGCCTATGTGGGCATCACCCGCGCCAAGCAGCGCCTGTATGTCACGCGCGCGGCCGTACGCTCCCAGTGGGGGCAGGCCGCCGACATGATGCCCAGCCAGTTCCTCGACGAGATCCCCGATTCGCTCATCGATTGGAAACGCCGCGAGGCCGGCATGGAACGCATGCGCGCCAACTGGGAATCCGACGGCTTCGATGACGAATTCGGTGGCTGGGACGACGACGATTTCGGCGGTACGACGTTCGGTGGGTCCTCGACATTCGGCTCTCGCGGTTCGGGTTCGTCGTATGGCTCGAGATCTCATTACGGCTCGTCAAGCTATGGGTCTGGCTCGTCCTATGGCTCCCGTTCGGGCGGTTCATCGTATGGCTCACGTTCCGGCTCCTCCTACGGTTCCCGCTCGCGCTCGGGTTCGTCCTATGGTTCGGGTTCCGGCTCTTCATATGGTTCTCGTTCCCGTTCCCGTTCCAGTTCGGCGTCCGGCGGCACTCGTGGCGGCAAGGTCACTACGCGCCACACCACGCCGAAGTCCGGTTCCGCCGGATCTTCCATGCCAAGTTCCAAGCTCGCTAAAGATAATGGACTGAATATCTCTGACTTTGCTGTGGGAGACATGATCAGCCACGACCAGTACGGTCTCGGCAAGGTCACCGACGCGCAGGACAAGGGCCGCAATTCGGTCATCACCGTGGACTTCGGGTCAGCCGGCGTCAAACGCCTCATGCTCCGCGTGGCACCGATCGAAAAGCTGTGAGCTGAAAGCATATACCAGATAATCTCATAAAAAACAAGACTTGTGTTCCTCATCACACTGTGGCCATAATGCGGAGGTTGTGCTCACGAACCCCTGGTAGCAGGGGAGAGGAAGGAAGTTATGAAGAACAAGCTGTTCGCATCCGTGCCCAATATTCTGTTCGGTACGCTTATTGCCATCGCACCCCAGACCTTTGCTCACGCTTGCACCGGCCATGACATGCCGGGTGCCTGCCATTACTCGCAGCAGGCCGCCACCGGTATCGGCGTTGTGATTCTGGTGCTCGGCGTCGTGGCCCTGTTCGGCAACGTCCAGATTCGCATTGGCCTCAACATCGCCGCCATCGCTAACGCGTTGCTGCTGCTTGCTGTGCCCACCTTCCTGATCGGCATCTGCAAGGGCGCCATGATGCACTGCCGCATGGTCATGCTGCCCACGCTCATCATGCTCGGCGTGCTCACTCTCGTGTTCGCCGCTGTCGCCATCTGGCTCGATTCCCGAGCGGCCAAGCACTGAACTTGACCTCGTGTGACCGGGGTCCGATTTCATTCCAGGAGTCGGGTTCCGGTCTCGCTTATTGCAACCGCACCATAATCGATAAGGACCCCCATCGTGCCATCGCATATCGCATTGCGCGGCCTGCCGCTTGAAAATCTCAAGCGCAAGCCATTCCGCACCGGCGCCCTGCTCGCCGTCGTCACCATTCTTGCGCTGACATTCTTCGGCGGCACCATGCTGACCATGAACCTCAACACCGGTATGACCAGCATGGAGAAGCGCCTCGGCGCCGACCTGATGGTTGTGCCTCAGGACACCGCGCAGAAAGCCGAAGCGCTGTTGACCAACGGCAACCCCAGCACGTTCTATTTCACCAGAGACATCGCCACTGAGGTCAAGCAAGCGGATGGCATCGAACAAGCCAGCGAACAAACCTACATATCGTCACTGGCCGCCGCCTGCTGCGACGAAAAACTGCAGATCATCGGCTACGACCCGTCCACCGACTTCGTTATCGAGCCATGGGTTGCGTCCCAATTCAAAGGCACCCTCGAAGACGGCAAGATGATCGCCGGCGCGAACGTCAATGTGTCCACCGATGGCACCATTGAGCTATACGGCCGTAAATGGCCGGTGATCGCTCAGCTGGCCAATACCGGCACCAGCCTCGACAATTCGGTGTTCATCAACCAGGCCACCGTGCCCGACATGGTCGCCGCATCGTCCAAGGTCTCCAAGCAGGTCATGCCCATGGAATATGCGGGCAAGGCCGTCTCCACCGTGATGATCAAGGTCAAGCAGGGGTATGAGGCGCAAACCGTGGCCGAGAACATCAAACGCATTGACTCCCGATTCGCCGATCTGGGCTACGTGTATCCCGGCGGCATCACCGCCAATACCAAGACCTCGCTGACCGCATTGGTCACCTACCTCAAGGTGTTCGTGGCCGTGATCTGGGTGATGGGTGTGATCGTGCTGCTCGCCGTATTCGCCTCTTCGGCGAACGAACGCAAGCGCGAGTTCGCGTCCCTGCGCATTATGGGAGCCACGCGTGGCATGTTGAACGTCATCATTCTCAAGGAATCGGCCATTATCGGACTGATTGGCGGTGTAATCGGCGTAGGCGTGGCGAGCCTCGTGATCTTCCCATTCAGCTCGCTGATCGGCAAACAATTGCAATTGCCATATCTGCAAGCCGGACCGGCCGTCGTTATCGGATTCATTGCCATAACTATTGTGTGCTCAACCGCCATCGGCATTGTCGGCTCGTTGCTGACCATGTGGCGACTTGGCCGCCCCGAAGCCTATCTGACCCTGCGAGAAGGGGAGTGACATGACCGAAACTGCATCTCATCTGCTGGAATTGGTGGATTTGACCCGCCAGTTCGTCCGTCGCGGCACGCCGTTTGACGCGGTCAGTCACGTCGATCTCACGATTGACGCTGGGGAATTCGTCGCCATCGTCGGTCGCTCAGGCAACGGTAAAAGCACCCTGATTAATATGGTCGCCGGATTGGTGCGCCCAAGTTCGGGAACCGTGCATGTGGATGGGCGCGAAGTGACTGAGCTGAGCGATAAGGAACTGTCCCTACTGCGCAACCGAACCATCGGTTTCGTGACCCAAAGCCAGACCCTGCTCGGCAATCTCACGGTGCTCGACAATGTGATCCTGCCCGCGACGATGTTCCCGGATGCTCTGCCGTTCATGGAGGCTGAGAATAAGGACGATGCAGCCGCACAAAAACAGAACAATACGGCTGAGACCGTGCCCGGCATCGAATCTGAGGCCGATAACGATTCCGCATCCGATGAAAACAGTACTGAGTCTTCCACCGAGCCGGATCCGTTTATGCCGGATGTCATCGCGCCGATTGCAGATGCTGACGGTAAACCGTCAAACTCAGCTGCAAGCCAGCCCGACTTATTTACCGAGCGCGCCAAGCATCTGCTCACCCAGCTCGGTGTCGCCGATTTGGCAGACAGCTATCCGCGCGAACTATCCGGCGGTGAGATGCGGCGTGTCTCCATCGCCCGCGCCCTGATGAATCAGCCCAAATTGCTTATCGCGGACGAACCGACCGGCGATCTCGACCAAGAGAGCACTGACATCGTGATGCAACTGCTGAGAAGCCAAGCCGATAACGGTACGGCGATCCTCATGGTCACGCATGATCCGGATGCGCTGGAGTATGCGGACAAGGTATACCGCATGGACGCCGGAGTGCTGTCCATGGCTGCGGTGTAGTATTGCTCGCTGGTGTCTGCCAACTGGTAGATACCGTCTGGAGTCATAGCCCGTCAACGGGTCGGCGGTAGGCGATCGCAAGAACGCCAACCCGCTCGTGAGCAATCACGACGAAGCGTTGGAGAGGCCCGACTCAGCGCTTGGAATCGCATGAGACCGAGCGTTCCGTTCAGATAACGACAGAAGGAATAATCCAATGACGAACGTTCAGCGTTCTCGCCGTCAGGTGCGCCTGTCCCGCGCCCTCGGCATCGCACTGACCCCCAAGGCTCAGCGCATTTTCGAAAAGCGTCCGTACGCTCCTGGCGAGCACGGCCGCGACCGTCGCCGCACCGAATCCGATTACGCGGTGCGTATGCGCGAGAAGCAGCGTCTGCGCGCTCAGTACGGCATCTCCGAGAAGCAGCTCCGCGCCGCTTACGAGAAGGCAACCCGTACCGCCGGCCAGACCGGTAACGCCATGCTGACCGACCTCGAGACCCGTCTCGATAACCTGGTTCTGCGTGCTGGCATCGCCCGCACCACCGCCCAGGCCCGTCAGTTCGTGGTGCACCGTCACATCCTCGTTGACGGCAACGTGGTGGACCGTCCGTCCTACCGCGTCAAGCCCGGCCAGACCATCCAGGTGAAGGCCAAGAGCCAGACCATGGTTCCGTTCCAGATCGCCGCCGAAGGCGTGCACCGTGATGTGCTGCCCGCGGTTCCCGGCTACCTCGACGTGAACCTTGCCTCCCTGAAGGCCACCCTGACCCGCAAGCCCGAGGTCGAAGAGATTCCGGTGCAGGTCAACATCCAGTACGTGGTCGAATTCTACGCCCGCTGATTCGGGCCCCCTTATCTGAAACATCAGAATCAAGGACATACCGCTTGGACCCCGCTCCCGCAAGGGACGCGGGGTTCTCGCGTTCCGGGGCGCGGGCGTTTTCCCGGAGACTGGATGAACGGAATCCGTCCACCCCGGGCATTGGGAGGAGCGTGCCCGTGACGAGGTGTTCGTCCCGATCGACGACTGTATCCGCTGGCACGACCACGGGCGCATCAAAACGGCGTGATTCCGACGGCTCCGGTTGCCGGAGCGCTGGAATCACGCCGTTCTGCGCAGGAGGAATGGGGCGGACTTTGGGCTTTAGCTACGGCGCCGGGCGCTCATTGCAGTCTTGTCATCTGCATTGTGGGTGATCTGGATGTTGTTGTTGCGATGAGTCCGTTCGGCACATTGATCGAATATCTTCTGGTCTACGGATGCGGGCAAGCCATTTCTTGGAAGGCGTTTCGTCGAGATCGGCGGGAGCTTGCGTCAGCAGGCGTCGATGAAGGCGCTGAGGATGCGACGTTGGTTGCTATCGGCGCGGTGGGAGAACTCAGGATGCCATTGGACGGCCCAGACGAAACGCTTGGCCGGCATCCAGACCGCCTCCACGATGCCGTCCGGCGCGGTGGCCATCGGTTCCAGTCCCTGGGCCAGCGTGCGAATCGCCTGATGGTGATAGCTGTTGACGCCCAGCGTATAGGCGCGCGGATGATACGGCTTGCCGAAGGAATCGACCTCATCGGCCTCCGCCTCACTCGGGCCGTTGTCTCCCAGCGGCCACAACGCACGGGCCAACGGCGAATCGGGCGCGATCGACACTTCGTGGACCACCGGGTCATACGGCGGCTTGTCGCCATGATGCACGACCGGGCTGGGATGTTCGTCCGGCAGATCCTGCCACAGCGTGCCGCCCAAGGCGACGTTGAGGCTCTGGATGCCGCGGCAGATGCCCAGCAACGGCTTGTCCGCCGCGAAGACGGAGGGGATCAGGCGCTCCTCCATCCGGTCGCGGGCCTTGCATAGTTTGACCGTCTTGGGGCCGGCCGCCTCGCCATACCGTTCCGGATCCACGTCGTGGCCGCCGGTGACCAGGAACCCATCGCATTGGCTGACCAGCTGTTCGATTGTAGTCTCGTCGTCGGTCAGCGGCAGCATCACCGGGATACCGCCGGCTTCGATGATGCCGTCGAAATAGCCGGGCAGCATCCACAGGCTATTCAGTGTGTCGTCCCACAACGGGACCACGCCGATAAGCGGACGATGGGCCATCGATACCTCCAAATACAGACTTACTGATAAAGCGACTCAACTTGCTACAGTCTCAAACCTGAACAATTGTAGCAGTGTGACGCGGGCGGTAGGGGGCTGCGGACGTGCCCGGCGACTCGACCCTGGTCGATGCGCTCGGCAAACGCACCGACCCCGACCTGACCGTGCCCGCCGATGGCGACGGAACCGTCACGGTCGGTCAGCTCGTTTGTTCCAGGCGTCGCCCGTCGTAGAGACGCCGGAACGATGGCAGGGAGGAGCGTCAGCGGTCGTCGCGGCCATGGCGGTCAGTGGTCGTCTTCCGTCTCTTTCGAGGCCCGCTGTGACACGGCTCCAATGCATGCGCCGTCGAGCACCATGGTTCCGAGCGGCAGGCCGGTTATGTCGCCGAACGTCAACGCCCTGTCTCCGGCCTGCTCCATGATGACCTCCCCGTGTGCTCCGCGAAGGATTTATGTGCTCGGCTGCCCCATTCCGTCGTTCGTTCCGTCACTGCCTCGTCCGCGTCATCCTCTGGTCAGCGGCTGCCGTTCGTGCATGTCGACGTCGCGTGAAGAATCCCAATACCGGCGCCATGACCAGCAGTGGCACTGTGGTCAGAGACGCCCACGGGACGGACACCGCGTCGCCGATCCACCCGCAGACGGGCGTGAGCACGGCGGTGAACGCCATGAGCACGAGCGATACCACGGAGAAGGCCGTGGAACGTACGGCGTCGCTGATGGCGTCATGCAGCTGCGCGGAAGCGATGGCGACGACGAACATCTGTGCGCAGGAGAACAGGAAGAACGCCGCGATTTGGGCCGGTCGGGAAGGAAGGAACGCAAGGCCTGCGGCCGAAGCCACAATCACCATGACGGCGATGGCCTCGTCTGTGGCGCGTGGACGCAAGACGCCGATACGGGATGCGATGATCTGCGCCGCGTTCGTGAGCAGTAATCCCGCAAACAGCCACCAGACACCCGATTGCCCGACGCCCAGCAGCAACTGCCAGAACAGCAGCACGGAAAGGGTTCCCAGATTGAACAGCACGAGATGCCAGACCTCGGGACGGCGGAACAGCTCGGAGACCGAGGCGAGGATGCCGCGCCGGCCTTCGAGGGAGGATTCCGCCGGGCCGTCCGGCGTCGTCTCTTCCGCGTGATCCTTCCGGCCGTCGTGGCGTCCGGCCAGCAAAAGGACCAGAGGCGGTAGCGCCGCCGTATAGCAGACGAATGCGCCGAGCCAGATGAGATTCGGGGCGACGAGGAACAGCAGAGCGCCGGCCAGGCCTCCTGCGATCGTGGAGGCCCCGGTGATGAGGTAGAGCTGCGACATGAGCGTGCGCATGGTCAGCGACGGGTCACGCTCCTTGGAGCATTCGATGTATAGCGCTGAAGTGGCGCCGCTCTCGACGGCGGCGCCGACGCCGGTGGCCAGGTTCGCCGCGCAGACGACCGGGAAGCTGGCCGGCCAAACCAGCAGCATGAGGAATCCGGACAGGCGGAAAGCCGTGCCGACCATCAGGGTTTTCTCGCGAGACCAGCGGTCGAAAAGAACCGAGGTCGGCAGCTCGGCCAGCGTCGTGCTTACGTCGAAGACGACGTTGACTAGCGCGATCATAAGAATCGTGAGCCCCGCGTCGCGGTAGGCGACCATGTAGTACACGGAGAAGCAGCCGCATCCCATGGCGATGAAGGCGTTGTATAACCTGGCAAGTGTGGACATGCATACACTTCCTTACATGAATAGTTGATTGATTGTTTCATGAGTTGTTGGAATGTCTTCTCCGAAGACATATCCGAACATGCGCAGTCTGCTTTCAACGCATTTGGGGCATCCTTGGGTCCGACGAATGTCGTATCGCATTGCTGCCATATAGATGCCTACCTGAATCACGGAAATCATAGTCATGCTTTCATGAGATTGGGGGGCAACGCCGCAAAGATTTTGAGCGCTGCCCCCAGGATTTCACTTCCGTCGGCGAGTTCACTGCATGGCGGGCGTCGGACGGGTGGCCGCGATCGGCGGGTAGGGCTTGGCCTGCATAATAGGCGTGGCGATGATACTGTTTGGCATGTTACTGCTTCTTTTCCCCGTTGCCCGAACACAAGCGTTGCGCTTACAAATTGAATCCGGGCCTGAAAGCGGATACTGCATCCATGCCTTGAATGCCATTTATCTGAGATCCATTGACCGATGGATTCGTGTAGATGCAAGAGGGAATAAAGAGGGTGTACAAGCAGACTTTTCTGTTGACGATGAACGTTTGGCTTTCCCCATCCGGAAAGAGTACGATGAGGTGGATTATAAAACTGTGTATGCCGAACCGTTGCCGCAGACAATGAGCATTCTTGAAAATAGTACAGATGCTCTATACATGTATCTGCATTCGCTGCCCGAGAGAATTTGACGAATTCATTTTTTATCGGGAGGCAGGAGGCAGCGGCTGGTTCGGACTGCATTAGCGGTTAGCGGAGAACGATCCGCCCGCGACAACAGCCCATCACGCCAAACTTGACAAGAGTGACGTCGGTGACCCGTGCTGCGGCAAGCACCTCGACAGGGATGGTGACGGTATCGGTTGCTCTCAGGCTAGTAGGCCCGGATAGAGTTCGTTGATCTCCCAGGCGACGCGGCCGGCATCATATGCCGAAAGTCTTCCTGTCGGGCCGTCGTCGAGGAAAAGATTGCTTGGCAGCCGCAGCAGTTGCGAGCATCGCACGGCGCTGGGCTTGCTCAGTCCCGCGTCCTGCCAGTCACGCAGCACCACATAGCCCGGTTCATCGCGCCAGGTGTTGCCGGTGACCTTGGTCACCAAGGCGATGCGGGTGCCGTCGTCCCATTGGAGGATCACGCTGGGACGGTTCTTCGCTTTGCCTGGCTTGTCGGGAAAAGCGAACGGCACCCACCATATCTCGAACTGGCGCGGATCAGTCTTCATCATCGTCCCAACCCTCCGGCAGGATCACGGCACCATCACGTATCTGGGGCGTCACGATGCGGGGATCATCCATGTTCGCTTTGAACAGGGGATATCCCTCGTTGTCTTTTTCGAATGAAGGGCGGACGCTTGGCGTGAATGGCAGACGCCCGTCGCGTACCAATTGTCTGAGAGACATTTCGGCAAACGTGCTCAGGTTCAACCCCATGGCGTCAAGTATGGCGATGCCGTCACGCTTGGTCTGCGCATCCAGACTGATCGTGGCCTTCTCCTTGATAGCCATCATTACTCCTTACAACAGTGGTATGACATACGTATATCATACCTCAAATCAGTCATGTCAGCTGGGCCCCGTTGTCTAAATGAAAGTGCAACACCCGTTAGATTGGAGATTGTCCGGATAGCCAAACGGAGGGGTGTTGCGCCTTGGGACAGGTGTATTCGCACCTGTCGGAAGAGGAACGGCATGTCGTCCGGATCGAGATGGGCAACGGGGATCCTGCGTTTTAGCGGACTGCGGTAGCATGGGAACCATGATTCTGCATTTGCATCTGGTTCGTCATGGGCAAACCACGTTCAATAAATACAACCGTCTTCAGGGATGGTGTAATGCGCCGCTCACCGCATCCGGACTTGCCGATGCCGACAGGGCCGGGCACAAACTTGAGGGCTATGATTTTGCGGCGGCATATTGTTCCGATACCTCTCGCGCCGAAATCACAGCGAAGCGAATTCTCGATATCAATGAGGCTGCCGGACATGCACGGCCAGAACTCACGGCCGATATGCATTTCCGCGAACAATGCTACGGATACTTCGAGGGTCAGGACATGTCGCTGGCTTGGACCGCTGCGGGTGGCCCTCACGGCGCGAAGGACTACAACGACATCGTAGCCAAATTTGGTCTGGCCGCCTCCCGTGATTTCCTGAAAGAGGCCGACCCCTTCCATGACGCGGAATCCGATGAAGAATACTGGACGCGCGTCGAAGGAGCATTCCAGCTCATCGCCAGCAACCCCAATCTCAAGGATGGCGATGATGTGCTTCAGATTTCGCACGGTAACACGCTGCTCAGCCTCGGCCACCGTTTCGGAGGCCCCGATCTTGACCTTAGCGAACGACCGGCCAACGGCTCGGTAACCGTACTCGACTTCGACACGACCAAACCGTTTTCGCAGGCCGTGACCATCGTCTCATACGGCAAATAGCGTATTTCATCGTCAGTTGCACGGGTAAATAGGGGAGGAGTGCTACCCTTATCCGAGTAAGTGTGACCTCAAGGAGGCAACAATGGGAGTCGGAGAGATCGCAGGCCTGATTGCGGCCATCGCGTTCGCAGTATTGGCCGGATTCATGATCTATCCGCTAATTCGGTTGGGCAAGATGTTCGACCAGATTTCGCAGACCGTCAAGGAATCCGGTGAGCATGCCATCCCCGCATTGGATGAGGGCGTGACCACCGTCAAGCAGGTCAACAAGTCGCTTGAGGATGTCAACAAGATTTCCGCTGCGGCCTCCACCACCGCCAACAACGTGGGTGCCCTGACCGATTTGTATGGATCCTTCCTTGGCAAGCCGGTTATCAAGGTCGCTTCGGCCTTCTATGCCTTGAAGGCCACTGGCCAGTCGTTCCTGGCTCAGAACGCCAACAAGACCGCTCAGAAGGGGGAGTGATGTTCAAACGCATCTTTTGGGTGGGCGTCGGTGTGGCCATCGGCGTGATGGCCGTCACCAAGGCACAGGCCTATGTCAAGGCCAATACGCCTGACGCGGCCCGTCAGTTCCTGCTTGGTCCCGATCAAGACAATGTACCGATGAAGACGCTCGAAGGCCTGGTCAATGAATTCAATGCGACCCGTCGAGCCCGTGAGGCTGAGCTCAATCGTCAGTACACTGAGCGCGCCAACTGACACGCGCACGGCCTTACGCAATCCTTTAATCCATACTTTCCACTGATAGTGGCGCAATTGCGCCCGAAACAAACCTACAAGGAGTTCATCCGCTCATGCGCACTGCGGACATCGCCAAGCGATACCTCGATTACTTCGCCAAGCACGACCATCTCGTCATGCCTTCGGCGTCCCTTATTTCCCCGAACCCCACCACGCTGTTCACCATCGCCGGCATGGTGCCGTTCATTCCCTACCTGCTTGGTGAGCAGACCCCGCCGAAGCGCCGCATGACTTCGAACCAGAAGTGCGTGCGCACGCTCGACATCGACGAGGTCGGCAAGACCACCCGCCACGGCACCTTCTTCCAGATGCTTGGCAACTTCTCCATCGGCGACTACTTCAAAGAAGAGGCCATCCACTACGCCTGGGAGTTGCTGACCACCCCGCAGGACCAGGGCGGCTATGGCTTTGACCCGGAAAAGCTGTGGGTCACCACCTTTACCGACGACGAGGAAGCCCGTTCCATCTGGAAGAACGAGGGCTTTGATCCCGAGCACATGCAGATTTTCGGCATGGAAGACAACTTCTGGACCACCGGCGGCCCTGGCCCCGGCGGCCCCTGCTCCGAGATCTACGTGGATCGCGGCCCCGAATACGGCCGTGATGGCGGCCCTGCGGCCGACGAGACGCGCTTTATCGAAATTTGGGATCTCGTGTTCGAGAACTACGAGGTCGACAATGTCAAGTCCAAGACCGACCTGCACATCGTCGGCGAGCTGGCCCAGAAGAACATCGATACCGGCGCCGGTCTGGAACGTCTGGCCTACCTGATGCAGGGCAAACAGAACATCTATGAGACCGACGAGGTCTTCCCGGTCATCGAGGCCGCCGAGCGCCTGTCCGGCCGCAAGTACGGCGAGGACGAGGCCGCGGATGTCAAGTTCCGTGTCGTGGCCGACCACGTGCGTTCCGCGCTGATGATTATGTCCGATGGCGTGCGCCCGTCCAACGTCGGCCGCGGCTACGTGCTGCGGCGTCTGCTGCGTCGTACTGTGCAGGCCATGCGCGTGCTTGGCGTGACCGATCCGGTGATTCCCGAGCTGCTGCCCGTCTCCAAGGAGGCCATGGTCGCCAGCTACCCGGAGCTTAACGACACCTTCCACGATGTCTCCGAAGCGGCCTACGGCGAGGAAGATGCGTTCCGTCGTACGCTGGAGAACGGCATCGAGATTCTCGACGTGGCCGTCAAGAAGGCCAAGAAGACCGCCGACCCGGTGGTCTCCGGCTCTGATGCGTTCACTCTGCACGACACCTACGGCTTCCCGATCGAGTTGACTCTCGAAATGGCCGCCGACCAAGGAGTGAAAGTCGACGAGGCCAAGTTCCGCGAGCTTATGGCCGAGCAGAAGTCCCGTGCCCGCGCCGACGCCCTCAAGAAGCGTCACAACGTGGACCTGTCGGTCTATGACGACTTCAAGAAGACGCTCGCCAAGCCGATCGACTTCCTCGGCTACACGGACATGTCCGCCCGTGCCAAGGTGATCGGCATCATGCAGGAAGGCAAGGGCTCCGTGCCCGCCGTGACCGGCCCGGCCAACGTCGAGGTCATCCTCGACCGTACCCCGTTCTATGCGGAGGCCGGCGGTCAGCTTGCCGATCAGGGTGAGATTCTCTCCGATGACGGCGCCGTGCTCGAAGTCGACGACGTGCAGAAGCCCATCAAGGACCTCATCGTTCACCAGTGCCGCCTGACTGAAGGCACGCTGGTCGTGGGCGCTGAAGTCAATGCGAACATCGATCTGGCCCGCCGTGGCGCCATTGCCCGTTCGCACACCGCCACGCACATGGTACACAAAGCGCTGCGCGAAGAGCTCGGCCCGCAGGCCACTCAGCGTGGTTCCGAAGACGCCCCGAACCGTCTGCGTTTCGATTTCCAGTGGTCCAAGGCTCCGGCCAAGTCCGTGATTTCCGCTGTTGAGGAGCGCGTCAACGACAAGCTGCGCGACAACCTCGCCGTGACCACCAAGGAAATGAAGTTCGACGATGCCATCGCCCTCGGTGCCATGCACCTGTTCGGCGAGAAATATGGCGACGTCGTGCGCGTGGTGTCCATCGGCGAAGACGGCTGGAGCCGTGAGCTGTGCGGTGGTACCCACGTGGACCACGTCGGCAAGATCGGTATGGTCAACATCCTCTCCGAGGCATCCATCGGTTCCGGCGTACGCCGTGTCGATGCCGTCGTGGGCCAGGGCGCATACGATTTCAACGCTCGTGAGCACGCGCTGGTCTCCCAGCTGTCCGACAAGCTCAACGCCCGTCCGGACGAGCTCGCCGAGCGTGTGAACACCCTGCTCGCCAAGCTCAAGGAATCCGACCGTCGACTTGCCTCCATGTACGAGGCCCAGCTCGCCGCCGCTGTTCCGGCTCTGGTCGAAGACGCCAAGAACTCCGCTGCTCCCGTCAAGGTGGCCATCAAGAACGTGGGCCACTTCGGTGCGGTTGATGCCCTGCGCAAGACCGTGCTCGACGTACGCGGCCAGCTCGGTGAGGACGCCCCCGCCGTGGTGGCTCTCGCCGGCGTGAACGAGGACGACAAGCCCATGGTCGCCGTGGCCACCAACGAAGCCGCCCGCAAGGCCGGCATCAAGGCCGGCGATCTGGTGCGCGGCGCATCCAAGATCCTCGGCGGCGGTGGCGGCGGCAAGCCGGACTTCGCCCAGGGCGGCGGCGCCGATGCCTCCAAGATCAACGAGGCACTTGAGGCGCTCAAGCACGAGGCGCAGAAGGCCTGATAACGCCCGTGGTGTGGTTAGGCGTTGATTTGGGTAACGCCCGGGTCGGACTCGCATTGTCCGACCCGGAGCTTACCTTTGCACACCCAGCCGGGAACATTCATGTTGCCGGTGACTATTTCTTTGCCATCGATGAAGTGCTGAATGTCGTTGAGGACGAGCACGTGACCCATATCATCGTGGGACTGCCGTTGCAGATGGACGGCACTGAAGGCAAAAGCGCCAAGAAGGCGCGCAGATGGGCCGTAAACCTTGAGAAGCGTTTGCGTTCCGAGAGAGAAGAATCCCAAGAACCCCAGATTCCGCAGGTAGTATTGGTAGATGAGAGATTGACAACGGTCAGCGCTCATCGTCAGCTGTTTGAGGCTCAGAAGGCTTCGACCAAGCATAGGCCAATGGTGGACCAGCAGTCGGCAGTGGTGATTTTGCAGACGGCACTTGACCGTGCGGGGGAACAGTGAGGGACCGGTTTTATGGCAGACAATTTCAACGATTTCTTCGACGAGAACACGCATTGGGTCGAAGGGAACGCGAATCCGCCCGGCGGCTCGCTGGAACCTCCGCAGCCGCCGAAGTCCCGCAAGGAGATGCGCAAGCGCCGCGAGAAGCGTAAGCAACGCCATACCATGGTCATCATTGCGGTTATCGTGGTTATCGCACTGATGGTGTGCGGCGGATATTTTGGTGTGAAGAAGCTCAAGTCTATTCGAGACAGCCAGAGCCAGACGACCGCTGTCATCGCTGATTATCCAGGTCCTGGCGATGGCGACGTCCAATTCACTGTGGAAGAGGGACAAGGTGCTGATGTCATTGCGAAGAACCTCTTCAAGCAGAAGATCATCAAGTCTGCCGCCGCATTCACCAGCGTGGTCATGGCCAATGATGCCAAGCTGTACCCCGGCACGTTCTCGCTGAAAAAGCACATGGCAGCCAGCGACGTGTTGGCCATTTTATCTGACTCATCCAACGCTTCCGGATTCCTGGATGTCAAGTCGGGCGAACGCGTCACTGACGTTCTTGATGCGGCCGCAAGCCTGTCCGGCATTGATCGCAGCGAGTTCGATACCATCGTGAACGGTGGTGGATCCGGCATCCTACCGGCCGAGGCCGGTGGCAGCTTTGAAGGATGGTTTGAACCAGGCAGCTACAACGTGCAATCCATGACCAGCGCGTCGGACATCCTCAAGGCCATGGTCGACAAGCGCATCGCCAAACTCGATGAACTGGGAGTCCCCAGTGGCAGCGATCGTGAACGGGTGATGATCATTGCATCCATCGCCGAGGCCGAGGTCAATAAATCCGACTACTACGCCAAGGTGACACGTGTCATTGAGAATCGTCTCGATCAGGGCATGGCCTTGGGCATGGACTCTACGGTGGCCTATGGCAATAATGTGAAGTCGGCAGAAGTCACTACTGCTATGACGCAGGATGCCTCCAACCCATATAACACATATCAGATTGCCGGATTGCCTCCCACTCCGATTAGCAATCCTGGCGACAACGCTATTTCGGCTGCGCTGAACCCCGAACCGGGTGACTGGCTGTACTTCTGCACAGTGAATCTCGACACCGGCGAAACCAAGTTTGCCGCCACTGCCGACGAACACAATCAGAACGTTGCAGAGCTGCGCCAGTGGCAGGCTGCAAACGGGCAGTAGTCCATCCCTGCTAGTCCCTCTAGTGGAGAAAAACGGCAGGTGGCCCATTCTTGTAGCCCCCTCTGATGAGGGGGCTCCCGCGAAGCAGGTGGGGGAGAGAACTTACAAGACAACCCCAACAACAATCGCTACAGCGGCTCCCACCAATATCACCGGCGCATACGGCACTTTGCCCGCATACGCCGGTGATTTGCGTTGCGGATCGAACCTCGTCCACCACGCGATCCACGCGATACCGCACACACCCATGGCCAGCCACCACACCACCACAGGCAGCAGTCCGAATAAGCCGACGGACAACCCCATAGGAACCAATGCGGTCACGTCACCGAATCCCAGTGATTTGGGCACAATGAGCGCCAATGCAAACTGAACCAAGCAGCACAACACGGTAAACAGCAGTGCCTGTAACAGCACGAACAAATCGTTTGCCACCACGCCATAGGCGAAATCCGCGGCCAGTTGCAGCAACGCACCCACCGCGACCCATGCAATCGGCACCCGCCTGCACCGCACATCTTCAATGGACAGTGCAAGCCCACATAGCAGACCGGGCAAGGTGAACAGGTATGGCATGGCTTAACATTAACCCCTAGTTACTGAACATACGAAACGAGGGATGCTATGTTGCGCTGGCAGACAGCAGGGGAGTCGCATGGAGAGGCCTTGGTGGCCATGATCGAGGGGTTGCCGGCCGGCATTCGCATCAGTACCAACGACATCGTCTCCGCGCTGGCCCGCCGTAGGCTCGGCTATGGTCGTGGAGCCCGTATGAAGTTCGAACAGGATCAGGTGCGACTGCTCACTGGCGTACGTCATGGATTGACGCTCGGCTCTCCGGTGGCCATCGAAATCGCCAACACCGAATGGCCCAAGTGGACCGAAGTGATGAGCGCCGATGCCCTTGACCACGATTTGCCGCGTGAAGGTCGCAATGCGCCGCTGAGCCGTCCGCGTCCGGGCCATGCCGATTTGACCGGCATGCGCAAGTATGGCTTCGACGACGCCCGTCCTGTGCTCGAGCGTTCCAGCGCCCGCGAGACCGCCTCCCGCGTGGCTCTGGGTGAAGTCGCCAAGCAGTTCCTTGAGCAGGCATTCGGCATTCGTACCGTGGCTCATGTGGTGGCGCTCGGCGGCGTGCAGACCAACCCCGATTTGCCGTTGCCCACTCCGGATGACTTGGAAGCCCTTGACGCTTCTCCTGTTCGTACCTTGGACAAGGAAGCCGAGACGCGCATTATGGAGCGTATTGATGAGGCCAAGAAGGCCGCCGATACATTGGGCGGTGTCATTGAAGTACTTGCCTATGGTGTGCCTGCAGGCATCGGTACCTACGTGGAATCCGACCGTCGCTTGGATGCGGCGCTGGCCTCGGCGATTATGGGAATCCAGGCATTCAAGGGCGTGGAAATTGGCGATGGCTTCCTTGAAGCGGCCCGTCCTGGTTCTCAGGCTCACGATGAGATCGTGGTCAACGCGGACGGCCGCATCGACCGACTTTCCAACCGTGCTGGTGGCATTGAGGGCGGCATGTCCAACGGCCAGGTGATTCGCGTACGTGGCGCCATGAAGCCGATTCCCTCCATTCCGAAGGCTCTGCGTACCGTCGATGTGCTGACCGGTGAATCTGCCGCGGCCATCAACCAGCGTTCCGACAGCACTGCAGTGCCCGCCGCCTCCGTGGTGGCCGAAGCCATGGTGCGCCTGACGCTCGCCAAGTATGCATTGGAGAAGTTCGGAGGCGACAGCGTGGAGGAGACTCACCGCAACCTTGAGGCGTACCTCGCTTCATGGCCCGAGCACATGCGCTGAGTCGCCGGAACACGATCGAGAAGGTTCATACGCTATGACAGCACGTCCCCACGCCGTAATCATCGGCATGATGGGTGCCGGCAAAACCCGTGTTGGCAAGGAAGTGGCGCACATGCTGCGGCTGCCATTCGCCGATGCCGATGTGGAAATCGAGCACGAGGTGGGTATGAAAATTCCCGCCTATTTCGATAAGCATGGTGAGCCCGCCTTCCGCGAGGTTGAGGCCGATCTCATCGCTGATTTTCTTGAGGATTTTGACGGCATTTTCTCGCTTGGTGGGGGAGCGCCCATGACGCCTTCCACACAGGAAGCACTGGCGGACTATATCGCCCAGGGCGGTTGCGTGGTGTATCTCGATGCTGACCCGAAAGAGGCGATGGAACGCGCCAATCGTGGCGGCGGACGTCCCATGCTCAATGGTGACGCCAATGCCCGCTGGAAGAAGCTCTTCAAGGAACGCGATCCCGTGTTCCGCAACGTGGCCAATGTTCATGTGCATACCCGCGGACTTACCCCGCAGGGAGCAGCCAAGAAGGTGATAGATATGGTTTCCCAACGAACGGTGCATGTCGATGGTGCCGCCATTGAACCTTATGACGTGGTCATCGGCGAAGGCGCGATGAACCGTCTGGTCGATGTTTTGGGTTCCAAGCCGGTCCGTATCGCATTGATTCATACTCAGCCGGTGCAGCGGCACTCCGACCGTGCTCGTGCATTGCTGCGTCAAGGCGGTTATGAGGTGTCCGACATCGTGATTCCGGACGCCGAACCCGGTAAGACCATCACTGTGGCCAATCGCATTTGGGAACGTCTCGGCAACGAAGGCTTCACCCGTTCCGATGCCGTGGTGGGGTTGGGCGGCGGTGCCGCCACCGATTTGGCGGGCTTTGTGGCGGCTACGTGGATGCGTGGCGTACGCTATGTAAACTGCCCGACGTCGCTGCTTGCCATGGTGGACGCCTCCACCGGCGGCAAAACCGGCATCAATACCCCGCAGGGCAAGAACCTTGTCGGATCGTTCTACACGCCGGCCGGCGTGCTGGCCGATATGAACTCTCTGGCCACCTTGCCCAACGACATCTTCATCGAAGGTTTGGGAGAGGTTGCCAAATCCGGTTTCATCCGTGACCCTGAGATTCTGACCATTCTCGAGAATCACGCGGCCGAACTTCGTGCTTTCGACGGTTCCACGTTCCTTGGTTCTCCGTTGGAGGATGTGGTCGCCGAACTTATCGAACGCACGGTAACGGTCAAGGCCTATCACGTTTCCTCCGATCTCAAGGAGAAAGGCCTGCGTGAGTTCCTCAACTACGGTCACACACTGGCCCATGCCATTGAACAGCTGGAGCACTTCCGCTGGAGGCACGGCAATGCTGTGGCAGTCGGCATGGTGTATGCCGCTGAACTGGCGCATCTGACCGGTCACATCGATCAGGATCTGGTTGATTACCATCGTTCGCTGCTCACTTCGCTGGGCCTGCCGACTTCATGGAACGGTGGCTTGTTCGATGACGTGCTCGCTTTGATGCACCGCGACAAGAAGGCCCGCGGCAACGAGCTGCGCTTCGTGGTGCTCGACTCAATCGGCCACGTGGTTCATCTCGATAACCCGCCCGCCGATGCCGTGGAAGAAGCCTTCCGCCGTATCCAGCAATAAATCTGAGCAACCGTCCGCTTCTGGCTCCCCTCAGTCTCGCTACGCGAGCCAGCTCCCCTCAGGGAGGGGAGCCAGAGAAGACCTTGGCTCCCCTCCCTGAGGGGAGCTGTCAGCGAAGCTGACTGAGGGGAACCTGACGAAGGAGCAAAACATGATCAAAGTAATCGTCGTCAACGGCCCAAACCTCGGTCGTTTGGGCGTCCGTCAACCAGACGTCTACGGCCGTCAGGATTTCGACACTTTGCGTGAACTCTGCACCCAGTGGGGCAAGGAGCTTGGTCTCGAAGTCGAAGTGCGTCAAACTGACGACGAAGCCGAAATGGTGCATTGGATGCATCAGGCCGCCGACGAAAAGACCCCTGTGGTCATGAACCCTGCGGCCTTTACCCACTACAGCTACGCTCTCGCCGACGCTGTCCACATGGTCATCGACGAAAATCTGCCGCTGATGGAGGTCCACATTTCCAACCCGTCCGCCCGCGACGAATTCCGCAAACGTTCGGTCATCAGCCCTGTCGCCACCGGCACCATCACCGGCATGGGCTTCTACGGCTACAAGCTCGCCCTTGACGCCGTGGCCCATCTCATCAACGACTGATTGCGCCACATCTGTTTCGTCGTACTGATTTTTTCGGCAATAATCATCCATAACCGGTCCCTTCAGCCTCTTCGGAGTTATTCAGCGCAAAGATTTCTCGTAGAGAACCGCCATTTCGAGAGATCTTTGCACTGAGTTGCGCTTAGTGCAATAAATTCTCGAAATCAGGGTTTAGTACGAGAAATCTTTGCGCTGACGGTTGCTTAGCGCAATAAATTCTCGAAATGGCGGTTTTCTACGAAAAATCATTGCGCTAGCGATATTGGTGATGGGCATCGTACTGCGAAAGGATCAAATTCCACAGCATCAAATGTGTCCAAAGACATACAATTCCGCATTGATCTTGAATCAGTAGGAGTCGTCATTGCCCGATTGAGATTGTCGCTACCGCAATCTCGGAACACCCGCCTTTGAGAGCATTGCCGTCATTCTTTTCGGATTCATGACATCCTCATAGAAAAGATGCACGATGGTGGTCACTCCTTGTGTCTTCAGATCGTGTTCCCGACGACGCTCGTACTCCATCTTTGCCTGAAGAGAAGCTCTGCTTTGATTGGTGGTATCGGCATATTTCGCCATACCGTCATATTCGGCCACGATGATGCGTCCATCGGCAAGTTTCCAACAGAAATCAACTCGATATGGAGCTGCGGGATTGTTGGGGTTTTCGAATTCCACCTGCAGCAGCGGCACGGCAAAATCGCAAAGGATAATTTGACCACGAGTGAATGATTCTCCACCATTTTCGCTTGCAGGATTAGCGTAACGCAGTAGTTTGGCTACCGCCGCCTCATCACAATTCGTTTGAATTGCTAAGGTATTGATTTCTTCGACAGTGACGTGACCAGAGCATAGTGCCGAATCATAGATTGCTAAGGCAGAGGAGAAAGAGAATGTGGAACAGTCGACAAGCGTCCGTGCCGGAGATGTGACCAGAATACCTTGACACTTCCAGAGCGGAATTCGAGGCATGTATATGCGATTCAATTTCGAGTGATCCCTGCCGGTAATACCACTATTGCCAGCAATATGTACTGAGCCATCATGCAAGGAGTATGCATGCTGATAGCCATATACGCATGCGGCACTGAGACCCGCAAACGTCCACTGTGGATGGAGCGTCGCCAAAGCGCGAATCATGTGTAGCGACTGCTCTTCAGCGTTGAGCTGAGTCCAATAATCGGTTCGGGCGAACAGAGTGGGGTAGGGAGATATCAGCTCGCATGATTTCACGCGACGCCGTAACGCATGATAGAGAGCGCTGCTGCTGCTACTTAGCGCGCAACGCTGTTTGGCCTCGGCCTGTTTGAGTAAAGAGATGACTCCTTTGTGCTCCTTCATATTTCGACGTTAGGGGAGTCAAAATCCATCGCGCAAGCTGAACAGACAATGTGGATACAGCTTGTCGTTCCCTGCTCAATGTGGATAACTCGGCTGTCTTTTCTCGGTGCGCTGATATGCGCACATGAATGCCATCGAAGAGATGTCGGTAACACGCCGGGTCATACGCGGATGATAGAGTGAAATTCCATGGTTAGAAGAACACATGGTAATTCTCAAGAACACGTCACCAAGCATATTTTCGTCACCGGCGGCGTTGTTTCCTCTCTCGGTAAGGGTCTGACTGCCTCGTCTCTGGGTCGTTTGCTGCGCAGCCGTGGTATCAAGGTACTCCAGCAGAAGCTTGACCCGTACATCAACGTCGATCCGGGCACCATGAACCCGTTCCAGCACGGTGAAGTCTACGTGACCGAAGATGGCGCCGAGACCGATCTCGACATCGGCCACTACGAGCGTTTCCTTGACGTTTTCCTCTCTCAGAAGGCCAACGTCACCACTGGTCAGATCTATCAGGAAGTGCTGCGTAAGGAGCGCGCCGGCGAATACCTCGGTCAGTGCGTGCAGGTCATCCCGCACATCACCAACGAGATCAAGTCCCGCATGCGCGCCCAGGCTTCCGATGATGTCGATGTGATCATCACCGAAATCGGCGGTACCGTCGGCGATATCGAATCCCAGCCGTTCCTCGAGGCCGCCCGCGAGGTTCGCCGTGATCTCGGTGCCGAGAACTGCATGTTCGTGCATGTCTCCCTGGTGCCGTACATCTCCGCCGCACACGAGCTCAAGACCAAGCCCACCCAGCATTCCGCGATGATGCTTCGTCAGCTTGGCATCTCCCCGGATGCCTTGGTGCTTCGCTCCGACCGCCCGCTCAACCAGTCCATCAAGGACAAGATCAGCCTGATGTGCGATGTCGATGCGGAAGGCGTGGTCAATTGCGTGGACGCGCCGAGCATCTACGACGTGCCGAAGATCCTGTTCGAGGAGGGCCTCGACGCCTATGTGGTGCGTGAGCTGGGTCTGCCGTTCCATGACGTCGATTGGGACGAATGGGCCGACCTGCTGGAGCGTGTGCACCACCCCAAGCATGAAGTCAATATTGCCATCGTCGGCAAGTACATCGACCTGCCGGACGCCTATCTGTCCGTCACCGAGGCCATCAAGGCCGGCGGCTTCGCCAACTGGGCCAAGGTCAACGTCAAGTGGGTTGCGGCCGACCGTTGCGAGACCGAGGAAGGCGCTGCCGCCGCACTCGACAACATCGATGGCATCGTGATCCCTGGAGGCTTCGGCATCCGCGGTATCGAAGGCAAGATCGGTGCACTGAAGTTCGCCCGCGAGAACAAGCTGCCCGCCCTCGGCCTGTGCTTGGGCCTGCAGTCCATGGTCATCGAGTACTCCCGCCATGTGCTGGGCATCGAGGACGCGAACTCCACCGAGTTCGAGCCCGATTGCGCCAACCCGGTGATCGCCACCATGGAAGAGCAGAAGGACATCGTGGCCGGCAAGGGCGACATGGGCCACACCATGCGTCTCGGCTCCTACCCAGCTGACCTCGAAGAAGGCTCGCTGGTTGCTGAGCTGTACGGCACCACGCATGTCACCGAGCGTCACCGCCACCGTTACGAAGTCAACGTGGCCTACAAGAATCGCCTGCGTGAGGGCGGACTGCGCATTTCCGGTCAGAGCCCGGACGGCGAACTCACCGAGTTCGTTGAGCTGCCGCAGGATGTGCACCCGTTCTACGTGGCCACCCAGGCCCACCCGGAGTTCAAGTCCCGCCCGACCAAGCCGCACCCGCTGTTCGCCGGTCTGGTCAAGGCTTCGCTGGAGCACCAGGAAGCTCGCGGCTGAACCCGGACTATTGACGGCAATATCAACGTGATGTAAATCGCGCCAGCCTATGACAAACCATGGCCATGAATCACTTGGAATTCATGGCCATGGTGCATAATGGCCTCAAGTGAATAATGCCGCATATAATCAGTAAACGAGAGAATGTGTAACAGTTCATATGACCGATAATTATGAACAGCCTGTGGGCGGATCGCAGCCGAACATTGCGGGGAGCTTCAGCGATGCCGAAGCAACAGCGGTATTCACCCCGTTCGATGTAGCTCAGCCTATGGATCAGTCGATTGATGATGGCGACGCCGTGAAGGCCAATCACCGCAAGCGTCACGTATGGCCTTGGATTGTATTGGGTGTTGTCGTAGTGCTGGGTGCCGGCTTGGGCGGAGGCTTCTGGTTCTTCCAGTCCCACGCCTTGCCGGGAACGACTCTGTGGGGCAACCCCATGATGGGGCGCAGCCAGTCCCAAATCGCTGCCACCATTGATGACACGGTGAACAACACCACTGTTCCGGTATCGTATGATGGCAAGACCGCCAAGATTTCATTCAAGGATCTGGGTCTCAGCGTCGACTCGGATGCCCTTGCATCCGAAGTGGTGAATGCCAAGCGCGGCGACGCTTTCTGGCAGCGTTACGCATTCTGGGTGAAGAAGGACGTGACTACCGCCCCGGCCAATGCTGGTGCCGCAGTCTCCGATACGCTCAACCAGAAGCTCGGCGTCAACGAAGTCAAGCCGGTAGATGCAGCTGTGCAATTGAACGGTGACCAGACCGGTTTCGATGTTGTTGCCGGTGCCCAAGGTGAGGGTGCTGATGTCGCTCCCGTGGCCGATGCAGCAGTAAAGTCGGTGCAGTCTCTTGGTTCGTATGAGCCGAAGACCGTCAACGTCAGTCTGAAGGCCACCAATCCGGTGGTGACGGACGATATCGCCAACCAGGCAAAGTCCACACTGGACACCTTGCTGCAGAACCCTGTGGCCATCAAGGTTCAAGATCATCAGATTGCCGCCATCAACGCACCCGCACTTGCCGCGGCTATGAGCATCAACGCGAACGAGAACGCGAAGCTGACCGATGGCCAGACCCGAAACGGTTATGTGGTGTTCGACGCTGGCAAGCTGCAGCAGTATTACAACGACGCCATCAAGGCCAATCTGAAGACCGATCATGAGGACCGCGAAGTCATCGTCAACAATGACGGCGACGAATTGCAGGTCATCAAGGAAGGTCATGACGGAGTCACCCTTGCCGATGGCACCGACTCGAACGTTGGACAGCAGGCCGTCGAAGCGCTGGCCAAGGGCAACGGGGCAGTCACTCTTGACGGTACGGTTGACCCGATGCAGACCAAGGCCACCAAGCGGCATGTGGTCGTAGACCTCTCTGATCGTCTGGTACACGTGTACGAGAATGATCAGGAGATCAAGACTTTCCACGCTTCCGTGGGCCAGGACAACAACCGCACCACCGGTGTATGCCAGGGTGACCTGTGCACGCCGACCGGCGACTTCAAGGTCTGGCTCAAGTACCCCACACAGGACATGAGTGGCAACGTGACCCTGTCCGACGGCTCGGTCAGTCACTGGAGCGTCAAGGGTGTGGGTGACGTCAACTACTTCTCCAAGGATGGTTGCGCCATTCACCGTATCGCCAAGTCGAGCTTCACCAGCGACGCCACCATCGCCAACATGAACAACATCTCCCACGGTTGCGTGGGCATCGGTTGGGATGTGTCCGACTGGTTCTATGACTGGTGCCTGAACGGCACTACCGTGCACGTGCAGCTGTAGCCGTACAATCGCATATGAATCGACTTCGGAGCCCGTCTGCGGACGGGCTCTTGCCATAGCTGTGCACGTGTGCGATACATCACGTATGCGCATAGCCAATATTCAGTCGGGTTGGTAGTGTTTCAGCCTGGGTTCTGTTAGGTTTACGTAGGACCATGTGTGAAACAAGGAAGGCAGGATGGTGACCGAAAACACAGCACCAAACGCCGCCGCTGACGTGGAGATGAGCCAGTATGTGGCTGATCGTACTCGCGTCAACGAGGACAAGATCAAGCAGGATGACGAGATCATCAGCCAGTTCGGCGATTACAGCTACGGCTGGCATGATTCCGACGCCGCCGGCGAAGCCGCAAAACGAGGCATAGACGAAAACGTCGTGCGCGCCATCAGCGCCGACAAGGGCGAGCCGCAATGGATGCTCGACATGCGTCTGCGCGGTTTCAAGGCGTTCCTCGACAAGCCCATGCCCGATTGGGGTGTGGATTTGTCTGGTTTCAATGCCGATGATTTCAAGTATTACGTCAAGCCGATTGAGAAGCAGGCTAAAAGCTGGGACGACCTGCCCGATGACATTCGTTCCACCTACGACCGACTCGGCATCCCCGAAGCCGAGAAGAACCGTCTGGTCTCCGGCGTCGCTGCCCAGTACGAATCCGAGGTGATTTACAACTCGATTCGCGAGGACCTGAAAAAGCAGGGCGTAATCTTCGTCGACACCGATACCGCAGTGCGTGAATACCCCGAACTCGTCAAGAAGTATTTCGGCACCGTGGTACCTCCGGAAGACAACAAATTCGGTGCGTTGAACACTGCTGCATGGTCCGGTGGCTCGTTCGTGTATGTGCCGAAGGGCGTGCATGTGGACATCCCGCTGCAGGCCTACTTCCGCATCAACACCCCGGCCATGGGTCAGTTCGAACGTACGCTGATCATTGCCGACGAAGGCTCCTACGTGCACTACGTGGAAGGCTGCACCGCTCCGATTTGGTCCGAGGATTCACTGCACGCCGCCATCGTGGAGATCATTGTCGAGAAGCACGCTCGCGTGCGCTACACCACCGTGCAGAACTGGTCGAACAACGTGTACAACCTGGTCACCCAGCGCGCCTACGTGCGCGAGGGCGGCACCATGGAATGGGTCGATGGCAACATCGGATCCAAGGCCACCATGAAGTACCCGGCTTGCATTCTCGCCGAGCCGTATGCCAAGGCATCCACTATGTCCCTTGGCTTCGCCGGCAAGGGCCAGTATCAGGACACCGGTGCCAAGATGATTCATCTGGCTCCGCACACCAGCTCCACCATCGTGGCCAAGTCCATCTCCCGTGGTGGCGGACGTTCCGCCTACCGCGGCCTCGTCAAAATCGTCAAGGGCGCCTATGGCTCCTCCAACTCGACCGTGTGCGATGCTCTTCTGGTCGATGACTTCTCCCGCTCCGACACCTACCCGCATGTCGACGTGCGTGAAGACGACGTCTCGATGGCCCACGAAGCCACCGTCTCCAAGATTTCCGAAGACCAGCTCTTCTACCTGATGAGTCGAGGACTCACCGAAGAGGAGGCGCGAGGCATGATCGTGCGCGGCTTCGTTGAGCCGATCAGCCGTGAGCTGCCTATGGAATACGCGCTCGAACTCAACAGACTTGTGGAACTTCAGATGGAAGGATCGGTGGGCTGATTCCAATGACCGATAACACAGCACCCGTCAAGGAAATCCAGATTCCGGTCGCCGACCCCAACGACCCGTACGCGGTTCCGGCCGCCATGCCGTCTTCCGTGGATCATGCCGTGCGTTCCTTCAACGCCAGTGATTACCCCGAACCGAACCGCAAGCAGGACGAATGGCGTTACACGCCGATTGAGCGCATCAACGAATTCTTCACCGTGTTCAAACCCTCCGGCGAAACGCAAATCGAAGTCTCGATGATCGACGGCTCACCACTCGCCGAAGGCATCAAGCTTACCCAGGTCAAGATGGGCGAAGGCCTGTCCGGTACTGTCTCCAAGCCGAATGACCGCGTCTCTGCGGTCGAGTGGGAGTCCGGCGCCACCGCCACCATTCTTGAGCTCACCGGCGAGATTACTCAGCCTGTGCTGGTCAAGGTGCACGGCGCAGGAGCCGATCTCGATGCCTTCCATCTGGTGATCGCCGCTGCCGACAAAGCCCATGCGGACGTCGTCGTGGAACACGACGGCGACGCACGCCTGGCCGAAGGTGTGGAAATCACCACCGGCAAGGACTCGCATGTTTCCACCACGTTCATTCAGGAATGGGCCAAAACCGCCAAGCATGTGGGCAACCATCGTATCCACGTGGGCAAAGGCGCATCCCTGCGTCACTCGGTCGTGACCCTGGGCGGCGATATCGTGCGCATCCGTATGGATCAGGACTTCGGTGGCGAACAGGGCGACCTCAACATGCTCGGCATCTACTTCGTCGATCCCGGCGAGCACATCGAGCACCGCACGATGGTGGTGCACAATCACCCCGACTGCAAGTCCCGCGTGGTCTACAAGGGCGCGCTTGACGGCAAGGGCGCACACTCCACCTGGGTGGGCAATGCACTCATCCAGCCGACTGCACCCGGCACCGACTCGTACGAGCTCAACCGTAACCTGGTGCTGACTCCGGGTGCCATCGCCGATTCCGAGCCGAACCTCGAAATCGAGAACGGCAACATCATCGGTGCCGGCCATGCCTCTTCGGTGGGACGCTTCGATGACGAGGAGCTGTTCTACCTCGAATCCCGCGGCATTCCCGAAACCGATGCCCGCAAGCTTGTGGTGCGCGGCTTCTTTGGTGAACTTGTTGAAGAGATCGGCATCCCGGCCATCTCCGAACATCTGATGACCGTGATTGACCGACGACTGGCACGTGGCGAGAACGATGCCATGGCTCAGGTCCTCGAAGACAAGTAAGAACAGCATTTTTTAGGAGCACAACAATGTCAACACTCGAAATCAAGGACCTGCACGTCCACGTCGAAACCAAGGAAGGCATCAAGCCGATCCTCAAGGGCGCCAACCTGACCGTTCACTCTGGCGAAACTCACGCCATCATGGGTCCCAACGGCTCCGGCAAGTCCACCCTCGCTTACACGCTGGCCGGTCACCCCAAGTATGTGGTCGACTCCGGCGAGGCCCTCCTTGATGGCCAGGACATCCTCAAGATGACCCCCGATGAGCGCGCCAAGGCCGGTTTGTTCCTTGCCATGCAGTACCCGGTCGAAGTGCCGGGTGTCTCCATGACCAACTTCCTGCGCACCGCCAAGACCGAAATCGACGGCGAAGCCCCCGGTATCCGCCAGTGGGCCAAGGATTTGTCTGCGGCCATGAAGCGACTCAAGATGGACCCGAAGTTCGCCTCCCGTTCCGTGAACGAAGGCTTCTCCGGCGGTGAGAAGAAACGCGCCGAAGTCCTCCAGCTTGAACTCTTGAAGCCGAAGTTCGCCATCCTCGACGAAACCGACTCCGGTCTGGATGTGGATGCCCTGCGTATCGTCTCCGAAGGTGTGAACCGCGCCAAGGAGGCCAACCAGTTCGGCATCCTTATGGTCACGCACTACACCCGTATCCTGAAGTACATCAAGCCGGACATCGTGCACGTGTTCGCCGACGGCCACTTCGTCAAGACCGGCGGCCCCGAGCTGGCTGATGAGCTCGAAGAGAACGGCTACGACCAGTACCTGCCCGAAGGCGCCGATTCCGAGTCCGCACTGGCCTGATTTTGACCGATTCATGTAGCTGACGCGTTGGGCCGGGATGTTCTGTTCCCGGGACCGCTCCAGGCCGCTCGGGCCATGCTTTACGCCCGGGAACAGAACATCCCGGCCCAACGTTACCTGTAGGAAAAGCTATATCTCGTAGGAATTGGAAACATCGGAGGGGAAAATAATGGTTGATTTTAAGGAGATTCGGGCACAGTTCCCGATTCTGGATCAGGAGATTCATGGGCATCCGTTGGTGTATTTGGATTCTGCGGCCACCTCGCAGAAGCCGAATGTGGTGATTGATGCCGAAGCGAATTTTTATCGTACGATTAACGCCGGCGTGCACCGCGGGGCTCATGAGCTTGCCGCACGCAGCACTGTGGCCTTTGAGGAGGCCCGCGCCAAGGTAGCCAAACTCGTTGGCGCGAATGCGGCCGAAGGTGAGGAAGAGGTCGTCGTCACCGGAGGTGCCACGGCCGGCCTGAACCTGCTGGCCACTGCCTTCGGCAACGCTTCGCTGGGCCGTGGGGGAGCAGCCGCCAAGCGTTTTGCCTTGCAGCCAGGCGACGAGATCGTCGTATCCAAGGCGGAACATCATTCGGTGCTGCTGCCATTCCAGGAGCTGGCCTACCGCACTGGTGCCACCTTCAAGTGGATTGACCTGACTGAGAATGGCCGTGTGCGCACGGACAATCTCGATGAGGTCATTACCGAACGGACCAAGGTCGTGGCCGTCACCCATGTGGGTAACACCACGGGTGCCATCACCAATATCGCTCCGATTATCAAGCGTGCGCACGAGGTCGGCTCGATCTTTATTCTGGATGCCTGCCAGTCAGTGCCGCATCTCAAGGTCGATTTCCATGCTCTTGATGTGGACTTCGCCGCTTGGAGCGCACACAAGATGTATGGCCCGACCGGCGTGGGCTTCCTGTACGGCAAGCGTGAGCTGCTTGAAGCGCTGCCTCCGGCCAACTTCGGTGGCTCCATGGTCGAGCTCGCCTACATGGACCATGAGGCTCAGTACATGGCTCCTCCCGCCCGTTTCGAGGCCGGCACCCAGCCGGTCGCCCAGGTGGTGGCCGCAGGCGTCGCCGCTGAATGGATGATGAACATCGGGCTGGAGAACATCGAAGCCCATGAAAAGACCATCGCGGCCGAGCTGCTGAAGCTTGGTGACATCGAGGGCATCCGTATTCTTGGTCCGCGCGAGAACGTGGACCGCATCGGTACCGTGGCCTTTGACGTGGCAGGCGTGCATCCGCATGACGTGGGACAGTTCATTGACGCCCAGGGTATTGCGATTCGTGTTGGCCACCATTGCGCGCAGCCGGTGCATCGTCACTTTGGACTGTATGCTTCTAATCGTGCCTCGTCCGGTGTTTACAATTCGGTTGAGGACGCGCAAGCGTTGGTCGAAACGGCCAAGGGCATCCGCAAGTTCTTCGGAGTGGAGTAAAACGAGAGAACATGAATGATTTTGGCATGAGTGGCGACGACCTCGAGCAGATGTACCAGGAGGTCATCCTCGAGGCATCCAAGCATCCGCACGGCAGAGAGTCCTTTGCGCCTGACGCCGCATCCGAGCAGTCCGGTGAGGCAGCGGCGAATATTACGGTTCGTGCCAGCCACGAGTACTGCACGCCCGGCGAATCGCACCAGTTCAACCCCACCTGCGGCGATGAGGCAACCATCCATGTTGAGGTTTCCGACGACGAGCCGTACACCATCAAGCGATTGGTCTGGGACGGCCATGGCTGCTCCATCTCACAGGCCAGTCTGTCCGTGATGGTCGATTTGGTCGACGGTAAAACCGTGGACGAGGCCATGGATTTGGGACAGACTTTCCATAAGCTGATGGAATCACGTGGTGCCGGTCTGGACGATGATGCATTGGACGACAAGCTCGGCGATGCCGTGGTGTTCCAAGGTGTATCAAAATACCCTATGCGTATCAAATGTGCCCTGTTAGGCTGGGAAGGGCTCAAGGATTCCATTGCCAAGGCCCTAGCCGCCAAGAACTGAGGAAACAATGACCAACGATAATCTGGTTCCTGAACCGCAGCCTTCCGTCTTCGACGCTGTCAATGGCGTACTGCAAGACGAAGAGGCAGCGCGCCGCGTAATGGCTAATCCGGCTTTGGCTAAAGGCTTCCCCAATGGTCGCCCGGTTGAGCGCACATCAGATGACGATACCTGTGCCTGCGGCAATCATCACGGCAAGTGCGGCTGCCAGGATGACGAGTCCGATGGCAGCGACATTCCGATTAAAGCGATTGATGACATCGGCCGCGCCACTGCCGAGGATGTGCGCGAGGCGCTGCATCAGGTCATCGACCCGGAACTGGGCATTGATGTAATCGATCTGGGCTTGGTCTACGGCATTGAAATCGACGAGCTTGGCCGTGCCATCATCACGATGACGCTGACCACACCGGCTTGCCCGCTGACCGATCTCATCGAGGACGAATGCGCTTCCACGCTGGCTGGTCTGGTTGAGGAGTTCCGTATCGACTGGACGTGGGATCCGCGTTGGACCATGGAGCGTATTACTCCCGAAGGCCGCGATCAGCTTGCCGCGCTCGGCTTCAACTTCGAAAACATGCCGAAGTACTGAGTTTGATAGTTCTGCCCCCCCTTGAGGGGGGGGGGCTGTCAGCGAAGCTGACTGAGGGGAGTCGACTACCAATACGAGAAAAGCCCCGCATTATGCGGGGCTTTTCCATACCTAGACCGTCAATCAGTCATCGACAATGGTGTTCTTCGGCACGACCGTGATGCCGTCTGGCGTGACCGTGAAACCACGGGCCAGATCGTGCTCGGTATCGATGCCGACGGTGGAGTTCTCGGTGAGCACCACGTTCTTGTCGAGGATTGCCTTGTACACACGGGCACGACGGTTGATGATCACGCCATCGAACAGTACGGAGTCAACAATCTGGGCCCAGGAATGAATGTGCACGTTGGGGGAGAGCACGGAGTGGTGCACTTCACCGCCGGAGACAATCACACCGGGGGAGACGATCGAGTCGGTGGCGTGGCCTAGGCGGTCACGACCGGCATGAACGAACTTGGCCGGCGGCAGGTTGCCGGACATCGTGTAAATCGGCCAATCCTGGTTGTACAGGTTGAACTCAGGCACATAGGCAATCAAATCCATGTGCGCATCGTAGAACTGCTTGATAGTACCCACATCGCGCCAGTAGGCGTGATCGGTGGCGGTGGAGCCCGGAATCTCGTTCGAGTTGAAGTCATAGACACCGGCTTCGTTACGGGAAGCGAAGTATGGCGCAATATCGCCGCCCATGTCGTGCTTGGTATCGGGAGCCTTCTCATCGAGCGCCAATGCCTCAAACAGGGCCTTGGTGTTGGCAACGTAGTTGCCCATGGAAGCCAGAATCTGGTTGGGGTTGTCCGGCAGTCCCGTGGTGGTGGCTGGCTTCTCCTGGAAGTTCTTGATCATGTTCGGGTGGTCCGGGTCGACCTCGATCACGCCGAACTGGTTCGATTCCTCGATGGGCTGGCGGATACCGGCCACCGTGAACTCGGCACCGGACTCGATGTGCTGCTGCACCATCTGCTCGAAGTCCATGCGGTACACGTGATCGGCGCCCACGATCACCACGATGTCCGGCTGGACATCCTCGATGATGTTGATGGTCTGGTAGATGGCATCGGCGGAGCCGAGATACCAATGCTTACCGAGACGCTGCTGAGCGGGCACAGGAGAGACATAGGAGCCAAGCAGCGGTGAGAAACGCCAGACCTGGGAGATATGGCGGTCAAGCGAATGAGACTTGTACTGGGTGAGCACCACGACCTGACGGTATCCGGAATTAACCAGATTGCTCAACGGGAAGTCGATCAAACGATATACGCCGCCGAAAGGAACGGCGGGCTTCGCGCGATCGCGGGTTAACGGCATCAGACGGGTCCCCTCGCCGCCTGCAAGCACTATCGACAGAATCTTAGGATTCTTGGCCATCGTAACTGTCCTCTCTGTTACCGAGCGTCTTTTGACACCGCACTGCTTGCCGGATGCTTCATTGCATTCGGTCTACATAGTTAATAATTGCAGAAAAAATCGAACACGCAAGGCTTTCGCTCCCGCGTGCCGTGAACTTGCGATGAACAGTTATGGGATTTGCTGGTGGTTTGGCGAATCGAGCCGATAACAAATGAAGAAAGCTACCTCGTGGCATAGAATGCCACTGCGCTGGATGCGGCTACGTTGAGACTGTCGACTCCATGGCTCATGGGAATCTTAACGGTCAGGTCGGCGCGAGCGATGGTGTGGTGGGACAGCCCATCGCCTTCGGTGCCGAAAATCAATGCCAGTTTTTCGATATGCGTCGGATCTTCGGCCGGGGCGTGCAGGCGTCTGGTCAGTTCGTCCAGCGAGATCGAGCGATCCTCAAGTGCCATCGCCACAGTGGTGAAGCCCAGCGACTTCAATTCGTCGATGCCTTGGAATGGCCAGTAATGTTTGTTCTCGGTGCCGTCTTCATTGCGTCCGGTGATACGGGTCCAAGGAATCTGAAATACCGTGCCCATCGATACGCGGGCGGCGCGGCGGTAGAGCGGATCACCGCAAGAGGGTGTGACCAGCACGGCATCCACATCGAGCGCGGCCGCGGAACGCATCAGCGCACCCACATTGGTGTGATCCACAATATTCTCCATCACAGCTACGCGACGAGCATCCTTACAGACCTCGGCCACGGAGGGTAGCGGCCAGCGGCGCATGGCGCACAGAGCTCCACGATGCAAACGGTAGCCGGTCAGTCGTTTGAGCTGTTCGGGAGAGGCCACATAGACGGGGATATCGGCACCCCAGCGGTCATCGATGAAGTCGAAAGTCTCCGTCATGCCTTCCAACCAAGGTTCTTCGACCAACAAAGAGAGCGGCTCACGGCCGGCTGCCAGAGCACGGTCAATGACCTTGGGGGATTCGGCGATGAACACGCCTTTGGCGGGCTCGAGCCGATTACGCAGCTGCATTTCGGTGAGGCTCACATATGCCTCAACGCGCGGATCGTCAACGGTATCCAACGTGATGAACTGCATGGTGGCCTTTCGTGTGAGCAGATAACGAAAAACCCCTTGCAATGCAAGGGGTTTATCTGTGCCCGAGACGGGACTTGAACCCGTACGCCCGTTAAAAATAGGCACTAGCACCTCAAGCTAGCGCGTCTACCATTCCGCCACCCGGGCAGGTGTCGTTGAGACAACGAGATATAAGCTTAGCATCAAATCACAGGTATGCAATTCGGGTGTGTGCCGCGCGTGTCGCGTGTAGCCTAGAAACCATGACCGATGCCCTTTTTCTCTTCAACCCGCAGGTCGATGACGTACCGGTGAACAGTGACGAGCTGCATACCGGGTGGAAACTGACCCTCCCCGCCCATATCAAACGCCATGCCGTGCAGGCCATGAGGCTTAAGGCGGGAGACAGCCTCCAGCTCTCCGATGGTAGGGGACTGCGTATCCACGCCGTGATGGCGGATCCTGAAGCGGGTCTTGCCGAAGTGGTCACCGTTGGCCGTGAGCCTGAACCGTTGACACGTCTTGCATTGATTCAGGCGTTGGCAAAGACCGGGCATGATGAACAGGCCGTTGATATGGCCACGCAAATCGGCGTCGACCAAGTGGTGCCATGGCAGGCGGATCGATCCATCGCCAAATGGAAGGCCGGGCGCACGGATAAGAAGTGGAACGCGGTGCTGGACGCCGCTACCGAGCAGGCGAGGCGCGCGTACAAGCCGCAGCTGGAAGCATGTGCAAACAGCAAAGAGGTCGTAGCGATATGCCGCAGGGCATGCGTGCACGGTGACTTGGTCATCGTGCTGCATCAGGATGCCACCGATACCTGGACTGGTGTGGAGGCCAAAGTCGCACAGTTGGTGGAACGTACGTTGTCGGACGGCAAGCCGCGCACGGTAAGCGTGGTGGTCGGTCCGGAAGGTGGCATCAGCGAACAGGAAGTGGCTGACTTCACCAAGGCCGGGGCGGTGAGCTGCGTGTTGGGCAGCAATATTCTCAGGGCAGCCACTGCAGGGCCCGTGGCCCTTTCGCTGCTGTCACGCGCGCTTGGCCGGTATGAGTAGCGGCGAATGCCTCTGCGGACGCTGTATTGGCTGAAAGCCGATTCATGCAATGCAGAGTAACGTCCCCGCGCTAAGCTGGTGCATAGCAACACAGTAAACCAAGGAGCATGATGAGCGAATCCGACGATTGCCTGTTCTGCAAGATCATCGCAGGGCAGATTCCCAGCAGCAAGGTGTACGAGGACGAGACGACCTACGCATTCAACGACATCGATCCCAAAGCCAAAGTGCATGTGCTGGTAGTGCCGAAGAAGCATTATGCCAACGTTGCTGAACTTGCTGCCGCAGATCCGGCCGAGCTGGCTCATATCGTTTCGGTCGCCCAAGGCATTGCCGATCATGAATTCCATGGCGCGTACCGTTTGGTATTCAACACAGGTCTTGATGCGGGTCAGACCGTGTTCCACGTGCATGCGCACGTGATGACTGGCGAAAAGCTCGACGAGTAGTAGGAGAATTTCCGCTTCGTGGCAACGACTACACGCACCATCACCATTCCACCTCAGCTCGATCCCGTGGCCGTGCTTGGCCCGGTTGACGAGGTTCTTCGTGAGGTTGAGCGCGCTTTCCCTGAGCTGACGATTATCGTGCGAGGCAACCGCGTGGCAATTGTCTCGCGGTCTAAGCAGACCGAGGCTCAGGCGGCACAAGCCGAGGATCTGGTTAACACCATTATCCAAGCCGCTTACACCGCTCCCATGGACGCCGATACCGTGAGGCGTATGCTCGATCAGAATGTGCTGAAAAATCGCGTTCGACTTGAGCACCCCGGTCATGGACCGGCACATGACAAATTCGTGCAATCGGCCGCTGCGGCCGATCGTGGCCATTCGCGTGGCTCGGGCACGCATGACCCGTTGTACCGCAAGCCTTCGGTTCCCGGTGTGATCACGTTTGCCGCAGGTGTGCCGGTTCGTGCCAAAACCGCTGGCCAAGTGGCCTACGTCAATGCGATTGAATCGCATACCATCACTTTTGGCATTGGCCCTGCAGGTACCGGTAAGACCTATCTGGCCGTGGCGAAAGCAGTGCGTGCTTTTCAGGACAAGCAGATTCGTCGCATCATTCTCACCCGTCCGGCCGTGGAAGCCGGCGAAAACCTCGGTTTCCTGCCCGGTACGCTCAACGACAAGGTCGACCCATACCTGCGACCGCTCTATGATGCGCTCGGCGATATGCTTGGAGCCGACCAGCTCAAGCGGTATATGGATGACGGCACCATCGAAGTGGCTCCTCTGGCGTATATGCGTGGTCGTACCCTGAACGATGCGTTCGTGATTCTCGATGAGGCGCAAAATACCACCGAACAGCAGATGAAGATGTTTCTGACCCGATTGGGCTTCAACACCACGATGGTCATCACCGGTGATATCTCCCAGGTTGATTTGGCGGTGCCTCGTTCGGGTCTGGCCACTATTGAGCGGATTCTGGAGGGCATCGGAGACATCGCATTTGTTCATCTGGGAACCGATGATGTGGTGCGTCACCAGCTTGTTGGACAGATCGTGGCCGCTTACGATCACTATGATGCCATCGCCGGCGATCATCGCGACATTGAGCGCAGGCTGCGTGGACGCAAACACCGTCAGGAAGCGGATAACGGCAACGATAAGCAATCCATGAATCGAAGCGAGACAACCGATGAGCGTTGATGTCACTAATGAAACCCAATGGGTCATCGATCCCAAGGTGTTCTCCGACCTGGGTATTTGGGTGCTTGATCAGATGCGTGTCAGCACACAATCCGATCTGACCATCATGTTCGTGGACCCCGATCCCATCGCCGAACTGCATATGCGTTGGATGAGTCTTGAAGGGCCGACCGACGTGATGAGTTTTCCCATGGATGAGCTGCGCCCCGGCGACGGCAAAACCGTGATGGAAGGCGTGCTCGGCGACATTGTCATCTGCCCGTGGGTGGCCGCCCAACAGGCCGCCGCAGCCGGTCATAGCACCATGCAGGAAATGCTGCTGCTCACCATCCACGGTATTTTGCATCTGCTTGGCTATGACCATGTGACTCCTGAACAGGAACGACAGATGTTCGGACTGCAGCGGCAGTTGCTATTGACCTTTTTTGCCCTGCTGGGCGATGCAAACATGCAGGCCACTCTTCCACCTGGCACTCCCGATGCGCTGGCTCTTTACGATGCCGCGCACGGCAAGGGCCGTGACCTCGATTCCAGGAAATAAAACACAAGGACACCAGAAACCATTATGGAGTATTCCAGTACCACCTTGATCGTTATTACCGTCATCCTCGTTGTGGTGGCGGCACTGTTCGTCTGGTTCTCGTTGACCATGGCCGCTGCGGAAGGTGCCGTGGCACGCGTGACACGAGCCAGCTTGAACAACCTCATTCTTGAGGTGCAGACTGACTCCGAGTCGAGCCAGTTCATCAAGATGAAGAAAATCGACAAGATTCATCGCGTTCAGCGTCTCATCGCCGACCGGTATGCCACGGCCGGCAGTTGCGCGTTCTTCCGCATCGCCTGCAATGTGCTCGATGGTGTACTCGTCTCCTCGATTGCGGCTCTATGGGGCGCCGAGCTGTGGGTTGGTCTGCTCGCCGGTTTCCTGTTCGCGATTATCGTGGCTGTGGTCTCCGTACTGGTGCGCCCGCGTACCGCCGGCATGACCAAACCGGTCGACATCATGATTGCCCACTCGCGCATTGTGGACCTTGGCTGCAAGCTCACGCCGTTCGCTCGCATTGGCGGCGACAAGTCTTTAGTCAAAGGCCCTGGTCGTCGTTCCAAGGATTCCAGCTTGTCCGATGACGAGGAGCTGGAGAAGATTCAGCTTGAACAGGGCAAGGCTGCGATTGATCGCTTGGTGGAATCCAACGATTTCGATCCGGAAGTCTCCGAGATGCTCCGCAATGTGCTCACTTTGTCGGATACCTTGACCCGCGAAATCATGGTGCCTCGTACCGACATGATTTGCATGGAGCGGGATGCCACACTTGCTTCTGCTCTGAAACTGTTCTCCCGCTCCGGATTCTCCCGCGTTCCGGTGATCGGAGAGGACGTGGACGATCTGATTGGTGTGGCCTATTTGAAGGATGCGGTACGCGCCACGGCCTTCAACCCGGCCGCTATGGAACGTGATGTGGAGTCCATCGTTCGCCAGCCGATGCTGGTACCTGAATCCAAGCCGGTGGACGACTTGTTCCATGAGATGCAGCGTTCCCGTCAGCATGTGGCAGTGGTGGTCGACGAATATGGCGGCATCGCCGGCATGGTCACCATCGAGGATGCCATCGAACAGATTGTCGGTGAACTTGAGGATGAGCACGACCGTACGCAGCACACCGAACCGGAGAAAATCGGTGAGAACAAGTGGAAGATGCCTGCGCGAACGCCGATTGCCGATTTGGAAGAGATCTTTGAGATCGACATTGATGAGGACGACGTGGATACCGTGTACGGTTTGCTGACCAAGATTCTTGGTCGTGTGCCGATTGTGGGGGCTTCCGCTGTGACCCGCGGCCTGCGTCTGACTGCTGTGGATTCGGCCGGACGCCGTAAGAAGGTCTCCACCATTGTGGTTGAGCCGGCCCACGTCGAGGGCAGCAAGGAAGATGGCAAGACCAATGAAGAAGCCGGCGGTGAGACCGCTGAGAGCGATGAAACTGCCGACAAGGAGTGATATGGACGACCAAAACATCTCAAACGATGGCGATGCCGCCGCTGCCAGCGAGTCAGTGAGGCAGGAAGTGCCGTACCGCTCTGGCTTTGTGGCTGTGGTCGGCCGACCGAACGTTGGCAAGTCTACGCTGATTAATGCTCTGATCGGCAAGCAGATTGCCATCGCCTCCTCCCGACCGGAGACCACGCGTAAAGCCATTCGCGGCATTCTGACCACTGATAATGCACAGCTTGTACTCGTGGATACGCCGGGCATTCACCGTCCGCGCACGCTGCTCGGCCAGCGTCTGAACGATGTGGTGGAGGAGTCGCTGTCTGACGTGGACGTGGTGGCGTTCTTGTTGCCGGCTGATCAGGAAATTGGCCCTGGTGACAAGCGTATTTTGTCCCGTCTGCGTACCGACTTTGCCACCAAGCGAGAGGACGGCTCGTTCGCGTGGCGCATCCCGCTGATCGCCATCGTCACCAAGATTGATGAACTCGGCCGTCAGCAGCTCATCAACAAGCTTATCGAGATCAACGAGTTCGCCGACTTTGCGGACATCGTGCCGGTGAGCGCCCTGAAGCATGACAATCTGGCCGAAGTGCGCAACGTGCTCATCGACCACACGCCCGAGGGACCGCAGATGTATCCGGACGACCAGATCAGCGAGGAGCGTCCCGAGGACACCATCGCCGAACTCGTGCGAGGCGCGTTCCTGGAGACGCTGGATGACGAGTTGCCGCATTCCCTGGCCGTGGTGGTCGATTCCATCGACTATCCGGAAGACAACGAGACCGGTCAGGGCTACGATGGCAAGGCTCAGGTCAATGTGTCCATTTATGTGGAGCGCGACTCCCAGAAGCCGATCATCATCGGCAAGGGCGCCTCGAACCTCACCTACGTCAAAAAGAAGCTGCGCACCCCGGTCAACCGCATCGTCGGTCAAAAAGCCAAGCTCGACCTCCACGTCAAGGTCGCCAAAGGCTGGCAGTCCGACCCCAAGCAACTAGAACGCCTCGGCTTCTAGGAATCGGCCTTCGGCCGGTTATAACAAAGGGAGATTCCAATGGAATCTCCCTTTTGCTGTACTCAAGCCCTGCTTACTTCTTCTTGGTGTACATCTGGGTGTTGAGGAGGGTGGAGTAGCGCTTGATGACCTTGGGGCGGATGACCTTCATGGAGGCGGTCATCAGGCCGTTCTCCTGTGTGAACTCCTCAGGCAGGATGATGAACTTACGCACGGATTCGGCGCGGGAAACGCCTTCGTTGGCCTGATCGATCCACTTCTGGACCTCAGCGCGTACGGCGGCGTTCTGAGAGGCGTCCTCCAGAGACATGTTCTCGTCCAATCCCTTGGCGGCCAGCCAAGGACGCAAAGACTCCTCGTCCAGCGTAATCAGCGCGGAGATGAACGGACGCTTGTCGCCCAGCACCAGTGCCTGGGACACGAACTCGCAACGCTGAATGGCCTCTTCAATCGGACCCGGCGCCACATTCTTGCCACCTGCGGTGATGATGAGATCCTTCTTGCGGCCGGTAATGTACAGGAAGCCATCGTTGTCGATACGGCCTAAATCTCCGGTGGCATACCAGCCATCTTCGGTGAACGACAGCTCGGTGGCCTCATCGTTCTTGTGATAACGCGGGAACACGGCGCGACCCTTGACCTGGATCTCGCCGTCCTCGGCAATACGCAGCGAGAAGCCGGGGAACGCGACGCCCACGGACCCGGCGTGGAACGGGGTTCCCAGCGGGTTGAACGCGCATGGTGCGGTGGTTTCGGTCAGACCATAGCCCTCGTAGACGGGCACACTTGCGCCGCGGAAGAACGCAAGCAGTTCAGGGTCAAGCGGCGCGCCGCCGGCCACAATCCACTTCATGCGTCCACCCAGCACCTCACGCAGTGAGGAGTAGACAATCGGATCGAAGGCCGCGCGGCGGGCACGGGTCAATGCACTGGCCTTGCCGTTGGCGGAGATTTCCTTCATGTAGTTCTGGGCAGCCACCACGGCGGAGGCGAACACCACGCCCTTGGGGCCATGGCCGGCCTTCTGGGAGGCGGCGTTGTACACCTTCTCCAGCACACGCGGCACCACAATCATGATGGACGGCTTAGCCACCTGCAAATCACTAATCAGCGTCTTGATGCCGGCGGCGATGTAGATATGCATATTCGAGGCCACGACGATGTAATTGATGGCGCGGGCAAAGGAGTGGGCCTGCGGCAGGAACAGCAGGATGGTGTTCTTCTTGTTGTGCAGCAGCTCGGGCATGTAGTCCGGCAGGTTCAGCGCGGTCTGGCAGTAGTGCTCGTGGGTCATCTCCACGCCCTTCGGCGCGGCGGTGGAACCAGAGGTGTACACAATGGAGCACAGATCGGTTTTCTTGACCGAATCAATGCGCTTATCCAGTTCCTCGTCCGAGATGCCGGCACCATAGGCCTTGATCTCATCAAGAGCGCCGGTCTCGATGCATAGGATGCGCTCGAGTGAGGGGCATTCCTCCACGGCGCCTTCCGCCTTCTCTCGCATGGCGGAATCCTGCACGATGAGCAGACGCGCGTCAGAATTGTTGACGATATTGCGGATCTGTTCGGCCGAGTCGGTGTCGTAGATGGTGGCCAGCACGCCGCCGCAGGCCATGATGGCCGCATCGGTCAGATCCCAGTCATAGGAGGTGCGGCACATGAACGCCACGCCGTCGCCCTTCTTGATGCCGTAGTGCAGCAGGCCCTTGGCCACGGCACGCACTTCGGCGAGGAACTCATTGGCGGTGACGGTCACCCATTCGTTGTCGGACTTGTAGGTATACAGCGGTTCGTCACCCATGCGCTTGGCGCGATCCGCATACAGGTCGTAGATGGACGTGCCGTCGTCCAGAGGCGGATTGCCGGCAGTGGACGTGGTGAGCAGTCCGGTTTCCGGGTCGATGTCGGTGACGGTCAGATGGCCGTCATCCCAATCGTCGCTGTGCGGCAGTTCGATGTTGGCTTCCTGCGGCACATCGGCATTGGACAGATAATCGGGCTCGTCCGGAGTGTCGTCGTGAACCGGGTGAACGAAGTCGGATCCCAACCTGAGTGCCTTGCGGGTCATATTGATGGTGTGCTGCGTAAAGGAATTGATAACCGACAACTCTTGCTCCTGTAAACCTTTCAGTGCCGTTCGAGCATAAGCCGAACGCTCTCAAACCTTAGATTGTAATCGTTCACATCGAACTCGTCACCTTACGCAACCGTAGGAAAAGCCTACGCAACCGTAGGTTTTGGGAGGTTCTATGTGGTGGATGGACACTGGCGCTCTGATTGTTGGGTAACAGACTGTCGATAGTGGTTGGAGATCGTTCGACTACTGCCTAGATGTCATCCAATCGAGTTGACGCAGCAGGGATGCGAAGATGAAAAATGCGGGTCTTTTGCCCCGGTTGTTCCGCCTAACGAGTCAAATCGCCCGTATCCTTCACTCTTCGGCTACAATTGCGCCTCGGATAACCATGTCCATTCAAAGTAGAACAAGAAAGGGCTCTCATGGCGCAAAACCCAGAAGCCACCGTGGTGTTCGGCGTTTTGAATGAAACGTCTGAAACGGAATCCCGCGTCGCGTTGACGCCGGATATCGTCACCCGGCTGAAGAGGAGTGGAGTCTCCTCGATTATTGAGACCGGTGCCGGCATTGCCGCCGAATACACCGATGAGGATTACGAAAAGGCCGGCGCAAAGGTGACCAGCCGTGACGAAGTGCTCGCTCAAGCCGACGCGCTCGGTTTCGTGGACCGTCCGTCCACCGATATCGTGAGCAAGCTCAAGGCAGGCCAGTGGGTGATTGGTATGCTCGGTTCCTTTACCGACGCCGATTACGTGGCCGCACTCGAGCAGGCCGGTCTGGTTGGTATCGCCATCGAGAAGCTGCCCCGCAAGCTTTCCAGCGCCCAGTCCATGGATGAGATGACCTCGCAGAACTCCGTCATGGGATACAAGGCCGCTATCACCGCCGCCGATGCCTATGGTGCATTCCTGCCGATGATGACCACTGCTGCCGGCACGATTCGCCCGGCCAAGGCTCTGGTGCTCGGTGCAGGTATCGCCGGTCTGCAGGCCATCGGTACATTGAAGCGCCTTGGTGCGGTTGTCACTGCATACGACGTGCGTCCCGCTTCTCAAGGTGAGGTCGAATCCCTGGGCGCCAAGTTCCTTGATCTGGGACTTGACTTTTCCAAGGGCCAGGACGAGGGTGGTTACGCTCGTGCGCTGACCCCCGAAGAGCAGGCCCAGCAGCAGGCGGCTGTCGATGAGAAGGCCGCTGGCTTCGACATCATCATCACCACCGCCAAGGTTCCGGGCCGCAAGCCTCCGGTGCTGCTCACTGCGGCCGGTGTCAACGGCCTCAAGCGCGGTGCCGTGATTGTGGACTGCGCCGCTTCTGATCTTGGTGGCAACGTCGAGGGGTCCGCCGTAGGCGAACAGGTCACCGAGGGTGGCGTCAAGCTGATTGGCGCCCCGTACCTGGCCTCCGGTGTGGCCACCACCGCGTCCAACCTGCTTTCACGTAACGTGGCTGACATACTCGTGCACTTCGTGCGTGACGGCAAGCTCGGCCAGGATCTTACCGAAGAGCTCGACGACGCACTGGTGGTCGCCGGTCGCGCAGGGGCTCCGGCTGCTGCCGCCGAGTCCGAGCAGTCCGAGAAGTAAGGAAGAAGGAATATTATGCCTACTCTCGTTGTTTCCATTACCCTGTTCGTCCTCGCGCTGCTTATCGGTATCGAGGTCATCGGCAAGGTGCCCGCCACCCTGCACACGCCATTGATGTCCGGCGCAAACTCCATCCACGGCATCGTCATTGTCGGTGTGGTGATTGTGGCCGCCGAGGCCAACACCCCGCTGGCTTACGTGTTCATCTTCCTGGCCGCAGTGCTCGGCACCATGAACGTCGTCGGCGGTTATGTGGTCACTGACCGCATGCTCGAGATGTTCAAGTCCAGCAAGAACGAGAAGAAGGGGGAGTCGAAGTAATGACCTCCGCAACCGTTGGAGCCATCGACATCGTCGCATGGTTCGTCTACCTGTTCTCCGCCGTCCTGTTCGTGGTCGGTCTGCATTTTATGAACTCGCCGAAGACCGCCCGAAAGGGTAACCAAATCTCCGCGTTCGGCATGGTCGTGGCCGTGCTCATGGCATTCATCGTGCTCTTCGCCAAGGGCTTCGTGAACGTCGTGGCCGTGGTGGTGCTGGTCGTCGGCATCCTGATCGGTGCCGTGGCCGGTGTCGTCTCTGCCAAGAAGGTGAAGATGACCGACATGCCGCAGCTGGTCTCCGTGTTCAACACCGTGGGTGGTGGCGCCGCCGCGCTCGTGGCCCTGAACGACATCCTGACCAAGGAAGGCACTCCGGACATCGTGGTGCTCATCACCGCTGGCCTAGGCATTCTCATCGGCTCCGTGACCTTCACCGGCTCGCTGATCGCAGCCGGCAAGCTGCAGGGCATCAAGTGGGTCAAGAAGCTCACCATGCCGGGCAAGGGCGTGTGGAACATCCTGTTCATCGTGCTGACCATCGTCAGCTTTGTCATGCTGTGCATCCAGCCCGAGCAGCGACTGCTCTGGTCGATCCTGACCACCGTGTTCGCCCTGTGCTACGGCCTGGTCTTCGTGATCCCGATCGGCGGCGCCGACATGCCCGTCGTCATCTCCGTGCTCAACGCCTGCACTGGTACGGCCGTGGCCATGTCCGGTCTGGCGATTGACAATGTCGCCCTGATCGTGGCCGGCGCGCTCGTCGGTTCCGCCGGTGTGACCCTATCCATTCTCATGGCTCAGGCCATGAACCGTCCGCTGCTGTCCGTGCTGGCCGGTGGCTTTGGTGGCGGCTCCGATGCCGCTGCTGCTGGCGACGGTCCGGAAGGCACCATGAAGGAAACCACTGCCGACGATCTGGCTGTTCAGCTTGTTTACGCGCAGAAGGTCATCTTCGTACCCGGCTTCGGCTTGGCTCAGGCCCAGGCCCAGCGCGAGCTCGCCGACCTCGGCGAACTGCTCAAGGGCCACGGCGTGGAAGTCTCCTACGCCATTCACCCGGTCGCAGGCCGTATGCCCGGCCACATGAACGTGCTGCTGGCTGAAGCCAACGTGCCTTACGAAGAGCTCGTGGATCTCGATGAGATTAACCCGCAGTTCCCGCAGGCCAACGTGGCCTTGGTTGTGGGCGCCAACGATGTGACCAACCCGGCTGCCCGTCGCCCTGGCACCCCGGTTTCCGGTATGCCGATTCTCGACGTTGACAAGTCCCAGAACGTCGTGGTCATGAAGCGTGGCCGTGGTATGGGCTATGCCGGCATCCAGAACGAGCTGTACTTCGAAGGCAACACGCAGATGTTGTTCGGCGACGCCAAGGCCAGTCTGCAGGCCGTGATCGCTGCGGTCAAGGAGCTCATCAGCTGATGGTGCCGCGACGTTCGCGCATTGCCGCATGAGAATATGAGTGGGGGTGTGCCTTCGCAAGAAGGCACACCCCCACTCATATCAATGGGCGGTCACATAAAGCCGGTCAGTTCGATTGAGCGGCGGCGCGCTTGCCCTTCGTGCCGAGCACCACGGCGATGATGGACGCGAGAGCGATGGCGTACAGCACGGTGATGATCGGGATCAGCGCGCTGTAGCGGTGGGCCGCGTCCGCCGTATGGGAGACGACGAAGGACGCCAGCTGGTTGCCGGACAATCCGGCGAACGCCCACGCGCTCAGAGCCAGCCCGTGCACGGTCGACACCGACTTCATGCCGAAGTGCTGCTCAAGCAGCACCGGCAGCGTGGAGAATCCGCCGCCGTATCCGGCGTTGACGAGGAACAGCATCGTCACGATCAGCCACAGGGTGCCGTTGTCGATCGAATGCGTGAAGATCTGCAGCGCGCACACCGCGATGGACATGATGAAGATCACCAGATATGCGGTCTCACGGCGCTTGCAGTGGTCGGACAGCGTGGAGAACCCGACACGTCCGGCCGCGTTGAACACGGCGTCGACGGCCAGGACGACGCTGATGCTTCCCGCGATGGCCGTGGCCAGCTGGGCCGCGTTCAGCGATGCGTACTTCGGAAGAATGGACAACGCATCATGCAGGATGTCCTTCTCCTGGGAGATCAATGCCAGACCGCAGGTGATGTTGAGATAGAAGGCCAGCCAGATCGCCCAGAACACCGGCTTCTTCATGATGTCGCGACGACGGATGCGGGTCTCAGCGGAGTACACGTATCCGGCGGGGCGCTTGATCAGCGCGAATCCCAGCAGCATCATCATCGCATAGACGGTTGCGAGGATGTAGAACATGGGCGCCAGTCCGACGGTGGAGATCAGCCACTGCATGACCGGGCTTGCGATGGCCTTGGCCAGACCGAATCCCGCGACGGCGATGCCGGTGGCGAGACCCTTATTGTCGGCGAACCACAGCATCAGGTTCTTCACCGGCGTCAGATAACCGACGCCGAGTCCGATGCCCATGATCACGCCATAGAAGATGAACACGCCGGGGAGCCATCCCGCCGCGATGCTGACTCCGGTGCCGGCGAATCCGCAGACGAAGCAGACCGTCGAGATCAGGGCCGATTTCTTGATGTCCTTTTCGACGAAGGGTCCAAGGAAGGCGGCCGACATGCCAAGGAAGAAGATGGCAAGCGAGAAGCCCCATTCGACGATGCCTGGCGCCACGTGCATCTGATCGGCGATCAGTTGTTTGAACACGCTCCAGCAGTATACGGTGCCGATTGAGATGTGAATGAGCAACGCCGGAATAACGGCGCGCACCCAGCGGTTTTCCCCATGCTGTTGATTGACCATGTACTATTCGTTCCTCTCTTGTTGTGTTCGCCCTGCGGCGAACAAGCAACAACGTAGTTGGAAGAGTGGCCCGCCTCGATATGCGTGGACAGTGGCGGAGGGGGGCTTGTGAAACGTTGGTATCACTGGGTTTTTTGGAAAATGAACATCGTTGATGTTCGCTCCGGGAGTAATCATGAGGAAAATCTCATGTGAGTATCGTCACGGTTCTCGCGGGGCGCGTCGGGCCGTCGCCGCCATTGTCCGGCGCGTGCGTATAATTCATCAATGTTGTCTTGGCGAGGGAGGCGCATGCTTCCGTAATCGACTCGGCGTGTGGTTCGCAAACCCTCTTGGGTTTTCTTCACGGCTCGTTGATGCGCCGAAACACCATGAACGAAACTCTCAAGGAGATATATATGGCTACCACCATTAAGCTTGAAGGCGAAGTCCGCAACGAGTTCGGCAAAGGCGTTGCCCGCCGTCTGCGCGTTGCCAACAAGATCCCGGCCACCATTTACGCCGGTGGCGCCGACCCGGCCTTCGTGACCCTGCCGATGCGTGAGACCACCCTGGCTCTGCGCCACACCAACGCCCTGTTCACCATCGAGTTCGGCGGCGAGTCCAAGATGGCCGTTGTCAAGGACGTGCAGAAGAACCCGGTCAAGCGCATCATCGAGCACATCGACTTCTTCGAGGTCAAGGCCGGCGAGAAGATCGACGTTGAGGTGCCGGTGTTCGTTGAGGGTACCCCGAAGGGTGCTGCAGTGGCATTCGTCGACATTCAGGAGCTCAAGGTTCGCGCCGACATCTCCAACCTGCCCGAGAAGATTGTGGTCAACGTCGAGGGCCTGACCGACGGCACCAAGGTCTTCGCCAAGGACATCGAGCTGCCGGAAGGCGCCGAGCTGGACGTCGAGCACGCTGAGGAATCCGTCGTCACCATCGAGGTTCCGGAGGACGCCACCGAGTTCACCTCTGCTCCGGAAGCTGCTGCTCCGGCTGACGCCACTGCCGCTGCTCCTGCCGCCGACGCTGACGCCAAGTGATGAAGCCGGTCGTCTTCATGGCGGCCGATCTGAATCATAATTGCAACAGAGGAACCCGTAACCGTGGAAACGGTACGGGTTCCTCTGTTTTCACCATGTGAACTCTGCCACACGGGCAACACATGGGTGTGTAAAAGTATGCAACAGAGCTCGCGCCACAAGCGCACAGCACATACCCCATCTGGTGGCCTTCGTGCCGCCAAAGTCAAGAAGAAGTAGCCAAATGACTGAAAACACGCACCACGATCCGGCAGCGCTTGATAAGCTCACCGAACCGTTCACCGTACTGCCGAACGACAACCCCGCATCCGATGAGAAGCGTCAGTCCCTCATCGACAAGCCGGCTTTCGGCCAGGTGTTCTCCGACAACATGACCCACATGACCTGGACCAAGGGCGAAGGTTGGTCCGACCGCCGCGTCGAACCGTACGCACCGCTCAAGATGGATCCGGGTGCTTCCGTGCTGCACTACGCACAGGAGTGCTTCGAGGGCCTCAAGGCTTACCGTCATGCCGACGGCTCCACCTGGCTGTTCCGCCCGGATGCGAACGCCGAGCGTTTCCAGAACTCCGCCAAGCGTCTGTACCTGCCTGAGCTGCCGATTGACGACTTCCTCGGTTCCGTGGCCGCGCTGGTCAAGCGCGACGCCAACTGGGTGCCGTCCCGCCGCGAGTACACGCTGTACATGCGTCCGTTCATGTTCGCTTCCGAGCCTTTCCTCGGCGTGCGCGCTCCGCAGGAAGTCGACTACTGCGTGATCGCTTCCCCGTCCGGCCCGTACTTCCCGGGCGGCGTCAAGCCCGTGAGCATCTGGGTCGAAGACAAGTGGTTCCGTACCGGCCCTGGCGGCACTGGTTTCGCCAAGTGCGGTGGCAACTACGCCGCCTCCCTGCTCGGTGAGTATAAGGGTATCGAGAACGGCTGCGAGCAGGTCTGCTTTGTGGACGCCGCCACCAAGACCTACCTCGAAGAGCTCGGCGGCATGAACATGATGGCCGTGCACAAGGATGGCCACGTGGAGACCCCGTCCCTGACCGGTAACATTCTGCCGGGTGTGACCCGTCGCTCCCTGATTCAGCTGCTGCAGGACAAGGGCCACGACGTAGTCGAGACCATGATCGCCCTCGACCAGCTGCTCGAGGACATCAAGTCCGGCGAAGTCACCGAGGTGTTCGCTTGCGGTACCGCCGCCATCATCACCCCGATTGGTCGCTTCAAGTCCGAGAAGTTCGATGTCACCGTCGCCGACGGCGGCTCCGGCGAGCTGACCGTTGCCCTGCGCGACGAACTGCTCGGCATCCAGCTCGGCGAGGTCGAAGACCCGCATAACTGGATGTGGAAGGTGTGCTGAAACAGCGCATTTTATTTCTGACTAAGACCCCTTGGAACAGCAACAATTCCAAGGGGTCTTGGCGTATCTAGAATATTCTGTATCTGGAGAGATTCAGATGAGGGAAGCAATATTTCGCAACAAATAATATGATTTAGGTTTCTGTGCGTTGCGGAGGCTTGTTCTGGTGCGTCCAGATGAGAAAAGGAGCAAAAAGCTATGAGTAAGATCAGTGACGAGACTGGATACCATAACTCAGACTATCGTCTACCGGGAGGCTTCGAACACTGCTCGAAGTTGAAGCCGGTGGTTGAGGCAGCGACGGCGTTGGACCGGGTCAAGGCTGTGGTGGATGTGCTGTATTCGCCGGGCGGTTGCCCGTGGGATGGCAAGCAGACGAATGAGTCGCTGCTCAAGAATCTGCTCGAAGAAACTTACGAATACATTGACGCGGTGGAAACTCACGACCGCGACAATATGCGCGAGGAACTGGGTGATGTGTTGTTGCAATCCGTGTTTCAGGCACGTGTCTGCGAATCGGATGCCGAGGATCCGTTCGATATTGATGAGGTCGCCGACCGTCTGGTGAACAAGCTCATTACCCGTCATCCGCATGTGTTTGCGGCTGATGATGCTGCCGATTCCTCTGATGATGACGGCAAAGATGGGGGAGCGGCCTCCCAATCCGAATCCCCGGAAGCCGTGCTGGCACTGTGGGAAAAGATGAAGCAGCAGGAGAAGCATCGTAAATCTATATTAGAAGGTATTTCTCGGGCTCAAGGTGCATTGTCGCGTGCCGCCAAGGTAGTCTCGCGCATCTCCAAATCACCGAATGCTGATGAATTGTTCGCTGCATTTGCTGATTCGTCTTCGGCTAGCACGCAGCAAGATGTCGAGCAGACCCAAGCGGCAAATCAATCCGAATCGAACGGAGGCAATTCCGTTGAACGGGGAAAGGCCGATGCCTACGCGGATGAGATTTTTGCTATCGTGCGCGAGGCCCGTACCGACGGTATCGATATCGAGGCAGCGCTGCGCAACCGCTTGCGTGATATCGAAGAAAAAGTTGTTCAAATCGAATCAGAAATCAACAACGGTTAGGTCATGAGTGGCTGTTGATTTTGATTATTACACCTAGCGGTGCTGTCTGCCAAAGACTGGCAGGTTAGCAGCGTTCCATATGTCTCAACGGTGCTAACTTGCCAGTGCTTGGCAGATTGGTCCTATTTTCCCTAGCTCGCTCATGCTTTGACCGTGTGCTTTCCTCCCATTCCTCTGTCTCGGGCAAGGCTTGGGGTAGGCTCGGGCACGGCGGACGGCAGCGCCGAATGAGGATAAAAGAGAACAAAACGAAGACGGACTGAGACGAACCGAAGCGGTATAAAGAGGGGGAGCGGCTCATGCAGGTGGCGTTGGAGAACAACATCGTTTTTGTGGTTATCGAATACCTCGCTATCCTGTGCTGGGGCTTGTCAGGTGGTCTGTCCGCCATCCACAAGGGCTACGATATCTTTTCCATTATGGTGTGCGGTTGGCTCACCGCGCTCGGCGGTGGTCTCGTGCGCGACGTAATGCTTGGTGCCCTGCCTCCGGTGGGCATCACCGATAAAGGGTATGTACTCACCACGCTGTTCTCTGGCGTCATCGCGGTGGTGGCTCATCCGGAAATCACCAAACTCAAATGGACGATGACTGTCATCGATGCCTTGGGCCTCGGTCTGTTCGCGGTCAACGGCACTGCCAAGGCACTGGCCTACGGATCTTCAGGCATGACCGCCGTATTCCTCGGCATGTTCACCGCTCTCGCCGGTGGCCTTATTCGAGATCTCTTCATCGGTGACGTACCGATGATTATTCGTGATAAGCATCTCTATGCCGTACCTTCGTTCATCGGCTGCATTCTGACCGTACTGGTATGGCGTGGCGTGAGATACGGCTGGTTTGATATGCGCTCGGAAATGCTGCTTGATGTGCTGATTGTCATCATTGTGGTGGCATTGCGACTGCTTTCGGTCGGTTTCAATGTCACCTTGCCCGGTGCCATCGAACGGCGACATGTGTATTTGCCTAGCGAAAATCGGCATATTCAGCAATCAGGTGGCCGAGGTAACGCTAATACCGTGGATAATGAGGATACGCCTCAGGATGGTTCAAGGCTATCTCAGGGCTAACTGCCTTCAAAGAGGTATATTTGGCCCTCTGCAGAATGCTAACTACTTTCAAAGAGGTGTCTAAAGCACGAAACGTTGTGAGTATAAGTGTTGCAATGACGGTGTTTATACTTGGGTTTTCCGTATTCGGTACCCCCTTGAACGGAGATATCATTTCGCAAGAATGCCAATGTACCTCTTTGAACGAAGATACAAAAAGTCCCGCAAATCACATGACTTGCGGGACTTTCTAAAACCTTAAGAGGCTTATGCTCACAGAGCGTTGATCGCAACAGCGAGGCCGGACTTGCGGTTGGCGGCCTGGTTCTTGTGGATCACGCCAGCGCCAGCAGCCTTGTCGAGCTTCTGGGCGGCAACCTTGTAGGCGGCCTCGGCGGCAGCCTTGTCACCGGCGGCGATGGCTTCGCGGGTGGCGCGGATGGCGGTCTTCAGGCCGGTCTTCACAGCCACGTTGCGAAGGTGCGCCTTCTCATTAGTGAGCACGCGCTTCTTCTGCGACTTAATGTTTGCCACGTTTACTCCAAACGATGTGTGTTATAAGGACATACAAATAGAAGAGGATAGCATGTGCCCCGGAAAAACCCGTGCAATGCCACGCCGAATACAGTCCCTCGGCTACACTAGGTGAAGTTTGAGTATATGCCAAGAGGAGGAATGCGTTGGTCGTCCAACACAATCAGCCGGGTTCCACCGATCAGTCGGTGATTCGCAACTTCTGTATTATTGCGCACATCGATCACGGCAAGTCCACCGTGGCCGACCGCATCCTGCAGCTGAGCGGCATCGTGCCTGAGCGTGAGATGCGCGACCGCTTCCTTGACCGTATGGATATCGAGCAGGAGCGCGGCATCACCATCAAATCCCAGGCCGTACGCGTGCCGTGGACCTTCGATGGCACCGAATACACGCTCGGCATGATTGACACCCCCGGTCACGTGGACTTCACCTACGAGGTGTCCCGTGCGTTGGCCGCGTGCGAGGGTGCGGTGCTGCTCGTCGATGCGACCCAGGGCATCGAGGCGCAGACCCTGTCCAACCTGTACATGGCCATCGACCATGATTTGGCCATCATCCCCGTGCTCAACAAAATCGATTTGCCGTCCGCCGAACCGGACAAGCACGCCGAGGAAATCGCCGGCCTGATCGGTTGCGAGCCAAGCGACGTGCTGCGCGTCTCCGGCAAGACAGGCGAAGGCGTGGCCGATTTACTTGACCAGATCGTCATGGATGTGCCTGCTCCGCACGGCGATCCCGAAGCGCCCGCCCGCGCGCTTATCTTTGATTCCGTCTACGACTCCTACCGTGGCATCGTCACCTATATTCGTATGGAAGACGGCGAACTGCACGACCGTGAAAAAGTGCACATGATGGGCATCGGCATGACCCACGATCCGATCGAAATCGGCGTGATCAGCCCCGACATGACCCGTACCAAGGCACTTGGCGCCGGCGAAGTCGGCTACATCATTACTGGCGCAAAGGATGTGAGCCAGTCCAAGGTGGGCGACACCCTGACCTCGGCCGTCCGACCGGCTACTGAGCCGCTGCCCGGCTACCGCGACCCCAAGCCGATGGTCTATGCCGGCTTGTTCCCGATCGACAACGCCCAGTTCCCCGAACTGCGCGACGCGCTCGACAAGCTCAAGCTCAACGATGCCGCCCTGATCTACACGCCGGAAACCTCCGTGGCTCTGGGTTTCGGCTTCCGCTGCGGCTTCCTGGGTCTGTTGCACATGGAAATCGTCAACGAACGACTGTCACGCGAATTCGGCCTTGATTTGATTCAAACCGCCCCGAACGTCACCTACGACGTGACCGCCGAGGATGGCAGCGAACACCACGTGACTAACCCGAGCGAGTTCCCGGACGGCAAGATCAAGAAGATCGTCGAGCCGATGGTCGCCGCCGACATCATCACGCCGAAGGAATTCATTGGCGCGGTGATGGATCTGTGCCAGGACCACCGCGGCATTATGGGCACGATGGAGTACATTTCCACCGAGCGCGTGGAAATGCATTACCGCATTCCGCTGGCCGAAATCGTGTTCGATTTCTTCGATCAGCTGAAGTCCCGTACCAAAGGCTACGCCTCCCTTGATTACCATGAGGACGGCGAGCAGTCCGCCGACCTGGTCAAGGTGGACATTCTCATCCAGGGTGAGAAGGTGGACGCATTCAGCGCCATCGTGCACCGCGACAAGGCCTACAGCTACGGCGTGATGATGACCAAGAAGCTGCGTGGCCTGATTCCGCGTCAGCAGTTCGAGATTCCAATTCAGGCCGCAATCGGTTCGCGCATCATCGCCCGCGAGAACATTCGCGCCCTGCGCAAGGACGTGCTCGCCAAGTGCTACGGCGGCGATATCACCCGTAAGCGCAAGCTGCTCGAAAAGCAGAAGGCCGGTAAGAAGCGCATGAAGATGCTCGGCCATGTGGAGGTGCCGCAGGAGGCGTTCATCGCAGCCCTGTCCACCGGCGAGGACTCCAACGACCGCGACACCAAAGACAAGATCCGCGCCGCTCAGAAGACCGAGGGCTAGTGTTCGAGGTCTACATCCACGTCCCGTTCTGCTTGCGGCGCTGCGGTTACTGCGACTTCAACACCTACACGGCTACGGATCTTGGTGCGGGGGCCTCGCGCGGCAACTATGCCAATATGGTCATTCGGGAAATGAAATTGACCAAGCAGTGGCAGCTCGATCACGGCATCGCGGAGCCGCCGGTTTCTACCGTATTCTTCGGGGGTGGTACACCCACGATTCTTGCCGCTCGTGACTTGGTAGCCATGCTGGATGCTATCCGCAAGACTTGGGGTATCGCGTCCAACGCGGAAATCACTACCGAAGCCAATCCGGACACCGTTAACGAGTATTACATCAATGAGCTCGCAGCCGGCGGCTTCACCCGTGTTTCCTTCGGTATGCAGTCCGCCGTACCACATGTGCTCAAGACTCTCGACCGCACACATACGCCGGCCAATGTGGCCGCAGGCGTCAATGCGGCGAACAAGGCTGGGCTGCGCTCAAGCGTGGATTTGATCTACGGCGCTCCGGGGGAGAGCCTTGACGATTGGCGTACCTCGGTTACGACCGCCATCGATCTTGGTGTGAACCACATCTCCGCCTACGCGCTGACCGTGGAGCCGACCACGAAAATGGGCCGTCAGATTGCCGCCGGCACGTTGCCCAAACCCAATGACGATGACGAGGCCGCTAAATACGAGATCGCTGACGACCTGTTCGCCGCCGCCGGCCTCGAATGGTATGAGGTCTCCAACTGGGCCCGCCCCGGATACGAAAGCCAGCACAACCTAGGCTACTGGCGCAATGTCGACTGGGCTGGCGTAGGGCCGGGTGCTCATTCTCATTACAACAATGTGACTGAGATTGACCGCCCCCAGCCAGCTTTGCTGACAGCCCCCGCTGGCGGGGGCTGTCCGGCGGAAGCCGGACTGGGGGTGGTTCCCGTCTCCCACGGCCTGCGCAGCTGGGATATTGCGCACCCGCGACTGTGGGGAACTGCCATCAACGAGCATCGCATACCGTGGGCCGATAGCGAGGCAATCACTGCGGAGGAGAACCTCGAAGAGCTCATCATGCTTGGCCTGCGTTTGCGCGAAGGCCTTGACCTCGGCCGCATCAATCAGGCCATCGCAGCCAACGAGAACACTTCATGGCAGACCATTGCCGTCGATTCGCTTCGACCGATGGTTGACGAAGGTCTGATCACCATATCCGGCAATCGTGTCATCCCTACCCGCCGAGGGCGCCTGCTCAATGATTCGGTTATCGAACGGTTCTTCGGCCTTGCCGGCATCTGACCGCTCGTCCTCGATTGCAGTGGAATCAGGGGAGAATCACGGATGCCACTGCCAACGCCATGGCTTGCCTCTGATTACAGTGGCATCAATTGTCGGATGTTTCATAGCGGGAGATTTCTTGCTTACCGACTCATAGGGCGGAGTCGGCGTAACGAAATGAAGATGCCGGTTGGAGAAATTCACAATCACTAAGAAATAGAAAAGTATTTATGGACACCGTTGTCCGGTTATCGTTCAGTTATTGCGATATTCAATTATCGAATTGGCGAATTGACGCCGGGGGATTGACGTTCATTAATAACGTGCAATCTCATATGGAACGCTGTGCTGAAGTGATTCAGCGAGCGTCCTTGTCGTCACCCTTCATGAGGTCAACGAACACCTTGGAGCTGGCGTGACCGCACTGGCTCATGGAGCTCAGACCGTACATAGCGAAACCGCGAATCATGGAATCCTTGAAGGACATGGCTGTTTCCTTTCATTGGTCAAAGCCTTGCAGCTTTGATTTATTTCTTTGGCTTCTTTCTGAAACCGGTTTCAGAATAACGCATATCAATGACGAATGCAAGAGATACGGCCAACCTTCGGTGTTTCTCGCTGGTTCCGCGCATGCTACGGAGTCAGCACCCGTTGTCTTGCGTGTACATTTGTATGAGAAGCGTAACGACTGAGACGAGTCGGCGAACAATGGGGGCTCGAAAACAATGGCGAGAAGTACGGGACGCACTCGTCCGGTAATCAAAGACGTGGCCAAGCTGGCTGGAGTTTCAGCTCCCACGGTGTCTCGTTATCTCAATGGCACGGTCAATGTGACCGAGGACAGGCGTGCGCGCATCGCCAAAGCCATCAAGGAACTGGGCTATGAACCCAGCATCGTGGCCCGTGCCTTGTCGAACCGGGAAATGGATTCGGTAGTGGTATTCGCTGCCAATCCCGCCGCCTTTTCCACCTCCGAAACGAATCATGGCGTTGAGGCCGCCGCCCGCAAACGTCGATTCCTGCTCAACATCGTGTCCCTGGATGAATCCGACATGGAATCCGTCGAGGCACGTGTGCGCATGGGTCTGTCGATCAGACCGGCTGGAGTGGTTGTTTACGAATACGATCAGGCCGGTATCGCGGCACTTGACTATATTCCCAAGGATATGCCGAAGGTCGTGGTCGGCGGCAGTTTCGGCGACGGCGACTACCAGATCATCAACGCCGAACGAGATGGTGGTCGTTGGATGACCATGCACCTGTTGGATCTCGGCCACAAAACCGTCTTCTACGTTGGACGGGTGCAAGGAGCTACTGACAACACCCGTGCCAATGGGTGGAAAGATGCGTTGGAGGAGCGGGGGATTGAGGCTCCCGAACCCATTGTTGTATCCGACGGCAATCTGGAGAAAGCCGTCAAGGCAGGGCATGCACTCGGCCGTCGTGGCGAGGCGACCGCGATTTTTGCCGACAGTGACGAAACCGCGATCGCTGTGATTCGTGGTTTGCGAGAGACCGGTCGACGTGTGCCGGATGATGTCAGCGTGGTCGGATTCGACGATCGTAATTTCGGTGCCCTATGGGAGCCCTCTCTGACCAGCTATACCCAGAATTTCTTGGACATGGGGGAGCGGTCATTCCGCATGCTGTTTGAGCAGATTCAGGCCAAGCGTACGGGTGCCGACATGCCACCTTCCCAGATTGAAGTAGTGCAGGGGCAGCCTTGCCTACGCGCTTCCGAACGGGAGATCTGAAGGGTCTGGGGTTTTCCCGATTACTACTTGCTCTGCGCTGCAGAATTGCGGTCAGTCGTCGCGGACCGAAGCCGTTGCCATTGCCGTTCCGCTTGGTGTTTTGCTCATCAGGGTGTGGCGCTCCCAGTACAAAGAAGCGACGGCAGCCAGCCTGCCATAGATGCTCCGCTGCCGCCGCTGCGCCTCGCGCGCATGCAGTATCCATGGAGTTGATGTTGACAAACGATTCGCGATCACCGATGACCAATACCGGCTTGCCTGAACCATGATGTAGCACCTGTTCCTCATGACCGGCCTGCACATGATGATGCAGTATGACGGCGATCACCTCCGTCGGTTTGCTCGACATTCATTGAGCGAACTGTTGATTGCTGTTCACAATACGGACGTTTCTGTGTCGAATTTTTTGTGGTCTAGTAGACATTGCGAGCTAAAACGCCCGAAACACCCCATAATTGGCTATAAAAGATTGCTTGAGAATCACTATTGACTTTTATGGCGACTCGGTATATGGACACGCGAAACGTAAATGACATGATGCAACGGTACTGTGTCAACAGCAATGAACGAAGAGGCGCGATTTCCTGACGTGCCCACAAGCAATTGAGGTGATTTCGGTGACATTCAAAGCCCCGCTCGATCTCACGGTCCACGCTCCGGACGGTATGTATGACCCCTCCAATGAGCATGACGCCTGTGGTGTGGGTATGGTCACCACTTTGAACAAGTGCCCCGAGCGCAAGATCGTCACCGACGCCATCGAGGTGCTGGTCAACCTTGATCACCGTGGTGCCGTTGGCGCCGAGGAAAACACCGGTGATGGTGCTGGCATCCTGATGAGCATGCCGGACGAGTTCATGCGTGCCACTGTGCCCGCTGAACTGCCGGAAGCCGGTCACTATGCCGCAGGCATCGCTTTCCTTGACCGCGATATCGAAACCTCCGGTCAGCAGGAACAGGCCATCGCCAAAATCGTGCGCGAGGAAGGCCTTGAAGTTCTCGCCTGGCGCGTAGTGCCCACCAACCCGGACGGCCTTGGCCTGCAGGCCCTTGCCGCCATGCCGGGATTCAAGACTCTCGTGGTCGCCTCTGCGGACGGTGCTCTGGCCGGCGTGGACTTGGATCGCAAGACCTTCCGCATCCGCAAGCGCGTCGAGCATGAGGTAGGCGTCTACTTCGCTTCCCTGTCCGCCCGTACCATCACGTACAAGGGCATGCTCACCACCATGCAGCTCACTCACTTCTTCGAGGATCTGAACGACGAGCGCATGAAGGCCACCATCGCCATCGTCCACTCCCGCTTCTCCACCAACACGTTCCCGAGCTGGCCGCTGGCTCAGCCGTTCCGCCTGCTGGCCCACAACGGTGAGATCAACACCATCCAGGGCAACCGCAACTGGCTCTCCGCCCGTGAAGGTCGCCTGAGCAGCGAATTGCTCGGCGAGTTCGAGCCGCTGCTGCCCATCACCACCCCGGGCTACTCCGATTCCGGCACCTTCGACGAGTGTCTCGAACTGCTGCATCTCGCCGGCCGTTCCCTGCCGCACGCCATCTGCATGATGCTGCCGCCGGCGTGGGAGAAGAACCCCGACCTCGACCCGGACGTGCGCGCCTTCTACGAGTACAACAATACGCTGATTGAGCCTTGGGACGGCCCGGCCGACATCGTTTTCACCGACGGCACTCAGGTGGGTGCACTGCTTGACCGTAACGGCTTCCGCCCCGGCCGCTGGCAGCTCACCGACGACGGCTACATCGTGCTGGCCTCCGAGGCCGGCGTGATTCCGGAAATCGAGCAGGAACACATCGTGTCCAAGGGCCGTCTTGAGCCCGGTAAGATGTTCCTAGTCGACACCGCCGAAGGCCGCATCATTCCCGATGAGGAGATCAAGAAGACCCTCGCCTCCCAGCACTCGTACCGCAAGTGGGTGGAAGGCAACTCGGTCGAGATGAGCGACCTGCCCCGCCGCGAGCACGTGAGCCACTCCGGACAGTCCGTCCAGCGCCGTCAGCGCGCCTTCGGCTACACCGAAGAGGATCTGAAGCTGCTGCTCACCCCGATGGCCAACACCGGTAAGGAACCGCTCGGTTCCATGGGTAACGACACCCCGATGCCGGCCTTGTCCAGCCGCAGCCGCATGCTGTTCGACTACTTCACCCAGAAGTTCGCGCAGGTCACCAACCCGCCGCTGGATTGGGAGCGTGAGGAAATCGTCACCTCGCTTGAATCCGCCATCGGCCCTGAACCGAACCTGCTGTCCGATTCCGAACTGCACGCCAAGAAGATTCTGATTCCGCTGCCCGTGGTCAACTCTGATGAGATGGCCCAGCTCAAGCGACTTGACAAGGCCCGTATCCTCGGCGGCTACTACCGTCCGTACGTGGTCAAGGGCCTGTACCAGGTCGCCGGCGGGGGCAAGGCCCTCCAGGAGCGTCTTGACGAGATCTTCGCCGAAATCGACGAGGCCATTGATAACGGCAAGAACTTCATCGTCCTGTCCGATCGTGAATCCAACCACACCTGGGGCCCGATTCCGTCCCTGCTGCTGACCTCCGCCGTGCAGCACCACCTGTTGCGCCGCCACACCCGTACGCAGATCTCCATGGCCGTCGAGGCCGGCGACGTGCGCGAGATTCACCATGTCGCGCTGCTCATCGCCTACGGTGCCGCCTGCGTGAACCCGTACCTGGCATTCGAATCCGTGGAAGACCTGGCCCGCAACGGCTATCTCAAGGTCGACGCGGACACCGCCGTCAAGAACCTCACCAAGGCCCTGTCCACCGGCGTGCTCAAGATCATGTCCAAGATGGGCGTCTCCACCATCATGAGCTACCGTGGCGCACAGCTGTTCGAAGCCGTGGGCCTGAGCAAGGAAGTCATCGATGAATACTTCACCGGCACCACCTCCCGTGTGGGTGGCGTGGGCCTTGACGAGATCGCCGAAGAAGTGGCCATTCGTCACCGCGTGGCCTACCCGAACCAGTGGAGCGCATCCCCGCACCGCAACCTGCGCACGGGCGGCGACTACAAGTGGCGTCGTACCGGCGAGGACCACCTGAACGATCCCGAGGCCATCTTCCTGCTCCAGCAGTCGACCCACCGTGGCGACTACCAGATGTTCAAGAAGTATTCGCACCACATCAACGACACGTCGAACCGACTCATGACCCTGCGCGGCCTGATGAAGTTCAACAACAACCGCAAGCCCATCGACATCTCCGAAGTCGAGCCGGCCACCGAAATCGTCAAGCGCTTCTCCACCGGTGCCATGAGCTACGGTTCCATCTCGCAGGAAGCCCACGAGACGCTCGCCATCGCCATGAACTCGATTGGCGCACGCTCCAACTCCGGCGAGGGCGGCGAATCCGACGACCGTATCAACGATCCGCAGCGTTACAGCCGCATCAAGCAGATCGCATCCGCACGTTTCGGCGTCACCTCTGATTACCTGGTGCACGCCACCGATTTGCAGATCAAGCTCGCCCAGGGCGCCAAGCCTGGTGAGGGCGGCCACCTGCCTGGAGCCAAGGTTCCGCCGTGGATTGCCAAGGTCCGTCACGCCACCCCGGGCGTGGAACTCATCTCCCCGCCGCCGCACCACGACATCTACTCCATCGAGGATCTGAAGCAGCTGATCAACGATGCGAAGATGGCCAACCCGAAGGCACGTATCCACGTCAAGCTCGTTTCCGAGTTCGGCGTCGGCACCATCGCCGCAGGTGTGGCCAAGTGCCATGCCGACGTGGTGCTTATCTCCGGCTATGACGGCGGTACGGGTGCAGCCCCGCTCAACGCCATCAAGCATGCCGGCACCCCGTGGGAGATCGGCCTGTCCGAAACCCAGCAGACGCTAATCCTGAACGGCCTGCGCTCCCGCATCGTCGTCCAGTGCGACGGCGAGCTCAAGACCGGTCGTGACGTGGTCATCGCCGCCCTGCTTGGTGCCGAGGAATTCGGCTTCGCTACCGCAGCCCTGATCGTGGAAGGCTGCGTCATGATGCGCGCCTGCCAGAAGAACACCTGCCCGCAGGGCATTGCCACCCAGGATCCTGAGCTGCGCGCTCGTTTCCGTGGCAAGCCTGAGCACGTGGTCAACTTCTTCATGTTCATCGCTGAGGAAGTGCGCGAGATTCTCGCCCAGCTCGGCTTCAGGACTCTTGAGGAGGCCATCGGCCACGTTGAATGCCTCGATCAGAACGAAGCCATCAAGCGTTGGAAGTCTGACGGCATCGATCTGACCAACGTGCTCAAGCAGGCAGGTCCGGTTCCGGGCACCATCCTGCACCAGACCATCGAGCAGAATCACGAGCTCGAGAAGGCTCTCGACAATGAGCTCATCAAGCTCTCCGAGCCGGCGCTTGAGCGCAAGGAGCCCGTGCGCATCGAAATGCCGATTCGCAACGTCAACCGTACTGTCGGCACCATGGTCGGCTACGAGATCACCCGCCGCTACGGCGAGGAAGGTCTGCCGGATGACACCATCGACATGACCCTGCATGGCTCTGGCGGCCAGTCCATCGGTGCCTTCATTCCGCGTGGCGAGACCTTGCGCATCTACGGCGAAGTCAACGATTACGCCGGCAAAGGCCTGTCCGGTGGCCGCATGATTGTGCGTTCCGAGGAAGGCGTCACCTTCGACAAGCACGAGAACGTCATCGCCGGCAACGTCACCGGTTTCGGTGCCACCTCCGGCCAGATGTTCGTGGCAGGTCGTGCAGGCGAACGCTTCGCCGTGCGTAACTCCGGTGCCACATTCGTGGTGGAAGGCGTGGGCGACCACGGCTGCGAATACATGACTGGCGGCACTGTAGTAGTGCTCGGCCCAACCGGCCGCAACTTCGGCGCAGGCTTCTCCGGTGGCAACACCTACGTGCTTGACCTCGACATGAAGAAGGTCAACCCGGGCGCCATCAAGTCCGGCAGCCTCCTGTTCAAATCGCTGAACGCCGAAACCGCCAAGCTGGTACACGATCTCGTCAAGCAGCACGCAGAAGAGACCGGCTCCCAGTTCGCAGCAGCCCTGCTTGAGGACTGGAATGAAACGGTCAAGCGCTTCACTCATGTGGTGCCGAAGCAGTACTTGGCCATGACCAAGGCTATGGAAGAAGCCAAGGCCAACAACATCGATTTCAATTCGCCCGGAGCCTGGGAAGAGGTTTACGAGCACGTCACGGAAGGAGTGCGCTGACATGGGCGACCCAAGAGGATTCCTGAAAGTCCGTACCCGCCGCGAGCTGGCTGAACGCCCCATCGAGGAACGTATCAAGGACTGGTTCGACGTGCACGCCGAATCCGGTCTGCAGCCGTGGACCCGCGAACAGGCCGCACGTTGCATGGATTGCGGCACCCCGTTCTGTATGACCGGCTGCCCGCTCGGCAATGTGATTCCTGAATGGAATGATCTGGTCCGCCAGGGCAAGTGGGAGGACGCTTACAACCGTCTTTCTCAGACCTCCAACTTCCCGGAGTTCACCGGCCGTATCTGCCCGGCACTGTGTGAGCAGGCTTGCGTGCTTGGCATTCACCAGCCGCCGACCATGATTAAGAATGATGAGGTCACCATCATCGATCAGGCATGGGAGCTCGGCTATGTCAAGCCTCTACCGCCGCAGCGCCTGACCGATCAGACCGTGGCCGTAGTCGGCTCCGGCCCTGCGGGTCTTGCTGTGGCACAGCAGCTGACCCGCGCCGGCCACACCGTGGTTGTCTACGAAAAGGATGATGCTCTCGGTGGCCTGATGCGTTACGGCATTCCGAACTTTAAGCTCGAAAAGGGTCTGATTGACCGCCGTATCGAGCAGATGGAAGCCGAAGGCACCCGCTTCCGCACCAACGTGGAAATCGGCAAGGACATCTCTTGGGATGAGCTGCGCGATCGTTACGATGCTGTGGTTGTGGCTATTGGCTCCCGCGTGCCTCGCGATATGAAGATTCCGGGCCGCGAACTCGATGGCATCCACTTTGCTCTCGACTTCCTGCCAGATGCTACTCGCCGCGTCTTCGGCGTCAAGCCCGTCAACGACATCACCGCAAAAGACAAGCATGTGGTGGTCATCGGCGGTGGCGACACAGGCTCCGACTGCCTTGGTACTTCCATCCGTCAGGGTGCCAAGTCCGTCACCGTGCTGCAGATCATGCCGAAGGAACCGACCTCCCGTCCGGATAATCAGCCGTGGCCTACCTTCGCTCGTCTCTACCAGAAGACCACGTCGATGGCCGAAGGCGGCGAATATCTGTACAACACCGATTCCGTGAACTTCGTCGGTTCTGAAGAGGAACAGTCCAAGGTCACCATTGAGGACTCCGCTACTGCGGAAGGCTTCGTGGCTGATGAGCGCGGCCATGTGACCGGCTTGAAGATTGTGAACGTGGCTCCCGGCGAGAACGGACCGTTCACCCGCCAGCCCGGCACCGAGCGCGTGATTCCGGCCGATCTGGTGCTTATCTCTGTGGGCTTCCTGCACCCGGATACCACCACGCTGGTCGACCAGCTGCCGGTCGAGCTCGACAAGCGCGGCAACATCGCCCGCAACGACAACTTCGCCACTTCTCAGGATGGCGTGTTCGTTTGCGGTGATGCCGGCCGTGGCCAGAGCCTCGTGGTCTGGGCCATTGCGGAAGGCCGCTCCTGCGCTGCCGCCGTGGACGAATACCTCTCCAGCGAGAAGACCAGCGAGCTTCCGGCACCAATCAAGGCATCTGACCGCCCGATGATGCTGCCTCGCTGAAGGTTTTTATGAATCACAGTCTGCGAAAATGATTAGCGGCTGTTTTGGTACATGAGTACGGACCAAAACAGCCGCTAATTATTTATTCACTGGAAATGTTGTTTGAGATTGGACGCATTGACGTCGAAAATCGCCATTACGGTTAAAGGATAACTAATGGATCCTCCCTTTATCACAGCAGATACGTTACCTTTATAGTTAACATCAAGTTCTTTTGAAATTGGTTGTTCGAACCAACTTCTATTATGAGACCAGGCGCCTATTCCTATTCCTTTATCGTATGAGGTGCCAAGCATTAACTTATTAGTGACAGCTCCGTTTGAACACTAGCTCTAAAATCTTGACAGATCCATTTAATGCCGATTTGCATCAAAAAACTTGAAACGCATGCAGAATACGTTTGAGTTCCACGTAGGATTAATGGGCTATTAAATTTTTCGTCCATAGTGTTATTTGTAGTGATGTTATCAAGGTTATGTAAAAATATATCTGCCAATTGTGATGGATCAGTTCCGTTTTCTTGTATAAAAGTCTGAGTCAATTCAACGGTCACTGGGCCAATTTCTGCAATTGATGGGTCATGCTGTGCTCTATTATTGAATTCTTTACTTACAATGGAACTTACAGCATTGTTGATTGATTCATTGGAAGTATAGTTTTGTTCAGCATATGCTGGTGTTGAAAAAATGGCAAATGAAGCTATAATTATGATGGTACTTCCTATTGTTGATTGTAGCTTATTCATGGCATTACCCTTTACAGGGTTAGAATACTTATAACAAAATAGTAAAAATTAATGATAAAACAAATAAGTAGAGGTGTCCTTTTACTTTTTTGATATAGATTGAAACCTATTAAACCTGATGTAAATGATAATATGGAAATTAATGTCCATATTATCATTTCTCTTATATTGAAAGTGACAGCAATAAAAGAGATTAGATTTCCCTGTTTGCTGGTGATGCAGGTAGAGCAAAGAAGGATTATGGTGATAATGTATACCATACCTGATGCAAATGTATGATTAATCCCATTAAGATTCTTTTTGCTCATATGTGTCTCCTTTGACACTTTCGCTTGGATGGGCGATAAATTAATTATAGCTCAATGTATAAAATAGATATTAATGTCATATCATACGAATGGACAATCATTATTTGTGTGTCGTCTAGAGAAGTTCGTGTGGAATTCTTGTGTCTGCAATTTAATTGTTTGTATTTCGAGATTATGCATAATTAGTTAACATGACACCCCTATGATGTTCTTTCATCGCTACAATGCGACAACAACACTGTGGGAGAGAATTATGAAAACACGCCACATCACCTCATTGGTTGCGGCCGGAGCGGCTATCGTCATGCTGCTCAGCGGTTGCGGATCGACTGGTTCATTCAGCAATGCCAGCAGCACGTCAGGCTCCAATATCATTTCCGTCTACGGCAGCGAACCGGCACACCCGCTGTTCCCAGGCGCTGTGACCGAGGCAGGCGGCGGCAAGGTCGTCGATCAGCTGTTTGCAGGCTTGGTTACTTATGATGTCAAGGGCGGCATTCACAACGAGGTGGCTGAGAGCATCACCTCCAGCGACAATGCCACGCATTATGTCATCAAGATTAAGAAGGGATGGAAGTTCACCGACGGCACGCCGGTCACCGCTCATTCATTCGTTGATGCCTGGAACTACACCGCCAACAGTGCCAACAAGCAGGGTAGCGCCAGCTTCTTCAGCACCATTCAGGGTTATGACGATTTGCAGAAGTCGGATGTTGACCCGAGCGCAACGCTCTCCGGTCTGAAGGTTGTGGACGATTACACCATCGATGTGAAGCTCAACCAGCCTGATTCCGCATTCCCGGTCAAGTCCGGCAGCCACGCGTACATGCCGCTTCCGGAATCCGCGTTCAAGGATCCGAAGAAGTTCGGTGAGAACCCTGTTGGCAACGGCCCGTACAAGTTTGTTTCCTGGAGCCATAACCGCAGCATCAAGATGGTCAAGAACCCTGACTACAAGGGCAATCGCGTGGCCAAGAACGATGGCCTTGACTTCATGATTTACACATCTCCGGACTCCGCCTACGCTGATTTGCGCGGCGGCAACCTGGACTTCACTCACGCCATCCCATCCACCGCACTGAAGACCTTCCAGTCCGATAAGTCAATCAAGGCTTACAATCAGCCCGGTGGCAACACCCTCACCTTCACCATTCCGGAATGGCTTGACCACTTCGGCCAGAATGAGGAAGGCAATCTGCGTCGTCAGGCCATTTCCATGTCCATCGATCGCAAAACCATCGCCGAGAAGATCTTCAACAACACGTCCACGCCGGCCGTTGACTTCATTGCAGCGCCAATCAGCGCCTACTCCAAGAACCTTAAGGGCAATGAAGTGCTGAAGTACAACCCGAAGAAGGCTAAGGAACTGTGGGCCAAAGCCAACGCCATCTCCCCATGGAGCGGTGAGTTCGGCATTGCATACAATGCTGATGGCACTGCGAAGAACTGGGTTGAGGCAATCTGCAACTACATCAAGAACACGCTGGATATCGACGCCAAGAGCATCCCGATGTCCACTTCCGACGAATTCCTGTCCAATGTGGATTCGGGCAAGATGACCTCCGCATACCGCAGTGGTTGGGGCCCTGATTATCCATCCGCGGACAACTATCTGGTACAGCTGTACGATTCCAGTTCGGCCGACGGCAAGGGCGGCAACAGCGGCAACTACAAGAACCCCGAGTTCGATGCCATGATGGACAAGGCTCTTTCCGCCCCGTCCACCGAGGAAGCCGACAAGTATTATCAGCAAGGTGAGGAGATTCTGCTGCAGGACCTTCCGGCTATCCCGTTGTGGAACCAGAATGCCACCGCAGCCAGCACCTCCGCGGTCTCCGGCGTTGAATTCGATTACGGTGGCGGCCCAGTGTTCACCGCACTGACCAAGAAGTAGTAAGTAATAAACAGACAGCGCTAGCCCCCCCGCTGGCGGGGGCTGTCGGCAAAGCCGACTGGGGGTGGTCTCAAAACAGCAGACCACCCCTAATCTTGTTATATGGGCGCGCTCCCGTAAGCGGGAGCAATCGAGAACATACAGGAGCACTTTAACTATGGAATTCACCGTATCCGGCACTACCGTGCGATTCGATGAACGAACAATGCAGTTCGCTTTTATGCGCGACGGTGCCGAATGGAATACCTGCGCTGATTTCAAGCCGACCCTGCAATGCGCGCAAGGCACCTTCGCGTTCGCAGATGCCACTTCCATCACCCATGAGCAGCGTGAAACCGGCACGGGAACCGGCATTCGTAGTATTTTCAGCGGCTTTGGGCACAGCGCATACTCCTTTGAAACCTATGTATGGGTGGAGCGTGCCTCAGGCGATGTGCTCTTCGAATGGATTCCGCTCAATGAGCAAGGCCTGAACATCACCAATGTGACGTGGCCCGCAGCCATGGACTTCGATTGCGCCGACGACCGTGACACGACACTCATCACCCATGAGCAAGGTGTGATGATCCCCAACACATGGCCTACCGCCGTGAGCACCAAAGATATCGCCTTCGACGGCCGCTTCGAAACGGCTGGCGGTTACATGCCGTGGTTCGCGCAGCTCCGCGCAGACGGACACGGGTATATCGCCATCTGCGAAACTCCATGGAATGCCGGTTACGGCATCGACCATCCCAGCAATGGCCCGTACACCCATATCAATACTTGGTTTGAGCCAAGCCTCGGCACAATGAATTATCGCCGCGTGGTACGCTACCAGTTCCTCGACCACGCCGATCATACGGCGGTGTGCAAGGCCTATCGTTCGTACGTCAACGAACGAGGTCGCTTGCGTACGCTCGCCGAAAAGGCAGCGCGCAATCCCTCCGTGCGTGACCTGATTGGTCGTTCATGGGTGCACGTCGGCATCAAAACCAAAGTGCAGCCCGACTCGTTCTACTATGACAAGAACCACCCCGAAAAGAACGATTCATTGGTCACCTTTGCGCAGCGCGAGAAGCAGATGCGCACACTGCACGGCATGGGTGCAGGCCGACTGTACATGCACTTGGATGGTTGGGCGCAGCCCGGATACGACAATGCGCATCCCGACTATCTGCCGGCCTGCCAGGAAGCGGGCGGCTGGGAAGGCATGAAGTCGCTGATCGACACCTGCCATGAGCAAGGCGATATTTTCGGCACGCACGACCAATATCGCGATTACTACTTCACCGCGCAAACCTTTGATGCCAACAATGCGATTCGTTTGGCGGACGGTACGATGCCCGAACACGCACGCTGGGCGGGCGGCCACCAGACCTATCTATGCGCCGAACTCGCACCGGACTACGTACGCCGCAATTTCACCCAGATTGCCGCGCACGGCATCAAGCTCGACTGTGCATACTTGGACGTATTCACCTGCAATGAAGGCGACGAATGCTCGAACCCCGAACACCGCATGACCCGCCGCGAATGCTTTGACCGCCGCGCCGAATGCTTCGAATACCTGCTTTCGCACGGCATCCTCTCCTCGTCCGAAGAGGTATCGGACTGGGCGGTGCCGAGCCTGGTATTCTGCCATTACGCGCCATACGACTTCCAGATGCGCTCACCCAACGCGCCGCGCCAAGGTGTGCCGGTGCCGCTGTATAACCTCGTCTACCATGATTGCGTTATCGAACCGTGGATGATGGAGCGTGTGGTGGACGGCGACGATTACATGCTGTACGCCTTGCTCAACGGCGGAGCTCCATACCTGATTCGCGATGCCGCATACATCGGCGTTGACGGCGACATGGACGACGAACAGCGTGCTCGCACCGAAAACGACATCGAACGCTGCCATACGGTCGCTGCACTCCATGAGCGGGTCGGCATGCAGGAACTGGTTCGTCACGAGTTCGTGGATGATGATCCGCTGGTGCAGCGTTCGGTATTCGCGGACGGCACTGCGGTCACTTGCGACTTCCATACGCAAACCTATCGTATCACCGACTGCCCGCATCACTGACTGAAAATACAATGACACACAGTGGGTTCCGATGGACTGGTGGCAAATTGCCGCCGATAAGCGAGTAATATAGCCAACAGTGTCACCGTCGAAACAGGAGTAGTGGAATGCCGAATCGTGCAGAACGCCGTGCCCAAGCCAAAGCAGGCCGCAGGGGAGTGCCGTCGCAGTACGACCAGACCCAAGGCCGCGGTCGCTCGGGAATGATTGACGAATACCAGCTGCAGCAGAAGTCCCAGCGTCTGCAGGACGGCACCGACGGCACCGAATGGAAGCCCAGCGGCGGTACGATTGCGGACACCGAAACCCTGCTGACCACTAACCCGAACTACACGAATCCGAAGATGTTCAAGGCACCGCATTCGCTGCGTCAGTGGTTCCGCGTGGGCAGCTGGACACTGATCGCCATCGCGATTATCGCGTTCTTCGTGGTTATGTGGCTGCCAAGCCATCCGATGTGGCTGATCATCACCGTTTCCGCGGTGTTCATTGTGGGTGTGCTGAGCCTGTTCTTTACGGCTGGCGATTCCAAGCATAATCCGAATTTGGATCAGAACGGCACGGCCGTCTGATCTTTTGCCTGGTAAATCCGGCTTGAAAAGCAAAACGCACGACGGAAGTTGTGCGTTTTCTTGTATGCGGTGCCCTAAAGTAAGAATTGCTTGAGTTTCTTTCTGACGCACGAAGGAGAGGCAGTCCGATGAAAGTTGATATTCTAACCCGCGAATACCCGCCGCATGTGTATGGCGGTGCCGGCGTACACGCCGAGGAGCTGTCCAAGGTTTTGGCCGAGCGCATTGACGTGACCGTGCGTGCGTTTGATGGCAAGCGCACTGAGGCTGATATCCCCGCGATTCCCAATGCCGCTAATGCCAAGGGCAGTCTGAAGGTTGTCGGATACGATACGCCGTCCGAGCTTGCCGATGCCAATCCGGCATTGAAGACCTTCGGCGTTGATCTGCAGATTGCCAACGACGTTGACGCCGATATCATCCACGCACACACATGGTACGCCTGCCTGGCCGGCTACTTGGCCAAGATGCTGCACGGTACGCCGCTGGTCATCACCGCCCACTCCTTGGAACCGTTCCGCCCATGGAAGCGCGAACAGCTCGGCGGCGGCTACAACCTGAGCTCCTGGGGCGAAAAGGAAGCCTACGAGAACGCCGACCGTGTAATCGCCGTGTCCGGCGGTATGCGCAAGGATATTCTGACTGCTTACCCGAACCTCGATCCGAACAAGGTGGTTGTGGTGCACAACGGCATCACCATGGCCGACTTCGCTACCCCGGCACCAGACGATCCGGGTTGGAAGGTGTTCGAGCGTTACCACATCGACCGCTCGAAGCCCACCCTGCTGTTCGTAGGCCGCATCACCCGTCAGAAGGGTCTGCCATACCTGCTCAAGGCCCTACATCTGATTTCCAAGGACATTCAGGTGGTGCTGTGCGCGGGAGCGCCCGACACCCCGGAAATCGCCGAAGAGGTCAAGACCGCGTTCGCCAAGCTGGATGAGGAGCGCGGCAACATCGTCTGGATCGAAGAAATGCTGCCGAAGCCTGAGCTGAATGCTTTGGAACACGGCTGTGATGCTTTCATCTGCCCGAGTATTTATGAGCCGCTCGGCATCGTGAACCTTGAGGCCATGGCCTGCGGTCTGCCGGTCGTCGCATCCGCCACCGGCGGTATTCCGGAGGTTGTGGTCGACGGTGAAACCGGCTATCTGGTTCCGATTGACCAGTTGCACGACGGCACCGGCACTCCCACCGATCCGGACAAGTTTGTACACGATATGGCCGCCGCTATCGACAGGATCATGGCTGACCCCGAACTCGCCAAGAAGATGGGCCAGGCCGGCTACGAACGCGCCCGCGACGTGTTCAGCTGGGAGACCATCGCCGACAAGACCGTGGAAGTCTACCAGTCCGTGCTCGACGAGCAGAAGAAGTAAGTAGCGCTGCAACGAGTGCTCCCCTCAGTCCGGCTGCGCCGGCCAGCTCCCCTCAGGGAGGGGAGTTGTCACCGTAGGTGACTGAGGGGAGTCATATATCGTGTTTCTTGGCTCCCCTCTTTGAGGGGAGTCGTCCGCGAAGCGGACTGAGGAGAGTCCTCAGACCGCGAATCATAGCTAGTATTTCACTCATGACAAACACCGTCCTCCAACTCGACAACGTCGAATTCCGGCGCAACCGTCGCGTCATTATCACCGACGTGAACCTCACCATCAACGCGGGGGAGCGTTGGGTGCTGTTCGGTCCGAACGGCATCGGCAAATCCACCGCGGTCGGCATGCTGGCCACCCGCACCTTCCCCTCAGAGGGCCGCGTATTCATCCTCGGCCATCAACTCGGCAAATACGACGTATTCAAACTGCGCACCCGCATCGGTCTCGCCTCTGCCGACCTGGGCCGGCAGTTCCCAGAGTTCGAGGACCCGCTGGACGCCGTGGTCACTGGCCTGTCCGCCGTGACCGGGCGCTGGCGCGACACCTACACGCAAGAGGAATACGCCCGCGCCCGCCAGCTGCTGCGCGATTTTCGCGTCTCCTATCTGGAAGGCAAGGAGATGTGGCGACTGTCCGAAGGCGAACGCACCCGCGTATTGATCGCCCGTGCGCTGATGGGAGATCCCGAGCTGCTCATCATGGATGAACCGACCACCGGGCTTGACCTGGGCGGCCGCGAGCAGGTGATGCGCACATTGAGCCGAATCGGCGAAGAGAACTCCGAGCGTGCCGTGGTGCTGGTCACCCATCGCTTGGAGGAGATTCCGGCCGGTTTCGACCACATCGCTATCATGGGACGCAAGCCGATTCCTTCCGAGGACGCCACCGAAGCGGGCGTGGATTCAATGGGTAATCCCGGTGCTGGCACCATCGTCTACACTGGTTCGTTGGAGAATGGCCTGACCGACGAACGCTTGTCGGAATTGTTCGGTATGCCCATCGAAGTCCAGCACACCCACGGCCGCTGGGCCGCCTACGCCGTGTGATGCTTGTAGGTTTTTAGGCGGGATCTTCTTCGCCCCCTCTGGAGGGGGCTGTCAGCGTAAGCTGACTGGGGGTCCAACCAGTCACGAAGGCAACCATGACAACCAATAGCAAACTCGTATTCATCGATATTGACGGCACCCTAGCCGACGAAAACCACGTCGTACCCGAATCTGCCAAAATCGCTTGCAAACAAGCCCAGGCCAACGGCCACAAGCTCTTCATCTGCACCGGGCGTTCCGTGCCGAAAATCGAACGCAGCATCCTCGACCTCGGTTTCGATGGCGTGGTTTCCGTGGCGGGCGCTCAGGCGAATATCGGAGACAGGCTGCTGTTCCAGCATCTCGTCCCTCCTGAAGCGGTCGATGCGGCGATGACGTATTTTGCCAAGCATCATATCGAGAGCTACCAATGGCAAGGTGCGGATGGCATGTACATCTCGGAAGGCTACCGTCAACATCTGGAATCGAAAGGCAAGACCTGGAATCGTGGCGAATTCGCGCGATTCTGGCACCTGTTGGATGGGGTGGAGGTGCCGACTGGCTCGACTTTGGGACAGACGATTCGTGTGAGCAAGGGGTCATACTTCACCTCGCCGAATCCTGACGTGACTTTCGAGGAGACTCAACGTGATTTGAGCCCATGGTTTGAGCTCGTGCATGGTTCGTATGACAAGATTTCCCCGAACAATGGCGAGTTGCTGATTAATGGCATCGACAAAGGTACCGCTGTGCGCGACGTGGCTTCTTTGCTGGGCTATGCCATTGCCGACACCATCACCATCGGCGACTCCGACAACGACACCGCCATGCTCAAAGCCGCCGGCACATCCGTAGCCATGGGCAACGCCATTCATGGCATCCAAGCCTTCTGCGACTTCACCACCACCGACATTCACGAGGACGGCCTGGCCAACGCCTTCAAAACGTTGGGACTGGTGTGAGGCTATGTCGTTTGCTCTCAGACGGAGGATCCTTTCGTGCTGTAGTATCGCTATTGAAGCATTAAAATCTGGAATGTCATTTACAGAAGTTACTTATTACCTCAATCAGCTTTATTTCATGCATCAAGGAACGTACCCCTTCGTCTGCTGCACACGGAAGCTACCAGATGAACTCACAAACTGCAACCTATCCTGTAGTTTCCATTCAATCCAAGCTATCAACGGTAGTGTTATTGCAATAGTTCCCTCATGGATAAAAGGCAAATGTTTTCGCTTACCAGAAAGTCTCTTAGTCTTTTCCAATAAGAAACTGGAATATGAAACGCGCTCGGTAAAATCGTTGAAGGATGAGCAGCGCCGGATATGCTCATTTATCCGTTTTTTGAAGATTTTTCTTCATACCTTATTTTGAATCAATACTTGAATGACGAGATAGCAACTCTTCTTCAAAGAATCGCTGATCTGTTTAGGCAGAGGCTTCAGAACATCAATATCATGGTCATCCAAGCAAATCGATTCAAAATAATTAGCAAGGATGAGTACTACGAACTTCTTTCACTATTGACTAAAATGAAAGAAATTGTAGGAAAGCAAATACGTTTGCTTTCAAGCAATGGATACCTATTTGACCAGTTTGAGGCATTCGTACGCAGCAATAACATAGGGTATCCAGTCAAAATTCCTACAGAACGGTGCGGCAGGTGCTGTTCAAAAAGAAATAGATTTCTTTGATTTTTCAAAAACGCATTCTTACCAACTATGCATGAGGGCATGTCCCATCTGCGGAATCTATTCCATCCAAGTGGGCAGCGAAAAGTTCATTCAGCATTATTCTGTGACTAATGAAGCAGGGAATACAGCATTCTCGATAGCCACTACAGGGTATGAATTTTACTATTTCCGACTGTATGATAAAACTCATGGCACTCTTGCATATGAGCAATTCGGAGAGTGTGGTGAGAACATCAGAATGCACACGGACAGCCTGTCTCCCGATGTACACTCTTATAAGGTTGTTCTGTTTGGTAGGGATGGGGTCGTGTATTCACATGGAAAATTTATCAAGGAGGGGAATAACTGGGTTTATCTGCTTTCCGTTGTAAGCGACAATCTCGGCAGTTCGTTGATGACTTTCGTGTTGCCTCTTATCGTGCTTGACCTTACCGGTTCCGGTATTCATCTTTCGATCATCTCTTCGCTCGAGACGCTGCCGTTCTTGCTGCTGGGTCTGCCTTTCGGCGCTATTGTGGACAGGTGCGACGTCAGGAAGGTGCTCATCCGTTCCGATGCCATCAGATTCGGAGGATACGCGTTGCTCGCGGCGGTTCTTTCGGCTCGGAGCAACGCGACCGTGACGCTGATAGCCATCTATCTCGTCACCTTGGTCATAGGGTGCACCAATGTGTTCAGCTCAGTTTCCGAGATAACGTTCATCTCGTATTTCGTGTCGAAATCGGATTATTCGAAGATGAACAGCATCGTGTACGGCATCCAGTACACGGCCGGGCTGCTCATCCCGCTTGCCGGCGGGCGCTCTACTCCGTGGTGCCGATGGGGCTGCTGGCCCTGATCTGTGCCGCGTGTTTTCTTCTCAGTGCGGGTGCCATTCCCCTGATGAGGGTCGGTTCCTCGAAGGGCGCCGGCGGGTTGAGGGGCCCCGTGCCGGCCGCGGTGCGAACGGTCATCGGCGACACCCGGCAGGGGCTTTCCTATCTGAAGACCAGGCGTGTGGTTCTCTACCCGCTTGTGCTGGCCGCGTTGTTCAACTTGCTGACCGGGAATTTCCAGAACGACAGCCTCGTCATCATGCGCAAGAGTCTGAGCTTCACGTCGGGCCAGGTCGGCTTGGTCATGTCGGTTACGGCCATGGGCGCGTTGGCGGGGACCTTCATCGTCAACCTGCTGAACAGAAGCTTCAAGTTCGAAACGGTCCTGATCGCGAACTTCCTCGTCCAGATGTGCTTCCGTCTCCTGTTTGTGGCGTTCGGCAACATCTTCGCGGTGGCGGCGACGCTGTTCGTGGTGGACCTGTGCCAGTCCGTGTTGAACATCATCATTATCACGAACCGGCAGAATCTGGTCGAAACCCGTTACCTCGGGAGGGTGACGAGCATATACAAGGCGGTTCTGATTGGGGTCAATTCGCTCGGTTTCATATACGGAGGCACCCTGTCGAACACCTTCGGCCCGAGGAACGCCGTCCTATGGTCAGGCGTCGAAATCCTGATACTGACCATGATTGGTATCGGAGCCTACGCTCATCTCAACAAAGAAAGAACCACCGATGAGTAATATCAAAATCTGGTATATAAGAGAAAGCTATGGTCATAGCTAAGAGCCTCAAATCGATCAGCATATTGTGGCAAATACTTTTAGGCTCTTTGTATATTGAAATTAGATACGTCGCATGCATATAAGTTCCATCCCTCTGAGAGGAGTGGAAACGCATTCCTTCCGTTTCCGCAGCCTATGTAGAGTCCTTTGTCCAAAGGAGAAGAAAACAGTCTTACATAATCACAGATTGGAAGAGGCGAATTGTGCGAATTATGATTTTCTATCAATGAGGTATCCACGATTGTTATGCTTTTATTCGGATTTTCTAGGTAGCGCAGCAGCGAGCGTAATGGCAATACCCATAGCAGCAGGAAGCACACAATTAGCGGCAGTAATCGTGCTAGCAAAGAGTGATGGCCCTACAATATTCTGGAATTGTCCACCAAGATTAATAGCGCTTAAGTCAGTAGTCAGATAATCTTTTCTGCTCAGCAATGCCATATACATGGTAATACCTGCGGTGCCGAGCAGTTCAGCGATAATCTGCAGCATGGCAAGCAACATAACCAGTGCTATGAAGGGAAAATCATGTGACAGGAAAGGTATGCAGGCTACAGCAATAAATGCAATTGCCTGCAGTAGTCCACTGCAGCGCCAGGCCAGCGCATAATTATGTGCTTTCGTGGCCCAATGGTTGACAGGACCTTGGGCTAGTGCAATAACTACCGTATTGGCAACGAATATGGCTGGCGCCTGCCATGTGTCGGTAGGCGCGTAATGAATAATCAGTAATGGTAGATACACATTGAGCAGTGTACGATGAAACGAGAACAGGAAATTTTCGATAATCAGCCGAGAACGAGACCTTGAAGTTAGTGCAGTGCGAAAAACCGTCCACGAAGTTAGCGGTGAACGTTTCACCTTTGCAGCGGTTACATTGCAACCTTTGAGCGCTCTGCGATATAGCACAACTACGACAACGAACGAGAGTGAATTTGCTGCCACTATGATCACATTCCCGTACGGGATAAGCAGCATCATTGTGCTTAGTGCCGCGCCAAGCGCGTAACCGACATTCGTCGGTAATGCCATGCGACCCAAGAGTATTGTGGCTTGCTCTCGGCTCAGCGGTGCGATAATCAGTCCTCGTGTAAGCGATGCTGCTGAGCGGTCGATAATACCGAACAGCGTCATATAGACAAGAAATGCAGCATTACCAGAGATAATAAGCCATCCAAGCATTCCTACCGCTCGTAGCAAATACGAGTAAGTGAAAACGCGCAACCCTCCGATACGGTCGGCGAGATACGCAGCAGGCATCGAAGCAATCATGCCAGAAACAGCTGAAAAGGTCAGTCCAAGACCAATAATGCCTGCAGAAACATGATTATATGAAGAAAAATTACCGCCGCAGCGCTGACAAACGAGCCCGTACCAAACGCATCAATACCAGAAGCCAATAAAGCAGCACGTTGCAGCCGTTGTTCAATAGAATTCATTTACCTGCTCCACAAGAAGGACAATGTGGATCTTTCGGAATAGGAAGGCGATAATAATCGTTTTGAAAATTGGAACAGGACATCAAATATCCGCGTGCTCATTCTCCCTTTCCTAGGAGTATTTTGAGAACTTCATTTGCTCCCATCACTCACGCAATACCTGTTGCTGGCCCCCAGACGGCCTTCGGCAATACCACGTAACTTGACGTCTACCATAACAACTCCCTTCTTCACCTAGCTGGTTATTATTCCCCGCAATGGTATTCCTTCAATTGTTACTTGTATTTCACATTTGTTAAATGATAGTGTCCGCTTCTTTGCGCAGATTGGTTGTTGGCCAGTTGTTGGCGTGACTTTCATGCCGCTGCGCCTGGGTCGTCATCGAGCCGGGACATGTCCATGTATCGCCGGTCCGACCACGAGCGTGAGGTGACGTAGCGGATTCTGGCGCATACGAGCATGAGCGCGCTGTCGGAGTCGGGGAAGCTGCCCACGACCCGGGTGCGCCGGCGGATCTCCTTGTTCAATCGCTCGATCATGTTGTCCGTGCGCAGCTTGATCCTATGGTTCGCGGGGAACCCCGGCGCGAGGTAGGTGGCGGTCCCGCCGACGCCCTCGCGCATGCCCTCGTCGACCGCGATGACCTCGCGCCGGCCCTCCGTGCCGACGCCGATGGCGACGAGGACGCCCGCGTTCTCCACGTGCCCGCCTGTGTTTTGTCAAATTTTTGTGGGCCGTTTCGGCGTTTCTTTTAGTCCGTTTGAGCGGTTGTTTTTAGGCCGTTTCGGCTTTGGCCAGTCCTGTGGGTTGTCGGTTATTGCATGAGGGCGTGGGTC